>Ga0208879_1000483_pt1 | contig 41174 bp, 28 predicted proteins | sample Knorr_S15_td_Bot_FD_185605 | JGI IMG/M metagenome (GOLD analysis project Ga0208879, IMG submission 185605) | Marine microbial communities from Southern Atlantic Ocean transect - Knorr_S15_td_Bottom_ad_5009_LV_A (SPAdes) (version 2) | ecosystem: Environmental > Aquatic > Marine > Oceanic | place... | reverse complement strand
CAACGAGGAGCGACTCCTGTTTTCCTTGGTTCCGCCTTTAAGAATAAAGGTGTTCAACCTCTGTTAAACGCAATTACTCGATATCTACCGTCACCGCTTGGTAAAGAAGTTGAAGCGAACGAAATTGATGGCGAAGGCACGATGCTGCTGGCACCTGACTTCGAAGCGCCGTTTGTAGGTATGGCCTTCAAGATTGTAGAAGACACCTTTGGCCAGCTGACATTTATGCGAGTCTATCAGGGGCGCATCAAAAAAGGCGAAACTTACTTCAACCAACGAAGTCAACGTAAAGAACGTTTTTCACGCATCGTTCGGATGCACGCGGATAAACGAGAGGAAATCGACGAAGCGACCGCTGGCGATATTGTAGCGGTGATGGGAATTGACTGTGCAAGTGGTGACACTTACAGCGACAAACCAGGTTACTGTTCGCTGGAAAATATTTATGTCGCTGATCCGGTGATCACGATGGCAGTCGTCGCTGCCAATCGCAGTGAATCCGACAAGCTTGGAAAAGCTCTGCAACGTTTCCGCAAGGAAGACCCGACATTCCATGTTCGGACGGACGAAGAAACTGCCGAGACATTGATTGCTGGGATGGGGGAATTGCACTTAGAAGTCTATCTTGAGCGAATTCGCCGAGAGTATGGCGTCGAAGTAGAAGTCGGTGCTCCCAAGGTAAGTTATCGGGAAGCACCAACTGTTGCTACGTCGTTTAACTATAAACACAAGAAACAAACTGGTGGTTCTGGTCAGTTCGCACATATTGTTGGATCGATTGAGCCGATTGATGTCGAAGGTGACGACACGTTTGAATTTGTAGAAAACATTGTCGGGGGGCGTATTCCTAAGCAATACATTCCGTCGGTTGAAAAGGGTTTCCGGCTTTCCTGTGAACGTGGGCCTTTGGCTCGCTACCCCGTAGTGGGCGTGAGGGTCACTTTGGACGACGGTTCCTATCACGAGGTTGATAGTTCTGACAAAGCGTTCCAGACAGCTGCTGGGGGTTGTTTTCGACAGCTATTTCCTGAAACGAAACCGGCAATTTTAGAACCGTTGATGATGATGGAAATTGAATGCCCAGAAGATTACCAAGGCTCGGTGACCGGTGATATTATTAGTCGCCGAGGTATTGTTGCTTCTTCAGATGCCCGAGATGGTACCGCTCTGATTAACGTTGAAGTACCTTTGGTCGAAACGTTTGGATATGCAACAGACCTGCGTTCGATGACCAAAGGTCAAGGAATTTTCCAAATGGAACTTGCTCGCTATGGTAAGGTTCCACGAAGTATCCAAGAAGAAATCATTAAGGTACGTGCCGCAGAGTACGCTGAAATGAAAAAGTAGTATCCGCTAGGATATTTAGTATACGATCAAACCGCCGAGAGTCAGCTAGACCTGAGGCGGTTTTTTCTGCGCTAGTAGCAAGCTGTACCTGTTAGGTGACAGACGTTTAAATGTCAAACACTGTTTCAACGTTGCCTCGTAGAATTATCGAGCCAAACTCGATCGCGCGTTGTTCGGACCAATTTCGGTCGATGACATAACGTTCGGCAAGCACCTTAGAAAGGATACGCTTGTACATGCGAAACTTGGGCAGCGCGAACTCGAGTTTGTACATGTCACTGTAATATCCAATTTGTTTGGTTTGCGGGACGGCTTCGAGTCGAGCGGCTGTATCGTGTTCGATAAATGTTGGCGTATTGCTGTACCACCAGTGCCCGTGGGTAACGACGTTAGGGAATATCCAAGCGTAACTGGCAAGTTCTTGATTTGTTACACTTGCGAGCACCGAGATAGGAAAGGTGACGGTAGGAAACGCATTGAATAGTTCTTGGTATTGGATCAGTGAAACACGACTGTCATATAGATCTTGTCCCTGAAATACGCCGGTGGGATAAACTCGACGGTTGACTCCGATCATTAGATCAAACGGTAGCTGATGGGTTTCACATTGTTGGGTGATTGTCCAGAACATCCAGCGTGCCATGGCTTCGATGTGGCTCGCGTCCGCCTCGGTTCCTTTAGTCAATATTTGTTGTAGTGCGTTCTTGGCTCGGCCATCAGAGATTGTCGACGGGCTAAAACTGGGGGGTAGTGAGATCGCACATGCTTTGGCGTTGTTGGTTTTGAAGTGCGTAAACAGAGTGGCGATAGCTTGCCGTAAATCCGTAATCGATTCCAAGGACGTGCTGGTAGAAACTTCGAGTCGGTCACGTACATCTTGCTTGGCTAAATGAAATACCAAGTCATCGGTTCGCAAGCAGGGAATATAGACATTAGTGTCAAAGCCTTGTAATGAGTCATCGAAGTCGTTGGTCAGGAAGACTGCTTCGATGCCGGATTTTTCCAAGACTTGTTCTGACCAATTGTCAGCGTTCATTTGTGTTTGGGCAGCGTCATAGATTGATTCCCAATTCGAGCCGTCGATAATGGTGCCTTCAAAGCCAAAAAACTCTTGGCACATCTCAATGAACCAACTGTATTGAATTGTGTTTTGTATTGGTTCTAGATTTGCAAGTAACAGTTGGACCTTGTCACGGTCAGTAATATTGGGGGCTTCAATTAGTGATTTGTCGAGGCCAGCAGAATGTGCAAGTTCGGTGTAATAGTGATAGCCGAGAATATCGGCGAGGCTGCCGGAAGCGGGATTGAGGGCATCAATATGGGTATGCGGGTCAATGAGAACGATGCTGTCTAAGGCGTTGTAAATGTTCGTTCGTAATTGTTCGGACATGGCCGTTGGCTTTCTACTGACAGGGCGTAAAGGTGATACGTGGTTTTAATTTACCTGAGGGCGCATTTGTACAGTAGGTCCTGTCCCCCGAAACGAAGTGTTTGAGGAACGGGTAAACTGCAACCACCAATTAACACGAATTATTACACGTACGAAATCCAGGTAAGCTTCGATAATTCTCAAGAGTTGATTTTAGTTGCACATCCGAACTTGACCTAGCCGGTAAGGTCGCTAGGTCAGTTGTTTGACTTTTAGCTTCAATATAGGCACAATCAGTATTGATTTAAACGTTTGCGAACGCAAAATGTAAGATATTGCTGGTTTTTGGATTTGGACACATCGATGAATAAGCGGCCTTTTTTGTTATTGGGAATCATCATTGGATTTGCAGCTACATTAAATGTTGCGGCTGCGCCTAACGAGGATGAGACCCAAGTTGATTTCGTAGAATCGATACAGCCGATTCTAAAAAGAAGTTGTTATTCCTGTCATGCCGCAGATAAGCAAGAAGGTGGGTTGCGTCTTGACCATCGCAACAGCGTGCTGATCGGCGGTGACAGTGGCCCGATTGTTGTTAAGCATCGTCCCGCAGATAGTTTGATGTTCCAGTTGATTGCTGGCTTGGACCAGGATCGGGGGCGAATGCCGCCGGCAGGCGAGGGCACTCCGCTTACAAAACAGCAGATCGGCCTTTTTAGACAATGGATTCAACAGGGGGCCAACTGGCCGGAAACAGCTGACGTTGTCCAATCATCGTCGCATTGGTCTTTTCAACCGATTCAATTACCGGAGTTACCGAAGGTTAAAAATAAGCGTTGGGGACGTACAGCCATTGATCGGTTCGTATTAGCAGGCCTAGAAGAACGAGGGATAGCGCCGTCGCCAGAGGCTAGTCGCAGCACTCTATTACGGCGACTTTACTTCGATGTGTTAGGACTACTTCCGCCTCCTAATGTGGTACGAGAGTTCCTCGCGGACACTCGCGATGACGCCTATCAAATTGCTGTGGAACGTGTACTTGCTTCAAACCACTACGGTGAACGCTGGGGGCGGCACTGGTTGGACTTAGCGAGGTATGCCGATAGTGATGGTTATGAAAAGGATCGCCCTAGGCCTCATGCTTGGCGATATCGCGATTGGGTAATCAATGCACTCAACGCTGATATGCCGTTTGACCAGTTTACAGTTGAGCAAATAGCCGGCGATTTGTTGCCAAATGCGACGGTAGAAATGAAGGTGGCAACTGGCTTTCATCGCAATACGTTACACAACACAGAGGGGGGTACGGACAAGGAAGAAGATCGAGTGAAGAAAACAGTGGATCGAACCAATACTTTTGGAGCGATTTGGATGGGTTTAACGGTTGGATGTTCTCAGTGTCACAGTCACAAATATGATCCGATTTCGCATCGTGAATATTATCAATTGTATTCATTCTTCAACGATATCAACGAACAAGACATTGCGGCGCCGACTGCAATTGAACAAGTGGAATACGCTAAGGTGGAAAAGGTTTTTCAACAAAGCCACCAACCGTTCGTGGACGCCGTACAACAGTATACGATCAACGAGTTGCCCGCGGCATTAGAAAACTGGTTGACTGACGAGGGGGCATCGCAGCACACGTGGGTTGTGCCCCCGAGCGTTGCTATTTTGAGTAAGCATGGCACGAGATTCAAAAAGCTTCCCGATGCTTCTTGGCTGGCTGAGGGACCCAATGTGAGTTCAGAGGTCTATACCATTACGGTGAATGTGCCAAGCATTTCAGGTTTTCGCTTGGAAGTCTTACCGGATGACTCGCTTCCAGCAAAAGGGCCGGGTCGAGCCGACAATGGAAATTTTGTGCTGACAATGGTTACGGCCGGAATTCGTCGAGCTGGGACAGAGGAAGAATTTCAAAAAGTTTCGATCGCACGCACCCAAGCTGATTTTTCACAACAAAACTGGCAGGTAGAAAAATCCGTTAACACAGACATCGATGACGGGTGGGCGGTCATGCCTCAATTCGGAAAATCACATCAAGCGTTGTTTCAATTTGCGGACGGAATCCGGTTTTCCGAGGGTGTTGAATTGCGCATCCAGTTAGAGCAGAAATATGCCGCCCTCCGCCCACACAATATTGGTCGTTTCCGCATTTCTACTTCGCATAACGACGGTGAATTAACGCTGTCAGGAACCCCTGCGGATGTTGTGTCCGCGCTGACTATCAAGTCGAGTGAGCGCAACGTAAAACAGCAACAAATAATTCTGGAGCATTTCAAAAAACTTAATACAGGGTACCTCGCGGTGGTCAAAGCAGAGCGGGAGCACGCGGCGGAGGCGCCCCAGGCGCCAGCAACAAAAGCTCAAAGTGTTGTGGAAATCAATACGCCTCGGCAGGGACATATCCATTTGCGAGGGAATTTTCTCACGCCAGGCGCAGCGGTTGAGACATCTGGGTTCATGGTTTTGCCTCCGGTTAAACCTCGCGCGGAACAAGTTGATCGCTTGGATTTAGCGCAGTGGACGGTCTCGGCGGATAATCCACTCACAGCACGCGTCACCATCAACCGTATTTGGCAACGCTACTTCGGTAGGGGGTTGGTGGCGACGAGCGATGATTTTGGGAAACAGGGTGAACTCCCATCTCATTCAGAATTATTAGATTGGTTAGCCCACGAATTCCGCACTCAAGGGTGGAGCCTCAAGCATATTCATCGGCTAATATTGACGAGTAGTGTTTATCGACAAGCGTCGGCAATTCGCAACGATCTAACTGAAATTGATCCCGACAACCGTTGGTTGGCGCGACAGCACCGCGCGCGCGTGGAGGCGGAGATCGTGCGAGATTTAGCTTTGGATGCGGGTGCATTGCTAAGTCATCGAGTTGGCGGTCCGAGTGTTAGGCCTCCACAACCAAGTGAATATGCATCGTTGACTTATGCAAACAGCGCCCAATGGAATACGAGTTCAGGGGACGACAAATACCGGCGAGGCCTGTACACGTTCTTTCAGAGGACTTCGCCCTATCCGATGTTAATGACGTTTGATTCTCCAGATTCAACACAATGCGTTACCCAGCGTTCTCGTAGCAACACACCGCTGCAGGCACTTACGCTATGGAATGATCGCGTGTTTAACGAGTGTGCTCAACGCTTGGCTCTCCGCGTACTAACGGAGGTACCCACGGACAGTGGTTCTGGCAAACGTAGCGAAGTATTGCGACGGGCTCGGATCGAGTATTTGTTTTTGACATGTCTATCTCGTTACCCGACTGATTCAGAATATCAATCGGTGACCAAATATTTAGAGAGTCAGTTGTCTCAGCTAACAGAAAACCAAGAAAATGCGAATGCGATTGTTGGTGAACGGCCTTTTCCTAAGACTGTCGCCACATCCACGGCAGCTGCTTGGGTAGCGTTGGGAAGAGTTGTTTTGAATCTTGATGAATTTATCACTAAGGAATAGCATCTCGATAGCGTCAAATCGGTAACCAAGGAGCGGAAAAATGCAACAGATGCAAACGATGAAAGTCCGGGCGGCAATAGAATCGCAAACACGGCGCGACTTTTTTACATCAACAGCGAGTGGATTGGGAGGCTTGGCTCTATCTCAATTACTTACAGATGACGGAGCAGTCGCGGCCGAGTCACACGGTGCTGCGTCATGTGCGCCGTCTCATTTTGCGGCGACTGCCAAACGCTGCATCTTCATTTTCTTGGCGGGCGCTCCGAGTCACGTAGATTTGTATGATCCGAAACCAATTTTGGTAGAAAGAAACGGGGAGAGTTTACCCAAGGAATTGACGGACAAAGTTCGATTTGCGTTTATCAAAAAGGAAAGCGCAATTTTGATGGGGAGTAAGAGGAAATTCCATCGATATGGTGAATGTCAAATGGAGTTGTGTGATTTGCTGCCTCACATCGGGTCCTGTGCTGATGATATTGCTCTGGTGCGGTCGATGCATACCGATGCATTTAATCACCACCCCGCTCAACTCATGATGACCACAGGCGTGCCTCGTTTCGGTCGACCAAGTCTGGGTTCGTGGTTGACTTATGGGTTAGGTAGTGAAACCAAGGAGTTGCCTTCCTATGTTGTGTTGCCGGCAGGCCGTGGTAGCTCTGGTGGCGTTTCCAATTGGACAAGCGGGTTTCTGCCGTCGACCTATGAAGGCGTTGTGTTTCGTGGCGAAGGTGAGCCTGTGCTGAACCTCAGCAATCCGCGTGGATACGATCTGCGGATGCAAAGGGATTCTTTAGATTTAATCAATCAGCTAAATCGCGAGCGTCTTGAAAAACAAAACGATACAGAAATCGCTAGTAGAATCAGTGCTTATGAATTGGCATTCAGGATGCAGCAGGCCGCACCGGAGTTGACAGATTTGAGTAGCGAGACATCTGCCACTTTGGAATTGTATGGCGTCACCCGCCCAGAGCCGCAGCAAAACAGCTTTCGCGGTGGTGGACCGAATGTGTACCAACAGTTTTCCAGAAATTGCTTGCTAGCTAGGCGTTTGATTGAACGCGGCGTGCGCTGCGTTACGTTGATGCACGCTTCATGGGATCACCATAGTGATCTCGATGCAGAGATTTCCTATAATGCGACGATGCTTGATCAACCAGCCGCTGCACTTGTCAAAGACTTGAAGCAACGAGGCCTGCTAGATGAAACGTTGGTTATCTGCGCCGGGGAATTTGGGCGCACGCCGCTCGGTGAAAACCGTGGCGGTAATAAACAGAACAACGGTCGAGACCACCATCCCTATGCTTATAGTTTGTGGATGGCCGGCGGAGGGATTCGAGGGGGCCAAGTTGTGGGGAAAACGGACGATATTGGTTGGGCGCCTGTTGAGGATGCTGTTCACGTAAACGATTTTCACGCGACGATTCTTCACTTGTTTGGCTTTGATCATCATCGCCTTGTGCACCCGTTCAAGGGTTTGGATGTAAGGCTGACAGATCAAGGCGGTAAAGTGGTCGAGAAGTTGATTGGTTGAACCTGGGGCACTAATTAACACTGATGGCTTCCACGCCTAGGTCGTGAGAGGTAATGGCGAGTTTGCCAAGATGGTAATGAGTTCGCTGGCGGCGTCTCGTGTCAGGGGTTCGCTGCACCACCAACCTTGAATTCGGGCGCGGCGGATTACACCCTTTTCAATTTCTTGATCGAGAAGCAAGAATTCCCAGCGGGTTGACTCACCACTGCGATCGAGCCTGAACCCGTGGGCATCCATCGGGTGCGCAATCTCTAGATAGCTAGCTCCGTTGCTAAAGTGACACAGGATGGCGATTGAATTGGCTGTTGATGCGTTTGTTTCACTATCGATCCAAGTACCGTCAGGCGAATAGGTGGAAATGTTGCTGGACGTGAGAGCGGTCTGTGAAGTGAGTATGGCAGGTTGATAAAGTTCATCAGTTTGCAAAGTGGCAACGACTTCAACGCCTACTCTAGATTGCGTTTCGTTGGTGCAAGTCATATATCGCCACATGAATTCGGCATGATTTGCTTGATTTGCTTGCTTGCCATATGTCGCAATCAAATCACTTTCGCGGGTGTAGGCGGTCAGTTGTTTTTCAGGTTCGTTGGTAGGTGGTTTGCTGAGCTGCATGGCGAGCGTATGCTCGAGCGGTAGATTTATCGAGTTTAGGGTTACATCTGATAAACCCCGATTTGGAAATGCGAGATCAATTTTGGCTGTTAGATTAGCGCTTTGAAGATGCGCTGTTGTTGATTGGATAGTCCACATAGGGTGACAAGTAAGAATAGAGTTCTGCGTAGGGCAAAAAAAGACCCCGACGTGACACCAAAGTGACTCGACGGGGCCGGAACAGAGAAGAGGCCAATTGCCACTGTGACTTAACAGCGGAAGCCAAAAATTTTAAAGATAAAAGCAATGGCTGGGAACACCACAGCCTCAAAAAAGAGGCGTCGTGTGGCAATGGAATCTACTCTGATAATACCAAACAGAATACCGATGTCCAGTTTTAACATTGAAAAAAACTATGAATCTTACCGGCAATTGTTGATATGAACTTCATCTGCAAATTTTAGAATAGCCTTGTATTACGGCAAATATCTTGTTTTTGAGCAAGGTAAACCGACCGATCTGCGGATGATTATTTAGTAGTTGTAGAGCGATTATTTATAGCCAGTACTAGACATTTTGGCATTCCGGCTAGGACAGACAGATGCTCTAGAATTCAATTGCTACTTGCCACCTATCCCCCCCAAATTATCGTTGAAAAATTAGGTAACCTCTATAACCTGAACCAGTAAGTTTTCCGAGGCTTGTATATACATAACTAGTCCTGAAATACATTGAAAACAGCCTACAGGGCGATAGAATGAAGAAAGCTCGTTCGAGCTGGAACCATTCTATTTATTCCCTTGATCGTTTACCCATGTTGCCCAAATCGAGTTCATTACGATCGCTAATTGCGGCTGTGTTACTCATTCTACCTTGCGCCGCGTTTGACACGGTGTGTGGTCAGGATGAAGAACCCGCGGGCGTTGAGACGCCGATCCGAGGAGGTGCGGTACGCAAAGCGCCAACGGAGATCTTCTTATTGAAGGACAAAGATGGAAAATTCGTCAAGGTTGCGACAAACCTAATGCTCGAAGAGTATTTGCGGATGTACAATCAGCAGAATCAGATTGACACTCCCAACACTCCACCTCCCTTTACGATTGAAGAAACCACTTTCAGTGGCCGCGCCACACAAACGCACGCTTTATTAACGGTTGTCTATCGTATCCGGATTGTTCGAGACGTCAGTGGTCAATGGACTCGAGTGCCATTGCGTTTGAGTCAGAGTGTAATGCGGACGGCACCTCACTATGCGGGTAACGGTTCATTCTTTGTTACGTGGGACGAGCAAGACGGACATGTTGGCTGGATTCGAGGGGCTGCTGACAGTATTCACACACTTACCCTCGATATCATTCGCCCGCTGCGTAAGGCTGGGCAAATCACTCAATTACAGTTAGACACGCCATTAGCACGAGGCCGTTTTAATTCGCTCGTGGTGCCGTTGTCCAAGGCTCAGTTTTCGCCTCCGGAAATCGCCGTACAAACCAAGCCCGGACCGGGGAATGCCACCGAATTTGCCTTTGATTTTCAAGGTGGGGATTTGCAAATCAGTTGGAGCGCGAATAACCAGATCAACAGTCCAGTTACGACTCGGTATCAGGCAACAGTGGCCACTCGATATAATGTCTTAGGAAGTAAAAACATGTCTGCCGAAGTGGACATTAGTATTGATGGGTTGGGTGCGGATGTAACGAGCTTTGAAGTGTTGTTGCCGCCGTCGATGCAGTGGGTGAACACCCCAACCGGAGAATACCGCATTACTGTATCAGGAAGTCAGGTGTCGCCAACAGGCGACCCACTAGGGGCACGACAGCGACTGTTAGTGGTGATGAATAAGCCGGCTGCTCAAACAACTATTGAGTTACAAGCAATTTATCAACCGACTGCCTCGGCGGTCAATTCAGACCCCTCGATTGATGCGGTTTTTAGAGATGCCAACGAAAGCATAGTAACGTTCACCGGTTTTGAAGTACTTGATACCGTCAAACAATCTGGGTCCGTGTTAATTTCAAGCGATGTTAATTGGGCGTTGTGGTGGCACATCAGCGGCGATGTGCGTCGCAAAAACCCGGCAGCTCAAGATCTTCCGATGGGTATTGGCAGTCGCTCAAAGATTGCATTTTTTGAGTACTACAATCTCTCTTATACGGTCGTAGGCACGATACGACCTCAGGTAACACAATTACAGATCGAGCCACAATATTATTTCAAAGTGGCAGCCACGGAGGTTCGATTGGAAATTGAATTGCATTGCCAGTATGTTGGTAACGGCGAATATGATTTATCAATTGAACATCCCGATTGGGAGTTTGACCAAGTATTTCAGCGGCAAGGCGAGTCTTCCACGTTAGTAGATTTTCAAGCCAGCGATGGTCAAGTGGCGTTTTCAGTGTCGACATTGGGGGATGATGCGGTTGGCGAGTTGGTTGTTGTAATTCGGGCGCGGCGATTGACCGACAGTGTCGTACAACAACAAGATGTTCCCATTACGTTAACGACGCCAAGGATTAAGGCAATGGGCGGTGCATCGGCGACCGTTAAGAGTTCCTTAGCGACAGTTGCTGTGCAGGCAGCGGATAATGTCGAGATGACTCCTCAACTTTCTAAAATGAGGGGGTTAGTGATTGGAACGCGTCAAGATTTAGAGGCCTTTGAGAACATTGACAGTGGCCAAACACCTTTGGTATATCGCGCAACCCCAGAACATGCCGCACAAGATTCGCTGCAATTTCGTGGTTCCATGCGAATTCGCCAGCGAAGTTTGCTGGTGTCTTCGCGCAGCGTCATTCGCTTGGACGACCAATTTGCGAGTTTTCAACAGACGTTAGATTATCAAGTTGACTATGAAGGGATTCGTCAGATAGTGCTGCAGGTTCCTGAGATTGTTCGCACTAACAAGACGCTGCGTGTTTTTATGGAAACAACCGCAGTGAATTCTGTGGAGCAAACGACGGTAAGTCAAAAAGCTTTGCCGTGGTCAGTTATTACGAATTCTGCGGGTTTAGGAAGTGATGTAGGCGAACCACAGGAACCGGTAGTTGCAGTCGATTTGCAATCCGACCATCGAGGGCAGGTTCGGATTGTGTTGCATTATCAGCAAGAGTTACCTCAATTGTTGAGTGATGAATCGCAGACGGTCAATTTCCAGTTAATTATGCCTGTACAGCAAGCAACGACTCAATTGGTGCGTAATTCTGTGACCGTTGAAACCCAAGATGTATTTCACTGTCAGCGTGTGGGAAAAGATTGGCAACTCGATCGGGATTTGCAATCGGGTAGCGCGGCCGATCTGCTAAATCTATTTGCGACCGTTGAAACAGCTAAAGTGCCAATTGCGATGCGTTTGCGACGTGATGCAACACTCAACGCAACAGAATTACAACGATATTGGGCTCAGACTATTTTGACAGATAAAGGAAGTCGCGAGCGGATTGCGATGCTTATTCGCACGAATGACGTTTTCGTGCGTTTACAGCTACCGGAGGATACTTCGTTTGATGTTGCGAGTTTGGTGGTGGCAATTAATGGTCAGCGGGTACCACTCGACCAAGTCGTGCCTAATCGCGATCGACAGCTGATCGTCCGACTATCGTCGCAACGCGTCGAAGCAGAGTACCGAATCGAAGCTTGGTATACGCGGACGGTGATAGATTCTCATCGCTTCCAAGTCGCCTTGCCTGAGATTGTGGGAGCGCGCAATAGTGGTCGAGTATATTGGCAGGTAGTTATGCCTGGGGATCGACATTTATTTAAATCGCCAGCTACGATGACAGCAGAATACGAATGGAAATGGACAGGGTTATGGTGGAGTCGATTTACGGCATTGGACCAACAATCCCTAGAGCAGTGGATCGGTGTTGAACAACAGCGGATGACAACCGGCAGCGTCAATCAATATGTGTTTTCATCGGTTGGTACCGTGCCGTCCTTTGAGGTTACGAGCTTTCAACGGTGGACTTTATTGTTAGTCGTTTCGGCGATTGTGTTGGTGGTTGGGATGGTTGTTATGTTTGTGGGGTGGTTGCATCATCCAGCAACGTTAATGGTCATCGGCGGCGTCCTGACAACAGCTGCGGTTTGGATTCCAGAACTGGTGTTACTGATTATTCAAGCATCTTTGGGAGGGTTCCTCTTAATTGGATTGGCCAAATTGTTGCATGTGTTGTTGCGTACCCCAAATTTATCACCGCCGGTAAGGCGTACTGGAGCAATTCAGCCTGTCGAAACACATTCGGCAGTCCTCTCGCTTTTAGAAATACCGCGTTCAGCGATTGATCCCAGTAGTCAAGCATTGCCTGTCCCAACAGAGTTGGATGCGGAGCAGAGTGACGCTAAACCGGCGAGTCAGAGCCGTTCGTCAGAAAAGCAGGCGTGATGATGGATGCTCTAATCCCCTTAACGATTACTAGGCGACGTCGTGGATACAGTTACGCCATACGCAGGATTGTCGTCAGTACAGTGGCATTGGCGAGCTTGTTCGTTGCTGGTCAGGCATCAGCGCAGCGGGCAACGCCACCGGCAGCGAATGGTGCTAACGGAACAGGTGGGAAATTTTCAGCGGGTGATTTGTTTTATCGGGCAGTGCGAGTCAAACATGATGATTTAGATGCCGTTTTACAGGGGTATTTGCCCGTCAAGCGTATTTCATTCAAGGATATGATTGATGCTATTAACGCGGCCGACCTTGAGCACCGCGCTGCACGCGATGGTGGATCTGGCGCGTTTATTGTTCGACGTTCTATATACTATGTGAAACAACAGAGTGATCAATTGACCGCTGGTAAAGCTTGGTTGGCGATTGAGTCGATGTTATCTGGCTCAGGGCGAATGTCATTGGGTGAATCGTCACTGGCTATTAATTCCCCACGCTGGCTGGGAACTAACACAGGTCAAAACGGCGCTGAGCCAGTCGTTGAAAACCTAGCGGCCACGACCGGAGTGACGTCTGCGGGTTTGCCAGTATTGGTCGTGCCTCAATCGGGAACGTTACAGTTCGACTGGACGTTACGAGGTCGTACTTTGTCCGGTGGAGTTTATCGATTTGATCTCGCGGTTCCCTCGGCAGGTTCTTCGATGTTCGTAATTGACGTTCCTGTTGGCATGTTACTCAAGTCTTCGGCCGGTCTATTATGGACCAATTCAGCCATAGAACGCTCGGGTTCTGATTCACAATCAAGGCCGGTGGAAACGTCGGGAATGTTAGACATGCTGGACATGCTGGACATGCCCAATTATGTCTCCTTGCCACCCTTAGCTGATGGGTTTCAACGTTGGTTAGTACAAATGGGAAGTCGTACTACCGCGACATTGACGATCGATAAATCTCCCCAAACAGGTGCCGATCCGACGGTAAGATTTTATACAAGCCAAGTCGATTATACGATTGGTAAAGCGGGGATTGATGTTGTCTCGACGATTCAATTAGATGCACGTCAGCAAGATGAGGGGAGCATTTCAATGGAATTGGATCCTTCTTTACAATTGACTTCTGTTCGTAGTGGGAATCAGGAATTAACGATTCAGGCTAACCCCAACAATGCAAATCGCTACGACATTGCCTTAGCCTCCGTGGCGGTTGATGCTGAATTGGAAATACGAGCAGTAGCGTCATTTACACTCGGGCAGGCAATTCGCCTACCCGTAATTCAGTTTCGTAATGTGGTTTGGCGTCAGGGACAGATGAGTATTGGTATGCGTGATGGACTACAGTTGCAACAATTGGTGCCGGCGGGAGCGGTTGAGCGTGAATTGAATATGGAACAAGGGACTACCGTCCGAATACTTGAGATGTTCGAGCCCAATCCAGAGATTCTGGTAACCGCTGATTTCGCTCCGGTCGTTCTACATGCCACTCAGATATCGCGATATGAAGCATCCACTGAGCTGCTAAAGTTGGCAACAGAAATCCATATCACGTCCGGAGATTCAACGGTTCATGAATTGCGTATGTCATTGAAGTTGCCGTGGAAAGTAATATCTGTAAACACAGAGCCAGAGGGCTTAATAGGTCAATTTCAGGTTTCCACGGTGACGGTAGCCGGAGTTAAACAGCGAGTGTTGGAGTTAGTGTTTGAAAAGGCGATTGGTCGGGACCAACCGGTGACTTTGAAATTGCAGTTGCAGTGTGCTATCGAGTCCGGAGAGTTTTCGGGCAACCAGTTAACTTGCCTAGGGTTTGAGCCCCTATCACCGAGCAATCGGCGAATGTACCAAGTGATCGAACAACAGCATTTTATTGGTGTCGTCGCTGAACAACCCGCGGTATTACGAGTCTTAAATGCTGCGGCTTTACTGCCGTTTCGCCTGAATTCTCAATCGCAAGAATTGGCGGAAATCGAGATGTTACAGGATGTGGGGTTCATTTACCGCCACGACCCAGCGGTCGCACAAGCGCTGTTTGCCGTTTCCCGCCGCCAGCAGACGTTTGCTGTAGCTCTATATAGTGCCTTGGAAGTTCACAGTGACGAGGTGCATGAGATTGTGAAATTAACCATTCGTCCAGATGCCACGCAGGTAAACCGTTTGCAGGTTACGTCCACTGAACGCCAGAGTGGGCAAATGCAATGGAGTTGGTATCCATTGGGCGAGGAAGGAAGCCAATCGCTACTCTTTAACTTAGCTGGAAATACTCGGACAAACTTACAAGTCTCAGAAAGCGTGCTCCAAGGGAAACACGTATGGGAATTTGTATTACCAGACCCACAGGGCACTCCGTTTGTTCTGATTGGTCAACGGACCTTAGACCTCAAGACCTTTTCAGACTTGCCGCTGTATCAGATGTCTTCAGCGAATGAATTTATAGGTCGAGTGGATGTACGGTGGGGCACGGAACATCAAGTTGCATTCTTAGGGGGTACGATTAATCGTTCCCTGCCACAATTTACCGAGGGTTCCGCTAGCTTTCGCCAAGGTTTTGTTTATTCTCAGCCTTTAGGATCTTCTCCTCAAGTTTCCGTTGTTCGTAAATCTGGAAAACAGAAACATTGGGTTTGGATGGCGCATGTTCAATCGCGGCATTTGACACATGGGCGTAGTTTACATGAAGTACGCTATGTCGTTGAGAATCGCGGGGAACCTTTTTTGTTATTGCAATTACCTACGGCTGTTGAACTGCAAAGCATCACCGTTGACGGTGAACGTGTCTATTTGGACTTAGAAGAGAAGCAGACATCTAGGCGGCGGTACCAGATTCCGCTAAATCAGCAACAACAGTTGTCCTATGTTACGATTCGGTTCAACGCTCATCGCAGACCCCTTGGATTTGTGCAACAACTTGAGGGGTTTCTTCCAAAGTTAGAGTGCCAAGTCTTAAACACCAATTGGTCAGTGTCTATTCCGCCTGGTTATGAATTGGTGCGCGAACGTAAGAACCCACCTACGATCATGCGGCGACTCTTCGGTCCATGGTTAGGTTCGTCGGAAAACGTCGATATTGGCAATGTGCGTTTTGACCAATCCAGTGGTTTACGATCAGAGGTCTTGAATAGAAACATGCAGCAACGAGTTTCCCGAGCCTTGGTTCGTGCAGCTGGAATTGAAAAAGTGCCCGCAGGATTGAATTGGGCGATGTGGTTACATAACTACCGTGAACTCAGACGAAGTGACCCTAGTTTGCCGGATATTGTGGTAGACGTACTGGCACTTCAATTTGCGGATGTGTCGCCGAGTTCGCGGTGCGAACCAGCAACGGCCTCCGAAGGACCCAATCAACATCAATCGTCGTTGTCGTGGCTGGAAAACAAACAATTATTATTTTTAATGTTAGGTGATCGCTTGGTGCTTACGTCGGCCCAATGGTTCAATGACGGTGGTTCCACAGTACCGGTAGTAAAGTCAACTTCCATTCACCAACAACGGTTGGTAGATATGTACGATATGGCGATTGGAAGTTTTGTACCGCTGGATGCTTGGATGATAGGTAAGTATCAACAGCCCTCGAGTGATGCTCAAGTGGCGGCGTCGTATCGCGCGACTTTGCAACAAGACCAATTGTGGGTAGTCGCTACTGGTGCCTTAGGGCAAGACGAGCAAATGACTTTTACAACGTTTCGTACGACCACGATGCGTGCAATGTCGTGGGCCAGCTTTATCGGGTGGTTGGGTTTGTTTTTTATTCTAGTTCGACAGCGGTGGCACCTCAGTTTTATTATTCCTCCAGTCGTGGGTTCGATTTGCTTGTTCCTACCGATCACTGTGCTTGAATTTGGATCGCAAGCGTTTTTTGCATCACTGGTGACTTGGTTTGTCGTGTTTGTAGTTCGTACGCGGAAACAGGAAGAAGGCTCTCATTTAGCCAAATCCGCGGATTTGAGGTTTGACGTAAATTTAAAACCACAAATCTTATCCTGCGGATTGCTGCTATTTTTATGCTTGTTGGGGAGTGAGATGGCTAGAGCTTTCCAAATTCCGACTACGTCGGCCATCACCGAGGCAGTCAGTTCCGCTGAGGCGGAGACGCCTGTTGTTTTTGATGTGTTTATGCCAGTGGATGATCAAAGGGAACCTTACGGTGAATATGTTTATTTGCCGGAAGAGTTTTACCAGAGAATGCGAAACCGTTACTCACAGCTACAAACCGGTAGTCGTGACTGGCTTTTGACGTCCGCAAACTATGAGTTGACATGGAAAGAGGATGTGACGGCAGTGACAGCAATTAGTCCGCTGATTACAACGGTCATTGAAATCAGTACGACTGACACAGTAGTTGATGTTGTCCTACCGTTTTGGCAGTCGGAATGTAAATCGGTGCGTGTGATGCTCCAGGGACAGGAAATCCGTACGCAGTGGCATGAAAGTCAACAAGGCTTGCAATTTCAGCTTGCCAATGCCGGCGACCATAAGCTGACAATATTGATTGAACCATTATCGGCAAAAGAGGAATCGCAGCGGTTTTCATTGCATATTCCGATGGTGGTTGACGCGAAACTAATCACGAATCACATCGAAAGTGGGCAGCATGTAGTTGTGCGAGGTCATGCTGGTGCGTCGACGGTTGATTTAGCTGCTCGGCAAACTTCGGTACAGCTTGGTCGGACCGGTTTGATTGAAGTGCTGTGGTCCAGCGACGAGGCGGAATTGTTGACATCGGCGATAATGGAGGTGGATCAATATCAGTGGTTACATCTTGCGCCCCATTCAGTTACCGTGGATGTTCGTTTGCAATTTGACGTGCTCGCCGGCAATGCGCAACAATTTACCTTGCAGGTTGATCCGCGATTAAAACTATTACCTATTCAAGCCGGTCAGTTGATTTCTGAATCTCCCCTAATTCAAGAAGGGGATCAGACGACGATTCATTTTACGCTGGAGCAGCCAACTTCAGAAGGTTTTGAGGTTTTACTGCAATTCTATATAGATGAAGCATCGGGTATAGGGAATATTGTAGTTCCGCGTATACACACCATGGTACAACGACAAAACGAACATTGGATGGCGTTTTCAGTTCACGACGAGTTGACCTGGCAAAGTGATGTTGGCGTGACAACGTCACAAGCAATTTATGAGAAACTGAAACGAGTCTTTAATGCCGCAGATGTTTTTAGTGGCGTGTTTGACATTCAAGAGAACGATATTCCGACAATCACCACTACACCGCGAGTCACGACAACGCTGGTGGAACAGCATTGCGATGTTACGATCGATGCAGAAAAGGTCGTCGTGCGATATTTTGCGGACATTGAAGTCACCAATAGTTCTGTCATGCAACATCGTTTTAAGATTCCGCAACGTTTTCAGCTTGAGTCGGTGTCAATGTTTCAAAACGGCATCCCTTTAGAAGCACAATTGCATGTAACTCAAGAGGGGTATTTAACAGTGTTTTTTAATCGGGGGCTCGCTGGAACACATAGTTTCGAACTGCGAGGATTCGTACAGTTAACGGGGCAGGCAACGCAAGTTCCCGTCGTGTCGTTAGAACAGGCATCGATACGTAGTGAACAGGTGAGTGTGTATACGACCGATAGTGTGTTGGCTCGGATTCTGGCACCAAGTGACATCGTTTTCCCGACCATTGAGCGTCGGTTTGATGCATCCCATCGAGGACGTCTATTGGCCATATTTCATTCCTCTACGAATGCTCGTCGGTGTGAGGTTCGAGCGACACAGAATCCGACGAGATTCAGTGGAGCGATCGCGACAAGTATGCATGATATTGACGGTGACTGGATAGTACGTATCCGATCACAATTACAATTAGTTCAAGGCGAGCTGTCGACTTTGAGGATTGCGGTGCGAAATGTTGATGTCCAAACAATTACCGTGTCGCCGAATTTTCAATACGAATTGATTGATGGTGACCGTGGTGAACAGTGGATTGTGCTGCGTCCTGATGATCCCACTCAGACATCCTACGAATGGATGGTTGAGTTCAAGTTGGCAGAAGATGGAGGCGTTGTCCAAGTTCCTAATGTTAGAATTGTTGACTTGGCTTATGACGACATACAAAGTTATGTTTATGTGCCCCAATTTGATCGACTGGGAAAAAAGATCCACTGGGATTCCAATAACGCAAAGCCGTTGAGTCGCTGGTCTAATGCAATTATCCCCTCTGACGTTACGCCCGAAAGTCACGATGTCTTTCCCTTTTCGGTGAATTCAGATATTCATTTGCGCCCCAGTGTTGACTCTCAAAGTCAAGGAGTGGTAACGTTGGCAGATTACGAACTGACGCTGACTACCGCGCAGCAATTGTTTGCGATCGCCAAATATTACTTAGTTCCGATGAAGGGCGATGAATTTGTTTTATCATGGCCGGAGTCGTTGGATTTGGTCGGTGTGAGTGTACATGGCGTTCCGCTACCGGTACGCCAAGGAGTCACGAAGTCGTTGCATATTCCGATACAGTCCAACACAGATTTTCACGAAATCGAAGTCGTTTATACGAGCAAGCTTGAGCGAGTTGTGGGGAAGAACGCGTTGCCGCTCGTATTTCCTGTGCCGGAGCACGTGGTTGTTCAAAAGAGCGTTTTGACAGTGCATGCGGAGCAAAGCACTCTGCAGAGTTTGCAGTTGGACACGTTGGCCGACGCGCCAATTATTGATATTGCGAATGAGCAATTGCGAGCACGAATTCGACTATGGGAGTCCGTTGGGAGAGTCTCGGGAAGTCAAAAAAATAGTTTTTGGAGGACACAATTCCGCGAACTCAGCAGTCAGTTTGCGGGGTTACAAAGCATGGCATTGATTGATTCGCTTCAAGGTCTAGTGGATGAGGACATGCAACAAGACCTTGCGCGTATTCTTGCGGAATCAGACAGTTTGCCACTCGGGGACGGATACCAAGGCATAATCGCGCCTCAGAAACAGAAAAATTCCTTGGTAACCGTCCATGGCGTTGTGGATGGACAATTACGGCAAGTCGTTATCAGCGGAGTGTCTGCAGTTGGTGGCGATAGCCCGTGGGTGAAATTACTTGCGATGGGCCTGTTATGTGTTGCTATGGCTGTAGCATATTGGGCGATGCAGCAAGAGTGGTTAACACATTGGATCGCGCTCGTGCCTCTGGGTCCACCTGTTGTGCTGGGAGTTGTCTGGTGGTTGTTCTTTGCGTCGAGCGTGCTTGGAGGATTTCTAATTGGCGCTTGCCTGATCATCAACATGTGGCCGAACCAGCGATTCATAAAGATGCGGAAACGAAAAATAATCGCGCCCGATGTAGGCAACTAAACCACAAGCTCGTCTTGGCAAGAAAATCGTAATCTGCTATTTTCTACGTTCCTGAGTGACCACATCGGCGGTTTTTTGTAGTCACACTTCAGGAGACTTAGTTGAATCAGTTGAACGAATGGAACATGTTGTTCAACTGTGTGGAGAGTAAGACAGTAACAGCGATCGTGTTTTGAAAGGGACGGAACCTTTTCATCTAAATGCGATGATGGGTTAACGTAAGTTAGCACATGATTACGAAGGAGCGTGTGAATGCCGCTGGAAGCCACGGAGTATGCCGATATACATATGCGTTGGATGATTCGGCGCGATATGCCGGAAGTCCTTAAGATCGAAACTGCGAACTTTGAATTTGCCTGGTGCGAAGATGATTTTATACGCTGTCTGCGGCAGCGAAATTGTATTGGCATGGTTGCCGAGCGCGACGATGGGATCGTCGGATTTATGGTTTACGAGCTGCACAAAAGCCGGTTGCACGTCCTGAATTTTTCTGTGTGCCCTGCACAGAAACGATCAAAGGTCGGTACGGCAATGGTCGAGAAACTCAAAAGCAAGCTGTCTAGACAACGGCGTAATCGAGTTGTCTTAGAGGTCCGAGAAACTAATCTAGACGCACAGTTGTTTTTCCGTAAGCAGGGATTTCTGGCGCTGTCGGTATTAAGAGACTTTTACGAAGACACGGTCGAAGATGCGTATCTAATGCAGTTTAGGCACGTGGCCGAAGCTGTCGAACTGGCCCCTAATCGTATTTCCCGGCTAGCAGGATGACACGTTTTTTGTCTGAGGGGTAGACGATATGATTGCGACATTCGTACTTGTGTTAGCTTGCCTGTCACCGTTGTTTATGGCCGCCGGCTATGCGCGGCGGTCTCACTTAAACTTCGCTCAAGTATTGTTGTGGATGCCCGCAGCAATGATCACTCTGTTTCAATGGAATACTCGCTTACACGGTCGATTAAATGACCTGTCCACAGGCGCAATTCTGATTTCCAACCATCGCAGCAGTGCTGATGGTTTTTTTGTTCAAATGGCCTGTGACAAGCCTGTCGGGTGTTTAGTAGCCCGAGAGTATATTGAGATTCCCGTTCTGCGGCACCTGTTTCGATTTTTGGGTATGATCCCTGTTGGCCGTCAAGGAGTCGATACTCAAGCCACCAAGCGGGCAATTCGTGAGGCCGCAAGTGGGCGATTAGTATTGATGTTTCCCGAGGGACGATTGAACACGACATCGGATCTGATGCAATCATGTCGACCCGGTGCGGTGATGGTTGCGATACGAGCAGGAGTGCCAATCGTACCGTTTTACCTACAGGACATTACTTTCACGAATGCTCTCTTGAATCCGTTTGTCTCACGGGCAAGAGTACAGTTGTACGTTGGTGAGCCGATTGATGTGGTTAAATTGTCACACGGCAAGACCGACAAACAAACGCTGGGGGAAATTTTGCAGATTTGCTTGCAGGAGATTGCGAAGTTAGCGGGTGAGGTTGATTGGGAACCGCAGGTCGCAGGACGAAATTGGAACCGCTAACGGCCGTAGCAAGGCTTGGCGGCGCTGTGGTTTACGTAGTATATAGACGGTTGTAGAAAGTGGCGGCTTGCTGATGTAGTTTAGCTTTTGTCCGGGCGGCTGATTCACTACGAGCAAAAATTGTGAATAAGGGATGGCCGGCTAGAACGGTCGCCCCGATAGCCGGTAGATCCGCCACTGTGGGGCGTTGACAATTTAGTGCTGCTTGCCACATGGGTTGAAACTCGTTTGGAATCTGTGTTGTTGCTCGAGCGAATAATACAGCTTTCCCATAGTGCATTTTGGCATGGGCAATGCGGTTGAAGGAAGCAGGATTCGCTGAAAAGGAGTCGAGGTGTAATTGAATCATAGATCGATCAAATTGAGACTCAAAAAGTTCCATTGAGGCAGTGTAGCGTGGATTGATTTCGATTAGCCACAGTTGGTCATCCTGCAATATCAGGTCAACGCCAATGAGTCCTCGCAGTGCATATTCATGCTGTAGGAAATGACCTAGTTCTAGTATTTGTTTATTGATGGAGGCAGGAACACGTAGGGGACCGATCGATCCACAGTATTGAAATTCGTTTGCCTGGAGTTCGCGGTGACCGAGTAATTGTTCCGTGCACCCTAACACTTCCGTGCGGGCTGGATGCATCAGAAAACTAACACTGATACTACGCCCTGAAATTTGTTCCTGGATAATCATGGTAGGATCCGGAGAACTAGTGTGGGTGTTGTTCAACGCGTGAATTCCTTGTCCGGCGGCAGAGGCGATTGGTTTTTTTAGCCACCGCGTTTTATCTTGGGGGAGACGTTGATTTGATGCGAATGTTCGCGGATATTGACAGCTGCTGCTAGCCAGGACTGCTTGTAACTCCAAGGGATCACGCATGCGGGCGATCTGGTCGACCGCAGGAGCTAGCAAGGTTGACCTTGTTGACAGTTCTTGTAGGACGCGGGGGTGATTTTCCATCGCGCCGGTGATACAAATAGCGTCGGGTTGTACGTCAGGCAGCAAGGAGATGCAGGCGGTGGGATAGTTGTTGAGAAGTTGAAAATTCGATCGTGTGCGGGTATCAATGTCTCCAAACATGTCCATGGCATGAATCGTCCAAGAGGATTGCCTGGCAGAGGCAACGGCAGCCCGAGTACTCGCACCGATAATTAAGAGCACACTCATTTGCAATTAAGATTGGGAAGATGTTGATAAAAGCGGCGTTGTAATGTCAAATGACGTAAGCAACTGCACTTAGTTGTTTACTCCGTAGTTTACGTGGTAAAACGGCTTGCTTGAATCCCTAGCAAAGATTACCCACTTTGTTTTAAAGCGATACCGTCAGTTTTGTTTTTATTTAAAAATCAGTTTTTAGTTTTTTAGTATACGGAGAGTCACTTATGTCCATGTTTGTTGGAGAAAGTCTTGTTGGCGGTGAGTTTAATGAAGTTGCCCATATCGATTTATTAATTGGTAATAAAGATGGTCCTGTCGGCATCGCATTTGCAAATGCGCTGGCTCGCCAAAGCGAAGGTCACACAAATCTACTAGCAGTATTAGCACCTAATCTCGCTGTGAAACCTGCTACCGTGATGATCACAAAAGTGACCATCACAGGCATGAAGCAAGTGGTACAAATGTTTGGAACTGCTCAATGTGCAGTTGCTGCAGCAGTTGCTGATGCTGTTAAAGAAGGTGTGATTAACGCCGATGAAGCTGAAGATCTCGTTATTGTCTGTGGCGTGTTCATTCACCCAGCAGCCGAAGATAACGAAAAGATTTATAAGTACAACTACGAAGCGACATTGCAAGCGATCAAAAACGCAATGTCCGGAACACCTTCTGCACAAGACATGCTTGACGGTCGTGACTCTGCAGTACACCCATTTAAGGGATTCTAATTGCCTCGTGGCTGTTGTTGGTATTATTAACACACAACCCATCTCACGTTGGATTTTCCACGGGAGATGGGTTTTTTATTGTCTACAATTAGTGCAGAATAATTCTTGTGCCTGAAAGTTGGTCGTGATTGGCGAGCAAGGGCGAGAAGACCACCTCCGGCCAATGGTTGTTCGAGAAAGAAAGCTTCCCGATGACAAAGAGTAATATTTTGATTCAGTTAGACCCAGACAGTCACGCTAGCGTATTTGATGCGTTGGTCGCCGTGGATTCCACAGAACTACAGTTGCTGCAGTATCATGACGTGGCGACCGAACAGGTCGAAAAGCTAGTGCATGGTGCGATGTTTACTCGAGGCCCGCAGGATTTACGTCATACCGCGGTGTTTATTGGCGGTACGGACGTACAACAGGGAGAGGCTTTGCTGGAAGCGACTCTCCGCTGCTTTTTTGGTCCGTTGCGAGTGTCTGTGATGCTGGATGCTAATGGTGCAAATACGACCGCTGCGGCTGCTGTCTTGGCCGCGGCAAAGCACGTTGAACTTTCGCAATGCCGAGCGTTGGTTTTGGCTGGAACGGGATCTGTAGGGCAGCGGGTTGGCCGGTTGTTAGCGTCACAGGGTGCCGTGGTCAAGTTGGCGTCGAGAACGGCAGAGCGAGCTGTCGCTGCCGCACAGGTGATTTCTGACGCAGTGGCTGGTTCATCAGTTACGGGCGTTAGGGTGGCCGAATCAAGCCAACTGCCGAACCTGTTTGACGAATGTGATCTCGTTGTGGCCGCTGGAGCGAGTGGAGTGCAATTATTGCCCCAGGAAATTTGGCAAGCAAGTGATTCATTAAAGGTGCTTGTCGATCTCAATGCCGTCGCTCCCGCCGGTATTGAGGGCATTGATGTGCTGGATACCGCCAGAGTTGTCGAAGGAAAAGTAACTTATGGAGCGATTGGAGTGGGCGGATTGAAAATGAAAATCCACAAAGCTGCGTTATCGCGGCTGTTTGAGTCGAATGATCAGGTTCTTAATGTTGATGAAATTTATGCTATCGGAGAATCACTAACGGACTGAGTGTCCGTTGGTTTATCATGCCATTAGAGGTGTTTGCTGCTAATCAGGATTGCTTACATGGACTCGCTCGAATTTGAATGCCCGTTGTGCAATGGATTGTTTAGTGCTGCCGTCACGGATGTAGAGGTCGCTTGTCCGCATTGTGATGAAAAAATTTGCCTGGGTGCTGTCGACACCGATTCTCCTGCAAACGTCACCCTGGTGGGCAAACGGATTACAACGCCTGCTCCGCTTTTTCCGCCAGGGTACAAAAGGCCGGAAGCCAACGATTCGTCAGCGCCGCCTACGACGGTGCCCGACGAATTGCCGCCGGTTGTCATTATTGACGCTGATGTGGAAACGTCTGTTGACGACACTGAGTCTGTTGCCCCGCCAGTGACGGTGCCTGACGATTTGCCGGCGGTTGTCATCATTGACGATGACGTGGATAAATCTGTTGACGACACTGAGTCTGTTGCCCCGCCTGTGACGGTGCCCGACGAATTGCCGGCGGTTGTTATTATTGACGATGATGTGGATAAATCTGTTGACGACACTGAGTCTGCTGCCCCGCCGCCGACGATGCCGGATACCGTTATTGACGATGACATGGACGAATCACACGTTAGCACCGAAACGGACACCGCCATCGAGGATTTGTTGCCGCCAGACTTTCACTTGGACGACGCGCACATTGAAACGCGCACCGACCACCATGAAACCGATGAAGCTGCGGTGATAATCAATGTTCGAGTCGACGCGGAACCGATAACAGTGGGGCGGGGCATTAATAAGCGAGAATTGCGCAGTCGCACGCCAGACGAGAAAAACCAATTCATGCGAAAGAAGAATATAATCGTGTGGGTCATCGGGGCATTGACCATCATTGTGACGATGGTCGTAATGCTACAACTGGCTTAACCGCGACTGAAGCCCATAAAGAAGCTGAAAGTTTGTCTCTGATCGGTGTCAGCGCTGTTAATCGGGAACCCAAAGTCTAACGCGAAAGGTGCTTGGGACATAAAGGGAACGGCAATCCGGAGACCAGCACCGACGACGACTCGAAAATCTTCGCCGTGTAGGGAATATTGTTCTTCAACTGTACCAAAGTCTGTAAACACGACACCTCTAAGCATATCGTCGGCAGTAAAGGGGAACATATATTGTACGGTCCCTAGGAATCGCAGATGACCGCCAGTCTGCACACCGCCGCTAACGGGAGATGCTCCGCGGTATCGAAAACCACGAATCGTTTGATAACCACCTGCAAAATAGTGATCGTAAATCGGAGTGTTATCGCCCGTTACGTCTAATTGTAGGGCCCATGACAATACATGCCGCCCGGATCCGTCAGCTCGTTCTCGGATAAGGTTGTACTTTCGATATTCGATTGACCCTCGGGTGTAATCGAAACTGCCGACGACTTGTTCCACGCTTGTCGAAAAATAATGCCCTTCGGTTGCCAGGAAGGGGGTGTCCCGAGTATCGTGTTTTAATCCCAATCGAAAACCGACAAGATTGTTATCTCCCAAGGCTTCGTCGAGGGCGGGTACGCCTAGTGTACTAGGGCTATCGACTCCGACCTGTTCAATACGCAGTGCGGTATTTACCGAAAGATCTGGTGTCAGTCGATAACCGAAGGAAAAGCGACCGCCGACGCGGTTCTCATTCCAATCTTGGTAAATTCGATCGTACAAAAACGCGCTGGTATTGAAACTGATCTTAGTGTCATTGAAGTAGGGGTTGGAGTATTGAAGCATATAGCGAGACCAGTTTTGTCCGGGCATTGCTTCTAAGCGAAAGCCTTGACCGCCCCCTCGAAAAGCACGACCTTCGATAAAGTCATCCCAGTTGCGTGGAATGGCTTCGTAATCAAAGTTTCGTTCATCAATGACAATAGTACCGGTAACGCCAGCATCCGAGTTCACGCCGACACCAAATACGAATCTGCCCGTCCGTCCCTCTTCTACAAAAACATCAAAAGGAACGGAATTAAGATTGGCATTAGGATCGAACAGCGGACTGACAGAGTCATCATTGGGTGCTAATGGCGACTGTTGCCAAGACGCCTGTGAGACGTTCGAGGACTCTTGATCATCGATCCGCAGCACTTGGCTAGGATTGCCCAGTTCCACAAAATCGGCAGACGCGACTCCATTGGCAGCAGACGTATTGCTGGGGGCGGCGTTATTTTGTGGGGTCGGGCTTTGGCCTCGAATGACAACAGTGTTCTCTTGGTCTGTACTCAAAGTATTAAATGACCCAGATGCCCGTGTAGCGGATGTAGTTGGTCGTTGCGATGATTGTCGTAGCGTATTAACGTTGGCATTGTCGAAAACAGGTTCGATGCGAAAACCGTCGTCTTTGGATTCAGCAGGAGTGGGTTGACCATCGAGCAAACTAGCGGGATTATCGGCACGGCGTGCAGAATCGGATATTGAGCACCCGAGCACACTTAACAGGAGCCCTACACCGAGGGTTTTGCAGCTTATCTGCATGTATGTGGAAGAAATAGTTCGTTGCATTTGCGAGCCTATTAAGTGACCGATTGCTTACCGCAAAGGGAAAGCGGAAGTGCGATTTACGGGATTATTGTTTGGTGTTGCTGTCAGTGGGCTTTGACCACGAATTGTGTGCGTGGTTTTTGGTTGTTGTTGGTCAGGAGTCCCGTTGCTAAGCATGGCGTCGATGGCGTCGGTACGGATGACAATGGAAGGAGGCGTGCCCATGCTCGGATCTGAGTTAAATAGGCTGCTAAATCGCAATCGTCGCTCACTAGCTTTGACCTCGCGATTGTTTGCCAGATAACCGGGGATGAGTGAGAGTCGGTTGAGGACGACGGCATTTTTGGTGTGTGGGTTGAGTCCGCTGATATGGGCGTCAATACGACCAATTTTAAACTGATCCCCTTCGACTATTTGAAAAATGACATCCAATTCGCCAGGGACTTCTTTGAAGCGGATATCGGGAGTAACCGTTGAATAGATAAACCCAAGTTTTCCGTAGAGTTCTTTTAGTGAATCGAGTACGGTAGATAGTTCACTACGATTGAAATAGTCACCATTTTGAATTGTTAGTAGCGGTTGCAACGTCGGCGAGGATACTCGGTTGTTACCCTGAATCGATATTGAACCTATCCGATAGCGTGGGCCTTCATTGACGATAAACCGCAGTGTTACCCAATGACCTGATTCATCGTATTCGACGTGCCGCCCAGCGGTTGCTTGAAAGTAACCGAGATTGCGGTAATAGCTAATCAACTGTTGCACGTCGGCATCGATAGCCTTAGGTACATAGTCTCCGCCGTAGAGCCAATTGGTAAGTTTGTCTTTAGCCTGTAACTGCGTTTTTAAGCGAGCGTCGGTTGCCAATCGCGGGTCATTTCCGACAACTTCGATTTTGGCAATCTTTTCACGAGGTCCTTCGTCGATATAAAAAACGACGTTTCGTTGGTCTGGCTTGTTGCCCTCGAGGATCGTAACGTGGGCTTTGGGGTGACCTTTTTCGTGATATAGTTCTTCAATTTTTCGTTTTGCATCTTCAATCGCGAATATATCCAAGGCATCACCGCCCCGTAAATCTGATTGCTTGGTAAGCTTATTGTCGAGAAACATTCTATTTCCGATAAAGCGGACCGTATTGATCGTTGGTCGCTCAAAGATCTCAAACGTAAGTTGCACGCCTTGGGCGGATGTCTTCGTTAGTAATCGTACATCGCGGATAAGTCCAGTGCGGTAAAGTCGTCGTACATCTTCTTTGATGATGGCGGAATCGAAGGAACGATCGATGCGGGTCTTGATAGTGCCATACAGTTTTTCTGCGGTTAAATATCGATTACCCTTGAATTCAATGGAAATCACCGGCATCCCCTGAAATTCAGGGTGGGGATTGGATTGATTGGCGATTGTGGACGAGGATTGTGCCACGGGAGGCGATGGCGCGACGGGCACGGATTGTTGACTCGGTGAACTGTTTGCCGCAGGGAATGTAGCGGGATTTTGAGCACTCAGCGGCAATGGTTTGCTGCAAAGAAATATTGCGATGCTAACGGCACTGAACGTGAATAGGTGTTTGACATATGTAGTTTGATGCATAGGTATTTGTCCATTCGCAGACAATACGAAAACGACTTGCTTATATTCGCGGATGTATATGAATTCGTTTGCTGCAAACGTACATGCTATCGATTTGATGACACGTATAAATAGGCTGCAAAGATGGGAGAAAAATACAATATTCCCTCTTCTGGGGCAATACGTATTTCCAACCACGAATTATCACGGGTTTACGCATTGGAGATATTTGGGGAATCGAGTTCTTAGAAAGGGTCGCCAGCTGGTGCGGCGTTGAAGTCATCGAATGCTTGCAAGCGTTCAGGTGCTTTGTCGACGAAGCGGGTGAAGTCTTTTTGCCACAGCATGTCGATTTCCCCAGTTGGACCGTTACGCTGCTTGGCAATGATAATTTCCGCTTGGCCCGCATATTGTTCAGCGTCATCACCGCGTTGATAGTATTCTTCACGGTGAATAAACATCACAACATCAGCGTCTTGTTCGATCGCACCAGATTCACGCAAGTGGCTCAATTTCGGTCGATGGTCACCCGTGCCCTCTGTTTGTCGGTTTAATTGCGACAGGCACAGCACGGGGACGGAAAGGTCGCGGGCGAGTCCTTTGAGGCGGCGAGCCATTTTCGCGACTTGCTCTTGCCGTGGGTCGCGTGGATTATCGGGTTCGATAAGTTGCAGATAGTCGACGACGATCAGTCCGAGTTTACCTTGGCGGCGGCGGATTCTTCTAGCAGACGCTGCTATTTCGCTGACGGTACGACTCGGTGCATCGTCAACATATAGCGGAGCACTGCTCATTTCCCCCGCTTTTTCTATCAGTTTCTTTCTTTCGTCATTGCCAATGTTCCCATTTCGCAGTTTTTGACCATTAACTCTGGCAGCGCTACACAACAAGCGATCGCATAATTCCAATTTGGACATTTCTAAACTGACGAACAAAACGGGCTGATCGCTAAGCATAGCGACATTTTCGGTGATGTTCATCGCAAAAGCAGTTTTTCCCATACTTGGGCGAGCCGCTAGGATAATCAATTCGTTTGCGTGTAAGCCACCGGTGATGTTGTCAAGGTCTTGGAAATGGGTCGCGACAGCATCGTCGGCATAATTGCCACTCATGCGAGCGTCCATACGATCCATGGCTTCATGTAAAATATCATTCAACGGCGAAACGGTATTATGACCACGGTCATCGACAATACCGAATATTTTTTGTTCTGCTTGGCTCAGCAAGTTTCGTGAATCGTTGTTTTGATCGTAAGCGTCTTTTAAGATTTCTGTGCTCACATCGATTAGTGAACGGTAGGTTGATTTTTCGCGTACGATTTCTGCGTAATAAACTGCGTGCGCGGCATTGGGGACAGCCTTTCCTATTTCAGCAAGGAATCCGGCGCCGCCAATTAGTTCATATAGCCCTGCGGTTTTTAAGCGATCAACGAGTAACATCGTGTCGATTTTTTGACCATCGTCGTGCATGTCCTTCATCGTTTGGTAGAGTTTTTGATGGGCTTCATCAAAATAATCTTCCGCGCGTATTATCAAAATGACATCATCGATCACGTCAGGCATCAGCAGGATACTGCCGAGGACTCCCTTTTCCGCATTGAGATCATAGGGCGGTTGACGGTCGAGAAAGTCGGCAGTGGTAGAGAATTTGCCGTTAGCGCGTTGGTCGGGAACTATTGCCATTAAGTCGCAGTGATCCAAACGAAAAGGTGTTATTTTTCAGCGAGTGTGATAAGTAAGCCGTTATTGTACACGGCATCGCTGATTAATGCATTGGTTTGAAGCAACAGCTTAGCAAAAAAGCTCGACCGATTTATCGGCAGAGCTTTTGGGGTGTGAACAACAAGTTTGGAATCGAATTGAGCGGAGATTATTCGCCAGTTGGTGGGACAACCCACACCTTCAATTCAACATCGTCAACGTCTTGGTGCAGGTGCACCTTGACGGTGAATAGCCCGTGTTCTTTAATTTGTCCATCGATGATGACGTTTTCGCTGTTGATTGTGTAGTTCTTGCCACGTAAATGATCAACGATGTCGTTAACGCCGACGCTACCGTACAGGACGCCTTCTTCGTTGGCTTTGGACTCAATCGTAACACTTTCTTCGGCGAGTTTAGCAGCGATTTCACGCCGGCCAGCCAAGCGCGCTTGAGCTTGTGCTTGAATCTTGGCGCGATGTTTTTCGACCATGCGCTTATGGTGTTCCGAGGCAATCGTGGCCATGGCATTTGGAATCAAATAGTTATTAGCAAATCCAGGTCTTACTTCGACAATGTCACCAGCGTGTCCGAGGTTATCGACAGACTGAATTAACAGTAATTCGATTCCCCCGTTGGGACCTTTGGGTAGACGTTTGTAAGATCGTTTTGTTTCGGGGCTTCTGGGCATTTTCCGAGTCACTTAATGATAGAGTGTTAGATTGAAATTTGTTTGTATGTTGTGGATGTTAAAAAGGGATATCATCATCCACGGGAGGTGGTGATGATGGCGGGTTTTCCGAGGGCGCCGGTTCCGACTGAAATTGCTGTGCTCCTTGATTGCCTTGTGGCTGCTGTTGAAATGACTGAGCTGGAGGTGCTGGGTTGGAATCTTGGAAGCTTCCGCCGCCTCCGCCACCGCCTCCGCCTCCGCCACCGCCTCCGCCACCGCCACGTGGAAGCATATGCATGCGATCACCGGTCACTAGCAGTTTACTTCGTTTTTGTCCCGTCTGTTTGTCGTCCCACTGGTCAAGTTTCAGTCGCCCTTCAATTAGGACTCCGGAACCCTTACCTAAGTACTCGTTACAAATTTCGGCGGTTCGTCCCCACAGAGTAATGTCAACGAACGTAGTTTCCTCAACCCACTGTCCATTGGCGTCTTTACGTTTTTCATTTACAGCGAGTCCAATTTCGGTCACCGGTGTACCTGAATTCGTGTGTCGCAATTCAACATCCCTAGTGAGATTACCCATTAGGATAACTTTATTAAAACTGGCCATGTTGGTAACATTCCTTAATAGTGGTATGAAAAGTTTGGAGCCGACAATGTCTACTGCGTGTCCGCTCACCTAAACCGGTGTGGAGGGCAATATTGTGATATGACGTCACAAAACCGTATCATCTTATCTACGATTCACTACTAGCTTCTTCAGCTACCGGTTGATCGGCTGATTCAGTTGGTTCGACCGATTCAGTTGTTTCGACCGATTCAGTTGTTTCGACCGATTCACCAGCTGCTTTGCTATTATTCGCATCACTCTGATCACCGGCATCACTGGCAGTATCATCGTCACCGATGGTGCTTGGCACAGTTTCTCCCAGAGCATGAGCAACCATTGGTTCGACGAGTCGTTCGTCAAGTCGCAAAGTCAAAGTCCGCAGGACATTTTCGTTGAGTTGGAAGGCACGTTCCATTTCCACGAGTCGTGATCCTTCAATTCGGATGTAGCTAAGCCAATAAGTCCCTTTACGGTGACCATCGACGAGATAGGCAAGTTTCTGTTCGTTCCAAAGTCGCGAAACAAGGATTTCTCCATCAAATTTCGTAACCGTGCTATCGACAGACTCTTGAACCCCACTGGGGTCACGAGCATATCGATTGGAATCGAGAATGTGCATGCATTCGTAAACGGTTGCAGACAAATCAATTCTCCTCATAAAATCAAAATTAGTTTATTGTTTAGTTACTTAATTCTCGTTGTATTGGTTCATGCAAAAAGCGGTATCGTGGGCCACCCAGTCGGCTACGGCGTTGCTTGCCCAGTCAACGGATTGTTGTACGATTTCCCGTTCTTGCGTTGTGAATTTTCCCAATACATAATCCGCGGCATCCCACCGCGGGGGAGGTTTCCCGACTCCGATGCGTAATCTAGGAATATTCTGACTTCCCAGTTTTTGCAGGATATCGTTCAACCCTTTTTGACCTCCCGCAGATCCTTTGGCTCGAAAGCGCAAATTCCCCAGTGGGAGATTTATATCATCGCACACAACAAGGATGTCGTCATGTGGTAAATCATAAAAATCACAAGCGGGTTTGACACTATTTCCGCTTAAATTCATATATGTTAGAGGGCACAGTAGCAATCCGCGGTTGGATTGGAACTGAGCTTCTACTATTTCACCGTTGAATTTTGCTTTGGCTCGGGCAACGCCGTGCCGATTTGCGAGTTCTGCGATGACTTGCCACCCAATATTGTGCCGAGTGGCTTGGTATTGTTTTCCGGGGTTTCCTAAACCAACAATTAGTTTCATGATGTTGATCTCGTAAAGTGTTTGATCGTTGTTTAACGGATCGTTGCTTTATTTAAACCTAGGAACTGTACTATTATTTGCCGTCTGCGCCTCCTGCGTCTGCATCGTCACTTCCTCCGTCGCTACTTTCCGCATCGTCACCACCAGCGTCATCGTCGCCAGTATCACCGATTAGTTCTGGTTCTGCTGCAACGTCTGTGGCTTCATCAAGGGTTGGTTCTTCAACGACGATGATTTCTGTACAAGTGGCAACCACGGTTTCCGGTGCTGCTACAAGTTGAGTACCTTCAGGCAGCTCCACGTCAGCCAATGTAAGGCTACCGTTGAGTTCAAGTGTCGAGAGGTTCAGCTCAATTTCACTTGGTATTTTCATAACCGGACAGGTGATTAGCGTTCTTCGAATGGTACGGTTTACGCGTCCACCGGCAGCAAGTCCGGGAGCTGTTCCTTTAACGACAATGACAACTGTCACTTCGACAGTTTCATCTTCGTCCACTCGGGTCAGATCAAGGTGAATGACTTTAGATCCCAAGGCGTCCCACTGGACAGCTTTGACGAGTGCATTTTCGGTAACGGCACCTTCAAGTTGAACGAGTTTTTCTCGTCTTGCGATAGTTGCTTGGACCTGTTTGCTCTCAAGTGATAAGCTGACATTTTCTTTGCCGTGCCCATAAAGGATCGCAGGAACATTGCCACTGCGACGTAATCGACGGGTATTAGCACTGCCAGTAAGGTCTCGTAATTCGGTTTGAAACAATTGCGCCATGGAATTCTTCCTTCTTTTATAGGTTAATTCGATGATTTTGCTATGGAAATAACTTGCGAACTCACACAAGAAAAATCTAGGCGCATCAAACTGTGGATTGCGTGAAAATGGTATTAAGCCCTAAGAATAAGCATCAGACCGAGGGCGTCAAGACCATAGCGGTTGATAATATTAATCAATAGACAATTCGTTATTTTGGCATAAAGGTCGAGCTTTACAAGTCCAAATGGGCAAAACGCTAGTAACGGCGGTTAGATTTTTCAGTGGCGCTACAGCTAGGCTTTGCCAATTGTTATTCGTCGGAGCGGAAGACGGCCACGACATCGTCGACGGGCACTACGAACAACTGGTTATCGTGCTCGAATTCTACAGGAATTGCATCTTTGGGATGAAACAGGATTTTATCGTATTGTCTCAGAGGGACATCTTCATCGTTCTCGATTAACGCTGAAATGGAAACAATTCGACCGGTTATTGTAGGTATTTCAGCGGCATCCGGCAGCGCAATCCCACCACGGGTTTCACGTTTTGGGTCATCTTTACGGACTAGAATTCTAGCTCCAATAGGTTCGACCGTTTCAAAGGCCGCCTTCTTTCGTGCTTTTGTCATGTTTAATCTCTGAAGTAATGTCTGCGGTGAGTTTATCTTAATGTGAATCGTGTTATTCGTCGGAGCCATCGAAATTGGCAAAGATGGAACTAATGGACTGATCGTGATGAATTCGCTTAATCGCTTCTGCTAATAACGGTGCGATCGTCAATTGTTTGATCTGCGGTATTTTAGCTTCGTCGCTCAAAGCAATGCTATCGGTCACAATAACACTAGTGATCGGCGAGTTTTGTATTCGTTCCAGTGCTGGGCCACAAAACACACCATGTGTTGCTGCGACATGTATTTCGCGAGCACCAGCAGCTTTGACTAATTCTGCGGCACCACAAATACTGCCGGCTGTGCTAATCATATCATCGAACATTAAAGCGACTCGACCTTCGATGGGTCCGCCGATAAGATTCTCTTGGGTGGTCTCCATGGCGCTAGCTCGGCGTTTGTCAACAATTGCCAACGTACCTCCTAACCGCTGTACGTGGCCAATGGCTCGTTTGATGCTGCCTTCATCGGGGCTGACGACGGCGAGTTCATCTGGGTCGAGTCCCATGGAACGGAAGTGTTCGTTCATGACCGGCGCGGCGTACAGGTGGTCGACTGGCACATCGAAGAATCCCTGAATTTGTGCTGCGTGCAAATCCATTGTTAAAACGCGGTCGGCTCCTGCTCGAGTAATAATATTTGCACAGAGTTTTGCCGTAATGGGCACGCGGCCTTCATCTTTACGGTCAGATCGAGCATAGCCAAAGTAGGGTATGACGGCGGTAATTCGTGAAGCGCTGGCTCGCTTGAAACTGTCAATCATGATCAATAGTTCCATGAGGTTGTCATTGACCGGTGGTGAAGTGGGCTGGATGATAAAAATATCGCGACCCCGTACGTCTTCATTAATTTTGCAGTGCTTTTCACCGTCTGGAAATGTGGTCAGTGAAATGGCGCCCAGCGCGAGATGGAGAAACCCGCAAATATCTTCGGCTAGGACGCGGTTTGCGGCGCCACTGAATATTTTTAATTCACGCATCTAATACCCCAGTTGTTGCATTTCTTGTTCGACTAATTGTAACTGTTCGAGCGTATTTACGCTCAATGACTCGCATGATTTTAAGACCGGCAGAGCTTCCACAACATACCCAGCTTGTTTCAAGATCGACGGACAATCCGTCAGATAGTATTCCGTTTGAGCATTGTTTGATTGTAGTTTTTCTAGCGACCATTGTAGGTGACCTGAGTCAAACACATAGGTGCTCATATTGACTTCCGTGATATTTTTCTGCGGTTCTGTAGCATCTTTATGTTCGACGATCTTCGTAAAGGTTCCTTGCCGGTCGCGTACGATGCGACCTAGCCCGGTGGGGTCGTCGTGGTGCAAAGACCCTAAAATGCAGCTTGCTTGTATTGCGTGAAACTCGGCGAGAAGTGACTTTATGGACTGCGGCTGAATTAAAGGTGAGTCGCCGGTTACGACGATGACAGGGCCAGAGTGTTGTTTGAGTTGAGTGTCGCACATTTGAACTGCATGACCTGTGCCGAGTTGCTCTTGTTGGGTCACGAATGTGAGGTTGGAGTATCCTTTGAGTTCTGTCTTAACTAGTTCCTGCTGATAGCCTACGACGAGGACAATTTTTTGGATGCCAGCCGTCAGCAGTGCATCAATTACGTGTGCCACTAGCGGGCGGCCTAAGGCCGGTAGCAGCACCTTGGGTCGGTCGGATTGCATTCGGGAACCCCGCCCAGCAGCGAGAATAATCGCCAGCGTTTGTGTGCTGGCGTCGTTGGCAATGGGATTGTCAAGCATTGCGTCGGCGGTCATCGCAGGTGATTAATCCAAGATAATAATTGTGCTGTTAAGGATTGCTATACGCTTGCTATTAGTATCATGCCACGAACGCTGGTTTTTTTCTAGTGGGGGAGATTCTCATTATGGTTCAAATTGCATTTACCGGCCGGTGCCGTGGAAAGAATCCCCGCGAAGTGTATAAACCTACCGGTCGAGGGCAATTTCCCGTTACCGTTTTGATTGTTGACACATTGCCGGTGGCACACCTAGAATATTTAGCTTCGGAGTACATGGTTTAAAAGGTTGATGTTGTGGACGATGCAATACAAAAAGCAGATACGCTGATCGAAGCGTTATCCTGGATCAGGCAATTTCGTGGCCGTACGACTGTCATTAAACTTGGCGGAAGTGTCATGGCAGACGAAGATGCGCTGCGCCATGTATTGTTGGATATCGTTTTCATGGAAACCGTGGGAATGCGGCCCGTGATCGTACATGGAGCAGGTCCCGCTATCAATGCCGCGATGGATGAAGCTGGTATTGCACCTAATTTTGTCCAGGGACGTCGAGTAACGGATCAAGCGACACTAAGAATCGTTCAGGATGTGCTGGCCGGTACTGTTAATCGCCAACTCGCTGAACTGATCGAAGATATGGGTGGTCGCGCTATGACATTGAATTTCGATAGTACATCTGTGTTGTTTGGCGAGCCATTAGAATTAGTCCTCGACGGTGAAAATGTGGATTTAGGGTTCGTGGGTCAAGTCACACGAATCGACCAAGCGGTCATCGACAATCTGTGCTATGCGGGTACCGTTCCGATCATCCCTTCTATGTGCACTGACGAGCAGGGACAGGTTTATAACGTGAATGCTGATTCGGCAGCCACCATGGTAGCGCGTTTGTTGGGAGCCGAAAAGTTAATCTTTTTGAGCGATGTCAACGGAGTTCGCGAGGATAAAGACGACCCGTCAACATTGATAGCTTCGCTAAGTGCCGAGCGTGCTCACCAGTTGATTGCCGCTGGGGCAATCGATGCCGGAATGATTCCTAAGGTCGAAGCTTGCATTGAAACGCTCGATCGCGGCGTGCGTAAAGTCCATATCATTGATGGTCGCATCCGCCATTCGCTATTGTTGGAAATCTACACATCGCAAGGCATTGGCACTCAAATCATCAAATAGCGGCTAGCGTAATTCGCGATATACGCTTTACTAGGTGTTTCGCCGTTCTACTATTGTGCGGTACAATCAAGACGACATTCGAACAATCACCCTATAATATGCACTGGGAATGCAGCAGAATTTGTAGTATTAAAGGACCAGAAGTCATGAACGCTCAGAATTTAAGTTCACCAGATACGATCGCCTTGTTTCAAGATTATGTTATACCCAATTACGGGCGTTATGGCATTAACTTGGTGCGTGGAGAAGGGTCATCTATTTGGGACGCTGAGGGAAATCGCTATCTGGACCTCTTTCCTGGTTGGGGCTGTAATTTGCTGGGGCATTGTCCACCTAAGGTAGTGCAAGCCGTGCAAAAACAGGTAGCCACGCTTGTGCATGTTCCCAACTCTTGGCATTTTGAATCTCAGGGTCAGTGGGCCAAGTTGTTGAGCGAGCGAAGTTTTGGCGGCCAAGCATTTTTCTGTAATTCGGGAGCAGAGGCTAACGAAGCCGCGATTAAGTTAGCTCGATTGCATCATGGTCCGGAACGTTACAAGATCATTACCTTTGAAGGCGGTTTTCACGGGCGGACGTTGGCTACGACCACCGCTACGGCGCAGCCCAAATACCATGCTGGTTTAGGGCCTTTGATGGCTGGATTTAATTATGCACCCTATGGTGACCTGCAGGCAACGAAAGACTTAATCGACGAGGAAACTTGTGCCCTGCTGATTGAACCGATCCAGGGTGAAGGTGGAGTGCGAATTCCTGCGGATGGATTCTTGCAAGGCTTGCGAGAGTTAGCGGATCAGCACGACTTGTTGTTAATGTTCGATGAAGTCCAAACTGGTTGTGGCCGAACGGGAGATTGGTTTGGATATCAACGTTTTGGTGTGACGCCAGATGTAATGACATTGGCGAAAGCGCTCAGTGGCGGACTCGCTGCAGGAGCTATGCTGACTACGGCAGAAATTGCTCCGAGTTTGAGACCCGGAATGCATGCGTCGACCTTTGGCGGGAACCCGCTGGCTGCTGCTGCTGGGATTGCCATGATTGAGACGATTGAAGAAGAAGGGCTGTTGGAAAATGTGCAAACGTTAGCCGCCCTGTTCGAAAATCGTTTCAATGAGTTACGTCGCGAATGTCAGTGGATTAAGGAAATTCGGGTTGCTGGAATGATGGTTGGAATCGAACTGGATGTCGATGGTGGAAATGTCGTACAGCAGTGCTTAGAACAGAACCTGTTAGTTAATTGCACGCAGGGTAATGTCATACGAATGCTACCGGCCATGAATTTGACGGAGCAACAAGCCAACGAAGGTATTGATATTTTATCCGGCGTGTTGCGGCGATTGGAAGTGTAACACCGACACTCAGGGGTTACGGAAACAAAAATCTGTGACACCTAACTCAATGGTTCGTCAAGTCGCTCGATTTTCAAGATCGAGCGGATTTGATTTTTTTCTTGGATGAGACGTTATGAAACATTTAATTTCGTTACTTGATTTAACCACAGATGAACTGCGGCGAATCTTGGAGATCGCCGACTCGCTCAAGAGCGATTTGGCTAGATCGAAAAAGATGGCACCTTTGCAAGGCTCGAATCTGGCACTGATTTTCGAAAAACAATCACTACGAACGCGCGTCAGTTTCGAGGCTGGAATGACTCAGCTCGGCGGCGGTTGTCTGTTTTTAGGACAAGAAGCGGGTTGGGGGGTGCGCGAATCAATGAAGGATTTCAGCGAAGTGCTGAGTGAATATGTTGATGTCATCGCTTGTCGGTCCTACTCGCACCAAACTGTGGAAGAACTCGCGCAATATTGCACCGTACCCGTGATTAATGCTCTGACCGATTTCTGTCATCCCTGCCAAGCCTTAGCGGACGTACATACAATCGCGGAACATGTTGGTGGGTTCAATAGTCTTGCAGGTCAAGCAGTGGCTTATATCGGTGACGCTAACAATGTGGCACGGTCGTTAGCGATCGCTTGCGGTAAACTCGACATGAGTTTAACAATCGCCTGTCCGGAAAAATATCAATTTGACACAACCGCCCTGGATGTCATTAGCAATGGGTGCGATGGCTTTGTAGTCCAACAAACCACGGACGCTCGGGCTGCTGTTGAAAATGCGGTGGCTATTTATACGGATGTTTGGGCCAGCATGGGTCAGGAGCAAGAGCAGCAACAGCGACAGCAAGATTTTGCAGAGTACCAAGTCAATGAGGAGTTACTAAGTGTTGCTGCCAAAGATTCAATTTTCTTGCACTGCCTGCCGGCGCGCAGGGGTCAAGAAGTTACAGACGCGGTGATGGATGGACCTCAAAGTAGAGTCGTTACTCAGGCGGGAAATCGCATGCATGTTCAAAAGGGATTATTGATGTGGTTGCTGCAAGAAGTCAATGAATAGGATTTAGGAGATGACGATGGCCAAGACCAAACGGCGGGCAAATCAATTACGAGATATTTCGGTAAAACGAAGTTATACAAATAAGGCGCCCGGGAGCGTGCTGTTCCGCGCCGGTGAAACGGTTGTGCTATGTACTGCGAGTATCGAAGAATCGGTTCCGCCTTGGATGCAGGGGAGCTGTCGCGGTTGGATTACGGCTGAATATAATATGTTGCCCTCGAGTACCAGTCCACGTAAACGCCGAGATCGCGGCAAGGTGGATGGTCGCACAACGGAAATTCAACGGTTGATTGGCCGTAGCATACGAGCGGTTGCGGATCTCGATGCACTTGGAGAACGTTCCATATCAATCGATTGTGATGTGTTACAAGCAGATGGTGGAACTCGGACGGCAAGCATTTCCGGCGCAATGATCGCGTGTATCGATGCTATTCATAGCATTCGTAAAGATCTACCAGATCCCCAGAAATATCCGTTGCGTGACAGCGTAGCAGCTGTGAGTGTTGGGGTTGTGGCAGGACGCTGCTTGTTAGACTTAGATTATGAGTTAGACTTTGCTGCCGACGTGGATATGAATGTCGTGATGACCGGAGGGAAACGGTTTGTTGAAATTCAAGGGACGGGTGAAGAAGCGACCTTTGATGACGCTCAGCTGCAGAGTATGCTCAGTCTCGCTGGACTGGGAATACGCCAACTTACCAAAATTCAAAAAACGGCACTCGGTGCCCGCTGGCCTTGGTAGTACGGACGGCACCCGGTCACAGCAAAGGGATTGTTTGTGGTTGTGGCTAGCGTGTGGACTTAATTGCCACCGTCCATGCCACCCATCATGCCGTCCATCATGCCGTCCATGTCTCCCATGCCGCCGTCAGTCGGGGCGAATTGATCTTCGGTATTGGAAGTATAGTTGTAGCGGCGGAACAATCTGTCGTCGGCAAGTTCGGTGTGGACAACGAGATTACCTTGGGCATCAATTAGCAAAAACTCGCCAGGCGCGTGATAGGGAAAGTCTTTAGTGTTTAGTGGTAAAGTGTCGCCACCACGGATATCGCCAATGATAAAGTCGGTTTTGAATTGTTGTTGTCCAGCGGCCATGATGACTTCAGTAATCGGGTGTCCGTATTCTGCATCCACGCTAAAATTCATGAATGACCCGCGATGGACGGGGCGATCAAACATGATGTCTACCGCGCGACGTTCGTCCCACATAATCGTCTTGACAACTCCGGAAGGTTCGTGGTCTTGGAATGATCTTCTGCTAACGGGATCCGTTAAAATCTTAACGACGTCCGCTGTTCCGCCAGCAAATTGTAATGGATCCATGACCGCAACAGGTTCGCTGGGTTCGCTCCAAGGCGTAGCACGATAGAAGATTGAACTATCAAGTTGTTTAATACGCTGGATCACGTCATCCTTGAGCGTAACTTGTTTTGGCATGGGGTGATCGCGGTATTCGTCGTCGGATTTGGTGTTGGGGTGGTTTGGATCTTCGATCAACAATTGCACGCGGTATCGATACACATGTCCAACTTCAGCTGAGAAATCATAGAAGCGAACGAGCTTATAGTCGGGAATGTTGTTGGAAGACATTTCTCCGCCCATGCCATCCATGCCGCCCATCATGCCGCCCATGCCACCCATGCCACCCATGCCACCCATGCCACCCATGCCACCCATCATTCCGCCCATGCCATCCATGTCATCCATACCTCCCATACCGCC
>Ga0208879_1000482_pt1 | contig 41217 bp, 37 predicted proteins | sample Knorr_S15_td_Bot_FD_185605 | JGI IMG/M metagenome (GOLD analysis project Ga0208879, IMG submission 185605) | Marine microbial communities from Southern Atlantic Ocean transect - Knorr_S15_td_Bottom_ad_5009_LV_A (SPAdes) (version 2) | ecosystem: Environmental > Aquatic > Marine > Oceanic | place... | reverse complement strand
GCCGTGATACAATGAACGATCATCTTTGCGGCCGATTCCGCCGATAGATATTCCGGCCGCTCTTCGGAACGGAAGTCGGTATCGGTGCCGCCGGGATAGACGGCCGTGACTTTCACATTCACTTCGCGCGCCTCTTTGGTGAGACATTTTGTGAAACCCATCAGCCCATATTTCATCGTGGAATAGATGGAATAGTTGGGCTGCGCGGTCTGGGCGATCGTGCTCACCACGTTGACAATATGCCCGCTCTGGCGGCCGCCCATATCCTTAAGTGCTTCGCGGCTGAGCAGCATGGGCGCACGCAGATTGACGGCATACTGCAATTCCCAGTCGTTCAAGTCGATTTCGGTCACCGGGGCTTTGCGGTTGTTCAGCCCGGCATTGTTAACCAGGATATCCACCTGCCCGAGCACGGCCTTGGCCTGCTCATAAATAGCAACAACCTGTTCCGGTGCAGACAGGTCGGCCACAGCACCCAGGCAGCCCGTTTCCGCTTTCAACGAATCCAGCAAACCCTCATCGCGCCCCGTGCCGAACACGCGAAACCCCAGCGCGGTCAACTGCTTGACCAGTTCGCGTCCGATTCCGCGCGTCGCGCCGGTAATCAATACCTGTTTGCTCACACGCCTCTCCTTAACTTCGCCGGCGGCCAGGACGCCCACCTTGGCGGCCGCCCTGCTGATACCCCCCGCGTCCACCTTGGCGGCCATCGGATCCATCTTGTCCACCGCCGGAACGAACGCTGACCTTGCGGCCATCGAGACTTACGTTGTTCATTCCCTCGCGGATCGCGTTGTTGGCTTCCTTGGAAACTTCGAACGAAGAGCTTTCGCGCCCGAGATCAATGGCACCAATCTGGTTGGACTGGATGCCCGCATTTTCGCAAACGAGGCGGACAATCGCCCCGGCGTTGATGTTATGTACCCGGCCGACATTGATGGAAAAACGTTTGGTGTCGTAGGCCTGCATGCGGTTATTGCGCTTTTGGTTTTCGGACCGTTGCTGACGAGGCTGCCGCTCGCGCTGCGCACCCGGCTTGACGTTGATGTCGGCCGCTTTGCGATAGTATTCGAGGAAGTCGTTGAACTCGACCGACACAAACCGCTTGATGATCTCCTTTTTATCAAGATGGCACAACGCTTCGTAGGCGGCCGGCAGGTACTCCTCGATCGCCTCCTCGTTGACCGGAGAATCGATGACCTTGTTCAGCAGGGCAACCAATTGGTTTTCGCAGATCGCACGGCCGTCGGGAATCTTTTCGAGGCGGATCCGGATGTTGTTGCGACGCTCCAGCTCGGCGATGCGCCGGCGTTCATGCATGTTGATCAAGGCAATGGAGACGCCGGATTTCCCGGCGCGGGCCGTACGGCCGCTTCGGTGCGTATAGGCCGCGACCTCGTCGGAGAGCTTGTAGTGAATGACGTGGGTGATGTCGTTGACATCGAGCCCGCGGGCGGCGACGTCGGTGGCCACCAGCACGCGAATCGACTTTTGGCGGAACTTGCGCATCACATAGTCGCGCTGGGGTTGCGAAAGGTCGCCATGCAACGCTTCGGCCTGATAGCCGTCCGCCATCAGCTTTTCCGCCACCTGCTGCGTTTCAGCGCGGGTGCGGCAAAAGACAAGACCATAGATTTCGGGCAGGAAGTCGAGGATGCGCTTCAGCGCGGGGTAGCGATCCTTCTCGTGCACCATGAAGCACAGGTGTTCGATATTCGCGGCTGATTCGTTGCGGCCGCCGACGGAGACTTCGATCGGGTCGGTCTGGTAGTTCTGCGCAATGCGTGCAACCCCCTTGGCCATGGTCGCGGAAAAGAGCCACGTGACGCGCTTTTCCGGCATGCGGCCGAGAATCTTGTCGAGCTCTTCCTTGAAGCCCATGTTGAGCATTTCATCGGCTTCGTCGAGTACGATCACCGAAACCTGATCCGGCTTCACGGCCCGGCGCTCGATCAGATCCATCAAACGGCCCGGGGTGGCAACGATCACCTGCGTACCGCGCTTCAGATCCCGGATCTGGTTCACGATGGGCGAACCGCCATAGACCGCCGTCACCTTTAAGCTTTGCCGATGTTTGGAGAATTTATTCAGGTCCTCGGCAATCTGCAGGCACAACTCACGGGTCGGACAGAGGATGATCCCCTGCGGCACCCCTTGATCGGGATCGACGAGCTCGAGCAACGGCAAGCCAAAGGCCGCGGTCTTACCGGTACCCGTCGAAGCCAGGCCAATAAAATCGTTCTCGCCTTTCAGCAGAATCGGAATGGCCTCCGCCTGGATCGGGGTGGGGGTTTCAAAGCCAAGGGCTTCGATGGATTTCAGTGTATTGGGGCTCAGCCCCAGTTCGTCAAATTTCATAACGGGTCTCTCTTGATTTTTTCAGGGCTCGAATCCCGCGCCCATCGCAAGAGTTTGACCCCAAATTTTAAAGCCGTTTTCGTCCGGCTTTGTAAAACGAACGGGCATGTATACGCGCATCCTGAAGATTAGCAACCTATTAAAACAACAAAACCCACTCGGCGAGTGGGTTTTGCAGACGTCATCGGGCACGCCTTGCTTAGTGTTTAAAGTGGCGCATGCCGGTGAGCGCCATGGCAATGCCGTTTTTGTTGCAGGCGGCGATCACTTCGGCATCGCGGATGGAACCACCGGGCTGGACGATATATTTCGCGCCCATTTCGTTGGCGGCATCGATACTGTCCGCAAACGGGAAAAAGGCCTCGGAAACGAATACACAGTCGCCAATAACCTTTTGAATTTCTTCGTCGGTGATTTTCGGATTCTCGGTCTTCAGGTTTTCAACCGCCTTGGAAACGGAGAGCTTCTTGAGCGCGTCGACACGGTTGGGCTGGCCGGCCCCCATGCCGAGCACGCGGAACTGGCCAGGCTTGTATTCCTGCACCAGCACAATGGCGTTGGACTTGGTATGCTTCGCCGCCGCGATGCCGAAGAGGGCAAGCTCCTTCTTGGAATCATCGAACGGGGCCTTGGTGGGTACTTCCCATTTTTCGATCGTTTCAACATCGAGATCCTGTACGAGTAATCCGCCATTGATCTGCTTCACCATGCGCTGCGGCAGGGCTTTGCCCATTGGCTTTCTCAGCTTGAGAATGCGCAGGTTCTTTTTCTTCATCAAATGGTCGAGCGCATCTTCCGCGTAGCCGGGCGCAATGATGGCTTCGACGAAGCGGCCATCGAGGCATTGGGCCGTTTTAAGGTCGATCCTTTCGGTGACGGCGATCACGGAACCAAAGGCGGAGATGGGGTCGCCCGCCCAGGCCGCTTCAAAGGCTTCGGCGAGGGTTTCGCCGGTGGCATAGCCGCACGGGTTGGTGTGCTTGATCACGGAAACCCCGGGCTTGCCGGAGAGATCCTTCACGGCTTCGAGCGCGCCGTCGCCGTCGACATAGTTGTTGTAGCTCATTGCCTTACCGTGCAGCACCTCGGTGTGGGCAATGGAGGATTCGCGCGATTCGGCATCCTTGTAGAGCCACGCGCTTTGATGGGAATTTTCGCCGTAGCGCAGCTCGGTGGCGCCGGAGTAGGCCTTGACCATGGGTTTCGCGAGCTTTTTCTCGGCAACCTGCTCGGCGAGATAGGTGGCGATGGCCGCGTTGTATTCGGCGGTGCGCGCATACACCGTCTGCCCGAGAATGAAGCGGAAGTCTTCGGTGGTAGCACCGCTGTTTCCACGCATTTCAGTGATGACTTGGGCGTAGTCGGCCGGATCAGTTACAACCGTGACGAACTTCATGTTCTTCGCGGCGGAACGAATCATGGTGGGCCCGCCGATATCAATCTGTTCGATGGCCTCGGCCAACGTGACGCCTTCCTTGGCAATGGTTTCTTCGAACGGGTAGAGGTTGACGCACACGAGATCGATCTGGCCCATCTCGAACTCTTCCATGGTATTGATGTGCTCCTCGTTGTCGCGCACGTAGAGGATGCCGGCGTGTACCTGCGGCGTGAGGGTCTTGACGCGGCCATCGAGCATTTCCGGAAAGCCGGTGAATTCGGAGACATCCTTAACCGGAATGCCCGCCTCGCGGATCGCCCGGGCCGTTCCGCCGGTGGAGAGCAGCTCCACATCCATCTCATGCAAATTACGGGCGAAATCAATAATACCTGCCTTGTCGGATACACTCAGCAGGGCGCGTTCAATCTTTACGTTCATGGCTCTTTATTCCTTCGTTTAAATCAAACCATGATATTTACGCAGTCCCCCGATGGATTACAATGCGATTCCGAACAGGATACCGAAAAAATGGAATCACCACCCCGGAATCCGGCGACGAGGCAAGCTTCAATCGCGGATATAGTGGCAACCGTGGTGGTTGATGCCGCGGTTCTTGAAATAGTTCTGGTGGTAGTCTTCGGCGGGATAAAAGGTTCCACCTGCGACAATCTCCGTCACGATGGGCTGTTTCCATCTGCCCTGCGATTCCACCTTGAGCTGTTCAGCCGCGGCCTTTTGTTCGGGGGAATAGTAGAAAACCGCCGAACGATACTGCGTGCCGACGTCGGGGCCTTGACGGTTCATGGTGGTCGGGTCGTGCATGCGCCAGAAGAGTTCGAGCAACTTTTCGTAGGTTACCCGGGCCGGGTCGTAGACGATTTCAATCGCCTCCGCATGGCCCGTATTCTTGTAGCAGATCTCCTTATAGGTCGGATTTTCGCTCCGCCCGCCGGTGTAGCCCACGGTGGTATCCACCACCCCGCCAATCTCTTGGAAGACCGATTCCACGCCCCAGAAACATCCCGCTGCAAAAACCGCCGTATCCATTTCCACACCTTCTTTCATCTCGCCCCCCACCCAACCGGACAGGCCGCACATCAGCCACCCTATAATGAATCGTTTCATGGTCCACTCCTCGGCGATTTAGAGGCCCCAGCCGGCGGAACCGATCTGCTGCAGGGCCACCTCGGCATAGGCGGCATCCTGGCGCAGCTGTTGATTCCCCGGCAAAACCGCGTTGTCCACCACAACCGCCCACACAAAGAAACACAATACGAACATGCCAACCAGGTATTCTTTTTTCATCATGCCCGCCTTTCGTTTTTCAAGCTGCGAATGGGTGCGGATCCCCGCCCGCCAAACCGGATAAACCGCGCCCGCTTCCCCGCGTTGCCGACGGATCGTACCACCCTTTCGCCAAAAAGTCCGCCAAAAGAGCCAAATTCGCCGGCCCCCTTTCCGGGCGCGGGAATCCATCGTGCAGTCGTCGCACAACCCCGATTCGCGAAGGTCGGCCATTGTATTCATGGCCCGGGAAATCTACACTTCGATCTCCGGGCACTATCGTTTTTGCAGGCAGCCACCGGGACACATTATGGCAGACACTTGGTCCCAGACGCATTTTCGCCATCGCACTGGGTTGCGCAGGCGCCACCTTCGGCGCACGGCCCACCCGTTGCGATGTCTGCGGGCAACGCCTGGGGCGTCAAGCCTGGACCTACAACGGCCGCAACTGCTGCTCGCAACCGTGTGTCGATGCACTGCGCCCGGTGTGTTCGGTCTGCCGGAAGACGATTCATGGCCGCTACAACAAGGCAAACGGAAAAACCTTCTGCGGCAAAACCTGTTTCCAAACCACCCTGCCCAAATGTGAACTCTGCCAGGATCCCATCCAATCGGGCTACACCATTACCCGTCACCAATATTGCGCCCGCTGCGTTGAAAAACGGCCCAACTGCTTTTCGTGCGGGCTGCCCGCCGCCGACCCGCCTGAAGGATGGCCGGGAAATCTGCTGCTGCTGCATGCGCTGGTCCGTCAAAATCCAGGGCCAGGCGCAACACCACTACGACCGCGCCCGGCGGCAGCTCGAAGCCTGGACATCGCTGAAACTGGCCTCGGTGCCGGACCTCGTCCTGGTCGACCGCGCCGAGATGAAAAAGCGGTCGAAGAAACTCCGGAAGAGCGCTTCGCCGCTTTCCGTGCGCGGCCTCTATAGCCGGCAAACCATGATGCGCCGCTCCCTGTTTGGGGCGTGGCGGGAGGATCCGTCCCTCCCGCCGGAAAAAATCTATATCGTCGACCATCTGTCCGACGAAGTCTTCCGCGTTGCGGCCACCCACGAACTGATGCACGATCTCGTCCACGAATATTTCCCGCGGCTGGCGGACGCGCCGCTCTGGGTGCATGAAGGCATCTGCCAGCAGGCCGCCGCCGAACTGTGCCGCCGCCGGAACTATGGCGACCCCTTGCACAGCATCGAAAACTGCATCGACCCCGATTATGGAGGGGGTTACCGATACATCAACAACCTGACCGGATTCGAGGGCTGGCACGCCCTACGCCGCTGGATGGAAAGCGTTGATGTCGCAACGCTGCCGAAAAAGGCGCCGAAATAACCCTATGCCCTCTTGCTTAATCGCCGATGCACCAGCGGCAGAATGCAGATAAATAGCAGCAAGGCGGCAGCCATGCCATACACATCTATGAGCAGGTCGCTCACCCCGGCCTTCCGGTCGAGCGTCAGAAACTGGAGCGATTCGGTGATGCCCGCGAAGAGCATGATATCGCCCCCCACCTTGGCAAAGTAGCTCGGATGCTGGCGCTCCAACGCCGCCGACAGGTACACCAGGAAACAGAGCGATGCAAAAAGGACGAAGTGGCCGGTTCGGTGCGCCCCCCCCACCCATTCTTCAAACTGCTCCATCTGCCCGACTTTCAGTTCCTCTTTTTGGGCGGGCGGCTGAGCCGGAGCCCCGGGTTTTTCCTGAGCCGTTTTGCTCTGGAGCGCCCGGAACTGTTCCTTCACTTGATCGGAAGCCTGGCTAATCCAGACCCCCGGCATGAGGGTTCCGCATAAAATGGCAATCACGTTCAACAAAATCAGGGTCTTCAACCGGCGTTGATGTAGCCGGCAACGCGGAAAATAATAAACCGCGAAACCAACCCACCAAATCGTAAACAGGACGCGCCACCCAATAAACGAGGCGCGAAACCGAACCGGAAGAACCTCGATCTGCTCAAATTCCGCCGAGCCGGCGGAACCGATCTGCTGCAGGGCCACCTCGGCATAGGCGGCATCGGGAAACGTTTCAAACACCTTTTCATAGGGTTCCCAATCCGTGCTCCCGAACTCCTCCATCAGCCGATGGCGACCCGCTATCCATTTTTCCTTGGTGTCATACTGGGCAAACACCAACCGCGCACCGCTCCAGGGATATGTCCCCACCACCACGCCATCCACCTTGACCCGGGCTCGAACCCGCAGGTGGGAATAGTCCGCGGCGGTCGGTAGCCGAAAATGAACACTGGCCCGCGTTCCGGATTCAGGAACCCGCAGGATCAAGCGCCCGCCGGCTTCGGAGCAGTCGCCGCGGACGCGCGCGGCATCGGCGAGGGCCGGGGCGAAAAGGAGGGCGGGACCGGCCCCTTCATAGCGGTCGTACAACGTCCAAAACAAGCTGGTCACGACCAGCAATATGAGCGCCGGGAGCCTGAGCTTTAATTTTAGTTCCCACTTACCCATAAGGCAAAACCCCTGGCCTGCAGCGGGCCGCCCAGAACGAGGACGCCTTACAGCGACGAGCCCCGCCAATGGAGCTTTTTCGCAAGGACCGCGAAATAGCTGTGATCCTGCAGTTGCAGGAATTCGACATCGTTCGGGCTGCGGCGGATTTTAATTTTCCCGCCCTGTTCGACCTTGTATTCATCCTGGCCATCGATCGAGAGAATCAACTCCTTGGCCGCGCTCATCACCTCGATCTCCAGCGTGCTGGAGTTCGGCACCACCAACGGCCGCGAGCTCAAGGTATGCGGGCAAATAACGTTGATCCCGAAGCCGCAGATTCCCGGATGCAAAATCGGGCCGCCGGAAGAAAGGGAGTGCCCCGTGCTGCCCGTCGGGGTGGAGACAATCAACCCATCGCACATGAACGAACTCACCGCCTCGCCGTTAATGGATAGCTTGAGCGTCACGATTCGCGAGGAGCCGCCCCAGCCGAGCACGATATCGTTGAGGGCATTCTCATGGCCAATTTCGGTGCCGTCCTGGAAAATACGGCACTCGGCCACTTCGCGCTCGGACACCTTGTAGGTTTTGTGCTTTAGCGCGTCCAAGGCCTGCGCGATCTCCGAGTCCCCCACGCTGGTGAGAAAACCCAGGCTGCCGAGATTGATCCCCATGATCGGAATCTCGGCGCCATGCAGTGCCCGGGCGGTATACAGCACCGTTCCGTCGCCGCCCATCGCAAGGGCCACATCGACCTTCTTGGAAAAATCTGAGACCGGAATATGCTCGGCGCCCAGAATGGCCGCCATTTCCGCGTTCTCGGCATACAGCTTGAAGCCACGTTCTTCAGCCAAACCACGCAACTCGACCAGCACATCCCGGGCCCGCGGCCGTTTCGTATTCACAATGACGCCGATTTTTTTCATGGATTGACTATAGATGGCCCCGCCCGGAAGAAACAATGGATTAGTGCTATCTTTTGGCCGCATCCAAATAGGATTCGTACGGGCCGGAAAACGACGTACCCTGATAGACTTGGCCGTTATATTCGATGAAGGCGGGGGCATATCGATCCACGAAGGCTCCAAAATTGGACTGTGCCCACCGTTTCCCGCTCGGATCCAACCCGCCAACGGCGATCACGAAGGGATACCCCGCAGGATAGATCGGCGTCCCGGTGGGTTCATTGCCCGCCGAGGCATAGAGGGTGACGCCCTGCTGCGCCGCATTCATGCTTCTGATTATAATAATCAGAGCGATTTCCGAATGGAACGATTAAAACAAAGCGATTTTTCAATACGAAGAGCGTGCAATCCGAAAATCTACTATTCGCCATTTCCTTTGTTTAAAAGGGCCAACGCCAACGGATTGCTGGCCGAGGTAGAAGGTAAACGAGTATCCCGGTTCCCCAATAAATGCACCGTCATCCCTAAGATTAACAATGAGGCTGTACCAGGATTGATATGCCGGATGCTATCTGCCCTGTGAGGAATAGTCTTATCTCCCCAACTCCAAAACACATTACCGAATTTAGAATAGTTCTGTTGAAAATTTCGGCTAATATGGTCTTCGGTTCCTGATGCGACTGCATATCGAATCCGCTTTGCTAACCTGCGGCGATCACTTTCCCCGAACTCGGACCACCGCGAATAGTGATCCACGACGCGAAGAAAGGAATAGCAAAGTGATTCAGCGGCCTTGTTGTCGAGTTTAGCCGCTGCAATAGCTGGAAAGGCATGAGCTACCATCAAACACATTAAAATCGAAACTACCGGCATAGACATTCTTTTGGTAATAATCATAAGAACTCCCGTTTGTATAGCTGCGCCTATAGTGTAATCGACCGTCCAGAATTTCTCCGTGAAACAATGTATCTTTCTCCTGCTATAAGATTGCCCGTTTTATTCGCGATACGCTGGTAATTTAGGGTTAAAGGGCGAAAAGCTCAACCCAAAAGTGGCTACAGTGCGCGACTGGGATTTGAGGTAATTGTTGTAAATCCTTGGTAATAAACGATGCCACGGTAGATCAGCTGGATAGAGCAACGGACTTCTAAGCCGGAGTACTTGAGCTAGGGGAGTGCCATCGGCTTCCAGCCACGCGCGATCGCCGTCGAGCCGCAACGAGGCCGCTGAGGCCACGAACGGCAGTAAGGCCAACACGATGAGCATTCGGAACATAGGGCTGAACATAATGTCTTATGCCTGTAAAACAATGTATTAAAGGAAAGACAATCTTTTGCAGAATAGGTTCAAGCCGAGCTTAAAAGTTGGCTTCCGCCCTTTCCCCGTCCCTAGCCATTCCGATACGATGCGCGGATGATTTCACTTGATCCAACTCCAACCCCGCAGGCCGCAGAAACCACCGACCGGTTTTTCGAGCCGGGCGGCCTGCTGGAACAGCACTGCACCGAAGACGGGATCAACTTCGAACTCCGCCCGCAACAGCAAACCATGGGTCGGGCCATCGCCGATGCCGCCGGGTTTGGCCACCACCTGGCGGTCGAGGCGGGAACCGGGGTGGGCAAGAGCTTTGCCTATCTAGTGCCGCAAATTCTCACGGCGCTGGAACACGACACCCGCTGCGTGATCGCCACCTACACCATCACCCTCCAGGAGCAATTGATGCACAAGGATATTCCCTTTGTGCGCAAGGCGTTGGGGCGCGACTTCAAGGCGGTGATGGTCAAGGGCCGCTCCAACTATCTTTGCCTCCTGCGGTTGCAGCGGGCCCGGCGCAACGGCGCGGATCTGTTCGACTCCACCAAGGAGGCCCAGCTGGACCAGATCTACGCCCTCGCCAACAACCAGCAGCTGGGCGACGGAAGCTATCAGGAACTGGAGGAGCAGCCCGACCATGAAGTGTGGAGCGCGGTCTGCGCCGAGCACGGCAACTGCACCGGCAAGCGCTGCCCGTTCTACAAGGAATGCTACTTCATGAACGCGCGGCAGGAAATGATGAACGCGCAGGTGCTGGTGGTGAACCACTCGCTCTTCTTTGCCGAGCTGGCGCTGCGCGCCGAGGGCGCGGCCATGCTGCCGCCCTACGGCTATGTGGTGTTCGACGAAGCCCACCAGATGGAGCACGTTGCCTCGTCGCACCTCGGCATCCGGCTGTCACTCTACCAGCTCGAATACTGGCTGCGCCGCATCCACAGCGAAAGCCGCAAAGGGCTGTGCTCCATGCTCAAGGATGGCAAGGGCGCCTTCATGGCCGACCAAGCCCGCGAAGCCGCGGAACAGTTTTTCGAGGCGGTGCGCACACAGTTCAACCTCGGCCCGCAGAAATCACAGCAGCGGATCCTTGAACCGCCGCCCATTGAAACCGACCTGCCCTTAAAGATCACCAACCTATGCACCCACCTCAAAACGTTGATCCAAACCACGGACAACGAAGATCAACAGGCCGAGATCAAATCGCTCCGCAACCGGGGGCTGGAGCTGCGCGATACGGTGGAAGCCTTTCTCCGGCAATCGCTGGAGGGCCATGTGTACTGGACGGAACTGCAGGGCCGGCGCCGACTGCCGGTGCTCTATTCGGCCCCGGTCGATGTGGGCCCGGTTCTGCGCGAAATACTGTTTGATCAGGTCCCCTGCGTCATCATGACCAGTGCCACGCTGGCGGTGGGCAACAACCTTGAATATTTCCGCCACCGGGTCGGGGCCGAGGAGTGCTCCGAGCTGCGCGTCGGCTCGCCGTTCGACTATTCGCAGCAGATGCAGTTGCAGATCCCGGTCAACATGCCGCCGCCCGCAGCCAACAACTTCGAGGCGGCCACCACGAACGCGATCCAGCATTTCGTGAATGAGAGCCGCGGACGCGCCTTTGTGCTCTTTACCAACTCCCGCTTCATGCACAAGGTGGCCGATGAGCTGCGCTTCGACTTTGAGCTCGATGGCTACGAATTTCTCGTGCAAGGCAAAGGCATGCCGCCGAAACGCATGCTGGAAAAGTTCCGGAACCACGAGGCGGGGGTCCTGTTCGGGCTCGACCGCTTTTGGATGGGGGTCGATGTGCCGGGCGAGGCGCTGAGCCACGTCATCATTACCCGCCTGCCTTTTGCCGTGCCGGACCATCCGCTGATCCAGGCCCGCTTCGAAGCCATCGAGGCGCGCGGCGGAAATCCGTTCAAGGAATATTCCCTGCCGGAAGCGGTGTTGAAATTCCGACAGGGGGTCGGGCGGCTGATCCGAAGCTCCAACGACTCTGGAACCGTGACGGTTCTCGATAGCCGCATCCGGAATCAATGGTATGGACGTCTGTTCCTCGAATCGATCGAGGACTGTCCGGTGGAGGAAGTTGTGATTCCCGGAACGGGAACCGCGGAATGATTTTTGCCTATCCGGGAAACCGCTGGTTCTGTTCCGCGCGCAGCTGGTCGCACAAGCGCCCTTCGGGCACCTCCACATCGGCATAGGAAATGCGCCTCATCATAGACGAGGCTGAAGAAGCGGTCGGAGTCGCCCCATCCTCTTGGCGAGGGGGCCCACATAAACAAGCCCGCCGCCAGAAACCAGATCTGGAGCGCCACCCGCTTCTTCCGACATCCCTGCATGAAGCCCACTATTCCCGATGGAAGAATTGACCCAACTTGCCTAGCTTTTTCCATATCAGCGTGTGCAGGTGCCCCACTTGGTTGCGCCGAATGGCCAACCAATCCTCGCGGGATTTCCGCACGATATGCTTGAGGCTCCGGTTGCTGATTCCGCCGACCCGTATCTTGACGAGAACCATTTTCAGATAGGCAGGTTCAACCCGGTACAGGGATAGAATCCGGAGCATGAAGTCGTAGTCGGCGGCGCAGCTGAACGAGGTGTCGAAATAGTCCCCATTTTCCAGCTTGGCGTTATCGTACACGGTCTTTTTCAAGTAGAGCGCCGGGTGCGGGGGCATCCATCCCCACGTTAATTTACGGCGATAGTAGATGCCGCTTTGCCAATACCGGACGAGGGAATACGCTCCGGTCCCCGCGGGTTTCACATACTGAAGATCGCCATACAGCGCATCGGCACCCGAGTTGCGCAAGGCGCATCCTACCCGATTAATCACGCTGGGCGAGGCCAGGAAATCATCGGCATGCAGGAAGCCAACCACATCGCCGGTGGCCATGCGGATCCCTTTGTTAAGCGCATCGTAGATGCCTTGGTCGGGCTCCGAGACCAGTTGGTCCGGCTGGAACTCCGACTCCTTGATGATCTCCAGCGTTCGGTCTGTCGAGGCACCATCGACTACGATCCATTCGATTTCATCCTGAATCAGGATTTGTTCTGCCAGCGAGCGCTGGGTTTCGGCAATGCTCTCCGCGGCGTTCCAGGTTGCGGTAATAATGGAAAATTTCATGACTAAATAACTATTCGGCAACGTTCCAGGTCTTGAACCATTCGATAAACCGCGCCAAACCATCCTGGAGGTTGGTGGTGGGTTGATAGCCCAGTTTTGCTTGCGCCTGGGTTATGTCGGCAAAGGTGATCGGCACATCGCCCGGCTGCATGGGAAGCATGTCCATCTGCGGCTCAATGCCGAGGGCATCTCCGAGATACCCGATCAGGTCCATCAGCCGTTCGGGCTGGTTGTTGCCAAGATTGAAGATTTCATACGGCTCCAACCCATCGGCAAACAGCGCGGCCGTGACGCCCAAAACAATATCATCGATGTAGGTAAAGTCCCGCTTCATGTCGCCCTGGTTGAAGACCTTGATGGATTTCCCTTGAAGCATGGCCTCGGTGAAGAGCCAGTAGGCCATGTCGGGGCGTCCCCATGGACCGTAGACGGTAAAGAAGCGCAGGCCGACGGTCTGGACCCCGTAAAGGTGCGTATAGGAATGGGCCATCAACTCGTTGGCCTTCTTGGTCGCGGCGTAGAGGCTGACGGGATGATCCACCGGATCGCTTTCGCTAAAGGGCACCTTCTGGTTGCCGCCGTAGACGCTGGAGCTGGAGGCATAGACTAGGCGGGAGATTTCATGGTGGCGGCAACACTCGAGCACATTGAGGTGTCCTGCCAGGTTCGACTGCTCATAGGCAAACGGATTTTCGAGCGAGTAGCGCACGCCCGCCTGCGCCGCCAAATGGCACACCCGGTCAAACCCATGCTCCTTGAACAATGCCGCCATGCCCGCCCGTTCGGCCAGGTCCAACCGCGCTCCACGATACCCCTCGCGCGCTTCCAGTCTCCGATGCCGCGCGTCCTTCAGCGCCACGGGATAGTAGTCGTTGAAGTTGTCGACCCCCACCACCTCGTGACCCCCGTCAAGCAGCGCATGCGCCACATAGGATCCAATAAATCCGGCCGATCCTGTCACTAAAATCTTCATCTATTCCCGTTCCGTTCACGTTCCAGTTCCTTGAACTTTAAACAAATCTGGAACTCAAAGAAAGACTGCATCATGCAATAGGTATACCCCGCCCGGCCATCCCGAAAACCCTGTTTCAGGATATACATGTAGATAAACTTGAAAAAGGGGCGCAACGGCATCCGAAAAGAGAGTTGCTTCAGGGCGACCCGCCGGCCCATTCGGCAATTTGCGGCATCCCGCCCGCCGGGGTGGTTCCATCAACCGGTGGAGTGAAAGGCTCAAAGCTTGGCGGGATCGCCACGCCTGAAGGCCCGGTGGTGGGCGGTGCGGGATAAGTGATTGCGTTTGCAACGGATGAGATCCCCAATCCCACGGCTGCTAAAATTAAAACAAGCGACTTCCGTCCCTTGGTTCTATGAGTCGTCATCTTCATCTACTTTTTTCCTAATGTGGGTCAAATAAAAAGATCCGCTTGGGTCGAGAGGACCTTAGAGCCGTATTTTACCCGCGGCGGAAGCCTTGGATGAAAGCCCCGAAAACAGGGTAAAACGGCGAGCCCGGCGACGCGGGCAGATGAATCGGGACCGATTCAATCGGATTTAACGGCAGGCATAAATCGCGGGGTTCGGAATCAGCCCGCGGCCCTGAATTCCCATTTTCTTGAAATCAGGGCCAGCACCACACCGACGATATATGCCTGGAAATAAAAAACGCGGCTTTCGCCGCGTTCTTATACTTTATTCTTCAGTCGCTTCTGCGGTCGGTGGGGTTTCAGCAGCAGGAGCCTCCCCCTCGGCCGGGGCTTCGCCTTCGGCGACCTCCGGAACATCCACCTCCGGCTCTAGGACGGCGGCGGAAACGAGCTTGTCGCCATCCTTGAGGTTGAAGAGGCGGACGCCCTGGGCGTTGCGGCCGATGATGCGCAGATCGCTCGCGCCGATGCAGATCATCTGTCCGGCTTCTGAGATCAACATGAGACGGTGCTCGTCGGTGACGGCGTGCGCGCTGACCACCTTGCCGTTGCGCTCCGTGGTCTGGATGCTGATGATGCCCTTTCCGCCGCGCGATTGCGTGCGGTATTCATCGAAGCTCGTGCGCTTGCCGTAGCCGTTTTCGGTGATGGCCATCATGGTCGACTCGATATCGACAATCTCAATGGTCACCACTTCGTCGTCGCCGGTAAGGGTTACCCCCTTCACGCCGCGGGAAACACGACCGAGTGGACGGGCATCCGTTTCCTTGAAGCGAATGGATTTACCATTCTTCATGCTGAGGATGATGTCGTTTTCACCATTGGTCAGCTGAACGCCGATCAGCGAGTCGCCCTCGTCGATGTTGATGGCTTTCACGCCGGCGACACGAACGTTCTTGTAGGCCGCCAAAACGGTTTTCTTGATGATGCCGTTCTTGGTGGCCATGATCAGGTTGTGGTCGTGGTCGTCGAGTTCGCGTACACAAAGGATGGCGGCGAGCTTTTCGTCCTGTGCCATTTGCAGCACATTAGCAAGCGAGCGACCGCGGCTCTGACGCGAACCTTCGGGCACATAGTAGGCCTTGAGCCAATACATGCGGCCCGCCTCGGTGAAGCAGAGCAGGTAGTCGTGCGTGGAGGCCGAGAAAATATGTTCCACAAAATCCTCGTCCTTCGTGTTCATGCCGATCACGCCTTTACCGCCGCGCCGTTGCTGGCGATAGGTGTCGGTCGGGACGCGCTTGATGTAGCCGGTGTTGGAGAGCGTAATCACGCACGGCTCGTCGGCAATGAGGTCTTCGATGTCGATCTCGCCTTCGTCGATGCGCAGATCGGTGCGGCGGATGTCGCCGTATTTGGCGCGGATCTGTTCGAGATCCTCTTTCATGACCGTGTAGATTTTTTCGGGGTGATCCAACAGGTCCTGAAGATATTCCATCAGCTTCTTGAGCTCGGCATATTCTGCTTCGACCTTGTCGCGCTCCAGCCCAGTGAGCTGGTAGAGGCGCATTTCAAGAATGGCCTTGGCCTGGACTTCGCTGAACTTGAATTTTTCGATTAAGCGCTCTTGCGCTTCATCGCGGTTTTTCGAGTCGCGGATAATGCGGACCACTTCGTCCATGTTGTCCATCGCCAGCAGATAGCCTTCGAGGATATGGGCGCGGGCTGCGGCCTTGTCCAGATCGAACCGGGTGCGGCGGGTAATCACTTCGAAGCGGTGCTCGATGAAGCACGTAAGCACTTCCTTCAGGTTCATCACGCGCGGCTTGCCCTTGTCGATCGCCAGCATGATGGAGCCGAAGGTCGATTCGAGCTGCGTGTGCTTGTAGATATTGTTGAGTAACACGTTCGGCACGGCGTTGCGCTTGAGCTCGATGACGAGGCGGATGCCTTCCTTGCCGGATTCATCGCGGATATCGGAAATGCCTTCGAGCTTCTTGTCGCGGACGAGGTGAACCATCTTTTGGATCAGCAGCGTCTTGTTCAGCGCGTACGGGATTTCGGTGATGATGATGCGCGCCTTGCCGTTGTCGTCTTCTTCGATGTCGGCCTTGCCGCGCATTTTGATTTTGCCGCGGCCGGTGGTGTAAAAATCGCGCACGGCTTTCAGACCGTAGACCGATCCGCCGGTCGGGAAGTCCGGCCCTTTGATCAATTCGCACAGCTCGTCGATCGTCGCTTCCGGATTATCGATCAGCAGGATGGTGCCGTCGATGACTTCGCCAAGGTTATGCGGCGGAATGTTGGTGGCCATACCGACCGCGATACCGGTCGACCCATTCACCAGCAGGTTCGGAACACGCGCCGGAAGCACGGTAGGCTCCATGAGCGATTCGTCGAAGTTCGGGCGCATATCGACGGTGTCTTTGTCGATATCAGCCAGCATTTCTTCGGCGAGAGGGCGGAGACGACACTCGGTATAACGATAAGCCGCTGCGCGGTCGCCATCGATTGAGCCAAAGTTTCCCTGGCCATCGATGAGCATCCCGCGCATCGCGAAATCCTGCGCCATGCGCACCATCGTGTCGTAGACCGCGGTGTCGCCGTGCGGATGGTAGTTACCGATCACTTCGCCAACGACCTTCGCGCACTTGACATAGGCTTTGCTATGCGTCCATCCGCGTTCTTTCATGGCGTAGAGGATACGGCGGTTGCCCGGCTTCATGCCATCGCGTACATCCGGCAGGGCACGGCCAACAATCACCGACATCGAATAGTCGATGTATGCGCGCTGCATCTCATCTTCAATATTAATCAGGTCGATACGTTCGTTCGTGTTTTCCATAATACAGCTTTCTCGTTTAGATATCGAGGTTGGTGACGTTCAGGGCGTTTTCCTGGATGAAAGCGCGGCGCGGTTCGACTTCGTCGCCCATGAGGATGGTGAACATTTCGTCGGCTTTCACAGCATCGTCGAGCACAACGCGGGTCAGGCGCCGGACCTCGGGATCGAGCGTGGTTTCCCACAGTTGCTGCGGATTCATCTCACCCAAACCTTTATAGCGCTGAATGGTCATTCCCTTTTTACCCGCAATCCGAATGGCTTGCGCCAGCTCCATCAGCGAGTTCACGGGAATCTTCGTTCCCTTATCGTCTAGGTTGAATTGCGGCTCCTCGGAACCGATCACTTGATCGAAGGAAAAACCGCTTTGTTCCAATTTTTCGACCACGTCCTTGAGCTGCCGGGAGAAGAAGAGTTCCTTGTAGCGAACGCTCGGCCCGGCGGGTTCTTCGACCGGCGTCTCAACCGATTCTTCGCCCTCGACCGGTTCAGCGGATTCGACCGGTTCAGCGGGTTCGGGAGTTTCCACCGGCGCGGCGAGCGCTTTGGCTTCTTCAACTTCGGTGAACAGGGCTTGGAGGCCGTGATCGTCGAGCACCAAGCGGATGTCGAGATCCGCGGTAATTTCGTTCAGGTAGGCGCAGTAGAGCGGGAACGCGCCGGTTTCGGGATCGCGGCTCTCCAAATACTGCTTTAGCGGAATCCCGCGGCGGCGCAGCTTGTCGGCAATGCTTTCGATCTCGACGATGCTTTCGAGCAGGCCGCGCAGCCCCTGGGTATCGAGCACCTGCGTGCCATCAAGTTGTTCGAGCAGCATGCCGTCGGCCCCGAGGTTCAGCAGAATCTCGGTCAGGTGGGCGTCGGACTCGACGTATTCCTCGCGCTTGCGACGCGTCACCTTATAGAGCGGCGGCTGTGCGATGTAGATATACCCATGTTCGATCAGCTGTGGCATTTGGCGGTAGAAGAACGTCAGCAGCAGCGTACGAATGTGCGCGCCGTCGACGTCGGCGTCGGTCATGATAATGATTTTGTGGTAGCGCGCCTTTTCGATGTTGAAATCGTCCAGGCCGATGCCGGTTCCAATGGCGGTAATCATGGTGCGGATCTCGTCGTTGGCCAACACCTTGTCGAGGCGCGCCTTCTGGACGTTGATGACTTTACCTTTCACTGGCAAAATCGCCTGATACTCGCGCTCGCGTCCCTGCTTAGCAGAGCCGCCGGCGGAGTCCCCTTCCACAATGAAGAGTTCGGTGCGGGCCGGGTCGCGGCTGGAGCAGTCGGCCAGCTTACCGGGTAAGCCACCGCTTTCGAGCCCGCCCTTTTTCCGCGCAAGATCGCGCGCCTTGCGGGCGGCGTTGCGGGCTTGGGCCGCGACCACCGCTTTGTCGATGATCGTGCGGGCGACGGTTGGATTTTCCTCGAAATAGTTGCCCAGCTCTTCGTTGACGATCTGCTGGACGATGCCTTCTACCTCGCCGTTGCCGAGCTTGGTCTTGGTTTGCCCTTCAAATTGCGGATCGGGCATCTTGACGCTGAGAACGGCGGTCAAGCCCTCGCGAATATCATCGCCTCCCATTCCGTCTTTTTCGTCCCGGATCAGCTTGTTGTTCTTGGCGTAGGCGTTGACCGTGCGGGTGAGGGCGGAGCGGAAACCGGAAAGGTGCGTGCCGCCTTCGCTGGTGTTGATGTTGTTGGCGAAGGTGAAGATGGTTTCGTTGTAGGCCTCGGTGTACTGCATCGCGATTTCAACCACAACATCCTCTTTCTCGCGCTCGAAGTAGATCACGTCGGGATGCATCGGCGACTTGTTGCGGTTGAGGTGCTGGATGAACTCCTGGATTCCGCCGTCGTACTTGAAGATTTCCTCGCGGCCCGTGGCATCTTCCTTAAGCGTGATCTTCGTACCGCGGTTGAGGAAGGCCATCTCGCGCAAGCGGGCAGTGAGGATGTCCCACTGGAAGCCGCCATCGTGCGAGAAGATGGTGTGGTCGGGCATGAAGGTGACCTTCGTGCCGGTTTCGGTGGTCTTGCCGATGGTGACCAGCTCGGTCACTTCCGCGCCGCACTCGAAGCGCTGGTGGTGGATCTGGCCGTCGCGCTTGACTTCCACTTCCAGCCACTCGGAGAGGGCGTTTACGCAGGAAACACCGACCCCGTGGAGACCGCCGGAAACCTTGTAGGTGTCGGAGTCGAACTTGCCGCCGGCGTGCAGGACGGTCAAAACGACGGTAACGGCCGGTTTACCTTCGGTTGGGTGCATATCGACCGGAATCCCGCGGCCATCGTCGGTCACGGAAAGCGAGCCGTCTTCGTTGAGGCAGATTTCGACGTTGGAACAGTAGCCCGCCAGCGCTTCGTCGATCGAGTTGTCGACCACTTCGTAAACACAGTGATGGTAGCCGCGCGAGCCCGTGTCGCCAATATACATGGCAGGGCGCTTGCGGACGGCTTCGATGCCCTCCAGAACTTGAATATGGTCCGCGCCGTAACCCGCTGAATCGGGGTTCTCCGCGGCCGGATTTTTCACGATTTCGTCGGGTTTCAGATCGTTTTCTGCTTCAGACATAGCTGTCCTTTTCCTTTCAGTGGAATTAATCAGGAAAATATAGCAGAACGCGGCAAATCATAGCAACGGCATTAGGCACGAAAATGCGGCGGTTTTAGGACGGAATCCTCAACGCTGCCAGATGCATTTTCCGTTCTTGCGAACTTCGTGAATCCGGTGGAAGGGAATCGTCAGCACCGCGCCGCCGGCGCAGAGGGTGAATGAAAAATGATGACCCCGTTCCATCTGCAGCTTTTCCAAGGGCTGAAACGCCACGGCCTCCTCGAAGCGATCGAAGATGCCGACTTCGAAAACCCCCTTGCCAAACTCATCATCCCAGCGGATGCGGTTCAGCAATTGCTGGATCGTTTCCATGCCCAAAGTCTAACCGCAAAAGAAAACCCCGCAAGCTATCCTGCGGGGCAATCCGGTTGATCCTGTGAATCCCGGCTTAAATTAAGAATGCATTTCTTTCAGGAGGCCGGGTACGGCCTTGATGGCGTCGGCCACTTTGGAGCCATCCTTGCCGCCGGCCTGCGCCCGGTCGGGCTTGCCGCCGCCCCCGCCGCCCGCCAGCTTGGCAACTGCGCCGATGAGCTTGCCGGCGTGAATGCCTTCGCCCACGAGGTCGTCGCTGACCGAACACATGAAGCAGGCTTTGCCGTCGGCATGGCTGCCGAGGATGATGACGCCGCTATCGAGCTTCTGCCGCAGGCGGTCCATCAGCTCGCGCAGGGTATCCATCGGAACTTCGCCGGCGGTGGCGGCCAGCAGCGGCATGTCGTCTACCTTGTCGGCCAGTGAAAGGGTTTCAACCTTCTCGAGCAGGGCTTCGATGCCATGGACCGCGGCTTTCATCCGCGCTTCCTTGAGTTGTTTTTCCGCCGTCTTGGCCTGATCGGCCATGGCTTTGACCCGTTCCGGCAGATCGACCGGTTTCACGCTAAGGCTTTGGCTGAGGCTGGTCAGTAGCTCATGCTCCTGCGCCGACCAGTTCAGCGCCTCCATGCCGGTTACGGCTTCGATCCGTCGAATGCCCGCCGCAACGGACGATTCGGAAACGATACGGAACGGGCCAATGTCGCCGGTCAGCTGGACGTGCGTTCCGCCGCAGAGTTCCTTGCTGAAATCGCCAATGCCGACCACGCGAACGGTTTCGCCATACTTGTCGTCGAATACGGCTTGGATATCGCCGGATTTCTGAACATCGGCGAGCGACATTTCCACGGTCTCCAGTTCGGTGTTCCGCATGATTTCGTGGCTGACGACCTGCTCGATCTTCCGAAGCTGTTCCGGCTTGATGGCCTCGAAATAGTTAAAATCGAACCGCAGGTATTCAGCCGCCACCATGGACCCGGCCTGCTTGATCGACCCGTCGACCACCTGTCGCAGCGCGCCGTTGAGCAAATGGGTGGCCGTGTGGTTGCGGCGCATTTGGCCGCGGCGATAGCGATCGATGCCGACCATAACCCGGTCGCCCTTTTTCGGAACCCCATATACCGGATGCCCGATATGCAGGATAATCCCCTCGGCGGGTTTTTGGGTGTCGTTCACCTGGAAGCCAAAATTCTGCCCGCGGATCTCTCCGCGATCGCCCTGCTGTCCGCCGGACTCGGGATAGAACGGGGTTTCCTTCAGGAGAATCGCCCCCGTGTCGAGCACTTCCAGAATCTCGGTTTCGTACTCGGTGGTTTTGTATCCGATAAATTTAGAGCTGACCCCCTGCGAAACCAGATCCGCGATGAGATCCATTTCAGCATTGAGCCCCTCAGTCGAACGGGCGGAGCGGGCGCGTTCGCGCTGCTCTTCCATCAGCTGCTTGAAGGCGGCCTCGTCGACCTTCAAGTCCTGCTCCCCGGCCATCAGCGCGGTGAGATCGAAGGGGAAGCCAAAGGTATCGTAGAGCTTAAAGGCGTCGGCGCCCGGAAAGGTGTCGCCTTCGCTCAGTTTATCCGCAACGGCCTCGAACAGGGCGATGCCGCGGTCGAGCGTTTTGGAGAAGGCTTCCTCTTCGGACTTGAGGGCGCGGACGATGCTCGCGCGCTGCGTTTCCAGTTCCGGGAAAATATCCTTCAGCTGCGCTTCGAGCGTGGGGAAGAGTTCGCAGAGGAACGGCTTTTCAAATCCCAAGTTGCGGCCATAGCGCACCGCGCGGCGCAGCAGCCGGCGCAAAACGTAGCCGCGGCCATCGTTGGAGGGCAGCACCCCGTCGGCGATGGCGATGGACAGCGTGCGGATATGGTCGGCGCAAACGCGCATGGCGATGGCGTCGGTGCCGGCGTATGGGCGGCCGGACATTTCGGCGAGCTTTTCGATGAGCGGCATGAAGACGTCGGAGTCGTAGTTGGAGGTCTTGCCCTGCAGCACGGCGGAAATGCGCTCAAAGCCCATGCCGGTGTCGACGTGCTTGGCGGTCAGTTCTTCGAGCGAACCGTCGGAGCGGCGGTTGTATTGCATGAAGACCAGGTTCCAGATTTCGATGACTTCGGGCAGGTTGGCGTTCACCATCTCGCCGGTGGCAGTGCCTTCGGGGGTGAGGTCGTAGTGGATTTCCGAGCAGGGGCCGCACGGGCCGGTTTCACCCATTTCCCAGAAGTTGTCCTTTTCGTCGAAGCGCAGGATGTGGTCGGGATTGATGTCGGTGACTTCCTGCCAGAGTGCGAGGGCTTCGTCGTCGGCGCGGTAGACGGTGGCCCAGATACGCTCCTTGTCGAGCTTCCAGACGTCGGTCATCAGCTCCCATGCCCATTCGATGGCCTGCTTTTTGTAGTAGTCGCCGAAGGACCAGTTGCCGAGCATTTCGAAGAAGGTGTGGTGATAGGTGTCGTGCCCCACCTCTTCGAGGTCGTTGTGCTTGCCGGAAACGCGGATGCATTTCTGGGTGTTGGCCACGCGCTTGTCGCCCGCCTCGCGCGCGCCGAGGAAGATGTCCTTGAACTGGTTCATGCCGGCGTTGGTGAACAGCAGCGTCGGGTCGGCCGGCAGCACGACGGGCGAGCTGGGCACGATGGTGTGCTGTTTCGATTCAAAAAAATCAAAAAACGACTGGCGAATTTCTTTCGATGTCATAGCCATAAACCTTGTTTCCTAATAAATAAAAGTTGCCGCCGGAGAATCGGCGAAAAGCAGCGGATTTTATAGTGACTCGCCGGGCATTATGCAATGGCGCATTTTGAGCAAGCAAAGGGCCCGGTCACCCGCCCCGCCGTTCGGTCACTAGTAGAGTTTGCACTTTACAGGCCCCAGCGGCAACGAGTATGCAGTGTGATCCGCTATTTGGTATGACTTAACGGCCCACTATAAAGCATAACATGAAACCGTCCATTTATCTTCCCGTGGCATTCGCCGCCCTGAACAGCCTGCTTTTCAGCCTGGTTCGGATGGGCGGGCATACGCACCTCTATGCCGAAAACCAGGTGATCGAAAATATTCAGGCCGGCGCCTTGGCGTTCGCGTTCGTCGGATTGGCGGCCACCGCGCCGGCCCGGACCGGCTTCAAGAAATGGCTGACGCTCTTTTTTGCCGCAACGTGCCTCGCCATGTTTCTGAGAGAGGTGGATGTTGAAGACCTGCAGGTGGCCAACATCATCAAGCTGCTGGGCGCCGGCACCGGGAGGAATCTGATCATGGGCCTCAGCTTTCTAGCGCTGTTCATCACGTTTTTCATGCATTACCGGCATCTGGCGGGGCAGCTTAAATATCTCCTGCAATCGCGGGTCGCGATCCTGTCGATCCTCGGCGGCCTATTCCTGGTCTGCGGCGGTGTTTTTGAGGAGCCGGACCGGGCGCTGTTCGAAGAACTCGCCGAGATGAACGGTGCCCTGCTTATTTTACTGGCCGCCGGCCTCTGCATGAAGGACCCGGAATACCTCACCGGCAAGTGCACCGAACCGCTGACGCGCCGTTAGCAATGCTGTTCGATGGCGGCCCGCAGATCTTCCCGCCGAACCGGCTTGGACAGATAATCATCCAGCCGCGCCCCCTCGCCCTCCTGGGCCCGGATCATGGAGGTGGTTTTCAGGCCGTCGAGCACAGGCATCTGAATATCCATAAAGATCAGATCGTAATAGGGCTGGTCCGCTTCGGGCAGCATGTATTTTAATTGTTCGAGTGCCTCGTGTCCGTTTTCGGCCAGATCGACTTGGCAGCCCATTTTTCCCAGCATCTTGGTAATGATCCGCTGGTTGAGCTGGTTATCCTCAACGAGCAGAATATGCAGGTTGAGCGCCGGCGGCGACTCTTCCGCCGGACGTTGATCCTGGCCGGACCCCGCAGCGTCTTCCATCTGGACGGTGATGATGAAGCTAAACTCCGACCCCTGCCCCGGCTCGCTTGAAACACTCAGGCGGCCGCCCAGCTGCTCGACCATTTTCTTGGAAATCGCCAACCCCAGCCCGGAGCCGTTCATTGACCGGAAAACCGAAGGAAACCGGGAGCGCATCCACATGCTCCCCTTCCAGGGCGGGATCCGCGCTGTAGCGGATGGTGCCATCGGGCGCCGCCACGACCGCCAGAACCAGCCGCCGATTCATCTCATCGCCCACATCACGGATATAATAGATCCCGAGGCTGGAGAGCAGGATGGAGGCAATGACGAAGATCGCCAAACTCAACTTGAAGGCCAATGTTCGGTATCCCAGAATCATTTATTCCGTGGCTCCCGAACGCTGAACTTTCACGCTACCCATGGGCCTAAGGATAAGAGATTCAACCCATATCACAACGTATAAAAGAATGAATCTGCCCCCGATTCCCGCCTAGACAAACACCCCCCTCAACACTAGATTACAACCGAAAGGGAGGTGGCTGGAATGATCACCGCAAAACATTGCAAAGAGATCTCCATCCGGGTGCTGAATGACATTGGCATTCTCGCCCAGCTCACCAAAATCGTGGCCGACAAGGGGGTCAATATCCGCGCGGCCGCGGCGTGGGTCGAAGACGAAAACAAGGGAATGGTCCGGCTCGTGACCGACGACAACCTCCGGGCCATGGATGCCCTCAAGGCGCATAGCTATGCACCGGAGGAACTCACCTCGATCGAAGTCCTCATGCGCCACACACCGGGCATGCTCAGCAGCATCTGCGAAAGGGTCGGCGAGGGCGCGCTCAACATACACTATCTGTATGCCAGCGCACTGGTATCGAACGATACCTGCCTCATCGTGCTCTCCACCGACAACAACGAACGCGCGCTGGTGTTGCTGAACGAATAAAGCCAAACGCTCCGCAGTTGCGGAGCGTTTACTTTTACCAAATATGGCGTGTGTTTCGGGCGTTTCGTGGTTAACTAGCCCGCTCATGAAAGAGCGGAACATCCAACCCGATTGCTGGACCTATGAACTGTCCGGCGGCTTCGAAGCCTTGGCCGGCAAGACCGACGCCGATAACGACCTGCTCAGCTTGAAGATCGCCAAAGCCAACGAACTGTGGTTCCACGTCCGCGGTCAGCCCGGCAGTCACGTCATCCTGCGCCACCCAGATGGAGAAACGCCGGACCGCACCACGGTCAAGCAAGCCGCCTCCATCGCGGCGTGGCATTCCAAAGCGCGCAAGGCCGGAACGGTGCCGGTCTGCTATACCGAAGCCAAGCACGTCGGAAAACCCCGCGGCGCCAAGCCCGGCACCGTCACGATCAAGCGCGAAAAGATCGTCAAGGTCCGCCCGGAACTGCCGGATTCCTGATCCACAGCGATCCTGGATGAACCCCGATTGACCGGAAAGGGGGCACGGCACTACGCTCCGCGGGTCGCTTTTAGCAGAGGATGAAAACATGAGCCCATTCAAAGTCGTACGGGAAATCGGGGTTACCTTACGATGACCCCGCTTCACATAGTGCTCGCAGCATGGGGGCAACCTGAGTTCGAGGGGGTTCTCCAGGAAGCCATGGCCGGGTTGGGCCACGAGTTGCCCTTGCAGGCCGGACTCGTCTCCGGGAGCTATGCGCTGGAGGAACCGCTGGATGTCATGGTGCTCAGCACCACCGAAACGCCGGAGTGCATCGAGGCCAGGGTCGGAATCTTCTACGCATCGCTGACCCCGGGTTGCGCATGCGCCGGCGACCCCACCGTTGAAAGCGAACAGAACGAGCACATTATCGTGCTCGTTTCGATCCACAAGAAAACCGCCGAAGCCACTGTCCAGTTATTGGAAGAATAGGGGCCTCTCCGGGCGGGGTCTCTATGACTCGCGCCGCCCCTCGACCCATTCGTAGATGGCGGGTAGCACAAATAAGGTGAGGAAAGTGGAGGTGGCCAAGCCAAACACCACCACGGTGGCGAGCGGGCGCTGCACCTCGGCGCCGGCACCGTGCGAGATGAGCAGCGGGGTTAGGCCGAGCAACGTGGTCAGCGTGGTCATGATGACCGGACGAAACCGAATGAGGCTTCCGTTCACCACGGCATCGTGCACGCTCTGCCCTTCCTCCTTGCGCAGATCGTTAAAGTCGGTCAGCAGCACCATGGCATCTTGCATGGCGATCCCGAACAAGGCGATGAAGCCGATCGCGGCCGGCACGGACAGATACTGCCCGGTCGCCCACAGCCCGATCACCCCCCCAATCAAGGCCAGCGGCACATTGAGCATAATCATGGCCGCATGCCGGACCGTGCGGAACGTCATCCACAACAACATAAAGATGGAACCCAGCACGGTCGGGATAATGAGCGCCATCTTCTTCATGGCGCTTTGCTGTTGCTCGAACTGGCCGCCATATTCGATGAACACGCCTTCGGGCAGGGCGACTTTTTCGGCAATGGCCGCCTGGATGTCGCCGAGCACCGCACTGAGCGCGCGATCCTTGATGTTGGCCTGCACGATCCAGCGGCGCTGGTTGTGCTCGCGGTTAATCTGTAGCGGCCCTTCGACCATCTCAATATGCGCCAACGTGTCGAGCCGCAACAACGCGCCGTCGGCCGAGCGAATAAAGAGCTGGCCGAGCGCTTCGGGCGTGGCGCGGAATTCGGGGGCATAGCGGACATGAATGCCGTAGCGGCGCGTATTTTGATAGAGCGTATCCACCACCCGGCCGCCCACTGCGGTTTCAATCAGGTCCAGCACGGTTTCGCCGGACACCCCATAGCGGGCCAGCGCCTCATGATTGAGCACCACTTTGACCTGCGGCTGCCCGTAGCTCTGTTCGACCGAGAGGTCCACCAAACCCGCGATGCCATCCAGCGCGGCGCGCATTTGCTCGGCCGTCTCCCGGATTTCATCCAGGTCCTCGCCATAGACTTTGATGGCCAGTTGCGCCCGCACGCCGGAAAGCAACTCATCGAACTGGTGCTGAATCGGCTGGCCAATATTGACCTGCACCCCGGGATAGCCCGCCAAGAGGCGGCGAATTTCCGCAGCAATGGCATGCGAGTCGGCATCCGGTTTGGGCTCGATATGGACTTCGGCAAAATTGACCGGGTGCGGATGGCTGCCCGCCTCGGGGCGACCGACCCGTGTGACCACTTGGTCGATCCCTTCGATTCCCATGATGTCGCGAACGATCCGTTCGGTGGTTTTGCCCGCCTCCTCCAACGCAATGGAGGGCGCCATGCTGAGCGACACCATGAGGGAGCCTTCCTCCAGCACCGGGATAAACTCGGTGCCGATTTTCTGCAAACTGGAAACTGCCAAAATCGAAAGTATCGCCACCGCGACGAAGACCCCGGCCTTGGCCTTCAGCGCGGCGGTGAGCAGCTTTTGATAGGTGCCTTTGATGGCCCGGAGGAACGCCGATTCCTTGTAGGGCGTCTCCGTGATCAGGAAGCTCCCCAGCACCGGGGCCACCACCAGCGCAAAGACCAGCGATCCCCCCAGCGCCAGCATGACCGTGTAGGCCAGCGGCTTGAACATTTTTCCTTCCACCGATTCAAGCGACAGGATCGGCAGGAACACCACGATCACGATCATGATGGCATAGGCAATGGGGCGGCCCACCTCCTTGGTGGCCTGTTCAACCAGCTGCCGCCGGTGCTCCTTGCCGCCGGGCCTAAGCCCCAGGAAACGGTGGATGTTTTCCGTCACCACAATCGAGCCGTCGACCAGCATGCCCAGCGCGATGGCAATGCCGCCCAGCGACATCAGGTTGGCGGAAATGCCGAAGCGGTTCATGCCGATGAAGGCCACCAAGGCACAAAACGGCATGGCGAGCGACACAATGATGGCGGCGCGAAAGCAACCCAGGAAGGCAAACAACACGAGCAGCACCAGCACCATGCCCTGCAGCAGCGCCACGTTCACGGTGCGGGAGGCATTGGCCACTAGGTCGGCCTGCTCATAGTACGGCACCAGTTTGACGCCCGCGGGCAGCCCGGCCCGCACCTGGCGGACCTTTTCATAGAGGGCGCTAATGACTTCCGATGAATTCGCGCCAAACAGTTTCATCACGATGCCGGAAACGACTTCCTCGCCGGCACCGAGGGTCACCATGCCGCGCCGCAAGGCCCGGCCATAGTCCACCTCGGCCACATCGGAGATCGACACCGGCGTCCCGTCGAAGGTCTTGAGCGTAATGCCGCGAATGTCGTCGAGATTGCGCAGGAACCCAATGCCGCGCACCAGATGCTCCTCGGAATTTATCTGCAGGTACTGCCCGCCCACATTGCGGTTGTTGGCCCGGACCGCCGTGATCACATCCTCCACGGCGAGGTCGTACTGCAGTAGCAAATAGGGATCGAGCTGGATCTGGTATTGCAATACGTAGCCGCCCGCACTCAGGATATCCGTCACGCCCGGCACGGTCTGCAGCTGCCGCTTGACGACCCATTCGTTGACATCGCGCAGGTAGGTCAACTGGTCCAGCCCGCCGGTATCGGCGCCGTCCTCCAACTCCAGATAGTAGAGGAAGATTTGCCCCAGCCCGGTCGAGATCGGCCCGAGCGTCGGCGGCTCGTGCAGAGCCGGCAGATTCGCCGAAACCGCCGCCAACCGTTCCGCCACCAACTGCCGCGCAAAATAAATGTCGGTGTCGTCGGTGAAATAGACATAGATCACCGCCATGCCGAACGCCGAGGTCGACTTGATCAGCGTCACATTCGGCAATCCGTTCATCGCCGTCTCGATCGGATACGTGATCAACTGCTCCACTTCTTCCGGCGCCATGCCGTCGGGCTCCGCAAAGATGGGCACCATGATCGGGGAAATATCCGGAAAGGCCTCCACATCGAGCTGGCGGTATTCGACCAGTCCCAGCCCGATCACCCCGATCAGGGCCAGCACCACCAGCCCGCGGTTTTTCATTCCGCCGCTAATTATTTGATGAATCATGGCGTACTCCTAATGGCCGTGGCCGGCGTGGGGATCCATTCCACTCGTAATCATCTGGGCCTTCAAGACGAAGGCGCCAACCGCGACATAGTCATCGCCCGCCTTCAGGCCGGCCTTGATTTCCACGTTAAAATCGTCGGCCAACCCCAGTTCGACCTCCACGGGTTGAAAGCCGTGCTCGCCGGGCACAAAGACCACGCTCTCGCCGTCCAGCTTTTGGACGGCTTCGCGTTCCACGCGAACCGGCACCGTGGCGGTTTCAACATTGATTCGCGCGCGGACAAAGGCCCCCGGCGGAAAGTCTTCGTTCACCCCTTCGAGCACACATCGCGCCGTGAAGGTGCGGGTTTCATGGGATACGATCGGGCTGATGTATTTCACCACTCCCTGGGCGGAGTGGCCGTCGTGCGCGACAAACTTGACGGGGATGCCCTTGCGGATGATGTGCTGGTATTTCGGGAAGATGCTGATGTCGGCCCAAACACTGGACAGGTCGGCGACCTCGAACAACACCTTGTCCTCGCCCGCCGTTTCCCCAACGGCCAACTCTTTCGAAATGATGACGCCGTCGAGCGGCGCGGCCACCGGATAGACCGCCATGGTTTCGCGATTTTCGAGCGAAGCCAGGATATCGCCCTTTTTCACCGGGTCGCCGATTTCAGCAAACACCTGCCGGACAATGCTGGCATAGCGCGGCGAAACGGCGGCGGTGCGGTCGCGGTTCAGCTTGATCTCGGCGGGGAACACCGTGGACTTGGTAATGACGCCCCCCTCGGCTTCGAAGATCTGCAGCCCCACCTTTTCGGCCATCGCCGCAGAAAGATACACCCCTTCGGCCTCGCCATGGGCGTGGCCGGCATGCGCATCGGCTTCCTCGCCTTGCACACCATGATCATGCCCCTCGTGATCCTCATGAGTCGTTTCTTCCGCGCCGTGAGGGTGCTCGGCATGATCGTGTCCTTCGTGGTCATGATCGGGGTCCCGATCAGCCGGCGCACCATGCTGCTCTTTCCGCGCGTTCAGCCGGGAAGGTGCGGATTTGAAGTCCTGGAGGCCGGGAAGGGTAAATGCATTTCCGGCGGCCTTTGCCAGGCACGCCGGGCAATCACAACCGTCTTCTCCGGGCGGGCCGCTCTGGCCAAACGCCGTGGCAACCCACAACAAACATCCAAGTATCCAAATCGTATTTTTCATTTCTAGCTTCCTTCCTGCATGAATTTCGAGAGTTCCGCCCGGGCCAGATGGGCGTCTTTCAGCGCTTCGATATAGCGGATTCGAATGGCCGCCAGATGCTGCTGCGCGGTGATGAGTTCAAACCATGAAAAGCGCCCCGCATCATAGCCGGCGCGGCTCAGAACATAGGCTTGCTCCGCTTTGGGCATCAGATTGTTGTGGGTCATTTCCACCTCCACCTTGGCCCCCTTGTAAAGCGCGACGGTCGTCGCCAGATCGGCCTGGAGTTGGCGGCGTACTTCCGCCTGCTCCGCCTGCAAGGCATCGGCCCGCAGCAGAAGGACCGCCTGTTCGGCCCGGCCGCGCCGACTGAACGCCAGCGGCATCGAAGCCCCGAAGACAAAGGTATTGATATCGCCCATGGCTTCATGCCGGAGGCCGGCGTCCAAGGTAATGTTGGCCGCGTCCTTTGCCTTGGCCTGTTGCGCTTCGCCACGCACCTGGTCGATTTGGGCGGCCAATCGTTGGAGCGTGGGCAGAGAGTCGTCAACCAGCAGACCGTCCGCCGGGTCCAATTCGTAGTATGGGGCCACCAGCTCGCCGAGCTCCGACCTCGGAACACCGATCAGCGCCGCCAGTTTTTCCTGCGCCGCCGCGAGATCGCCAAAGCAGCAGGTTTGCAAAAGAAGGGTCTCTTCCAGGGCCAGCTCGGCCTGCACCACCGCCAGCTCCGAGCCGCCGCCGGCATCCCGCCGGCGTTTGGCCACCTCGACAAATGCCCGCGCCAGTTGCTCCTGCTCGACACGCACCGTGCCGATTTCCTGCTGCGCCATTAATTCAACGAAGGCCTGCCGGACCGTGGCGCCGAGTTCCAATTCTTTTTCCTGCACCGCCCAGCGCGTGGCATCCCGGCCTTTCCGCGCGGTCGAGCGCGCGTTCCGGCGCTTCCCGCGCCGTTGGAATTCCTGTTTTAAGCCCAGCGTGTATTCGCCTTCGCTGAACAGGTCGTTGTCCCAGCCCAGGCCTTCGGCCTCGAATATCAACTTGGGATTTTTCCGCAGCCCCGCGGCATCCACACTTTTTTCAGCGGCCTGCGTATGCAGGCGGGCGGCGCGCAGCTCCGGCGAGGTTTGCCGGGCCAGCTCCAAGGCTTGATCCAAGTTTAGCGATCCGGGGCCCGCGACCCCGGCTACAGCCATGCTGCAAAATAAAACGGTGAGTTTGTTCATGTTATCTCCTGATTGACCGATCTTCGTTCGTATACGAAACGAAGGGGTGTCAAATCAGGAGCTGAACGGTCTGGAGGATGGCTAGGACGCCCGTGCTCGGCGGCTGTCGGTGCCGAGTGAGGGACTTTTTCTCTAAAAGAATCAGCCGGGTGACCACGGATGGTAAAGGGCCGAGAACGGAGGTCGAAACGGAGCGTTGCTGGGGCGCCTGCAGTTCCGCGGGGCAGACCCCGTGGTCGCACGAATGGCAATCGCAGGCCGGCGGCGGGGCCGCGCAGATTTCCACGGCCGCATCATGATCGTGGTCGTGCGGCCCGTGCTCGGCAGCATGCCCGCAGGGCATCATTGCCAGCATCAGGACCGCCGCAATCAAACTATGTTTCAAACATTCCATCGTTAACAAATCGATCCACCCTTGCGGAATGGATTCAAAAAACCCGCGCGTTTTTTCCAAGCAGGTTTTTGTATAACATATTGGAATTCAATTAGTCCAGCAGACTAAAGTCATCTTTTCCGACGCCGCATTCGGGGCATTCCCAGTCGTCGGGAATATCTTCGAAGGCTGTGCCGGGAGCAATCCCGCTGTCCGGGTCGCCGATTTCCGGATCGTAGATCCAGCCACAGATGTCGCAAATATACTTTTTCATGATCGATTCTCCTGTTTAAAAAAACAGCCGACATACTTCTCGTATTTCGCGCAGTCCGCAAGGCCATTTGAACAATAAAAAACCCGGCGCGCAGGCCGGGTTTCATCCGCCGCGAAGCCATCGAACGCTAGACGGACAACGCCTCGGCAATGGAATCGCAGACATAGTCGATGTTGCCCGAAGTCAACCCGGCCACGTTGATGCGGCCCCCCTTGACGATGTAGATGCTCTTGTTTGCGCGCAGCCAATCCACGATTTCGTTGGACAGCCCGCTGAACGAGAACATGCCGCGCTGCTCCTTGATGAAGGAAAAGTCCTGCGCCACGCCGCGCGCCGCAAGGCCATCCACCAGCGCCGCGCGCATGGTGACGATCCGCTCGCGCATGTCAGCCACTTCACCCACCCACTGCTCGTACAGCGCGGGATCGTCCAGCACGGTGCGGGCGGACAAGCCGCCATGGGCCGGCGGGTTGGAATAGTTGACGCGAACGGTTTTCTTCAGGTGGCTGAAGGCCACTTTCGACTCGGCCGCGGTGGGGCTGACGATGGTCAGCGCACCGGTGCGTTCGCAATACAGCCCGAGATTCTTGGAGAACGAGCTGGCGATAAACAGGTCGATGCCCGCCGCCGCAAACTTTTCAACCGCGAGGCGGTCGTCTTCGATGCCGGAGCCGAAGCCCTGATAGGCGAAGTCGAGGAACGGGATCCAGCCCTTCGCTTTGGCCACGGCCACGACCTGCTCCCACTGCTCCGCGGAAAGGTCGACGCCGGTCGGGTTGTGGCAGCACACATGCAGCAGCACCACGTCGCCGGCCGGGACCGCGTCGAGCGCGGCCAGCATGGCCTCGAAATCCACGTTCCTGGTTTCGGGGTTGTAGTAGGGATAGTCGCCAATCTCGAACCGGGCGGCGGAAAAGATCCCCTTGTGGTTGGCCCACGTCGGCGTGCTCACCCATAATTTGGCCGCGGGATGGAACGCCTTCAGCAGGTCCGCGCCGACGCGCAAAGCGCCCGTTCCACCGGGGGAATGGATCGTGGCCGCCCGGCCGGAGGCAATCACTTCGCTCTCCGCACCGAACAGGAGCTTCTGGACGTTTGCGCCATAGCTGGGGTCGCCGGAAATGGGCAGATAGCCCTTCGAGGTTTGGGTTTCGAGCAAGGTTTTTTCCGCCGCCTTGATGCATTTCAGGATCGGGGTCTGGCCCTGATCGTCTTTATATACCCCAACGCCCAGGTTCACTTTGCCGGGGTTGGCATCTTTTTTGAACGCTTCCGTCAGGCCCAGGATGGCGTCGGCCGGAGCCGCTTCAATTTCTTTCCACATGAATTCTATCCCTTTCTAATTTAAAACAGGTTTTATACCACCCTTGATGGCATCGTTGGCTGCCTTCACGCAGCCGGTTTCGTACTGTGTCTGCTCCCCCGTGGCCGCGATTTCCGCCGCAGGCAGGGTCTTGCCAATACATCTCAAGTTGCTTTGACATTTCAAGGCACCTGAAGTAATCAAGCATTACATACCCGTAGAATGGATACGGGCTCAACCCTGAAATGCGACTTTATGGAAAAGAATACCCCACATAACCCCCTCCCCGAAAAGGTAGTGCGCCGTCATTCCGAGATGATCGCGGAGCTCCTCCCCGAATTCACCCGTTTGGTCACCGAAGAAGGCCAGCCGGCCGACGGCCTGCTCAACACCCATCTGCGCGCCCACCGCGAGCTCGGTTCGCGCGACCGCCGCTTTCTATCGCAAGCCATCTTTTCCTACTTCCGGTGGTATGGATGGACCGTGAACCGGCTGGCCCTTTCGCCGTCCGAAGCCAGCCTGGTCGGCCATGCGCTCGACAGCACCGAAATCGCCAACAGCTTTGCCTATATGGAAAAGCAGAGCAAGCTGCCCTGCACCCTCGAACCCCTGGCCGCCCTCTCCCTGCCCGAAAAGGCCGCCAAGCTCAATGAGTGGTTCAAGGACATCACCGGGGAACAGCCGCTCGAACTCGCCGACCTGGTTCTGGCGGACTTCGGGCAAATGGTTGATCCGGAAAAAGGCAGCACATGCATCGCCCAGTTCCAAAAACGTCCCCCCACCTGGATCCGGGCGCGCACGAAACCGGCCCTGCTCGTGCAGGCACTGGCCGAGCGCGAGATCCCCGCGGTGGCCCACGAAACCGTGGCGGACGCTATTTCGCTCGATGGCGGGGTCAGCCTCGCCCATGCCCTCGGACCGCAGAGCGCACAATTTACCGTGCAGGATATTGGTTCGCAATGCGTCGGCCTCGTTTGCGCCCCCAAACCGGGCGAAGACTGGTGGGACTGCTGCGCGGGCGCCGGCGGAAAAACGCTGCACCTGATGGATCTCATGCAGCAAAACGGCAAGGTGCTGGCAACAGACACCCGCGCACAGGCCCTCAAAGCGCTGAAGAAGCGCGCGCGGCAACACGGCATCCGCAATATCCGCACCCAACCCTTCAACGCCGTGCACGACGAACCGTTCCGTAAAACCTTCGATGGCGTCCTCGTCGATGCGCCCTGCTCCGGCTGGGGCACCTGGCCGCGCAACCCCGACGCCCGCTGGCGCACCTCCAAGCGCGATGTGGCACAATGTTCCAACCGCCAGCTCAAAATCCTCAGCAATGCCAGCTGGTGCGTGAAGCCCGGCGGCACGCTCGTCTACGCCGCCTGCACCGTCACCCGCCCGGAAACCGAAGAAGTCGTCATGCACTTTCTCGACAAGCATCCCAGCTTCCAGCTCGAGCCCTTCACCAACCCGCTCACCGGCGAAACCGCCCCCGGCACCCTGCAAATCTGGCCATGGGACGGCCCCGGCGACGGCATGTTCATCGCCCGTTTCGTACGAGAAAACGATGCGTAGAACCGCCTCCAGGCGGTTCTGCCAGACGGGCACACATGATTAATCCAGCGTGTGGCAGGATTCGATATCGGTATTTTCGAAACTCATGGGGCCGAGGCGCAGGCCGATGGATTCGGCTTGGGGCGGCGGCAGCAGCAGGGAGTCGAGCACGAGCTTGCCGATAAATTCCTCTTCCCAGCCGCGGAGCCGCAACCGCACGCGCTGATTGAGAACGATGCCGAACTTTTCCTCGATTCGATGGAAGGCCTGCTTTTGCTCGAAATGGAACTGAACCCAACCCTCCTCGCCGAGGTCGCGCGGAAAGTCGAGCAGGTCGTCGGCGGCAAAGTTAAAATCCAGCTGGTCTTTAGGGGGTTCCATTGCACGCAAGATAGACCAAAAGGGCGCGTTTGAAAATTGGCTTTCTATTTTTTCAAAGATTGGGACAATCGCCCGCACAACCAAAGGACCCATTTCATGACTAAACTGATCCTCTGCCTCGCCCTCGTCTCCACCGTGCTGCTTTCGGGGTGCGTGCGCCGCACCGTCTCCACCGACTCTGGCCTCGGGAGCAAAAGCCAGGGCAAAGTCATCGACGACCGGCTGATCTGGATCTGGCAGGATGAGTTCCGCCAACCGAAATAGAACTTTCTGCCGCGCCGGCCCGCAAAACAATTGCTTATTGGGCCAAGGTCTGAAACATTCGCGGTTTGGTTTTTCAGGAAAGAGACACTGTGGCACGATTCATTATTAACGGCGGGAACACCATCGGCGGAACGTTTCACCCGCGCGGCAACAAGAACGCCGTTCTACCTATGCTCGCCGCGTGCGTGCTCACCGACCAACCCGTTACGCTCCACAACATCCCGCTCATCAATGATGTGAAGGTGATGCTGGGACTGCTTGAGGCCATGGGCGTCGAGGTGGCGCTGAACGACCACTCGGCCACCCTCTGCGCCAAAGGCCTGCACACCACCGAACTGAGCCAAGCCCTTTGCTCCCGCGTCCGCACCTCCATCCTGCTGGCCGGCCCCCTCACCGCGCGCCACGGCGGCGCGACCATCTACCCGCCGGGCGGCGATGTGATCGGCCGGCGGCGGCTCGACACCCATTTCCATGGCTTGCGGGCCCTCGGCACGGAGATCGACAGCAACGAGGCCTATACCTTCCGGGCCGGGCGGCTCGCGGCGGCCGACATGGTGCTGGACGAGGCCAGTGTGACCGCCACCGAAAACATCCTGATGGCCGCAACGCTGGCCGAGGGCGTTTCCACCATCTACAACGCCGCCTGCGAACCCCACGTTCAGGATCTCGCCCACCTGCTGAATAAAATGGGGGCCAAGATTTCCGGCATTGGCACCAACATGCTGACGGTCGAAGGGGTGTCGCGCTTGAGCGGGGCCGAATACAGCGTCCAGCCCGATTTCATGGAAATCGGCAGCTTCATTGCGGCTTCCGCCGTCACCGGCGGCTCCCTCACGATTCCCAGCGCCAGCGATCCGGTGACCCTGCAGGTCATGCAGAAAACCTTTTCCAAAATGGGCGTCGAGTGGACCGTGAACAATGGCGCGCTCACGATGAAACACAACCCGAACCGGGAAATCCTGCCGGATGTCGGCAACGCCACACCGAAGATTGAAGACGGCATCTGGCCCGCCTTCCCCTCCGACTTGATGAGCGTTTCGATCGTCCTCGCCACCCAGACGAAGGGGACCGCGCTCTTCTTTGAAAAAATGTTCGAAAGCCGCATGTATTTTGTCGACCACTTGATGGCGATGGGCGCCAATATTATCCAGTGCGACCCGCACCGCGTGGTGGTCATCGGCCCCACGAAGCTGCGCGGCAGCGTGCTCACCAGCCCCGACATCCGCGCCGGCATGGCGATGCTCATCGCGGCCTGTTGCGCCGAAGGCGAAAGCGTCATTAAGAATGCGCAGGTCATCGACCGCGGATACGAGGCAATAGAAGATCGACTTGCCGCCCTCGGGGCGGATATCGTGCGAATTGATTAGTAACCCGACCCAAAAAGGAAACACTCATGGGATTCCCAAAAACATTTTATCGCTGGCGGCCGCACCCGTGGCATGGCCTGGAAGTTGGCGAAGACGTTCCAAATTCCGTCAATGCCTATATCGAAATGACCCCGTTCGATGCGGTAAAGTACGAAGTCGATAAAACCACCGGCTACCTGCGGGTCGATCGCCCCCAGCTGACCTCCTCGATGACGCCCACGCTCTACGGGTTCATTCCGCAAACCTATTGTGCCAAACGCGTGCAAGCCCTTTCGCCCACCTCGAAACAGGGCGATGGCGACCCGCTCGACATCTGCGTGATCACCGAACGCCCCATCAACCGCGGCGAGGTGATTCTCAAGGCCCGCGTGATTGGCGGCATCCAGATGATCGACAACGGCGAGGCCGACGACAAGATCGTCGCCGTGCTCGACAACGACCAGTTCTGGAAGGACGCCAAGGATATTGGCGATGTTGCCCCGGCCCTGCTCGAACGCCTGCGCCACTACTTCGAGACCTATAAGCTCGTCCCCGGCCAAGCGGCCGATGTCTCCATCGAACAAATCTACGGCCGCGAACAAGCCTTCAAGGTGATCGAAGCGGCGATGGCAGACTATACCGACGAATACGGTTAAGCCGCGATAGAGAGGGAAGCTGCTATAGGCGGGATCGTTGATCCCGCTTTTTTTTTGCGGCGGGAAACCCCCTAGGCATCGGTGTGCAGGCGCGCGTCCAGCATCGGCAACGCATGCTCCCACCCCCGGGCAAGGGCATGCAGGTCGTGCCGGATTTGCGAGGTCTGCTTGAACCGCTCCTCATTCGAAAGATCGGTGCGTTGCGCAAGAAGCTTCTGCTCGTGCTCCAGCTGGCGCTTCCAAAACAGCAGAATGTAGCGCTGCGCTAATTCGACCGCGGAACTTTCCTCATCGATGGCGCGCGATTCCTCCACCTGTATTTTGCTGATGACCTTTTGCGTTTCCGCCTCAAAGTCATGAAAGCCCTCGGTCAGCACCTCCGGCTGGTCGACCATCAGCAGCTCGATCAATTCCCGGCAGGTGGGATCGGTCAGGTATCGGGCCGGGAGATAGTCGTGCACCAGCGGATGCACGTCGTGATAGTGGTGAACCAGCAGTTCCAGCAGGCTCGTTTCCTGCCGCGGATAGATTTTTTGCGGCGCGGGCGCGGGCGGCGCCACCTCTTCCGCCCGGCGCGGGGCGGGGCGCTGCATGCGTTGCGCGCGCTTTAAATCCTGATGCAGCGCCTGCGGGGAAATATTCAAGCGATCGGCGGCCTGCTGGATCATCGGATCCTGCCGCGCGGCGGACGGGCACTGGCGGATCAGGTTCAGGACCGCCGCCACCACCCGCATGCGGCCCGCTTCGGTCTGCATATCATCCTGTTTGCCAAGGGCATCGATCAGGAAATCGAGGGCGGAAGGCGCCTCCTCCACCCGTTTCGTCAAGGCGTCGGCGCCGTGTTTCCGAATCAGGGAATCGGGATCTTCCTTTTCGGGCAACGAAACCACCCGAACGCTCAACTCGGCGGCGATGAAGATTTCGGAGGAAGAGAGCGCGGCCTTGATGCCGGCGGCATCAGCATCGAGCACCAGCACCACTTCATCGGCATACCGCTTGATGAGGCGCGCATGGCTTTCGGTGAGGGCGGTGCCTTGCGAGGCCACCACATTGGTCAGCCCGGCCTGGTGGCAGCGGATGGCGTCGATTTGCCCTTCCACCACAATGGCCTGCCGCGATTCGACGATCGGCTTGCGCGCCTTGTCGAACGCGAAGAGCACCTGGCTCTTGTGAAAGAGCAAGGTTTCGGGGCTGTTGACATATTTGGCCCCCTTCTCGGCCTTGTTCATAATGCGGCCGCTGAAACCGATCACGCGGCCCATTTGATCGCATATGGGAAACATGATGCGGTTGCGGAAGCGGTCATAGTAGCTCAGCTTGCCGCCGCGCTCGGAGGGCACCACCACGCCGGCGGCTTCCAGTTGCTCGGCGGTATAGCCCTTCTGCAGCGCGCGCTTGATCAAGCCGTCCCATTCGTTGGGGGCAAAGCCGATTTGGAATTCCTTGATGAGGTCCGGCGGGAGTTCGCGCTCTTCCATATAGCGGCGCGCTTCGGCGCCCTCGGCCCCGTCGGTCAACAGGCGGTGGAAGAAGGCCGCGGCATCGCGATGGATCTTGTACAGCGCATCCTTGTCGCCGCTTTTTTCGGATTCGCCGCCTTCGAAGATGATCTCCACCCCGGCGCGCTCCGCCAGAATCTTGACGGCCGTCACAAAGTCGACCTTTTCATAGTCCATCACAAAGCGAAAGACATCGCCGCCGGCGCTGCAGCCAAAGCAATGGAAAATTTGCCGGGCTTCGTTGACGGTGAAGGAGGGCGTTTTTTCCTGATGGAACGGGCAGTTGCACTTGTAGGTCGCGCCGCGACGGCGCAGTTGCGGCAGGTAGGAACCAACCACCTCAACCACGTTGCACCGTGACCGGATATCCTCAATCGTCTCCTTTGGAATCATCGCCATGTTAAACCTTCAATCAATTAGGCGACTTCCAGACGCAGGTGTTTTCCCACGGCTTCGGCAAAGCTTTCGAGGGTCGACAGGCGGATATCTTCCGCATGATTTTCAATACGCGAAATAGCTGATTTCTTTGTATGCAGTTTTTCCGCCACTTGCTCTTGAGTGAGCCCCGCGTCAAGACGGGCCCGCTTCAGCAATGCACCAATCTTGAATTGCTCATAGCCTCTATCAAACCCGTCGATAAATTTCGGATTCTGCTGGGTCCGTTTTTCAATATATTTATCCAGATCGTCCATGGTTCAGCTCCTGCTTAAATAATCTTTCTTACGACGTTCCGCCAAATGTTCCTGAACCGGGCATTTTCCCGAACCTGTCTTGTAAAATATGATTTTCATCATTCCGGAGAGGTTAACAAAAACGTGAACATGATCAACCGAGGATTGTTATTATATGGATGGCTGACCCTTTGAAATGAGCCGCCCGCAATCCCGCACGCCGGAATTTTGCCGCTCACTCCAGAATGCCGGCCTCTTCCTGCTCCAGGAGCCGGTCGAGGAGCTGCTGGGTCTTTTCTGCGAACGCATCGCGGGTCAAATGAGGCTGCAATGGCGGCGCGAGCGTGTTGCAGACCAGCTTGCCGAAGTAGGCCTTGGCGCTGAAGGTTTCGGCGATTTTGGAGGAGCCAAGGGTCACGAGGAACACCATGGCGAACGCGGCGACCAGCGCGCCGCGGATCAACCCAAGCAAAAAGCCGTAGACCTTGTCGGACCGGTCAGAAATCTGCGATTTGAGCAGGCCGTGCAATAGTTTGCTGATGAGAATGAAGACCACGACGGCCACCACGACCGCGCCGGCCAGGATCAGCCATGTCAGGTAGGTTTCGTTGATATTGCCCAGTACGCGGCGAAAATAGTCGAAGATGGAGGGATAGGCAAAGAACAGCGTCACGCCCATGGTCAAAAAGGTCAGGATATGCGCCAGCTGTGCAGCAAACCCCTTTTGAAAACCGCCCCAGGCAAACAGCAACGCCACGCCTACGACAACAACATCAACAAAACTTAGCCATTCCGGAATCATTGGGACTTCCTCCATTTCAACCCAAGTAAATATGGATCTTATTCAAGCAATTTTAAAGCCACATTTGTCCCGAATTTCCCGCAGGTTCCGCAGTCCACCCGAGGCGGAACCTTCACGCCAGCTTCGTATGCCTTTGGGAGCGCATCGATGTAGCCGCCAAAATCGTAGGATTTGGTTAGGTATCTTGGCTTGGGCATGCGGGACTCCACTGGGTGATTAAATAAGTTTTGAGGATGCGTTCTCTGGCCCCACAGAAACATGCACGATACGGTTAGGATCAAAGGCTGTGTGACCGGGGTCAAAACGATAGGCGGTTAAATGACCACCTTTGCCCGCTGAATAGTCCAGACAGAAGGCGTTGTTTGCATCAAATCGCGCCGGGATCGTGCGCCAGTAATGTCCAAAGAAGATCGGTTTATGGTCGAGAGGGTCGTGGTGCGCAGTATGTTCAAACGCGAGATCGTCAAGCTGCCCATTCACATTAGCGGATGCGTCAACGGCTTCAGCCCAGGTAGCGGGGTTGTAATTCCAATTCCGCCCATCCGCAGATCGTCGAAACAGAGCTTCAACCTACGAGGTCGGCCCACCCTCTTCCTACTCGCTCACTGTATCTGGGCACAGAGTTTGAAGATTTTGGTTTCGGCTTGGTTCCCCACAAAAAAAGCCCGGTTGTTAAACCGGGCTTGCTGCATGGATTGATGCGCAGAACTATCGGATGCTCATCTGGTTGAGCAAATCCAGTGCACTTTGGGAACCCGATTCACGGGGGGCGGAAGCCGCCGGGCGGGATGCCACAGGACGCGCGGCCGCCGGTTTGATGGCTGCGTTCAAGCTCTTCAGGTTTTCTTCGAACTGATCGAAGCGGCGCTGGATTTCCTTGTACTT
>Ga0208879_1000481_pt1 | contig 41250 bp, 31 predicted proteins | sample Knorr_S15_td_Bot_FD_185605 | JGI IMG/M metagenome (GOLD analysis project Ga0208879, IMG submission 185605) | Marine microbial communities from Southern Atlantic Ocean transect - Knorr_S15_td_Bottom_ad_5009_LV_A (SPAdes) (version 2) | ecosystem: Environmental > Aquatic > Marine > Oceanic | place... | reverse complement strand
GTCACGTTCTCGGAGATACCGCTTCATTTTCAATTCTAAACTCTCGATGTGTGGTGGCGCTTGGGTCAATAAACCCCCCGGCTTGTACACCAGCATACACGGGCCTTCTTCATACAGAATCTTGATGTCCCCTAACAATTCAAGCGGCAAGGCAATCCCTTTCTTCAATGCGGTAATGTTTTAGGCAACGTGACAGACAATAAAACCGCCGACTATCCGCTGTGCGAATAATCGGCGGTTGAACACTTAGACAATCGCCAAATTTGGCGATTACTTTCACAAGCCGGACTCTAGACCTGCCCTGCCGCGGGTACTTCAAACGGCTGACGATATTCTCTTGAGAGTTGATAGCTGGCAGTTTCATTACCGACGATCGACTCGTCTTCAGGATTGATTTCCAACAATGACCCGAATTGGAAGGGAGTGGTTGCGAAATCGGACTTATTGGATTTAGCATGAGCCAAGGTACGATTAAACGTATCCTGTACATCATCTTGCGAACGATGTGCCTTGAGACTCTTCTCAGCTTTTTCAATGTTCAAAGGTCCACCGGTACGAAGGGAAATGTTACCTAGGTGACATAACGCACTGGACAGGTGACCTTCTTCGATATCCGCATTGAGTATTTTATGATCTCGAGCTCGCACTGCCTGAATAAAGTTATCAAAGTGGTTTCCATTTCCGGAAAACGTCTTAAGCAAATTCCCATCTTTATCGAAAGCGGAACCGGAATTATACGAGGGACAAACGGCGTAACCTTCGCTACCTTCGAAGATGACGCCAATTTTAGCGCCTTTGTAGGCCGATGTTTCCAGTCCACGCACTTCAAAAATCAGGGACTTCTTGCCGTAGCCATGAGAGACAACTTGCGTATTAGCAGTGTCACCGGCATCAACATAACTAAAGCGGCCACCGTAGCTCAGCGTCGAGACAGCAAAACGATCAACACCTAGTCCCCAACGCGCGATATCCATTTGATGGATACCTTGGTTACCGAGGTCACCATTTCCGTAATCCCATTGCCAGTGCCAATCGTAATGGAACTGGGGGCGTGAAACATGATTCTTGTTAGGTGCGGGTCCCAACCAAAGATCATAGTTAACGCTTGCGGGAGCGGCATATTTACCTCGGGTGCCAATTGAATTACGACGTTTGTAGCAAAGTCCACGCGCGACAGTGACATCGCCAATTTTGCCGCTTTGGACGAACTTCACGAGTTCGATCATGCCGGGGTTACTGCGAGATTGCGTACCCGTTTGACAGATGCGATTATATTTACGAGCAGCTTCGACGATGCGACGACCTTCGCTTACGTTATGGCTAACAGGCTTTTCAACATAAACATCTTTGCCAGCCTGCATGGACCAAATCGCACCTAATGCATGCCAGTGGTTAGGTGTAGCGATACTGACGATATCGACACGATTGTCTTCCAGTACTTTTCGAATATCTTCTTCAAATTTCGGGACATTACCACCTTGGCGTTTGCCAACTTCAGCGGCTCGACGAGCCCCCACGTCTCGATCAGCATCACAGATGTAAAGAATCTCAGTATCTTTACGACCAGCGAACGCACCGATGTGACTACCACCACGACCGCGGACGCCGACGACAGCAACGCCTAGTTTTTCATTGGGGCTACTGCTTTGTTCTTCAAAGCCATATGAAATAGCCGGCGTACCTACAGCGGCAGCGGAAGCTGCAGCAAGCATAGATTCTTCTAGAAATTGACGACGATTACGAAAGCCCATTACAAGCCCCTTTTCTGATTGACAAACAACTGTATTTTCGCTGCTTCCATGATAACACAAATCAACAATGTTAATCGACATTTGCTGCTTGCCGCACGGATTCCCAATATTTCTGCGCACCCACATAGTACTGCATCACTTCATCGCGCTCGGCTCCCGGGGCCAGTTTGATCTTACCTTGCCGTTCCTTGATCCAATCGATAAAGAACTGGCTCGACGCCTCACTGATGCGGCGCTTGCCGCCTATCTCCACGTAATAAGGCCCCGTACTAGCTAAACGATAGGATTTTGGATAATTGGTGACGGCGCGAATCATCATCCAGCCACTCTCGGCGAATTCTACATCCGGCAGCCGCCCACCCATCTTCGCATAGGCATCCAAACGCACATTTTCTACCACAACTCCGTCCCTAATAATCTCCAAATACTCGACCTTCTCTTGAAACGCCAAGCTCAGTGTTGACGACAAAGTAACTGTTTCGCCTGCCTCAGCCTTAAAGACATGGCCAGGCAACTCGCCATTGACTCGCGGACGCAACATCGGGCCATTGGTCACTACCACTTTTCCAGCCCTCAGATTCTCCCACCACGCGTCCCAACTAAACTGCTCACCGCAATATACGTAGACGCGATTATATCCCACCGGACTATGCAGCACGCCAGAGGCACTACCGGCAGACGGTGGAATTCGATGTCCCGTATTAAGTATCTGATAGTAAATATGCTGTGACCATTTCCCATTGGCCACCTTGCCGTTGAACAACTGTTTATCGCGAGGTTTACCCCACGCTTCAGTATTGTTCATTTTGCCGCGCTGCATGTGGTTGTTGTTAATACCAATGGAATCCACCATCCCGCTAGCGATCCATACGGGAACATCCCACCAAAACGGTTTCTCAATATCCACATGCACGCCGGGATGTTGATGAATTTCCAACAAGAACTTCATCGATGACGGCGTCTCCCTTTCACCACTAACAATGTTATGGGGACTGCGCAAGTGATGATAAATCAAAGCACCCCCGTCTCGTTCGTCCTCGCCACTGAGCACGTGATAGAACCGATCGCCATCAAATTGACGTAACAATTCCTCCGGTAGCGGGTTTTCCGTCCACAGGTTATTCTTGTTCCACCAAGTGATAACCGGAGCGATATGTAAATCTTCTGCTTGCATCAGCAGTTCGATATCCTCAAGCTTGCGATGAATATGCAGGTCGCCCGACCACCAACCTTCCTTTTTCATATCGACAAACCGCTTTAACGGAATGATCTTCTGCTCCCTTGCACCAGGCAACATCGTAAAAAAGCCACGGTGAATTCGATATTCCGGCCCACGCTCAATTTCAAATTGATAGTGATCCGCTCTAAGCCGTAGACGCACTTTACCAGCACATACGAAATGGTCATGGAAAAATGGCATCCCGACTGCTCGCACTGCCACACCCTTGCTATTCCACAGGTGGATACGCGCCGGAATCTGCTCCTTGCTTTGCGAATCGACAATCTGGAAATCAATCACTCCGCCCTGCCCGTAAGCCGGCACGACCAGAAACCCGACCAGACCGGAAAAAACAATCGTCGCCAATAATGCTAGGCGGACCCGCCCAACAATATAAAGAGTGTAAACTCGACTCATCTCAATCCTCAACGGTAAAAGCTCATTTCCCGAACACGAAAACAGTTACGGCTTGTCAGTTTACTAGGCGCACCTCTACAATCCCAATAGCGAATGTAAGAATAACCGAATATTTATCCTCCGCGAACAACCGCAATACGACGACAATTCATGAGCAACGATTACTACAAAACACTGGGGCTATCTCGAGGCGCCGAAAAAACAGAAATTCAAAAAGCATATCGGGAACTGGCTCGCAAGTATCATCCGGATATGAATCCAGATGATGCTACCGCTAAATCCAAGTTCCAAGAAGTGCAGCACGCCTATGATGTCCTCTCCGATGATAACAAACGCTCGCAATATGATCAGTTTGGCGAAGGTTTTGAGAATATGGCACAGGGCCCCGGCGGGTTTGGAGGCGGCGGGAACCCTTTTTCCGGTGCTGATCTTGAGTCGCTGTTTGGCGGTGGAGGTGGTGGCGGTTTTGAACAGTTCTTCAACACGGGCGGACGCCCTCAGGGGCCACGTCCAACTAAGGGCCAAAACCTCGAGGACAAGTTAGAAATCCCCTTCGCTACGGCTGTGACCGGAGGTAAAGCATCGGTGAATACAGTCGCGGCCAACGGAAACACGCCTGCCGTGCAAGTCACAATTCCTGCTGGTATCGAAAGCGGGCAGAAGATACGCCTCAAAGGAAAAGGGTACCCCGGAAGCAATGGCGGACCCAACGGCGACATCTTTCTGACAATTAAAGTTGCGCCGCATCCAGACTATCGGCGCAATGGCAACGATCTCGAATTGACAATGCCGTTGACGCTGGCCGAAGCACTATTAGGTACTGAACTCGATATCCCGACGCCCTATAGTACGATCACGCTCAAAATTCCAGCCGGAACACCTAGCGGGAAGCGGTTTCGAGTAAAACAACATGGAGTGACTCACAAAACGGGGAAAGGAAATTTGTTTGTTATTACGCAAATCCACCTTCCTGACAAACCGCCCGCTGAACTTGTCGAACAAATTGACGCATTACAGCAACCCAACCCACGCAATCAAATCAGCTGGTAGAGACGCCATGAAGAACATTGCGAGCAGGGAAAACGGCGACAACATGAATAGGAGTCTTACGTTTCCCAAATCTAGGCGACTGTTAGGCCAAGCGGAATTTAAGCGAGTATACGATCGTGGGGTTCATTGTAATGATCGCACTCTGGTCTTAAACATCTGCACCAACGACTTAAGTCACAACCGACTCGGATTGTCTATCTCCAAACAAGTTGGCAACGCTGTTGTGCGAAACCGCTGGAAACGGCGTATACGCGAAGCGTTCCGGTGCAGTCAACAACACCATCAGGGCGGGTTTGATATCGTCGTTCGCCCACGACGAGATGCTACTTGCGATTCCCAGGCAATTGATACATCACTCAATCAATTGATTCTCCAAGCAATTCAACAATTGTCTAGCCACAGTAACAATTCATGAACGCATTGCAGCAGTTTGTTAAATGGTGCTTTCGTGGCCTAGGTAAGATCCTCATCGTCTGTGTACGACTCTATCAAATTCTGTTGAGTCCCCTGCTTGGGAAAAACTGCCGTTTTCATCCTTCATGCAGTAGTTATTTTATTCTTGCCGTTGAAAAATACGGTCCCATACGCGGCGGCCTCAAAGGTGCCTGGCGTATCTGTCGCTGCCATCCTTGGTCCGCAGGCGGACACGACCCGCCATAGGGTTCGCCATTCAGGGTCCAAGTCTCCAAGTTCCGCATCCGCAAACAGGATGCTCCCTTGAGAAACGCCACGTGCTAGCACAATGGTATTGACCTAAAACGGTTAAAACCATTATTTTTCGGGCTTAAATCAAACGCTTAACAGTGACCGTGGTGCGCTAGCAGTAAAAAACTGCGCGCCGATGGTATTTTTATATAAATGCATGTCTACCGGAGTTATCGTCCGCATGAGTTTTCATTACATTTCGTCTCAATGCACACTTAGTAAACGAATTCAACAATTTGTAATCTTGGTTGCTTGCACTGCTCCAATCGCATTATTCTCTGGATGTAGCCTAGCCGACAAGATTCCCGGCAGGACTCAACTACAGAATTTGATCGGTGAAAACCCCAAAAAAACAGTGTTAACCGTCGGCGACCTTTCCGTCGCGATTGGGATGAACTACCTCAAGGTCGAAAGTATCGGCCTCGCCAACTCGCTCAACAACAGTGGCAGTGCACCTCCAACTGGTATTCATCGATCCCTATTAATCGACGAAATGCTGACCCATGAGGTCGAAAACCCAAGTCAGCTTTTGGATTCTTCCAACACTTCTCTAGTCCTTGCCCGTGGTTACTTGCCGCCTGGAGTCCGCAAGGGCGATCATTTTGATATTGAAGTCCGGCTACCAGCACATTCCAACACGACGAGCCTGCGTGACGGATGGTTGTTACGTTCAAGAATGCGGGAAATCGCTGTTTTAAATCAAGCCGTTCACAGCGGTCATGTCGCTGCACTTGCCGACGGCCCTATCTTGGTGCGTTCCATATTTCGTGGCACCGACGACTCAAATAACGAACACACAGGCTTGATACTTGGGGGCGGCATTTCGCAAATGGACCGTCCACTTGGGCTCGTCGTAAAATCAAAACACGCCAGCGTCCGCACAAGCACTCGGATCAGTTCTTCGATTAACAAACGGTTTCTGCAGTACCATCAACGGGACAAATACGGCGTTGCTAGTGCTCAGCGCGACAATTATATCGAACTGTCGGTCCATGCAAGTTATCGCAATAACGTCTCGCGATATATGAACGTCATCAACCGTATTGTTGTGGGCGAAAGCGTCGCCAATCAGCGAGAACGCATGGAACTGCTGTTATCCAAACTCCTCGAACCAACATCCTCCGCCGAGGCTGCGCTGCAACTCGAAGGTATTGGCAAAGATGCGACTTCGATACTGCAAATAGGGATCCAGTCAAGTGACCCAGAAGTGCAATTCTATTCCGCCGAAGCATTAGCATATCTCGGCGAATCCGCGGCAGCACCTGTCCTCACTGTTCTCGCAGAGACGCACATGGCCTTCCGGTGGCATGCATTAACCGCCCTAGCTGGCATGGACCACGTCAGCGCCCTCGATGGCATTACTGAATTAATGGAATCCGACAGTGCGGAAACACGCTACGGCGCCTTCAGGGCATTATGGAAACGCAATCCAGGTTCCCCCTTGGTTTCCGGAATGCACTATCCGGGATTTACCTACCATCACGTCGCCTCCACCGCTTCGCCGATGATCCACGTCTCCATGGCGAATCGAGCCGAAATTGTGGTCTTCGGCAACGGAATTACATTGACGCCGAGGAATCTCATATATGCGGGTAAGCATATCTTGATCAAGAACGAGGGCGGGGGGAAGTTACAAATCAGTTGCTTTACAGCAGGGAAACCTGACCGCTTCGCAACAACCACTACCAATTTCGAAGACGTGGTACGCGGAATTGCGAAAGTCGGCGGCGGCTATTCTGAACTCGTCGATTGCCTACAGGCAGCTCGCAACCAAAACGCAATTAATGCCCGCATCCTCATCGGTGTTCGTCCGCGGCCCGTTTGGTCATACAACCGCAACGCAGCCAATTCATCTGACATCACCGTGTCGAACCCAATGCCCGAAATGTTTTTTAATCGCCTGGGAGAATCCGAATCCACCACTCAAGATCGCAACTCCCAACGCGTGCAAACTGACAATGACTCGGACGTTCGCTCTCAAGCCGATTCAAGTTTTTGGGAAAAATCCAAGTCGTGGCTTCCCACTTTCTAGTTCTATATTTAATTCCGATTACACATACCGTTTCTTAGTTTCTGACCCGAAAAGCAACTCACCCCATGCTCAAAGCACTGGAACTTACCGGCTTTAAAAGCTTCGCCGACAAGACACGGTTTGAATTCCCTGAGGGAATTACCGTGGTGGTGGGGCCCAATGGATCTGGGAAATCGAATATTGTTGACGCTGTAAAGTGGGTACTCGGAGCCACTAGCGCCAAAAGCCTGCGCGGCAAGGAAATGACGGATGTTATTTTCAAGTGCCCAGTGGGCAGCACTCGGCGTGAAGTCAATGTTGCCGAAGCGACGATCATCTTCGACAACTCGAATGATATCCTGCCACTCGACTCCGCAGAAGTACGGGTGACTCGGCGAGTATATCGTAGCGGCGAAGGTGAGTATTTAATAAACGACGAGCCCTGTCGTCTAAAAGATATCAAAACTTTAATTCGTGGAACCGGTATCGGTGCGGATGCCTACAGTATTATCGAACAGGGCAAGGTTGCGAGGATGCTCGAAACGTCGGCCAAAGATCGCCGGCAAATATTTGAGGAAGCTGCGGGGATCAGTCGCTTTAAAGCTAAAAAGATAGAAGCACTACGGCGTCTGGGCAGAGTCGACCAAAATCTAACAAGATTATCCGACATCGTAGAGGAAGTTGAAGGCCGCTTGAAGGCAGTGCGTAATCAAGCAACGAAGGCTCGACGTTACAAAGAATTCACGGATCGCTTGCAACAATTGCGGACACAAATCGGCTTGGTCAAGTGGCGCCAACTCTCAAAAGAACTGCAATCCTTCGACGATGATATTGAGCGATTTGATGGGGAACTGTCCGAGTATCAGAACCAGCTAGATCAGGGGAATCAATCCCTGCAATCGCTTGAATCGGAAAATGAGTCCCTCGCACAACAAGCTCAACGTCACGAGGAATTGGCAAGCTATAACCGCGAGCAAATCGCACAGCACGTTACCGCAAACGAACAGCAACTACAACGGCACGATGAAACCATGGCTCGTATTGTCCGCTTGCGAATTCAGTTAGCAACAGCGGCTCACGGCGCGGACGGTGTTGCGGGCAGAATGGCTGACACTCAGCAGACTCTGCGAGCAAGTGAAGATCAACACAAAGCCACGTTGCGTTCACTTGGCATACTTGATAATGATATCACTGACATCAAACAGCAACTGAGTGACGCACGCCGTGAGACAGAGCGTTCACGACAGCATCAAAGCGACGTTGCACAGCAAATCGCCCAAGTGCAATCCGATTGCCAGGCGTTAGAAACTAAAGCTTCTCAGTTAGTGGAGCAGTTCGAAGATATCGAACGAGCGATCGCTGACAAGGCAACAACGGCAGCGGGAATCAAACGCGACTTGCTGGACCTGCAAGCCATCGAAGAAGCACTTGGACACAGCATCCATGATCTTGAGGCTGAGGAAGAGACACTGCGGCGGGAGGGCTTGCGGCAAAAACAATTACTGACGCGACGCCAACAGAATCTGACACAACTCAACGAAAGATTAACGGCCAAGCGGGAACGAGAAAGTATTCTTGCCGAGTTGGAACAACAACGCGAAGGTGTCAACGGCGCGGTAAGCCAACTGCTTGGAGAAGCAGATGGAGGTGCGCATCAAGATCTGGGAATAATTGGTCTCGTTGCCGACCTCGTGCAGGCTGACTACGATACCGCCCGTTTGATCGATATCGCACTGGGCGATCGGGCTCAGTTAGTTGTGACTAGCAATGACCATCTCCTGACGAAAATCAGCAATGGAACGATCTCGTTAAAGACTCGGTTGGGCGTGATTAACTTCAAAACACTTGCAGCAGCCGAAGCGCAAATTGACATCAGTGATTCTCCCGGCGTCAGCGGGCGGTTAGACCAAGCTGTACAAATTGACTCAGCATACAGCAACCTACTAACCGTCCTCTTATCGAACACGTGGATTGTCGATAATCTCGCCACCGCACACTCTTTAGCAAAACGATATCTTGGTCGCTTGCGACTAATAACGCCTCAAGCCGAGTTGCTCGACTGCAACGGTGCCGTTTGTGTAGGTCCGCCGGATAATTGTACCGGGTTGGTATCACGACGAATGGAACTCCGAGGTTTACAGCAAGACATTTATGTCTTAACCGCACAAACAGGTGATCACCGAGCAGAGCTGACGCGAATCGAAAGCAATCAATCCGACTTAAACACTAGGCTCGATGAAACCGTTGCTCAACTCAACTCCGACCGTCAAGCCATCGTTAAGCACCATATCACGGCAGATGGCTATGAGGCACAACTCACACAGCTAGCCGATGAAGGGTTCGAACTCGACGGACGACGCCGCTCGTTGCGAGCCCAACAACAGGTCAACAAAACCTCGTTGACTCACCAAAGCGCGGCCCTCGATGACTTACAAACGACACACAACCAACACATCGTCGCTGTCCAAGAATTCCAACAGACGGCGCAGAGATTAGATAAAGAACACCAAACGATTCTCAATAGAATCACCAATCTACGCGTCACACTAGGAAAAACTGAGCAGCAATGCACCGCCCTGCAAACACAGCTTGATCAATTTGCGCTGGACCATGAAGAGCGGACAGCGGCATGTCACGAACAAACCGAATTACTGCGTGACGCCACGACAAACGCCACGCAAAGTAGAATGCAGATTTTAAGTGGTACTTCGGCGTTGGCAGAACTTTACTTGGCTAAAGATACACACCGCGCGTTTAGCCAAGACCTGCGTGAACAGCTTACCGAGTGCGAACAACAACGACGACAAATCACAAACTCACTCGCCTCGACCCAGGCTGCCATGGAGAAGGTCACCAAGGAAAAGCACGAACGCGAGCTTAATAGTCGCGAATTGCGACTAGAACGCAGGGCGCTGCAGGATCGACTGAGAGAAGACTACGGTATTGAGATTGCTAATTTACACGTCGAGCATGAAACCGAAGCCGAAATCGAACAACGTGAACAAGTGGAAGAAGAAATAACGACACTGCGATCAAAGATTAATAATATTGGTGCAGTAAATATGGAAGCCCTCGGTGAACTCAATGACCTAGAATCTAGATTTGACGTTCTGTCGGCGCAATTCAACGATCTTACAAATGCCAAAGATACGCTCGAACGTATCATTCAGCGCATCAATGCTGATAGCCGTCGATTGTTCCTGGAGACGCTGGAACAAATACGCATAAACTTCCAAGCGTTGTATCGGCAAGCGTTTGGCGGTGGCCAAGCAGATATTATCCTTGAAGAAGGTGTCGATGTGCTCGAGGCCGGAGTAGAAATTATTACTTCGCCGCCAGGCAAGCCGTTGATTAATATTTCGTTGTTAAGTGGTGGAGAAAAAGCACTGACCGCAGTCTCGCTACTGTTAGCAATTTTTCAATTCCGTCCAAGTCCATTTTGCATATTGGACGAGGTCGACGCTCCGTTTGACGAAGCCAACATCGGACGTTTTATCAATGTCCTGAAAGGGTTCCTCGACTGGTCACGGTTCATCATTGTCACCCACTCCAAGAAAACGATGACCGCCGCGGATACTCTCTTGGGGGTAACCATGCAGGAGTCCGGCGTCAGTAAACAAGTATCTGTTCGTTTTGAAGATGTCGCTGAGGACGGAAGCATTACATTGGGTCACTCAAATGTGCCCAAAGCGGCCTAGTAAAGCGAGTGGACAAAAGGGCGGTTATTTGAATAAGTTGCACTAATACACGTGCATTTTCTGTTGGTTTATGCGCATAATATGGCAGCTTGGAAAAGGCCTCCCTAGGTTGGTCTATTTTACGCCGCATATTTACATGGCATGGAATTGTCGGAGTGAACATATGAGATGCCCATTTTGTCAGCAGGATAACGACCGCGTTCTGGATTCACGCTCAAGTACCGATGGATATTCTATTCGGCGCAGGCGTGAATGTCTCAACTGTGATCGTCGCTATACGACCTACGAACGTTTGGAAGAGCTTTCCATTCGCGTGATCAAGAAGGACGGGGTTCGCGAACCATTTTGCCGCGACAAGATTCGTCAGGGCGTTGTAAAAGCATGCTGGAAGCGTCCGGTGAGCACAGAAGACATTGAATCGTTGATTTCAGAAATTGAAAGCGAAATCTACACTAAAAGCAACAATGAGATCAGTGCCGCTAAGATTGGTGAGTTTGTTATGATTGCCTTAGGCAACTTCGATCAAGTAGCATTTGTGCGTTTTGCTAGCGTGTACCGTGAGTTCAAAGATGTACGGGATTTCGTCGACGAACTGCAACCGATCCTCGATCGATCGTAGCACAAAATCAAATCCGTTTAGAACTTATCCGCGGGATCCAGATTTCCCGCCGGTCTTCTCGACAAGTTCAATCGCCCCAATCGTCATCTCCCAGTCCAACGCCTTACACATGTCGTAAATCGTCAATCCAGCAATGCTCACGGCCGTCAACGCTTCCATTTCCACGCCCGTCTTACCTGTCACTTTTACCGTCGCAACGATTTGCAAGCGTTCGTCGTCAAGTTGTTCGAAATCGACATTGATCGAGCTTAGCGCTAAGGGGTGACACAATGGGATCAGCGAGGACGTTTGCTTGGCGCCCATGATCCCGGCTAGACGTGCAACTCCGAGCACGTCGCCCTTACCAACTTCGCCAGCCACAATACGTTGCATGGTGTTTTTTGCCATCGTGACAATCGCTTGGGCCCGGGCCATCCGCTGACTAGGATCTTTCCCACCCACATCCACCATTTGGGCGCGACCTTGATCATCGAAATGGTTGAGTTCGTTCATAGGTTTTTGCCAATTCTCATCTAGAACACTAATCATGCATAAATGCGGTATCGCCAAACTGCATTTTATTCTAACGCGACAGAGTTGCCCAGCAATAAACAAAAAGCGTGGTGCGGATATTAGTCCGCACCACGCTGGTAACTCTTTTCGCGTAATACTGCTATCAGACGAGTTCTTTACGAGCACCGATTAAGGTACGTAGTCGTTCAGCAAGCAGGCTTGCATCGAACGGCTTCTTAAAGGTTTCGTTAATAGCAGAACGATCGAAGCTCATTGGGCTTCCAACATCCGGTAGCAAAGCGATTAAAATCGTTTCGGCGAACTCTGGGTTTCTGCGCAAATTCTGGCAGATTTGCAGAGATTCAACCTTACCGATTGAAAAATCGACAATGATACAATCTGGATGAAAGCTCTCTGCTTGAATACCGGCTTCGAATCCACTAGCAGCAACAGCTACTTTAAAGGATCGGTCCGACGGTAATTCTCGCTTCAAATTTTCAATCAATACTTGGTCTTGCGCGACGATTAACACTTTGGCCATCGCTTCATCCTCAAGATCACCCAAAGGCATACCATGCTCTTTGAGGAACTTGATCAGCGAATCGCGAGGGATTCGACGATCCTGCGATCCAGGAATGCGATATCCCTGGAGTCGTCCAGAATCAAACCATTTGCTAACTGTACGCGGTGCGACTTTACAGATCTTGGCGACCTGTCCAGTGGTGAAGACCTTCATTATAGGCACTCCAATTCTCTCTCGATGACTTTCTTGATAGATACACGTAGTGCATCTGTACCCCAAACCTTTGGATAACGTGGTCCGCGTTTTATTGTGTGGGGGCAATAAAACTAAAAGGCTTTTTGGGACGGGGCTTTTGTAACTCGCTTCCTATCGAAACAACCATCTCCATCTGGCTGTTCCAACTAATTGTTCATTTCATTTCTTGGAAGAAATGCCCCGCAGTCACGCAAATCATGCTTGGACTACAGTAGCGATTCATCCATTGAACTAAAATGGAGTACTTCGGCGAAAGTACCGTTGTCGGGGAGAATCCGCGAAGAAAATGACCGAGACGGGTCACTGTCAGCATTCATATCCTTCTAGCTCGACATCATACAAATGATGGTTTGCTTGAAGATCCCCCCCTTGGGATGGTAATTTTTTCAATTCTCGTCGCGATAATGAATATCTAGATGAGGTGAATAAATCAACCTTCCTGTTCATACTTCGATTATTCCGAGGGTAATACTTTAACCAGTTCTATAAACCAAACGGACTTGTTGGATGATTCGTGTCGTTCCGATTAAGCGTTGCTGTAACGAACATGCCAATAGATAGGCTAAAACCGCTTATAATCGTTAAAAAAGAGGTGCTAATCAGGTCAGAGATTCTGAAAAATATGAGTGGCTAAACTCGCAAAGAAAAAACTATTGCGTAGAGCGGGTAGTCCCGGAAGTTGCGTTAAACACGGTTAAGTTTAACGATTAGCTATCGTTTAACCTGTGACCAATCCTTACGTTGACGTGAGCTAAGGATCCCCATGATCTTGCGATACTTGGCGATTGTACGTCGAGCGACAGACAATCCGGCCGCCTTAAGATGTTTGACCAACTCATCGTCACTCAGCGGACTTGCTTTATCTTCTTGGTCAATCAACTTTTGCAGCTTCTGTCGAATTTTGTCCCAGGCAACATTTTCGCCGTCATCCTGCGTCGTACCGCCCACAAAGAACCCACGCAATGAGAAAATCCCCCGCGGCGTCTGCAACCATTTATTGTCGACAGCTCGGCTAACTGTAGTCACGTGTACTTTTACACGATCTGCAATCTGCTGCATCTTCAGTGGAACGATTGCCTCTGGTCCGTCCTCGAGAAACTTCACCTGATGGTCTACAATCGCTTGAGTGACTTTCAGCATGGTGCTACGTCGTTGGGTAATCGCATCGATCAACCACTGGGCTGCATTCAATTTCCGCCGCACAAATTCTTTTTCCTCGGCAGTCGCCGCTGGATTGGACAAGCGTTTGCGATAATAGTCGCTGATATACAACTGCGGAATATCCCATTCGTCAGCCTTAACTTTGTAGGTCCCGTCTTCTTGTCGTTCTACTGACAAATCAGGTCTCACAATTTGGACATTACGTTGAACGAAGGAACTTGCTGGTTTCGGATTTAGCTGCTTGAGTTCTTCCCAAACCATTTGTATTTCTTCAATGCACAAGCCCGTTTCTTTCTCAATGAGTGGCAAGCGATTGTGTTGCAAGTCTTCTAAATGGTTGGTAATCAATACATGCAATTCTCGGTAATCTGGATGATCTTTTGACAGCTGCAACAGCAAACATTCCTTAAGATCACGCGCTCCCACTCCGGTAGGGTCCAATGACTGTACAACCTGCAGTGCTTCGTCTGCAATGGGCAGCATATCCTGAGCTCTGTGCTTAGGAATCAATTCTGCCACCGACAACTTCAAATACCCACCATTTTCAGCGTCCAAACTCGAAACGATGCGTTCGGCCAACTCAAAAACAGCTTTTTCTAACTCGAGCTCACCTAACTGCACCATCAGATGATCGTAGAGTGTATTGGAGCGCGCAGAGATATTCGCCATCGTATCATGATGGTATTTGGAGATATCCTGTATTCGATTAGACGACATCCGCGGGCGTTCATCAAAATGATCTGGGATGTCGCCGCTGAGATCATCTAGACGTTCAAAATCCTCAACGTTGTTTGAATCTTCCTCGACCACCAGTTCACGGTTCTCGTCAGATTCAGTAGTCTCTGAGTCATCACGGTCCGGTAACGATGCATCGACGTCGTCAATTTCTAACAGCGGATTTTCCGTCATCTCTTGATCAATGCGATCCTGCAGATCTAGCAACGGCAACTGCAGGATCTCCATTGACTGGATCATCCGTGGAGCCAATTTCTGGATCTGCTTTTGAGATGTTTGTAGATTGAACGAAAGTCTCATATTTACGCCTGCATATAACCCAGTGGTTTTCCTATCCACAAGGGCTAACTAATATTTCTGCCTGCCCGACATCGCATCTGCCAAAATTTCTTTATTGGTGAACTCGAGAATACTACCCGTTGTTATTCCGCGAGCTAACCGTGTGATTTCCACGTCACAATCGCCGAGTAAATTTGTGATGTGTAAAGCGGTTCCATCCCCTTCCACCGTCGGATTGGTCGCCATGATTATCTCAGCGACTTCGCCATTGCGAACTCGATCAACCAAAGCGTTAATCGTCAATTGTTCGGGACCAATTCCTTCCAGCGGAGCAACGCGTCCTAGCAACACGTGATACAAACCATTATAGACGCCAGCGTCTTCGAGAGACATCAGATCGCGTGGCTGCTCGACCACGCACAACAGATGCTGATCCCGTCGCACATCGTTGCAGATCAAACAAGTTTCTTGTTCCGAAAGGTTATAGCAAACGCTGCAATAACGGACATTCTCGCGGACATTGCGGATCGAATCTGCTAATGCTAATGCTTCTGACTTGTTGATGCGTAACAAATGATAAGCCAATCGCTCGGCACTTTTACGTCCAATGCCGGGAAGCTTGGAAAGTTCCCCTATCATATTTGTTACGGACTCTGCCAATTCTGCCATTTCACATTCCTTACTAAATGGTTGCAGGCTTGCGACACATCAATATTCTACGACGACTTCCAAGTCATCAATTATAGAATTATTGTGATTGTTACTGATTTTATTGGTTGTCAATATCATGCGTCATCTAATGGTTCGAGATTTTCAAGTGCTTCGGTCAATCCTGGAATCCCAAGTTCCGCTGTCATTTCTTGCGTCAGCCGAGCGTGCAATGATTTCGTCTTTTCGCGAGCTTCATTAACAGCCGCGCGAACCAAATCTTCAATCATCTCGCATTCGTTTTTTTCCACCAATTGCGGATCGATTGAAACACTGATGACATCTCCCAAGCCAGTCATCGAGACGCTGACCATACCACCACCGGCGGAACCGCTCACTGTCTCCGACTCTAGGCGACCATTTAATTCTTCAACACGCCCTCCCATTTCCCGGGCTTTTTTCATCAGGGCGTTCATATTACCGATGGACTTAAACATCAACTTTTACCTTTTACTTTCTCGTATCATCTCGTTCAAATTTAACATCAACAAATCAGCTTTCGCCCAACCTCTATCTCGCACGAATCTCCAACAATTGCCTAAGTGTAGCTAAATCAAACACGCATTAATACTGAGTTTTTATTGGGGATGATCGATATGGCTAATCTCGGCTTCAAAAACTTCAACGGCCCTTTGCACAAACGGGTTGCCCTCGGCCTCCATGTTTCGTTCACGTAAGGTTTTCACAACCTCTACGGGAGACTCGTCCGCAGTTTGTTGCCGTGACAACCCAAAGCTAACTTTAAATTGCATGCCCGTAAGTTCACTGAGCGTTTCAACAATTTTCTGCCGACGCTCGAGACGTTCACATGTTTCTTTTTGAAAGGAGAAATCATGAGGAAACAATACGGATATATGGTCTGGTTCCAGCAACGACACTACATCTGCGGACTGTAAAATATTGGCAAACAGATCGTCAAAATCAGCACACATCTGGCTCCACACTGCCGCAATATTTTCAGCAGTGATAACGACCAAATCTACTGCAGATTTGCTCTCGGGAACCGTCGACGAATCCCCCGCTGGCGCTGTCACGGTGACTTCGTCTACTGGTGTGGAAGTCAACGTTCCTGACGGTTCCTGCAATACACTCAAAGGTTGTGCCGCAGTCGTTGTCGTAGTTTCAGCTGTGGCTTGAGCTGACCCAACCAACATTACGTCATTTTTTTTTTCGGCAATCGGACTCGTATCATTGCCCTGATTACCGACGGCGACCACTGGCGACTTTTCAGCCAATGCCAGCAACTCCGGGCTTTGCAGCAAATTCAGCCAATTCTGAATCTCATCAAGTTCTTCCAACGTCGCAATGCGGATGACCGTCATTTCAATGAGCAAGCGAACTTGCACACTGTTGCGCATTTTTCGAAACATCTCCTGCAGGATTTCAAGCGCTGCCAGAGCCGTGTATTTTCCAATCGATTCTGCAAGCTGTTGCACTCTGGCAAACTCATCCACTTGCGTAAACTCCATGATTTCCTGACCAGCGCCAACCGCAACCGTCAACGTATCTCTATATACGCCCATCAACTGCTGCGCCACTTGCTCAGGCTCCGACCCAGATTTCCACAGTTCGTGCAAACAGCCAATCGCCCCAGCAGCATCGCGGCGGCTAAGGTGTTGCATCAAATCCAAAATACGGCCACTCGCGGTCGTCCCCAACAAACGATGCACATCATCAACCGTGATATGCCCGGTGCAGAAAGCCATTAATTGTTCGAGCAAGGACTGACTATCTCGCATCGAACCGTGTGCTCGACGAGCCACCAAGTCCAAGGCAGATTCATCCGCTGAGCGGCCTTCGGATTCGACAATGAATTGCAAGCGATCCTGAATTTTGTCGTGATTAACCGGCAGCAGGTCAAAGCGCTGACAGCGTGAAAGCACCGTGATCGGAATTTTATCTGGGTCCGTTGTGCAAAACATAAACTTCACGTGCTCTGGCGGTTCCTCCAGCGTCTTGAGCAACCCGTTAAACGCCTGACGTGACAGCATGTGTACTTCGTCGATGATATAGATTTTGTAACGACAACGACTGGCCATCACTGAGACATTTTTTCGCAATGTTCGGATTTCATCAATCCCATTGTTGCTGGCACCATCGATTTCAATCACATCCATATCTTCGCCACTGGAAATCATGCGGCAGACGTCGCACGTCTGGCACGGATGAATCGTCGGTCCCGATGTGCAGTTTAGTGCTTTAGCAAAAATGCGAGCCGTCGTTGTTTTACCAACTCCACGAGGTCCAGCAAACAAATACGCATGTCCCACTCGACCAGTTTCAATCGCATTTTCCAAGGCCTGCTGCACGTGCGACTGGCCAATCAACTCCTCAAAGGATTGGGGCCGATACCGACGAGCCACCACCACGTAACCGTCTTTACCGGTAACACCGTGATTCAATTCGTTTTGATTTTCTGTAGATCCAGCCATGGCAATACAATTTGACGCTTACTTTAAGATTGTGCGGTGAACGCACGGAAATATTAGTCCTGTGGAAAAATGCGAGTACTTACTAAACAAGAATCAATTCCTTTGGCTCTGTGGGTATTGCCCGCACTGTAGACATTGTAACGAAGATTGAGAGTTTTAGCGCCAACTATCTTCGTGGGTCGTGTCATGCAAATGCGGATTTAATCCAAAAAAGCAAAAGACGCTGTCACAAAATGGTACTCGCACAGAAGTACCCCGCTTAGAGCTGCTCCGGTTAAGGCCTGACTCGGTTCACGGTTCCCTCTTGCGAGCACCATTTCACAACAGCGCTCTATTTGTGGAAGCGATTTTCTCTAATCCACCAGATAATATCTGCAATCACTATATAGATGTTTTAAATCGACCTGACCATTTCCGCAAGAGGCGACGATGCACTCCGTTACCCCTCTTTCGCTCTAGTTCAAGGGTGCAAAACCTAGACTACGTCGTGTCGTGGTAAGTTGCCCACAATGCATACCTTCATGCCAAATAGCCATTTCAAAAACCGCTGCGAAATCCGCCATAAACTTGGGAGCACCATCAGGAGTCGCTGCACCTAACTCCTCATCACTGAGTTTATTCAAGATACCCAACAACACTTCACGGCGACTACGCATAAACTCACACACTTGCTGTACATCTGGGTAACTCGCAAGATCGTCAACTGGCTGCGAACCGATGCCAAATAACTCTGCATATCCATCCGGGAGACAAACACAATCGGGATCAAGCACCGATATCATAAAATTGTCGGTCACGCCCATGTGCCCAACAAACCATAAAGCATGATTAGCATCCGGCGTTACCTGGTGAACCCACGAATTTGCGTCTGAAAAATCTTCCAGTAAACGCTCGGTAAAACTGCGTGCACTTTTTAATCGACTATATAAACGCTCTTGTAGCATGACACCAATCCTAAAGACATTCACTCAAACTACTTCAACAACTAACCGTTCTGCTTCAGCGAGACTTATGGTTACCATGTTATCATGCAATTTCAGCCGCAAACCATCTGCCGCTTGCCCCTCAGCTACCACTGCCTCGGCCCCAATGCCAAATCCATTTTCACTAAGAAATCTCAGAAAATCAGGATGCTGGTCGAGGACTCGAATCAACCGCACAGTCACTCCCTGCTTAATGCTCGCCAGTAATTCGCCATCATTGGTCAAGACCGTTCCATCAGCTTTGGGAATTGGATCTCCATGGGGATCATGATCAGGTCGACCCAAAAATTCGTCAATGCGGTCGACCAACATATCGCTTACGGCGTGCTCCATATTTTCAGCCTCTTCATGCACTTCATCCCACGTTAAATCCAGCGTCTTCACCAAAAACAACTCGATCAGACGGTGGCGACGAATAACACGCAATGCCAATGCTTGGCCTGAGGTGGTTAGCTGTACACCTTCGTAAGGTTGATATTCTGCTAACCCCGATGCGGACAAGGTCTTCATCATACTGGTCACTGTCCCTGGCAGCACGCCTAACACATCAGACACTTGTCCGGTAGCAGCTGGTTTGCCATCTTGGCAGATGCAAATGTCATATACCGACTTAACGTAATTTTCAATGGTGAGACTCGGCAAGGAAAATTCTCCTAAATCAAAGTTGCTGCCCAGGTGTTTTTATTAGCCGTATCCCAAAACGACGACCGTTTGACAATTTTCATGCGTGAACTGGACAACTATAGAATAACGGGGTAATGCCAAGTTATCCATAATGCCGCGCTGTGCATTAGCGAGTTTGTCGTTGATTACTTATGTAATTCCTTGATGTTGGTACACTACACGTTAGCTTTTTGGACTTTCGCGATAAATACCAAACAGAACTTTTAGACTAAACGACAGCGAATAATGACGACCCGATTAAATGACAGCGCCGCAGTCTTAGTGCAACAATTACTCGAGAAATCCGCCGAACTAGAAATAACTCACTCACAACTAGACAATGGCGTTACGATCATCGATCTTGGCATTTCAGTAGCAGGCAGTTTAGCCGCAGGCATCTCACTCGCTGAAATCTGCTTAGCCGCACAGGGTCACGTCACACTCGTTCCCCTTACCAGCGAGCTGCCCACCACACATGCAGTTACGATCAAATCCGATCAACCACTTGCAGCCTGCATGGCTAGTCAATACGCCGGCTGGCAAATTGTGACCGACGACTTCTTCGGAATGGGCTCCGGACCGATGCGAGCGGCCGCCGGGTCGGAGGACATCTTTAAGTACATCGGCTGTACCGAATCCGCTTCGCACGTCATCGGAGTCATTGAAACTGCGTCCATTCCGACGGAGACTGCATGTGAGCTCATCACCACCGCCTGTCAGATTGAGCCGCAGAATCTAACGCTTTTGGTCGCCCCGACCTCTAGCCTTGCGGGAACTGTCCAAATCGTCGCCCGCAGTCTCGAAACCGCAATGCACAAAATGCACGAACTCGGATTCGACCTTCACCGCATTCAACGTGGCACAGGAACGGCTCCTCTGTGCCCGCTCGGCAAAGACGACCTACTATCCCTTGGGCTCACCAACGATGCAATCCTATATGGCGGCGAGGTGGAAATTTGGGTCAGTGGAGATGACAGCAGCCTCAGCGACATCGGTCCAAAAATCCCCAGCAATGCATCCGAGGACTACGGTCGCCCATTTGTGGATATCTTCAAACAATACAACAACGACTTCTACAAAATCGACCCCCAGCTATTCAGTCCAGCAACTATTCGCATCAACAATGTCGACACTGGCAATACTTTTTGCTTTGGTGAAATCAACTCCGCTGTATTATTAGAATCCTTCAACTCTGCCCGACCTTCAGACTAAGTAAGCCAGATGAAAATCGCCGTCCTTGGACATCCTAATTCTTGGTACCTGCGAGATCTGCAGCGCGCCGCCAAACAAAAAGGGCTCGAGGAACTCGAATTAACTGCTGTCTCATTTACCCAAATTAGTGCCAGCGTTGAACCCACCAGCAACGCGTCGCCTGCTTTCCTGAGTGACACTCACGACCTCGCAACGTACGATGCCGTTCTGGTGCGAACCATGCCGCCAGGGTCACTCGAACAAGTTATCTTCCGCATGAATGCACTAGCTATGCTCCAGCATGCAAGCGACGACACAGGCCAATTCATCCCACCTATCGTTTTAAATAGCCCACAAGCCATCGAGATGGCGGTCGATAAATACCTGTCACTCGCTCTACTCCGTCAACACAACATTTCCGTTCCCCGAACACATGTTTGCCAACAAGCGGATGTGGCCATGCACGCTTACGAGCAATTAGGACCTGATGTTGTCGTGAAACCACTTTTTGGTGGCGAAGGTCGTGGCATCACCCGTGTATCGGACCCAGCTTTGGCACTGCGTGCCTTCAAGATGATTGAACAATTAGATGGCGTTATTTATCAACAAGAATTTATCGCTCATGAAGGTTTTGATATCCGCATCTTAGTTATTGGCGATAGTACATTTGGCATGCGGCGAGTCAATCCTGACGATTGGCGCACCAATGTATCCTTGGGGGCGCGAGCAGAACCCTTTGAAGCAAGCTCCGAATTGATACAATTGGCACGTCAAGCAGCAAAAGTTGTGCAAGCACAGATCGCGGGAGTTGACATATTAATCGCCCCCGACGGTACGCCAACAGTACTCGAAGTTAACGCAGTGCCCGGCTGGAAAGGTCTCGCCGAGGCGACCGGCAAGGACATCGCCCAAGAAGTCCTGGCGTTTACCATTGAGCAAATTGCTAGCCATCGCAAGAAATCATAACCTAGTAGTCACCCGAGCAACTACACTGAAGTCTATTCCGTTCGCTTACCAAGAACTCTTCCGGCTTATTAAGATACGCATGAACGTTGCCGACCTACTACATCAACATGCCCTTGAGCGGGGCCAATCGATGGCCTTAGCAGAACCGATCGCCAAGAAATGGGATCGCAGCGAACTGCCGCTTGACGAGCGTTATCACTGCATGACTTTTGCCGAGCTCGATGAAGATAGTTCACGCTTAGCCGCCGGATTGCTGCAACTCGGCGTCCAACCCGGAGCCAGAATGGCGCTCATGATTCCTCCCAGCTTGGAATTCATTTCGTGGGTTTTTGCGTTATTCAAAGCTGGTGTTGTTGCCGTGCTCATCGATCCAGGCATAGGTCGCAAAAACATGATCGATGGCCTACAGCGAGTTCAAACCGAAGGATTTATTGGTATCAGCTTAGCCCAAGCACTGCGGGTTGTGATGCGTCATAAATTCCCCTTGGCTAAAACCAACGTCACCGTCGGTCGCCGTTGGTTTTGGGGAGGTCCTACTGCTGACCAACTTCGCCGTACGCCGCTCGATGATTTCCAGAGTTTTCAAGCCGACCCAAGTGATCCTGCCGCGATTATCTTCACAACTGGGAGCACCGGACCACCGAAAGGTGTCCATTACTGTCACGAAAACTTCTATCAACAAGCTGTGCAAATCCAAAACCATTATGACATCCAACCCGGCGAAACCGACTTGCCCGCATTCCCTCTGTTTGGCCTGTTTAATGCCGCCATGGGAGTCGCCACGGTATTCCCCGTAATGGATCCCACTCGTCCAGCACACGTCAAACCGCAGAACATCATCGGCCCAATTCAGGACTGGCAGATCAGTCAATCCTTTGGTTCACCAGCACTATGGGATGTCGTGGGTCGATACTGCGAAGAGCAAAACATTCAACTGCCCTCACTCAAACGCATCCTCTCCGCCGGTGCTCCGGTTCCAAGTCGCGTGCTGGAGCAAATGAGTGCTGCGATGCCATCTGATGGCGAAATGTTTACCCCGTATGGCGCTACAGAAGCATTACCTGTTGCGTCAATCTCGGCAAGCGAAGTACTGCAAGAGACAGCCGCACTCACGCAGCAAGGGCACGGCACTTGCGTCGGCAAGCAGTTCTCTGGGATTCAATGGCAAGTCATTGAAATTGACGACGAGGCGATCACATCTATCGATAAGGCAAAACCGGTGGAAACAGGAACCATTGGTGAACTAATTGTCCAAGGTCCGGTCGTGACTTCGCATTACGTGACTCATGACGAGGAAACGCGGATGCATAAGATTTCCGCTGGTGAGAAGTTTTGGCACCGCATGGGTGATGTCGGCTACCTCGATAGCGATAATCGATTCTGGTTCTGTGGTCGCAAAACGCACCGCGTACAACTCGCTGACAAAACGCTCTTTAGCATTCCCCTTGAAGCGATCATCAATCAACATCCAACTGTCTTTCGCAGTGCACTCGTAGGTGTCAAAGTTGACAACAAAATGGCTGCGGCCATCGTCGTACAACGATGGGCTCGTGGACACGCAAATGACGTAGCGGAGGAAATTACCGATGCCCAATTGTCTCAGGACATCCTCGAGCTTGCTGCGAATAATCCAACCACCGCTGACATCCAATTTGTGCTAGTAAAAGATGAGTTGCCTGTAGACATCCGCCACAATGCCAAGATATTCCGTGAAAAAATTGCTCTCTGGGCCCAAGACCGCATCCCCGCAAACTAGGACTTCCTTTAAATCAATCAAAATATTTTGTGACTACTTGAGAACAAAAAAACCGATATATTTAAAGTTGTATATACTTTAAATACTAAGATATTGACGATGCTGAGAAGAACTTAAAAACATCATTACGTCACATACCAGTGTAGGATCTAAACCAGCACGATGAGTACAGAGTGGTTTTACAGAATCGGTGACCAGGAACACGGGCCTGTCGAGAGCAAGACGCTCAAGCTGCTTGCGGAAGTGGGACAAATCGCGCCCAACACACTCGTTCGCAAGACCACTTCCAAGAGTTGGACCGATGCGCAGCATGTAAAGCAACTTTTTGACGCTGATAAATCCTCCCAACGGAGTATCGCCGCACCTCCAATAATCGAGCAGTCCTCGGATTCCGAGTACGAACAAGCGGTACCCGTGCAACCGCCGCCACAGGTACGCGCGGTTAATGAACCCCCGCCAATCATTCCCACCGCTGAATTAGTAACGCCGGAATCCGACACGTTCACACCCCAAATCAATATTGTTACAACGGCAAGTCTCAATGGTGCCGCAATGGACGACAGCCCCAGTCCAAATAATGCCACCGACGACAATAATATAAAGAAGAACAACAACACCAGTAAGCGTCCCCTGATGTTGGTCCTCACCTTAGCCGGCCTTATCATCCTCACAATTCCAACTGCGTGGTATTTGTACAGCGAGCCCACGACAACTGATGGTAAAGCCTCTACTCAAGTGAATTATCCTCCGGCGCCGAACGCCAACCTTTCCACAACCGCAAACTCCCGCTCGACAGCAATCAGTCGACCCAATCATTCCCGGCTAATCAACAACGTATTTACCAAACAGTCCCAATGGATCGATCCTACCAACGGTCAATTCCAACTGACCCGCGACGCACGACTATCGATCACTCATGTTTGGCTGGATACGCAGCAAACTGAGCAACCCATTCTCAATATTGTCATTAATATTGAAAACCGCAACAAATCAATTGAGTTATCGTTACAACGCCAATTCGCAAATCAAAATGCGGCGGACCGCACTAATGAATTGAGCCCTTACGTACCGCTGATTCGCCTAACCACTGGTGACGGACACGCACTTGACTCGGAAGCTGAACTAGTCAATCGCACGATTCCAATGGCAAGTGAGATCAGTGAGACATATCAAATCGCACTTACCGTTGAACAGACCGCTGAGCTTGACCAATTACGAGTCGCGGTTCCCAAGGCTTGGTTCAATAAATCAGGGTATTGGGGATTTGAAATTCCTCAAGTCATGATCACGTCGACTAAACCGACACAGACTCCTGTTCAAATCGCCAGCGAGCCAAATTCGGCTAGTGGCAATCTCGCCAACACCCAACCCAGCAATGTTGGCGGCGAAAACAGCGCAGCCACAAAACCCCCAGCTGACGGAAAAGGTGTGCTACCGCCACCGCCGTTTGGAAACAATACTACGCAGGCAAAACCAAAAAACGGAGATCAGCCAACAACCATTCAGGATCTCCAGTCTCAAATAGACCTAGAAAAGAAACGTGTCCCTGTACCTCGCGGCGCTGAGCTGCCACAATAACCCGCAGAAGGGAAACGGTCCGTTGAAGGTATTGGTGACAGGCGCTGGAGGTTTTCTCGGTAGTGAAATTGCAACTCAGTTGCTGCACCAAGGCCATAGCGTCATCGGATTTTCAAGAGGTTCTTACCCGGCACTCGAGCAGCAGGGGGTGCAGTGGATACGTGGTGATATTCGTGACGCTAATGCGATTAACCAAGCCTGCCGCAATGTTGATGCAATCATACATACCGCTGCCTTGTCGGGTGTGTGGGGTTCCTGGAATTCCTATTACCAAGTTAACACCGTCGGCACCGAGCACGTAATCGCTGCCGCACGTGCACAAGCAGTCAAACACCTGGTATACACAAGCAGTCCCAGTGTGACTTTTGACGGAACAGACCAAGTAAATATCCCAGAAGATGTCCCCTACCCCAGTTCTTGGCTTTGTCATTACCCACACTCCAAAGCGATTGCTGAACAGGCAGTCCTCGCGGCAAATGGCCAAGATAACCTCGCTACCTGCGCGTTGCGACCTCATTTAATTTGGGGGGCAAATGATCCACATCTAATTCCACGGCTCATCAAACGCGGCAAGGCAGGTAAATTGAGAATCGTCGGTGACGGTACCAATCTCGTCGATATGGTACATGTCACCAATGCAGCCCACGCTCATCTTTGTGCTATCGAAGCACTAAGCAACAACCCCGCATCTCATGGCAAAGCATATTGGGTTTCACAACAAGAACCGGTCAATTGCTGGGATTGGCTCAACGAACTACTACAAGCCGCCGGTGTCCCGCCGATCAAAAAGAGCATTTCTAGCCGTACAGCTTATGCTGTGGGAGCTGTACTAGAGACCGTCTACACAGCGTTACGCATTGGTGGTGAACCACGCATGACTCGATTTCTCGCAAAACAACTCTCGGCGGACCACTATTTTGATAATCGCCGCGCACAGGAGCTGTTGGGATATTTCCCCATTCTTTCCACCTCACAAGCGATGGACGAGCTCAAACAGGCGATGGCTTCTAAAGGGCTGCTCGGCCAGAGTGAGTGTTGATTAACAAACAACTCTCGTGCTAGCTTGCATAATTCAACGAATACGGATAATTTTAAGGATTAACTGCCAGCACGCAGTCATCGATCCCTGTCCAACTTCCGATCGCCTAAATAAACATGACTCTACAGCATCATCAATTTACACCTCCCACCATGTCCCGCATTGTGTTAACAGGGATCGGCCTGACATCACCTAACGGCAATAATTTGCAGGACTATCGGAAAAACCTACTCGCCGGAGTGAGCGGCGTTCAGGATTATGAAATTCGCTATGTTGGAAAAACACTAGCTGGCATTTGTGATTTTGATGCGCTCAAACATCAAAACCGACGTGAGATTCGACGAGGCACTCGAGCTGGCAGTATTGCAATCTACTGTTGTAACGAAGCCATCGCCAACAGCCAAATCGACTGGGAGCAAGTCGATCGCGCTCGCACAGGAATTTACCTTGGCGTCACCGAGCATGGAAATGTTGAGACCGAAAATGAAATCTATGAACTCAGCCAGTTTGATTATGACATAAGCGTCTGGAATCACTTTCATAATCCCCGCACCGTGGCCAACAACCCTGCCGGCGAAGCTGCCTTGAATATGGAAATCACTGGACCGCATTACACAATTGGTGCTGCCTGTGCCGCGGGCAACTCCGGTTTGATCCAAGGCGCTCAAATGCTGCAACTTGGTCAATGCGATGTCGCCCTTGCCGGAGGCGTCTCGGAAAGCATCCACACGTTTGGAATCTTTGCCAGTTTTAAGAGCCAAGGAGCATTGGCACAACATCCAGTTGCCAAGGAAGCATCTCGTCCTTTCGATGTCGACCGCACGGGTATCGTCGTGTCTGAAGGCGGATGCGTCTATGTACTGGAACGATTAGACGATGCTTTGGCACGCGGTGCCCGCATCTACGGTGAACTCGTGGGATATGCTATCAACACCGACGCAACCGATTTCGTGCTGCCTAACCCTGAGCGACAATCCCAATGCGTCCAACTCGCTTTGGACCGTGCCGGTATTACGGCAGCGGATGTCGATATCCTCAGCACTCATGCCACCGGAACTAAAAGTGGTGATATCCAGGAAATCGCTGGGCTTAGAAAAGTATTTCAAGGAAACTCCAATTGCAGCGTCAACAATACCAAGAGCTTTATCGGTCATACGATGGGTGCGGCCGGTGCGTTAGAACTCGCAGGAAATCTCCCCGCATTTGATGACAATATCTGTCATGCAACGATCAATGTTGATCAACTCGACGAGGAATGTGCCATCGACGGACTAGTCCTAAATCAACCCAAGACGTTAGAGTCCGTTGACTATATAGTGAACAACTCGTTCGGAATGCTGGGAATCAATTCCACTGTGGTTATCAAGAAATTCGTCTCGTAAATCTATCGCAATACCTTATGCAACTCTTATACGTAGACATTCTAGCTTACACCCTTGAAAATACAGCAAAGTGGTAAAAAGAGCGCATAAACCCACTGGTTTTATGAAATAAACTCTGTAAGATTTATGGATTCTACATATTCCGTGTGGCATGTCAGCCCACTTGCCCTATCTTATATAGTGGTAGGGTGATATGTTTCTACAAACCGTTTTACGCCTCGGAGCACAACGAGCATGACACCTGCTGAAATTCGTGATGCAGTCCTAGCTATACTTAATACCATTAATCCGGATGAGGATTTGTCGTCGTTAGATGACGAAAAGGAATTCCGTGATCAACTGGAAATGGACAGTATGGACTTTCTCGATATTGTGATGGAACTACGAAAACGTTATCGTGTTCAAGTTCCCGAAGAGGATTATGAAAATTTGGTAAGCATGAACAAGACGGTCGCTTACCTTGAACCTAAGATGAAAGAAATATCGGCTTAATCGTGTACGATTCGATCATTATTGGCGCAGGCATGTCTGGCTTAGCCGCCGGTATCCGATCAGCGTACTATGATCAAAAAGTCTGTATTCTCGAACGCCATAACACAATCGGCGGATTGAATTCTTTTTATCGGCTCCGTGGCCGTAACTACGATGTCGGCTTGCATGCGGTCACCAATTTCACACCTCGCGGAACACGCCGCGGCCCGTTTGCGCGACTACTACGACAACTGCGTTTAACGTGGGATGATTTTGGATTGTCGCCACAGCTCATGTCGTCCATTTCGTTTCCAAACGTCGAACTCGCATTTGACAACAATATCGATCTACTGCGGAGCGAAGTCGCTCGCGCCTTCCCCAATCAAATTGACAACTTCGAAAAGCTGATGGACTCGCTCATCGATTACGATGATCTTGAACAAAGCCATTTTGAAATGTCGACCCGCGAACAACTATCCGAAGTTATCACCGATCCGCTGTTGATCGAAATGATTTTGTGTCCGGTGATGTGGTACGGTAACCCTCGTGAACATGACATGGACTACGGGCAGTTTTGTATTATGTTCCGCGCCCTATTTCTGGAAGGCTTAGCGCGGCCCTTTGATGGCGTCCGCTTGATACTAAGAAAGCTCGTGCGGAAATTCCGTGAGCTAGGTGGAGAACTAAAACTACGCACTGGCGTCCAACAGATTAAGATCGATGACGGCCGCGCGGTTGGTGTGATCTTGGATTGCGGTGACGAGATGTCCGCAAAGAACATCTTAAGTAGCGTCGGCGCCGTTGAAACATTCCGACTGTGTGACGATGACGACACAACCCATGTTCACAAAACGGGACAATTGTCGTTCATTGAAGCTATCTCGATACTGGACACCTACCCCTTGGAACTAGGGCACGATAAGACGATCATCTTCTTCAACGACTCGGACAAATTCCATTGGCAACGACCACTTGATGATCTTTGTGATGTTCGAACCGGCGTTATCTGCACGCCTAACAATTATTGCTATGATGCAGCCGATGGTGAACTCCCCGATGGGGTCATGCGAATTACCGCACTAGCGGACTTTAATCGATGGAAGAACCTAAACAAAGACAACTACGACCGACAGAAGGAAATCTGGTTTAACAAAGTGGTAGATTCAGCCACAAAATTCGCGCCGGATTTCCGCGAACACACCATCGACACTGATATGTTTACGCCTCAAACAATCCAGCGATTCACCTCACACGACAACGGCGCAGTATATGGGGCAACGCGTAAGTGGTTTGACGGTACGACGAATTTCAAGAATCTGTTCTTATGTGGTACTGACCAAGGCTTCGTGGGAATCGTGGGTTCCATTATCAGTGGAATCTCGATGGCGAATCATCATTTGCTACGCGGAAATTAAGCGACTCTCGCTTTCGCTATCACCCTAACGCTAAAACTAAAATGCAGTAGAATGTAACCTCGGCGGTATTCGCAACTACCGGTTGTTCGTTAACCTAATTCAAACCACTAATTCAAATGCCTAAAGATTTTCTTGCCGGAGCCAAAGACGAATACGACGTCATCGTCATTGGCAGTGGTTTGGCTGGTCTCACCTCTGCCAATATACTTGGAGCGGCAGGCTATCGGGTTTTGCTTATCGAACAGCACTATAAACTGGGCGGAATGGCAACGTGGTTTAAACGACCCAGTGGGCACATATTTGATGTCTCCCTACACGGCTTTCCGTACGGCATGAAAAAAAGCTGCCGACGTTATTGGAACCAAGACATCGCTGACCGCATTATTCCACTGCTCGGCATACGATTTGACAATCCACAATTCTCATTAACGACACCCTACGACCGTGAAAATTTCACGAAACTGTTAACCAGTCAATTCGGAGTCAAACATGAAACCGTGACGCAGTTTTTTGATGCAGCGGGCAACATGAATTTTTATGACGAACAACAAATGACCACGGGAGAATTGTTTGAAAACTTCTTCCCTGGTCGCCAAGATATTATCCGGTTATTGATGGAACCCATCACGTATGCCAATGGGTCTACATTAGAAGATCCCGCGATCACCTACGGAATTGTGTTTTCCAACTTCATGAGGAAAGGAGTTTACACCTTTCAGGGTGGAACCGATATGCTCATCAACATGATGCATGACGAATTAAAACGCAATAATGTTGATGTGCGAATCAAGTGCAGCGCCAACAAAATTAATACTCGTCGTGGTATCGTCGAAAGCGTACAAGTCAACGATCGCACAATTCGCTGCCGCAGTGTAGTTTCTAATGCCAATCTGCTGACGACGATCTTCAAAATGGTCGGTGAAGAAGTATTTGATAAAGATTACATCGATGACGCGCGAAATGTGCGACTGAACAATTCCAGCACACAAGTCTATATGGCGCTGGCCGAAAATGATTCAATCGATCCTATAACGGGCGACCTGCTCTTCAGTTCAACTGCCGACCGCTTCGAGACAGATCTTTTGCTCAGCCGCGATATTACTAGTCGCACATTCTCATTTTACTATCCGAGCACTAGACCGCATGCGAATCCACGACACTTAATTGTGTCAAGCACCAATGCCAACTGGGACGACTGGATCCATTTGGATGATGAGGAATATAAAGCGAGTAAAGAAGAACTCGTCGACACCACTCTCGGGGCACTCGAAAAATACGTGCCTAACGCGCGCGAACGAATCATTTTTGCCGAAGCATCCACGCCGCGTACTTTTGCCCATTACACACAGCATCAAAACGGAGCCAGTTTCGGTACTAAATTCGAAGGCCTAGCGGTCAGTCGGGGCTTGCCCGAACAAATCAAAGGGCTGTATCATGCCGGTAGCGTTGGCATCATTATGTCCGGCTGGCTCGGTGCAATAAACTATGGTGTTATCGTTTCCAATGACGTTGATGCTCAATTAATGTAGTGATTTGGTGCTGAAATGCGTGCTAGCAGACAGGGGCCCGCGATTTCAAAACACTAAAACGCTGTTTCGATCTCAATAACCACTTTACCACAAACCCCATGACCATCGAACAAATCCAAGCTGCTATTCCCCATCGCGCACCCATGCTGTTGATTGACGAAGTTGTATCGCAGACCGATACCACAATCAGCTGCAAAAAAACATTTCGGGACGATGAGTTCTTTTTCCAAGGCCATTATCCCCATCAGCCGATCGTACCGGGAGTCATTTTATGCGAAGTTGGGATGCAAGCAGGTGCGGTATTGCTGGCGGACATTATCCAAGCAGCTGTGGGAGTTGAAATAGGCAATAAGCTCAGTGGTAAAGTTCCTGTTGCGACTCGACTGAATAATGTTAAATTCAAGAGGATCGTCAAACCTGGTGATACCGTTGAGGTCGAAGTGACGCTTACAGACCAAGTACACGTTGCCTATTTTTTGACGGCAAAGGTGACCGTTGAGGGTAAGCTGGCAACTCGTTTTGATTTCGCCTGTACCATCGCCGACCCGCAAACCTAACCGCCGGCAAAGTTCACGAGAAACAAGCCATCACCCTTAACCACCAAAGAACACACAATGGCATTCCTTCAACTTGAAGATAAAACCATCGTTATCATGGGCGTTGCTAACCGCAAAAGTGTCGCCTACCACATTGGTAAAACGATCTATGAAGCTGGCGGCCTGCCTGTATACGTTGTTCGCAGCGAAAAACGCCGCGAAGAATTACAAAAACTACTTGGCGAACATCCCATCTACGTATGCGATGTAGAATTCCCCGAGCAAATTGAAACTCTCCGCAAAACACTAGCGGAATCGCATCCGCTGATCGATGGATTAGTACATTCGATCGCATTTGCCGATTATGAAGATGGTCCTAAGCCCTTTCACGCGACGAGTAAGTCACAGTTTTTGCGTGCGGTGGACGTCAGCTGTTTTTCCTTGATGGCAGTTTCCAATGCACTGAAAGAACTTTTTTCTAACGACGCAGCCGTGGTGGCAATTTCCATCTCCACCACCAAAATGGCGAGCGAAAATTATGGATTCATGGCTCCGATTAAAGCCGCCCTCGATTCCTCATTGGCTTTCCTCACCAAATCGTTTAGTAGTTTCTCAAATGTACGCTTTAATGCAGTCGGACCAAGTTTACTAAAAACATCAGCGTCTGCTGGAATCCCCGGCTACGTCGACTCCTATCTTTACGCCGAACAGGTAATCCCTCGAGGTTCTGCCGTTGAAACACAAGAAGCAGCAAATGTAGCTGCGTTTTTGCTCAGTCCACGCTCTTCCGGAATCTGCGCGCAAACCATCGTTGTCGATGCCGGCATGCAAATCAATTACTTTGACGAAAAAATTGTCAAAAAGTCCATTTCCGAATAGGTTTACGCGTTGCCATGGAATCCAAACGTCCTAATATCCTCTGGTATTGCACTGACCAACAGAGATTCGACACTATCGGTGCGTTGGGGAACCCGCAGGTCGACACGCCGAACATCGACAAGTTGCTTGAATCCGGCGTCGCTTTTACACACGCGTATTGCCAAAGTCCAATTTGCACTCCGAGTCGTTCCAGTTTCTTAACTGGTCTCTACCCTGCTCGTCTTCATAACACTCGTAACGGCAACGGCACCTTTCCCGAATTCCCACCACTCATTACCAAACTCGTTTCTGATGCAGGCTATCGTTGTGGAAATATTGGAAAATTCCATCTAACAAGTTCCGGCCACCGCACCGAACCGCGACTCGACGATGGCATGACGTATTGGCAGTTCAGTCACGCACCCCGCGACGACTGGGAGTCTGGCCATCATTATGCGGATTGGGTTCGCGACCAGGGCGGAGACTTAGATGCCATGCGTAATAGCCCAGAACGTGTGGACCCAGCAATGCATCAAACTCGGTGGGCAACGGAATGTGCAATCGAGTTCACTGCCGGTGACTCTAAGTCAGACATTCAAAACGCCGATCAACCTTGGATGCTGTGCGTTAATATTTATGATCCACACCCACCGTTTATTCCACCGAAGTTCTACGCCGATCAATTTGATGCGGAGCAGATGCCTGGACCCTATTTTCAACCCAAGGATCTAGAGCAACAAGCACGATTATCCGCCATTGATTTCCAAGGAGATCCGAAGACGCCCCAAGGCCACGATGCTAAACAAATGCAGGCCTACTATTATGCAATGATCAAACAGATCGACGATCAATTCCAGCGAATCATTGAACACTTGCGCGACACGAATCAACTCGAAAATACCATCGTCATCTTTACCAGTGACCATGGTGAATCTCTCGGAGACCACGGACTGCTAGAGAAGGGGTGTCGGTTTTACGAGGGTCTTGTCCGCGTTCCACTTATTTTTTCATGTCCCGCAAAATTCCTGAAAAATGTCCGCCGTGAAGCCTTAGTTGAACTTCTCGACTTAACTTCAACCATCATTGAACTCGCTGGAATCGAGCAACCCGACTATATGCAAGGACGTTCGCTGATATCGCTATTAACAGACTCAGACGTCGAAGATAATCATCGAGAGTTTGTACGCAGCGAGTATTTTGACGCATTGGATCCATTTTTCACTGGCGGCACCGGCGCATTTGCCACGATGTACCGTAATCGTCAATTCAAACTTTCTGTATATCATGGGCATGGACTCGGCGAATTGTATGACCTAGAAAACGATCCCTGGGAATTTAACGACTTATGGAACAATCCCGAGTATACTACTGTAAAAGCGGACCTTATCGCCAAGAGTTTTGATGCACATGTGCTGCTTACGACCGATGTTGGGTCTGAACGAATCGCTCCAATGTAGAAATGGACTTATAGGTGAATCCGTTGAACCATTGACTGATTTCTTTCAATACACTACGACCACGACCTTAAATCAAACCTCTTGAGTCATGCTAAAACAACTTGGCCCCTACATCATCGACAAGCAAATTGGCCGAGGTGGTATGGGGTTTGTTTATGCGGCTCATCACGAAGACACCGATGAAGTTGTCGCGATAAAAATGCTCTCGGTCGGTTTTGCCGATGATGAGAATTTCCGCAATCGATTTTCGCTAGAAATCGAGACGCTGAAACAACTTCATCATGACGGTATCGTCGAAATATTCGGCTTTGGTGAGCAGGACGGCATACTTTTCTACAGCATGGAGCTGGTGGACGGCCCCAGTCTTTATGAGACACTCAAATCTGAAGGGCCTGTTGCTTGGCGAGATGTTGTCCGCATGACCATCGAAATTTGTCATGCATTAAAACATGCCCATGACCGCGGCGTCATTCACCGTGATCTGAAACCATCCAACCTAATCGTTTCCCCTTCCGGATCCGTGAAATTGGTCGACTTTGGTATCGCTCGCCTGTTCGGTACCGCTCAGCTTACGGCCGATTATGCCGTCGTCGGCACAGCGGATTATATGTCGCCAGAACAAGCCGAAGGCCAGCGACCCACTGTCCGCAGCGATCTGTATTCACTCGGCGCAGTTATGTACGCGTTGCTCTCGGGAAAGCCACCGTTTTCGAGCCCTTCTATCGCTCAAGTCATTCATAGACTACGGCATGACCCGCCACCTTCACTGCTCGATGCACAACTGGACGTCCCCCGTGAACTCAATCATATCGTGCAACAATTGCTCAGCAAGAGTCCGGATGATCGAGTGCCCACACCCCTGGCTGTTATTCACCGCTTGCAGGCCATGCAACATGCGTTAGATTCTCACCTACCATCCACAACCAAAGAGCCCGTAGTAGATGTCACCGACACCAATGCGGGGTCAACCTACAGCGATAGTGCTCCGACTGGTGAATTCACTCGAGGTGAAGTTGACGAGGATAACTCGCCGACGCTGCAAGGAGCCTATCAAACCGGAGCAGTGTCCGACGAATTGTCCCTCGCCGATATCGAATCGGAGTCTGCAGCAGTCACATCCGTGGACAACGGCGTTCACAGCCATTTCACGCGGGTCGACCCGACGCATGCCCAAGATCAAAGTAGCCAAAAGAGAGGAGTGATTGCGAGCATTTTGATCGCCGTAGGATTCTTGGCGGTAATCGGAGGCATATTTGCCTTTACCAACTACATGAACCGCCCAGCGACCGCCGAGGAATTACTAGAGCATATTCTGCGGGCGAGGATTGGCCCTGGGTCAGATTGGGCACAAGCTCATGAGGAGATGGAAGATTTCATCGGACGTTTTCCCGACCATGATCAATATGAAGAAATCAAACAATTGCATGACGTGCTTGCTTCCGAGCGAGATTTACAAAAATACATCGACAAGCTTTCCATGGCTACGGAATCATTGTCAGTGGTAGAATTACAACTACTTTCAGCTTTGAATACAGCCACCGACGATCCACAAACAAGCGTTGTACAACTTGAATCGTTTATCGCCACCTACGATGCGTTTATCAGCGACAAAGATGCCGTCCGCTGCGTCGATTTTGCTAAAATCCAATTAAAGCACTTCCAGCAAGAAGCGATCCAAGTAGACCAACAAACGACGCGATTAAGAGCAAAATATCGTGACGAGATCAAGCGGATTATTGCCGCCGCCTCGGAACTTGCCAATGCCGACCATGAGCGAGCTCTCAACATGTTGCACAGTGCTAAGGCGTTGTTTTCGCAACACGAATTCTTGAATGCCGAGCTACAGCTAATCGATGACGCAATCGAGAAGTTGACCGAGTTTCAATAATTGCTAGAGAATTGTCGAAGGTAATCCAGTTTTAACATTCGTGGTTAAATTTCCAAAACCGCAAATGCGATCAGGCTGGTTTTATACATAATCCTCGCTCAGCGGAAGTCTCGAGGTTTCGGGTTGTATTTGCCGAGCGTGGCAGAGAGATCCTCCAAACGGTGGGCCACGACGTGGATAACGGAGCCTTTTTTTTCTAGTTTCCCATGGACTAGCCATGCGTTACTGCGACGACCGACGCTGTAATACCGTTCCCAGATGTACTGCTTCAGTACAAGATTAATCGTACCTGTTTCATCTTCAAGCGTAACAAAGGTAATCCCCTTCGCGGTAAATGGCCGTTGACGCAACAACACAATACCAGCGACTCGGACGTAACGATTGTTGCCCAGCGTTTCCAACTGGGTCGCTGTAACGACAGACTTGGCGGCTAACTGTTCACGCCAGAACATCAACGGATGACCTTTAAGCGAAAGACCGGCGGTACGATAATCCATCTCCACTTGCTCTGCCGGTTGCATCACGGGCAATTCAGGAACGTCGTCATCACTGGCACTGATTAGATCGAACAATGGCTGCTCACAGCTGCTGCGTTCTTGGGCTAAAGCCTCCCACAGAGCAGACCGCCGATCTCGTTGAAAGCTCGAAAACGCATCGGCGTCCGCCAACTTCATAATAAACGATCGGCTAGCACGACCACGCCGCCGTAAATCTTCCACCGATCCGTACAGCCTCTCACCTCGGTTTTCCAAAATTCGCATTACGTCGTCTTGGCGAATACCATGAACGACTTTCATTCCCAATCGCAAAGCTAGCCGTTTGTTCGCATTGTTTGTACCACCGTCTTCCACTTCTAGCGTACAATCCCAGTCGCTCAAATTAACGTCCACCGGTAAGACAGTCACTGCGTGCCGCCGAGCGTCAGTCACTAGGTCACTGACACTATAAAATCCCATTGGTTGACTATTAATCACTGCTGCCGCAAATACTGCGGGATGATGGCACTTAAGCCACGCCGATACGTATACCAACAATGCAAAACTCGCCGCATGTGATTCGGGAAATCCGTATTCACCAAATCCTCGAATCTGGGTGAACACTTGCTCTGCGAATTCCATACTCAGTCCTCGCAGCAGCATTCCTTTGATCAGTTTTTGATGAAACTTTTCGATCACACCAGGTCGCCGCCATGCTCCCATTGCTCGCCGCAGTTGGTCAGCTTCGCCGGGTGTAAATCCGGCCGCTACCACAGCCAATCGCATTGCCTGTTCTTGGAACAACGGAACACCGAGCGTGCGGTCGAGTACTTCACGAATCGCATCATTTGGATAACTAGGTTCTTCTAAGCCGGCACGTCGTTTTAGGTAGGGATGGACCATGTTGCCCTGAATAGGACCGGGTCGGACAATCGCAACTTCGATGACAAGGTCATAAAAACAACGTGGCTTAAGTCGGGGCAACATACTCATTTGTGCGCGACTCTCAATCTGAAACACTCCCACTGTATCAGCCTTGCAAATCATGTCATACACCTCGCTGTCATCCGCAGGAATCGTTGCCAACGTCCATTCTTCGTTCTTGTGTTGCTGCAACATATCAAAACACTTATGAATCGCACTAAGCATTCCCAGTGACAAACAGTCGACTTTTAGTATTCCAAGTTCATCTAGGTCATCTTTATTCCATTGAATCACCGTCCGCCCGTCCATGGCGGCATTTTCAATAGGCACTAGTTCACTGAGTAACCCTTGTGTGATAACCATTCCGCCTACATGTTGTGACAGATGCCGAGGCATTCCTCGCAGCATCTCCACGAGTTCCATAAACCGTTCTCCCGCCAATTCATCTGGGTCTAACCCTACTTCTCGGCACCGCAAACAGAGGTTGCCTTCTGCAATACGCCCATCGAGGTTTTTAGCAACCGCATCTACCAAATCCGCGGGAAACCCGAGAGCTTTACCAACTTCCCGCACCGCACTGCGCATACGATAGGTAGTAACCACACCGGTCATTCCGGCGCGGTCGCGTCCATATTTTTTGTACAAGTATTGGAGTACTTCTTCACGACGTTCATGTTCGAAATCGACATCAATATCGGGTGCTTCAGCCCGTTCGCGACTAATAAAACGCTCAAACAACAACTGAGTTGTAGCGGGGTCAACCGACGTTACCCCCAAGCAAAAACAGACAACCGAATTAGCAGCCGAACCTCGCCCCTGACACAAAATATCTTGGCTGCGAGCAAACCGAACCAGATCCCAAACCGTCAAAAAATAGGCTTCGTAATGCAACTCCCCAATCAGTTCCAGTTCGTGTTGCAACAGGTTAATGACCTTATGAGGAATCCCTTGCGGATATCGTTCGTGGGCCCCCGTCCATGCCAGTTGTTTGAGATATGCAATTGGAGTGATATTTGTAGGGGCAAGTTCTGCGGGGTACTCATATCGCAATTCTGATAGCGAGAACCCACAAATGTCAGCAATTTCCCGTGTTCGTTGGAGTGCCTGCGGAATCTGCTGAAATAGTTTCGCAATGTCTTCAAGCGGCCGCATGTGTCGTTGGGCGTTCGCAAACTGATAGGGTCCAATGTCGTGCACCGTACACCCATGAGCGGTTGCTGTAAGAACATCTTGCAGCCGCGCGTGCGAGGGATCGTGATAGTAGACATCGCCAGACGCGACTAGCGGAACGCCGGTTTGTTGCGACAATTTTTGCAGTAAATCAAGTCGCTGCAGGTCTGCGGATCCGCGGTGTAATTCAGCTAACAAATAGCAACGCTCACCGAACATGTCGTGGTATCGTTGTAAATCTGCAGCGTCGATAAGTTTGGCAGCAGCATGCATTCGGTGGTGATCCGAGCTGGCCCCCGTCGACAACCGATTCCAATCTGGGATCACGCCCAAGAGGAATTCGTCACCATGGGAAACTAAGTCCTCAAAGGATAAGCGGCAATTACCTTTGGATGCCTGGCGGCGTCCCAGCGTTAGCAAGCGACACAGCGCTGCATAAGCTGAACGATTGCGAATCCAGACAACGCAAGGCGGAGCGTCATCAAAGGTTAATTCCGCCGCAACGATATATTGCAATTCTGCATCAACGGCCGCGCCATGCCCGCGAACAATTCCAGCTAGGGTATTGCGATCGGTAATCGCTAAGGCAGTATATCCAAGTCTCACTGCACGCTGCACCAGCTGATCAGCAGAAGAAGCACCTTGCAGAAATGAAAAACTGGATTTGCAATGTAGTTCGGCGTAGTTCATTCGCAGTTCCAATTCCTAACCAAAGTTTCCTTGCAGAAACCACTGCGCGGTTGGCAATTGCCTGAACACCCAAAATCGTTGACCGCTATCAATTTCAACTCGAAAATACTCTCGCCGTACAGCACGCGACCGCCACCACCCCGTTTCAATCCGCTCGGGACCCCAAGAGCGGATCACCTGTTGCCAACTGCCACGATGAAACAAACGGACTGGTGCGCCCGTTCGATTTTTGGTGTAACATTGGATTTCCAAGGGGGAACCCCAATACCATAACGGTCGTGAGTCGATTGACAATTGCTGCCCCAATGCCCAACCGGAGCGTTGCGTGTTGTGCCGCGTCTTCTGAGTTGTTGGAGGCGGAGCATGTCCACTGCTGGCATCCAACGATTTACGAACCGGCCGCAAAACATGATTGCACCACCGCTGCATATCCAATTCAACCACTACTTGCATTTCAAAGCTAAATTCTGGCTGAGCTTCCGCCCGCAACTGCGGGCGCGAGACCCGTTGTTTTCCAAGCCGACTCGTTAAACGATCAATCAATCTCGCTAAAACACGTGGCGGAATTTGATCCCGCGCTAGTTCACAAACCCCTGCAACTGGTTGCTCTGATTCTTGCTCAGTGAATAGCCCTAATTGAACCTGCTGCATCACGGCTGTTTGGGTTGCTTCAATTGAAATATGGTACATCTCGTCAATGCGTCCCACCTTTTCCCAAGCTAACTGAAATAATGAAACAAGATGTATACATTCAACCGTAGGTCGGTACAAACCAATAGTAAATTGTTCGACGTGGGTGCCTGACGCTACGACAGTCTCGGATGCAACATTCGCAGTCGTATCACAGTAAATCCGCTGACCGTACCGCGACACTTCAAACTTGCAGCAGAGTTGTAATACTCCGCGACCTCGTTTCTTAAGACGCTCCAAAATAGGATCGAGCAAATGTCTAAACAAATTCACAACCATTTGTACACCGCCAATGGGACCTAGCAACACTTGTTCGGAAAGATACTGCTGCTGTGAATGTATCATTTTCAGCGGCTCAATTGCCTGACCAAAAAGCTGCTGGCATCTCTGAATAACGACCGCCCCTAGTCGCTGAGCTATCGCTTCTTGTGGTAATGCAATTAATTGCTCGAGAGTAACAATCCCGAGTCGAGCCAATGCATCAAGCGCGGTCGCGGGAAGTCTAAGACTATTTACAGGGAGTTGTCCTAGTTCTTCCCGAACCGCCGCTTGATCCTGTTGATCCGTCGATAAAACTACCGTTTGGTTTACTGTTGGGTTCGCCAAATACAGACACGCGGCCCAGCTTGCACCAACCGTACTTGCCGCCGCTATACGTGCCGCGATATCCAATCGTATTAAATCTTCGCTGATACGCGCCGCCAATTTTGTCACCGTTCCAAAATAATGGCACACATCGGTAACATCCAGCCAAATTGCTTCCGTTTTCCAAGCTGCAGCACGGGGGTCTGGTTGATGTGCATATTGAGTACCCACATGTTTGCCCGCAGTCCGTTTTTCTTGAGCAGCTAACTCACGCTTCCAATTTACCGACTCGGGGAAACCTACCAATGGCGAATAGCGGTTTGCCCAGCGAGCAAGTCGGGATATCCCATCCTGAGTTTCCCAAACTTGCCGCTCGACAGACCGGGTATCCTTACCAGCCTCCTTACTCATCCCATCCTTGCCGGTGGAATCAATTCCACCGGGTATCCATATGCAAATTATTTTTTTCATCGGAAATCGTTGGGAGTAATTTGTGATAATCGTGGTCCGTTTGTGGGGTTTAGCAAAGCCCCATCCCTTTTAGACCGTTGTTGATTTGTGATTTCCATAAATTCCAATTCACAACTTGCTCCCGCTTTCCCGCCAACAGCACGTATCACCTCAACCCGAAACCGCCAATTGCCCTGTCCCGCTAAAGGAGTTACACACAATCGCAAATGTGCCCACGTCGGATCCTGTAAACACTTCTGCTCTCTAACCAAAACACCAAATACACCACTCTGCTCGACTGCCAACTGTAATCGTCGATAAGCTCGATTATCAATTTTGAGCAAATTCACCCATACCGCTCCTACCGCTCGGCAACGTAACACTTGATCCAATGTCCAGTCAAAATCTGCTTTACCCCGAGGACTCACCACCAACATGCGACTCAAGTGAATCCCCAATGCAGCGGCTGCCGGTGGGAAAAACTTACCCGTGTTATCG
>Ga0208879_1000480_pt1 | contig 41285 bp, 28 predicted proteins | sample Knorr_S15_td_Bot_FD_185605 | JGI IMG/M metagenome (GOLD analysis project Ga0208879, IMG submission 185605) | Marine microbial communities from Southern Atlantic Ocean transect - Knorr_S15_td_Bottom_ad_5009_LV_A (SPAdes) (version 2) | ecosystem: Environmental > Aquatic > Marine > Oceanic | place... | reverse complement strand
GGACAGGAGTCGGCGTCATTCTACGGGAGGTACGAGCGGACCTTTGTTACGGGCGGACTCTCGAAAGCCTACGCACTTCCAGGACTTCGTATTGGCTGGCTCGTCGGCCCCCACACGGAAATATCCGAGGTATGGAAGAGGAGGGATTACACCACGATTTCAACGCCCATCCTCTCGAACAACATTGCGGCGATCATACTTCAGCCCGATCGCAGAATGGCCATATTGAAGCGAAACCGCGACATTCTCAACACAAATATCGAAGTACTCATCGACTGGGCGAACTCGCATGGTGATCTGTTCTCGTTTCGGGCGCCGCGCGCGGGTGGAATGGTATTCCTGAAATATGACCTGGATATCAATTCGACCGATCTGGTCACCAAGATTCGGCTTGAGAAGAGCACGTTCATTGTTGCCGGAGACTGTTTTGGAATGGATCGCCGAGTACGCATAGGGATCGGAGCCGAGACGGACTACCTCGCCCGAGGGCTCGAGCGCATCAGCGAAACGCTGGCCGAACTGAAATAACCACCGCCACCCGGAGACATGAGCCGCTGTGGCGCAGGTCAGTAGCCGTAAATCGAGAAATCGTCCCTGCGAAGATGAAGCGACAGCACGATGGCGAGCAGCGCTGTATTTGCCACAAGAGCCGACCCACCGTACGAGATGAACGGCAGAGGAATGCCAATAACAGGCAGAAGGGAGGTCGCCATTCCGATGTTGATAAAGATGTGAATCAGGTAGACACCGACAGTGCCGGAAGCAACCAGCACGCCGAACGGGTGCTTTATGTTGGCACCCAGTCGCAACAGCCGGATGAGCAGAACGCCGAACAGGGCTATCACGACCATCGCCCCTATAAAACCAAATTCCTCTCCGATCACCGAGAACACAAAATCCGTTGATTGCTCCATGACGTACCCGCCCTGGGTCTGCGTTCCTTTGAGAAATCCCTTACCGCTCCATCCCCCCGATCCAATGGCGGCCATAGAGTTAACTTGATGATACCCCACTCCCAGTCTGAACTCCTCCGCGCCTGGATTGGTGAAGGACAGGATGCGCTGCACCTGATAGTCACTCAAGATTTTCGTTAGAGCCAGTTTGGTAATCGCGACCGTTCCCCCGGTGAAGACGGCGGCGAAAAGACCCATTTTCCCGTCACGGCTTCGCCACCACATGTAACCCGTAAAGAGGGTGCACAGCACGATGGCAACAGGCATGGACACGATAGCAAAATACCCCGCAATCGCGGGCGCGATCATCAGGAGTAAAAGATTAAACTCGAGTCCGCTCCAGAACAACACGATGGGAATCAGCGCGAAAAATACCAGGGCCGTTCCGGTGTCATTCTGAGCGACAATCAAGAAGGCAGGAAGCAGAATGATACCGACAATCATGAACGCAAAGCGTAGGTCCATCGTCTTGGGCCGGCGCATACCCACGAGCTGAGCCACCGCCAGTATGGTGCCGACTTTTGCAATTTCAGATACCTGCAGGCTCATGGATCCGATGTAGAGCCAGGATTTCGAACCGTGGACCTCGCGTCCAAATACCAGGGCCACGACCAGGAGCAACGTGGTCAGAGCGTATAGAGGAAGCGCAGCGTTCTGGAAAAACCGAATCGGGAGAAGAAGCGCCACTATCAGCCCTGCCACGCTTATTCCAAACCATCGAATCTGATTGAAATAGTTTCCCCTTGGACTCGATACGTAGAATTCGGCGGCCGGACCATGGGTCGTCGAATAGATGGCAACAAGACCGATGAGAACCAGTGCAAGCCACGCTGCCAGACTTATCGCGTCAAGATTTCGATACCGTGTTCGCACAATAAAAGATCAGTTTCTCGCCAGAGGAGCGCTGTTTTTGGTGAACATCAGATCCATGAGATCGCGTCTGGCGGGCGTGTAGTCAACAAATCCCTTCAAATATCGCTCCGCCATGAAACTGCCGATGGGCCCGGCCACGGTCGAGCCATACCCGGCATTTTCAATCAAAATGGCTATGGCGATCTGGGGGTTTTCCGCTGGTGCAGCGATGATGAAAATAGAATCATCATCTTCGTGTCTTGGGTTTTGGGCCGACCCTGTTTTTCCAATCGAAGTTATCCCTGGAATTTCCAGCCATAAGCTTTTTTCCTGAATCACGAGTCGCATTCCCTCCTTGACGATGCCGACGTACGTTTGATTGAGATCCAATGTGGTGCTCGGATATTCAGAAGCCGTGATTTCTCCAGACTCCGAGTCGACCAGGCTACGAACGAGATGCGGTGTCACCAAAGTGCCGCCGTTCGCTAGAGCCGATAGGTACCTCACGAGCTGGAGCGGAGAGACCATCAGTTCTCCCTGGCCGACACCGAGGTTCATGATCCAGCCGACATTCCACCCCCCCCGCTCGCCAAAATTTCGGTTGTAGTAGGCCGAATCTGGCACCAAACCCGCCTGAATTTCAGACGTCGCAATATCCAGAAAGGGTTTCGATCCAAATCCGAACGCGGTGGCCAATCGATTCATCGAATTGACATCGATTCGCTTCATCATCTCGAAGAAGAATGTATTGCAGGAATGCATCAGTGCCTCGACGACATTGATCGATCCATGTTCAGCAAGGCAACTGAAAACTTCGCCGTTCCCTCGTGGGTGTCCACCACCGCAGTAGTATTCCTCGTACCTGGAGATTGCACCTTCCTGCAGCGCCAATAACGCAATCAAGGGTTTAAACGTCGATCCGGGAGCCAGAACACTCTGAGTCACCCTGTTGTAGAGGGGCCGATCGACGTGTGTTCGGACCTCTTCCCAGACCTCGGGATCAAGTCGCTGGGTGAACATGCCCAAGTCATAGTCGGGAGCCGAGTGAAGAGCCAGAACTTCTCCAGTATTCGGATCCATCGCGATGACACCACCCCGCTTCCCGACGAAGAGCGATTCAGCGAATGCCTGCAGATCGGCATCGATGGTTAGATTCAGATCCAACCCACTCTTGGCAGGCAAATCTTCCCGTCCACCCAGATAATCTCCGACCACCTGCCCCAGAACATTCACCATCTTGAAGTTGGCGCCTGGCTGGCCGCGGATCGGAGATTCGTACTCCAGTTCCAAGCCACCCTGTCCGTAGGCATCGCCCCTCCTATAACCGTCCTCTTCTCTTGCCCTCAGAACGGATTGGGATATCTCGCGAACATAGCCCATGGCATGGGTCATGCGAGCCTGTGTCAGATATCTCCTTTTCTGAGTGCTCTCGTAATCGATCCCAGGTAATCGATGCCTGTGTTCAAGAACACGACTCAGCGCTTCGAAGGACACGTTTGTGCGAATGGGCGAACGCTTAAAGGAAGACCACCTTTTCGCCGCCTGATACTGGTTTTCGATCGTCGAATCTGCCACCGTCAGCAGTTCCGCCAATAGCGGAATCGTGTTCTCCTGAAAGTAAAATGGTGTTACATAGATCGTGAAATTCGACTCGTTCTCGACCATGAGTACTCCGTTACGATCGAAGAAACGGCCCCGGGCTGGCTGAACGCGAAGCTCCCGCATGGCATTGGCTTCCGACTCACCCGTGTGGTCAGAACTGTCAATCAGCTGAAGCTTTCCGAGCCTCAGGGTTAGAATTCCAAGAATGATGGCAACGAGCGCAATGAAGATGCGAATGCGGGTCCTACCTTCATCCATGGCGTGTCTTTGATGGCGTACAGTTTTGACGACAGATTGTCCAGAACCGGGGTCTCTGGAACGCTGTTCAAATCGTTCCATGCCTGAGAGGGTTCCGTTCAGCAACAAGATCGTTCTGATCAGTTATCAAACCCTACAATTGACGCCATAATGCCAAAAAATTGGTTCGAAAATTGCGACTCTCAAGCTGAGAACATTTATTCTGAGCCGGCAACCGCAGATGAATACGCGTCGTATCACCACTTCGAGGTATATCGAGGCTTTTGATTTACGGTGCTAAGTGCCAGAAATACTTGCTTAACCAGCTTCAATTCTTCGCCGCGACCCCCCTACCCGCCAGTCGCCCGGAGATCAACAAGACGGAAGACATGACTCAGTCAAACTCCAAGCTCCACACCGTCCCCGTACTGCGATATGCTACATTCCTACTGGCGGTATTATTTGTAGGCGCACTCGCTTTTCCACTGATTTCAAGCGCACAGTACTTCGGCCGAAACAAGGTCCAGTACGATGATTTTGAATTCGAAACGTTCAAAACAGACCACTTCGAATTTTTTCTGTATGAGGAAGAAGAAGAGGCCGTTGGTGACGCTGCCCGGATGGCGGAACGGTGGTATCAACGTCACTCCCGAACTTTCCTTCGAGAGTTTTACGAGCGTAAACCCATCATTTTTTACGCCAATGACGCGGACTTTCACCAGACCAATGCTATTGGTGGAACACTCGGAGAAGGAACAGGCGGTGTGACCGAATCGCTGAAGGAGCGAGTGATAATGCCGCTGACAGGCAGTTACAAAGAGACAGACCACGTTCTCGGACACGAGCTGGTTCACTCTTTTCAGTACGATATCGCGCTTTCTAGAACCGATTCAATTCGATTTTCCTTCCAGCTGGTTCCGCTCTGGCTAGTTGAGGGCATGGCCGAGTACTTTTCTGTGGGACGCCTCGATGCCCACACGGCGATGTGGATGCGGGATGCCGCCCTTCGAGATGACATTCCGACGATCGAGCAGATTACAAGAGATATGAGCTATTTCCCGTATCGATACGGACAGGCTTATCTGGCCTATATCGGAGGGAAATACGGAGATGTCGCCGTTGCGAATTTGTTCAAGCTTTCTGGCCAGGTGGGAGTTGATTCTGCGTTCGTCTACACACTGGGCATAACGACCGACTCCCTCTCGACGGAGTGGATAGCTACCGTGAAGGACACCTATCTGCCGCTCACTGAGGGCCGTGACGAAAACGAAAAGGCCGGTCGCCTGGTATTGTCGAAAGAAATTGATTCAGGAAACATGAATCTTTCACCGGTCGTCAGTCCTGACGGCCAGTATGTGGCATTTCTCTCGGAAAAGGATCTGTTCGAAATCAATCTTTTCATCGCCGACGCGAATACGGGTGAGATTGTACGAAGGTTGAAAAGTGGGAATTCAGATTCTCACTTCGACGCGATCCGTTTCATCGCATCTGCAGGCTCCTGGTCTCCAGATGGCCGAAGTTTTGCCTTCATCACATTCGTAGAGGGCGACAATGAAATCGCGATCCTGGACTGGACCAAAGGTTCAATAATTCGGCGATTCAGCGTCCAAGGTGTGAGTGCGATAACCAATCTGGCCTGGTCACCGGATGGGGAGACCATCGCTTTTTCCGGAATGGACGGAGGCATAAGCGATCTGTATGTACTCAACATGGAATCTGGCGAGGTTCGCCAACTGACGAACGATCGGTATGCTGACCTACAGCCTGCGTGGAGTCCAGATGGGCGTACGCTGGCCTTCACAACCGACCGTGGCGAGAACGGCACGAACTTTCGGACCCTGGAATACGGTGAGCCTCGCTTGGCCACCATCGATACCGAGTCTCTTGAGATTAAGGTCTATCGTCCTTTTGACGGCCTGCACCACAATGCACAGTTTTCTCCCGATGGAAACAATCTGTACTTCATATCGGACCATGACGGATTCAAAGACGTGTACCGGATTGATTTGAATTCTGAAGACGTTTTCAAGATTACCAATCTGAAGACAGGTGTTTCGGGTATCACCGCCATGTCGCCAGCTATGTCGGTGGCCGCTCAGAACGGCAGGATGATGTTTTCTGTCTTTGGCGACAGCAAGTACACGGTCTATTCAAGGGAAGCAGATGAACTTGAAGGAGAGTTGATTCTCCCGGTTGAATCGTCCGCGAGAGCTATTGCGTCTGTCCTACCCCCGTATCGGGGAATTGACGAAGGACTGGTTGGAAATTACCTGAATGACCCTCTGACCGGATTGCCTCCGGATCAGGATTATTCGATCGGTGCCTACGACGCCCGCCTGAAACTGGATTACGTTGCGCCACCAACCATTGGTGTGCAGGCAGGCGGTCTGTACGGATCTGGCGTGTCTGGCGGGGTAGGATTCTTCTTCAGCGACATGTTGGGAAATCACAACTTGACAGTTGTCGCGCAGGCGAATGGATCCTTCAAAGACATTGGAGCTCAAGTTGGATATCAGAACCGGAAAAATCGGCTGAATTGGGGTGGCTTCGTCGGCCACACTCCCATTCTGTACGGAGCCTCCTTTCTCGGTGATGACGGATACAGCATTCTCCGCCTGCGTCAACGGATCTACATCGATCAGCTGACCGGAACAGCCGCGTTTCCCTTCACGACGAAACGAAGGGTTGAAGCATCTGGAGGCTTCACCCGATACGGTTTCGATTATGAGCTAGAGACAATACAGTTTGACCCCGTCACGGGCTTCCAGTCGAGAGATAGGCAGCAGCTGAATGATCAAGAGCCAGATGCCGTCTATTTTGCGACGGTAGGACTCGCTCTCGTGAGCGACTATTCTTTCTTCGGATTTACTTCCCCGGTTCGTGGAGGACGATCACGATTCGAGGTAACTCCGTTTTTCGGGACGGAGAACTTTATCCGTGTACAAGCGGACTATCGGAAGTACTTTCAGATCAGCCCGATTACACTGGCGTTCCGAGGAATGCACGTTGGAAACTACGGCGCGGAAGAGAGTGATAATTCGTTGTTCACCCGCGAGTACATGGGATATGCGAACAGTGTCGGCTTCATGCGTGGATACAGCTTCACCTCGTTTGACAACCTGGGCGAGTGCACCCCGACACCAGCGGGTGCCTGTGCTGAAACGGAGCGCTTGTACGGTACGCGTCTGGCAGTCGCCAGCGTTGAGTTTCGAGTCCCACTGCTTGGAAACGATGCGCTGGGATTGTTCAATTTCCCATACCTACCTACGGAAGTATCCTTTTTCGCCGATGGTGGTGTAGCCTGGACCGCTGAAGATCTTCCGAAACTTCGATTTGACAGAAATACCGCCGATCGTGTGCCGGTATTCAGCGTGGGCGTTTCAACCCGATTCAATCTCTTCGGCTTCACCGTTCTGGAGATATTTTACGCAAAACCGTTTCAGAGACCCGAAAAAGGCGCTCACTTCGGTTTTCAGCTTGTGCCGGGTTGGTAGCAGCAAGTTCGATCCATTTCTGAGTGTGGCCCGTCGCGAATGCGACGGGCCACACTTTTGTATAGAGCCAGATGGGATTGGAATGGGTGGTGAGGTTGGGATTCGAAATTCGGGATTCGAGCTTCGATCAGAAACTCATTTCTGCTTTCATCACCATGACAGCATCGCCCCAGAGGATCACGCGGTCCCCGCGCATCTCCAAATCGACATTGCCGCCCCGCGGGGATATTTGCCTGGCTTTCAATCGGGACCTGCCCAATTTCTCCTGCCAGTAGGGCCCGAGGCAGCAGTGTGCCGATCCCGTCACTGGGTCTTCCGGAACACCGCATTGCGGCGCAAAAAACCGTGAGACGAAGTCCAAATCCGATGTGCTCGCCCTCGCCGTGACGATGAGCCCTCGAACCGGAAGCTCCGCGATGGCGCTCATGTCTGGTTTCAAGCTTTGAAGGGTTTCCTCGCTATCAACCTCGGCCAACGCATCCATCCGATTTGCGCCGCCGAAGAGAATGGGGTTCCGAATGGCGTTCTCCAAAAGCTCTCGGTCAAATGGCCGATCGACTGGTTCTGCAGGAAAATTCATTTCAAGGCCAGTAGACCCCGTCTGTCCCACGGTGAGTTCTCCGCTTTTAGTCTGAAATCGAATGGTTTCCCCCTTCGCCACGCGTCCAGTCTCAAACAGAGCGAATGCTGAAGCCAACGTCGCATGTCCACACAAATCCACTTCGGCAAGCGGTGTAAACCACCTCAATCCCCACTCACCATCATTTCCAGGTATCACAAATGCGGTTTCCGCCAGATTCATCTCGCTTGCAATCGACTGCATCACATCGTCTTCGAGAGATTCATCTCGAATACAGACCGCAGCTGGATTTCCTTTGAACGGCGTCTTTGTAAATGCGTCTACCTGATAGATCGTAATGTTCATTCGTGTCGGGGCTTTGCTCGGTGATGAATTGATGTATCTTGCGTCGTCGCGATTTCTACGCTACAGATGCCGGTCTTAAAGCATACGCATGTACTCCAAGCTGCGATCCTTTCTTTTCTCTATCAGTCCTGAATCGGCGCATCTATTGGCGACGGGCGCAGCGCGCATCTCCCAAAAGTTTACGCCCTTTCTACTGGATTCGATGTACCAGTATGCGCATCCGAGCCTGCACCAGGAGATCTTCGGGAAAACGTTCGCCAATCCGATCGGTCTGGCGGCCGGATTTGATAAGAATGCCCACATGATCCCCTTCTTCAAGAAAGCGGGATGTGGGTTTGTAGAGGTGGGCTCGGTGAGCGCCAAGAAGAGCAGAGGAAATCCGCGCCCGAGATTATTCCGCCTACCAGACGATCAGGCGCTGATCAACCGGATGGGACTCAACAATGATGGAGCTTCTCGAATCCGTCACCGCCTGCAGCGTCATGCTGGCCAGATTGCCTTCCCGGTGGGCGTCAATCTGGCAAAGACGCATGATCCCAAAATCGAGGGTGACGCATCCATTGAGGACTTCTGTCAGAGTTTTCGGACACTCGCCCCGTGGGCAGACTACATCGCTCTAAACATATCGTGTCCAAATACGGCCGAGGGCAAGACGTTTGAAGATCCTAATGCCCTCGACAGACTGCTGACGGCCATAATGAAAGAACGCGCAGAAATGAATCGGCGCGTACCGATCCTTGTTAAGTTTTCGCCGCCGCATGCCGAGCGATTCGTCCTTGACAGCCTGTTTGACGAGCTCCTTCTCGTATCGCTGGCGCATGGGGTCAATGGATTCATCGCCACAAATACTGCTTCGGACAGGAGAGACTTGATCACCCCTGAGGCCAGACTCAAGCAGATAGGTGCCGGAGGACTCAGCGGCCAGCCAATCCGAAATCGATCAACAGGATTGGTTAGATACCTGTATAAAAAGACCAACGGGAAGGTACCCATAATCGGCGTCGGAGGAATCGCGTCGGCCGCGCAGGCATACGAGTATATCACTGCCGGAGCATCGCTCATACAGGTCTATACGGGTCTCGTCTATCAGGGCCCAGGCCTCATCCGTTCGATCAAGGAAGGCCTGGTCAAACTGCTGGCCGAACAAGGTCACTCGTCGATGCAAAAGGCAATTGGGAGCGATGTCGACTAATTTCGCCTTTTTTGTCTTTTCGGAACTGAAAGAGCTACATTCGTCTCCCTGCCGTCCGACGTCCTATTCATTTACGATCAGCCCTCATGCCAGCTCTCGTTGAATTCAATACGATTCCGCAATTGTTCAGCCGACTTGCGGATTACTATGAAGGCAAGGACAAAATCGCTCTTCGCTATGTAGATAAGACGTCAAAAGAGTGGGTCGACATTAGCTGGTCGCAGCTTCGAGAACGGGCGTGCGCCATGGCCGGCTACCTGTATTCTCAGGGAATACGGCCGGGAGATCGCGTCGCAATATTGTCGGAAAACAGGCCCGAGTGGGCGTACACGGATATGGCTACCCAGATGTTGGGCGCAGTCAACGTCTCCCTCTATACGACGCTTCCGTCAAAGGAGGTATCCTATATCATCCACAATTCCGAAACCAGCCTGTTTATCGTGTCTACCGGGATGCAGCTGAAAAAAGCGCTCCAGATATACGATCTATGCCCCAGTCTTCGAAAAATCGTAACGATGGTGCCGCCCCGGGACGAGATTCCCGACTACGTCGATCTTTTTGACGATGCCATGGAAAGTGGAGCTGGCCTCTACGATGAATTCAAGGACGCCATCCATGCCAACGAGTCGGGTGTAAACCCAGAAGATCTATCCGCACTGATTTACACATCAGGAACGACCGGCAGTCCAAAAGGGGTCATGCTAACCCATAAGAATTTTTGTACCAACCTGAAGGCCGCGGTCACGAGACTCCCTTTCGAAGAGGGCGGACACCACCTTTCTTTCTTACCTCTCTGCCATTCATTTGAACGACTGGGAGGATATCTCGGAACACTATCAACGGGGATGACCATTTCGTATGCTCGCGGCATCGACACGGTTACTCAGGATATTCTGACGGTGAAGCCTACCGTCCTGTTATCAGTGCCAAGATTGTATGAGAAGATTTACAATGGCGTCCTAAAGTCCGTTGAAGAAGGGTCTAACCTCAAGAAGAAAGTCTTCAAATGGGCCGAAAAAAGCGGATTCAAATACCATTCTGTCGTCGCATCTGGAAAGTCGGCTGGCCCACTTCTGAAAATGAAGAACTCGCTGGCGCAAAAGCTCGTCTTTTCAAAATTGAAGGAAAAGCTGGGTGGTCGAATTGAATTCGGCGTCTCGGGCGCTGCCGCCCTTCCCAGAACCATCGGTGAGTTTTTCTTCGCTGCCGGAATTCCGATCATTGAGGGATATGGCCTGACCGAAACGTCTCCCGTGCTGACACTTTCACCATTTGAACGTCCGAGATTTGGCTCGGTGGGCCATGTAATTCCGGGAGTCACGATCGGAATACAAGACTTGAATACGGGTGCGGATCTCGGACAGCTATTGGGTGATGATTACCCCAACGATCTCTCGACCGAGGCCGGGGAAATCGTAGCAAAGGGTCCGAACATCATGAAGGGCTACTGGAAAAATGAGGAGGCAACAAGAGAGACCTTCGATCCCGAAGGCTGGTACCACACCGGCGATGTCGGCCGATTCGACAAGGGCTTCCTGATCATTACAGACCGTATCAAGCACATGATTGTCTCGGCAGGAGGCAAGAACATATATCCGGCACCCATTGAAGAAGGATTCAAACACGAGCCTTGGATCGACCAGATCATGGTGGTCGGAGAAGCGCGTGAGTTTTTGACCGCTCTCGTAGTAGCTGAAGAGGACGTTATTCGGGGTTACGCGAAAGAGCACAAGCTCGAGGCGTCAAAACTAGCGGATATTCTTGCTTCCGAGGAGGTGCAGCGTGTATTCACCCAGATGTTTAAATCGTACTCGCGTCAGGCTGCGGCACACGAAAAGATTCGAAAATTCCGCCTCGTGCTCGAGCCGTTCTCGATCGAGAACGGGATGATGACGCCGACCATGAAACTGAAGCGAAAGGTCATCGAAGCCCAGTACGCCGAGCTCATCCAAGAAATGTATGAGGGAGTTGTCTGATTCGGTCGACAGGCGATCCAGCCTGGACGCTGCGCCGGGGCGCATCTGAACAGATCGGGGTGTAGCGCAGCTCGGTAGCGCGCGTCGTTCGGGACGACGAGGTCGTGGGTTCAAATCCCGCCACCCCGACCGAAGAAAAAGGGAGCTTGCTCACTTTTTTGAGGGAGGGGTAAGTGATTATTCGAAGGAAAATCCCGCCACCCCGACAAAGGAAAGATCAGGGATTGCGTGCCAACGAATTCTCGGCGTAATATTGACTCCCCACTCAGCCATCTTCCAGTTATTGATGAACATTCTGACTATTGAAGCGCTCCATAAAAGTTTTGGGGTGAAGCCGCTATTGGAAGCAGTTACGTTCGGGTTGGCCCATGATGAGAAGATGGGACTGATCGGCGCGAATGGATCCGGGAAAACAACCTTGATGCGAATCATCGCCGGCGTGGAGAAAGCGGACGGCGGCCGTGTCATGATCCCACGCGGCTCACGGGTCGCGTTTCTGCCACAAAATCCGTCTTTTGAGCCTGGGAACTCTGTTATCGATGCCGTCTTTGACCAAGGCGATCCCACACTGCGCCTGCTTCATGACTACGAAGAAGCCTCGCACGAGCTCGCCACTGTGGCCGAAACGGATGAAGGATTGCTGGCTCGAGTATCAGAGCTGAGCCATCAGCTTGACGTGACAGGAGGATGGGACCGAGAGGCCAGCGCGCGCGCCATTCTCGATCGGCTTGGAATTACTGATTTCAGCGCTCTCGTAGGCACGCTTTCGGGTGGCCAACGCAAACGTGTAGCATTGGCGCGCGCACTCCTGCTTCAGCCGGATTTACTTCTGCTGGACGAGCCGACCAACCATCTCGATACGGAAACGATCGCCTGGCTCGAAAGCTACCTTTCGCGCTATTCGGGAGCGCTCTTGCTGGTAACCCACGATCGCTACTTTCTGGACCGAGTCACCAACCGGATGTTGGAGGTTAGGCCCGGTGGAGTTGCGAAGTATGAAGGTAATTACACCCGCTACCTCGAATTGAAAGAAGAACAGGAGCGCCTTTCCGATGCAACTGAACGAACCAGACAAAACCTTGCTCGTCGCGAACTGGCGTGGCTCCGTCGAGGCCCGAAGGCTCGAACTACCAAAGCCAAATATCGGGTTGAACGAGCCCTGGCGTTGCAAGAAGGGGGGAAGACTGGCCCCGATGCTACGCTCGCTCTGAGCGCGGCTTCGACTCGACTTGGGAAAAAAGTGCTGGAGTTGGAAAACGTATCGAAAGCATATGGTGAACTAGTCCTGATCGAGAACTATTCGCGCATCTTCACGAAAGATGATCGCATAGGAATTATCGGGCCCAATGGCTCGGGTAAGACTACCCTTCTCGAAATGATTGTCGGAAATGTTGCTCCAGATTCTGGACAAGTTGAATCCGGACCGACCGTCGTCATGGGATACTTCGACCAGGAGGTCCGACCGCTTAACGATTCACTTCGGGTAATCGACACCGTAACCGAAGTAGCAGAAAACGTCAGAACGGCCGATGGCTCGGTGATTTCAGCCAGTCAGATGCTGGAACGTTTTCTTTTCGCACCAGCGGTGCAGTACACACCCGTCGCAAAGCTTTCGGGAGGCGAAAGACGTCGGCTCCACTTGCTTCTTGTTTTGATGGAAGCCCCCAATATTCTTCTGCTCGACGAGCCAACGAATGATCTGGACATCCCGACGCTGGCTGCTCTGGAAGAGTACCTGGACACGTTTCCCGGCGTCTTGATCGCTGTATCGCATGATCGGTGGTTTCTGGATAGAACAGTAGACCACATAATCTGCTTCGAAGGCGAGGGCAAGATGCGCACTTATCCGGGCGACTACAGTGCCTATCTGGAAGTGCGCAAACGAGAGGATGCCGAGGCCGGCAAACAAACTGCGTCCAAGACCGCACGTTCGATCCAAAAAAAGAAGAAATCGCCGAACACTTCCAAAGGGCGCTCCGGAAAGCTCTCATTCGGGGAAAAGAAGGAATTGGTAGAAACTGAGGTGCGGATTGAATCCGCAGAAGCTCGAAAGGAAGAAATCGAAAGTCTTCTGTCGCAAAACTCGAGTGACTTCGAAGCGATATCCTCCCTCTCTAGCGAACTTCACGAGTTGACGTCGCGTCTCGATCGTGACATGGAGCGTTGGGCCGAACTCGCAGAGCGTTCCTAGCGTGACTGACGCAACTTTGAGAAGTGACGACCCAGTTCTAGTTCATTGCCGCCGGATTCGGCGTGGGAAACGCTACCGCGGCTGATACATGCCACTCAGACAACATCGCGCTCATACGCCGGGCTAGAGACTCTTCAAGATCCAGGATATCTGTCTCTTCGGAGACATCCTTCGAAAGATCGTACAACTCTTCGTGACCGTCCTCGAAAAACCGAATGAGCTTGTAGTCCCCCATTCGTACAGCCGAGCCGGGTGATCCGCCCTGATTTCCGTAGTGAGGATAGTGGAAGAAGAGCGCGTCTCGCTCCAATGCTCGTCCCTCAAGAACCGGCAAAAGCGTCACGCCGTCCAAGTGCTGTTCTGGGCGCTGCTCAAGGCCGGCAGCGTCGAGAATCGTGGGATAAAAATCCATGCTGACAACCGGTTCGTCTGAAGTTGAACCTGCAGGAGTGACACCTGGCCACCGAACGATCATGGGTTCGCGGATTCCGCCTTCATAGAGCCATCCTTTGCCGGCGCGAAAGGGTAGGTTTGATGTAGGATGACCTTCGGATGTACTCAGTCCGCCGTTGTCTGACATAAATATCACCAACGTATTGTTGGCGACTCCCGCCAGTTCCAGCGCCTGGAGCACAACACCAACCGCGTTATCCATTGTCTCGACCATTCCTGCGTAGACTGCGTGGTTTTGAACGAGTCGCACCTTGCGATCCCCTTCCTGACCCCATGCTTCCTCGGGCCCATCTGCTTTTTTGGCTTCATATTTCTCCTGAAGATCGGCGCGCGTCATCAGTGGCGTATGAACGGAATAGAAAGACAGATAAGCCAGAAACGGTGCGCCTTCGGCCGCAGCAGTCTTGATAAATTCTGCCGTTTCCCGACCGAGGCGTTCGGGAAGATGCTCGCCCGCGGGTCCATCCTCCAGCCGCGGATTTCCATAGGGTGAGAAGTAGCGGTCGCCTCCGTAGGGACCGCCGCGTTGAATTCCACCCTTGTTAATCTCGAAGCCATGATCCTCAGGGAATGACCCCTCGGGGCCGAGGTGCCACTTTCCGGCGAAAAAGGTTCGATATCCGGCCTCCTGTAAAGCCTCGGCCACGGTTGTTTCTTCGTGTGGTAGAGCGTCGATGTAGCGAGCGGGAAGCAATGGCTTTCTGAGCCACGGTGGTCGCTGCGTATCCGGCTGGGGTGCGCCGAAATAGTCTGTCGTGTGAAGTCGGCCAGGATTTTTTCCGGTCATGATACTGGCCCGAGTTGGGCTACAGACCGGGGATGCCGCATATGCGTTCGTGAAACGCATCCCTGAAGCCGCCAGGGCGTCAAGGTTCGGCGTCTCGTAAAAAGTATCCGGATTGAACGCTCCGACATCCATTGCACCGAGATCATCTGCGAGAATGAAAACGATATTGGCCGGTGGAGCCTGCTGAGTCGGGGAGCAGCCAGGGGTCGAGAACAGCAGAAAGGCTCCCAAAAATCTCGCAGTAATCGAAATATCTTTCATGAAGGCATGGTCTGTGGTGGTATTCCGCCCTTCTTCAGGTCTGATCACAATGTAGGCAAACGCGGTTTATTCTAGACCGGCACTACGCATATGCCATCAACTGCTATATTCACAGTCTCAAATGCCAAATGGCTGTTTATTTGATTCTGGTGGCGATTCTGAATGAGGACGTAAGCGATGGCTAAACTTGCAATCGTATCTGAGGACACAGTCCGTAAAATCGTGACCCGGGGGCTCGCATTTGATGCGGTTCGCGCAGCGTACGAGGCTGTTGCCCTTGATCGTGCGAAGGTGTTCGACGTGGTGATTGGCACTGGCCTGAATGATGGAGAAGCTTTTGCCATCAAATCGGGTGTTGATCGTGAAAACGAAATGGTCGGGTTGAAATGCGGCACCTATTGGGCCGGCAATTACGACCTGGGCCTCCCGGCCCATGGATCGACGATCCTGCTGCTCGATCCTAAGACGGGATTCCCAACGGCACTCGTGAACGCCAATTACCTGAATGGTTTTCGGACCGCGGCCGGAGATGCCATTGCCGTCTCTTGGCTGGCGCGCTCTGACGCCGAAGTGCTGGGCGTCATCGGTGCGGGCCATCAGGCCGAACAGGAAATTCGTGCGGTGGCTGAGGTCAGGGAGCTTTCGCTGATCAAGATTTCAACCCGAACAGAAAAACGAGCCAACTGGATTTCTAATCAGTTGCAGGACATAGATATAGAAATCCACTTCACCAGTGCAGAAGACGCCGTTCGCGGCTCAGATATAGTCGTAACCGTCACGCCATCAGAGACTCCCCTGGTCCGGGATGAATGGGTCGAAGAAGGAATGCATATTTCAGCGATGGGCGCCGATGATTACGGCAAACACGAACTGGACACGGCTATTCTGAAACGCGCGAGCCTGTTTGCCGATTTCCCCGGGCAGTCTGTAGTCATCGGCGAATTTCAACACGCTCACAAAGAAGGCCTCATTGGCTCAATCGACGACATCTGTGCGATCGGCCTGGTTACACTTGGGAAAGAACCCGGCAGAACTTCCGATAGCCAGATCACAGTCTTTGACAGCTCTGGAATCGCCATTCAGGACCTGACCGCTGCAGGCGCAATTTTCGAGGCGGCCCAGAAGATGGGTCAAATTCAACATATTGACTTTTAGGGAATGCATCGATGATCAGTTGGCAGGACTATACCTTGGTCGATCCGGACGCGTTGGAAACGCCAGCCATGCTGCTTTTCCGCGACGTGATGGACTACAATATCCGGAGCGCCTGCGAGCTCGTGGGAGGCGGCCAGAATCTGATTGCCCACGTAAAGACGCACAAATCGGACGCAGTCGCGCGCAGACAAGTTGAGCTCGGAATTCGCGGATTCAAGTGTGCCACGTTGAAGGAATTGGAATTGGCGCTCGGAGCCGGAGCCGACAAGGCAATCCTCTCCTTCCCGCAGGTCCAGGAGCGCAAGATCGAGCGTCTTTGCAGTCTGGTGTCGTCCTACCCGGACGCATGGATTGCTGCAATCGTGAGTTCCTCCGTTCACGTCGATATACTGGCCACGGTTGCCACCCGCAGAAAGCAATCCCTGCGAGTCATGCTGGATCTGGATGCTGGCATGCACCGAACGGGTATCGGAATCGGCCGCGAAGCCGAATCGCTATACCGAGAAATCGACGCGCATCCGATGCTGCAGCCATCTGGTTTTCATCTGTACGATGGACACAACGAGTTCAGCGATGTTAAAGAGCGCGAAGCAGCGGCACAGCAAAACGTCAAGTCGCTTCAGGATTTTCAAGAGCTCATCGAGTCGGCGGGGATGTCTGTTCCGTGCGTCGTGGCCGGAGGCAGTTGGACATTCCCTTACTACGCCCGAACAGAGGGTATGTACGGATCGCCGGGGACCTTCGTCTACTGGGACGCAGGCTACGGCGCGTCAATGCCCGACCTTCCATTTCGTAGTGCCGCGCTGATTCTGACCCAGGTGGTGGACCGGTTTCCAGAGGCAGGGACGATCACCACAGACCTTGGATCGAAGGGAGTCAGCTCAGACCTTCAACTCGAAGAGCGCGCCTTCCTGCTCGGGTATCCGGAGGCGCACCTCGTAGGCCAGAGTGAAGAACATGGGGTATTCCAGGTCTCGGGTGAGCTGCCTGGCGTGGGCGACTATTTACTCGCCGTACCAGGCCACATTTGTCCCACCACGATCCGCTACCCTGGTATCCACGTGATTGATGCAGCCGGGGAGGTAATCGACTACTATCTGCACACCGCACGGGATCGTCAATAGTCGAGCTCCGTCAACAAAACTGACATCCAGTGATTCATGGCTGAAAAGAACAACGTACAGGAAGAAGGACTGGTTCGAGCGATCGGAACGGGTGCCCTCGGAATCAACGTGATCAACATGATCGTAGGGGGCGGCATATTCGTATTGCCGGGGCTGGTAGCAGCCATTCTTGGACCCGCCGCAATCATTGCCTACCTGATCTGTTCCGTAACAGTAGCCCTCGTCTTCTTGTGCTTTGCCGAGGTCGGAAGCCGCGTATCCCGCAGCGGGGGCACTTACGCGTATGTCGAAGAAGCATTTGGCCCGTTTGTCGGGTTTATAGCCTCAATTCTCTTCTGGTTTGGTTTTTCTGCACTTGCGGACGCGGCCATAACAGTAATAATGGTGGATGCCCTTGCCGTCCTCTTTCCGATCTTGAACGATTTCTTTCCGCGCGCGGTGTTTATTGTCGGCTTGCTCGTGTTCCTGACTGTTGTCAACATCCGGGGTGTTAAACAAGGGGTTCGATTGTATGTCTTCAATACAATCATCAAGCTGGTCCCGTTGGTGTTATTGCTCGTGGTTGGATTGTTTGCAATAGACCTGCAGAATCTCGTCATTCCCGAATGGCCTTCCATAGCAAACATTGGCGCGGCTTCCATCCTGCTATTCTATGCATTCAACGGAGCGGAATCAGCCCTCAATGCGAGCGGTGAAATAATGAATCCTGCGAGAACCGTTCCTCGCGGACTTCTTCTCGGCCTGAGCGGAATCCTTGTCCTGTACGTTGGCCTGCAGACGGTGTCGCAGGGGGTGCTTGGACCCGATCTTGCGAACAACACGGTTGCTCCTCTCGTGGCCGTTGCCACTGGAGTCTTTGGCGACTGGGGAGGAAAGATGTTGATCGCGGCGGTGGTACTCTCGATTTATGGCAATCTGAGCGGCGACCTGTTGGGAGGCCCCAGAATCATTTTCGCGTCAGCCCTGGACAACAACCTGCCCCGCTCCCTTGGAAAAGTACATCCGAAGTACAAGACCCCTCATGTTGCCATTATTTTCTTCGCGACAGTCATTGCGGTGTTCGCGTTGAGCGGCACGTTCAAATATTTGGCGGTTGTGGCTACCGGTTCACTTCTCTTGGTGGATCTGGCAGTCATTCTTGCTGTTCCGCTGCTTCGCCGGCGCGACGGAATGCCAAAGGAAGGCCAATTCAGACTGCCATTCGGGCACGTCATCCCGATACTGGCCTTCGGTGTCGTCGGTTGGCTACTTCTGCAGATGCCACTGAACGAGGCGGCCACTGTCGGAGCGTTGATTGGCGCTTGTGTCGTGTTCTACTTTGGTCGTTCAGCGTGGCGAAAGGCAAGGAGAAACGAAGATCCTGGCGACATCCGCTAGTTCGGAACAGTCGGATTCTCTGGTAGAACAATTGGGGCAGGATCAACTCCGACCATTGGCAACGACTCCCCGAGACGGGTTCGAATCGCTTCGAGACGTTGCTGCAACTCCTCCTTCACGGCGAAATAGTGGGTGTCGTTGATCAGATTGTTGAGCTCGTAGGGATCATTTTTCAAATCATAGAGCACCCAATCACCGCGATAGTGTCTTGCATAGATCCACTCCTTGGTGCGAATGCCCCGCCAATCCGTCCCCGGGCCTCCATCCTTATGCACGTTGAACAGAAAAGCTTCCTCTCGCTGCTCGTCTGATGTGCCTTCAAACACGGCGGATAGATCCATTCCTTCAACGACTTTGGGAATAGCGATATCACTCAAGCCCAATATCGTGGGCATCATGTCTACCGTGGTCACGATCCAGTCTTTCCTTTGTCCCGCGAGAATCTTGTCCGGATAACGGAGGATAAAGGGGATATTGATCGATTCTTCCCATGGGCGTTGTTTAAGGCGATGGCCCTGCGATCCTAGCATGTCACCATGGTCGGCGGTGAAAACGAAAATGGTATTGTTTGCGAGGCCCGCCGCCTCGAGCGCCTGAGATAATCTCCCAATATTGACATCGATACTTGTTATAGCGGCGTAATAAAGGCGCAGGGTCTCTTCATTGTCTGACGCCACGTTTGGACGGCCGAGAAGCTTGACCCCGTCGTACATATCCACATATTGCTGCGGTACCAGGGGATAGGGGTTGTGAGGGGGACCGAATGAAAGAAACAGGCTGAAAGGCTTCTGTTTATTGTCTTTGATGAACTCAATCGCAAGGTCTGTTTGCACATCGGGTTCCCATCCTGGTACTTCCGTGGGCTGGGTTGAGTCATTGAGCCAGTAAACGCTCTGATCGTGCTTATGGGAAACATTGCGAACAGCCCAATAATCCCATCCACGCCTTGAGATGGCATCGACGGGATCATTCCTATCTCCGGACAGGTGCCATTTGCCGATATAGCCGGTCGTGTAGCCTGCCTGTTTCAGCACTTCCGGGAATATCACCTCATCATCCGGCAATCGAATATCGTTGACGATAACGCCCGTAGAGTGGCTGTAACGCCCCGTCATGAGCTGTGCGCGAAAGGGCGTGCAGACCGGATGGCCGGATATGGCGTTGCTGATTATGACGCCCTCGGCGGCCAATCGGTCCAGATTGGGTGTGATGACCTGGTCGTTGCCCATGGCTCCCATCGCATGGGCGCGCATTTGATCAGCGATAACAAATACGATGTTGGGCTGCGTGGCTGGATCACCTTCAATATGACCTCGCGCAGCGCCCGCCGGTTGAGATGAGTCACAGGAGGTCAGCAAGAGGGTCACCAGGCTGAAGCCAATGGCGGCTACGCAAAAATGCCTGGCTGTGAGCCGGTGTGAAATAAGGTCAATTAGACGACTAGCCATGTGGTAGAATTTTTCTCTGTCCGCGATTCGTCGCGCATAGGGTAATGTAGGCGCCTTGGTTCGGTAGTGCGGCCGATTTCAGAAACCACCCCGATCTGCGATGTTTTTCGACAGCAATTCCTTCAGCTCGGCGACATCTGCTGCATGGCCCGGTTCGTCGGCCAGGTTTACCGTTTCATCGATGTCGTTCACACTATCGTAGAGCATGTGTGAGATCAGCGTCCCGTCCTGCGTTCGAAACTCGGTGTAGGAGTAGCGGTCTGTCCGAACATTTTCAGCATTTCTCCAGCGCGGGAAGACGGCCGGTTTGCCGGGGCTTGCCGGGTTCTCGATCATAGGGAGCATGCTTGTACCCTGCAGATGAACCGGCGGCAGTGTCCCTGTCATGGCTAAGAGCGTCGGATAGATGTCGATAAATTCGACAAGGCCGTTCGCTTCGCCCGGAGCAGCTCCCGGAGCTCTGATAATCAAGGGCGCGTGCGTTGCGACATTGAAAGGTGAGTGTTTGGCCCACAGGCCGTGCTCACCCAGGCTCCAGCCGTGGTCGCCAACGAGGACGACGATCGTATTCTCGGCGAGGTTCAAATCGTCCAGGGCGCGAAGCACCTTACCAATCTGGGCATCCGCATAGCTGGTTGCTGCGTAGTAACCGTGGCGCAGCTTGAGCGCCATTTCCTTTGAAACCGGCTCAGGCGCGTCGGGGACAGTTGCATAGTTGCGGAGCTCGCCCCAATAGTGTTTTGCTTCTGTTGGCGCGTTCAAGGGCATATGATCAAACTCAGCCAGCGAAATTTCGGCCGGATCATACTGATCCCAATACTTTGCTGGCGCGTTGAACGGCAAATGCGGCTTCATGAACCCGACAGCCAAAAAAAATGGCGATTCATTATCGCGAAGTACACCCAGCTCCCGAATCGCCCGCTCGGCAATCATTCCGTCGAAATAAGCATTGTCCGGGACGTCCATACGCTCGAACGGCGGACCACGTTTTGAGTCTTCGTCCGTGTCGGATTTGATGTTGGCGGGGTCGAGATAATTGCGCCAACTTGCGGCTGTCCGGACGGCCAGGTCATGGACGGGACGCCATTCCGGTCGGGACCACGCGTCAGCGCTTTCTCCGTCCACATGCAGAATTTTACCGAGACTGAGGGTCGTGTAGCCCGCCGCTTTCAAATGGGCGGGGAGAGTCGCGATGCCTGGTGCGTCTGTATCTGCGCGGGCGAGAAAATTTACAAACCGTGTTGATGTGGGCCGCAGCCCTGTCATCAGGCTCGCACGGGACGCGCCGCAAACAGGGACATTCACGTAGGCACGCGTGAAAACCACGCCCTCTGCTGCCAACCGGTCCAATGCAGGCGTGACCATCCCCGTCCGGCCGTAGGCGGCGAATTGCGGCCGCAGGTCATCCACCATGATGAACAGGATGTTGGGCTGCGTAGCAGAAGCACGTTCAACATATTCTTGCTCAGTCTGTGCGGTCTTCGAGCAACCTGTGGCTGCCAGCAGGAGAGTCGCCAAACACAAACCAAAGATGGCTTTGTAAGAACTCGCTGCTTTCGGCCGAATTGAAAAGGGATTATTCACTTTGGAATTTCAGCGCCTCTACTTTCAGTGAGTCTTTGAGCGCTCCATACGCTTCGTTGCCCGCGAGATTGATCCATTCATGCGGGTCAGTGGCGTGATCGTACAGTTCTTCCGAACCATCTTCGTATCGAATGTATCGCATCGTTTCTGTTTGAACGGCAGTGTTCTGCGGGCCGTAGCTCAAGAATGCAAACTCGCGCTTGCCGCCGGGATCTTCAATAAGTGGAATGATTGACTGCCCCTCAATATGTACAGGCACCTCCAATCCAGCCAGTTCAGCGAGTGTGGGATAGAGGTCGACAAGAGAAATGGGCTGGTTGTTCGTACCGCCGGCTATTGTGAACCCGGGCGCCACCACGATGAAGGGTACGCGCGTAGTATTGTACCAAAGTGCGGCTTTTGTCCAATGTCTCTTTTCACCCAGGTTCCAGCCATGATCGCTGGTGAGAATGATCATGGTTTCTCGACTGCGCGGGTTGTTTTTCAGTGCGTCCAACAACAAGCCGATTTGTGCGTCGACGTAGTTCACACTGGCCAGGTAAGAACTCACCATATATCGCCACTCTGCTTCACCGCCCATCTCCAGAATTTTCTCGTGGTCGCTGTAGACGCCCTCATGAAAGTCCCGATGTGCATGTGCACGCGCCAACGCGATTGAATAAGGAGGCATGTCATCCCAGTCGTCCCCTTCCGGCAATTCAGGTAGTGCGACCTCATTCGGAGGGAATTTGTCAAAGTATTTCCTGGGCGCATTCAGTGGGCGATGAGGGCGATAAAAGCCAACCGTCATGAAGAGAGGTTGGTCTGAGGGCGTGTTCCATTGGTCGATGGCCCATTTTGCGACCCTGTAATCGCCCGTCTCTTCATCATCCAATGATTGCGGCCCGCCATCCCCCCACAGGTTTACTCTGTCGTCGGTGAAGGTGGTGTCTTCAATCGATGTTCTTTGCAGCGGCAGATAAGCATCCAGTTCCGGGTCAGGTTTTTCGAAGTTGGTAATTTTCCCGCCACTGACAACCCGGTAGTTGTTGTTCAGAAAATGTCGGTGTAAAAAAACGGCTTCATGTTTGGCCTTCGAGGTTTTGCCCGACATGGGTTGCGTCCCGAAGAAGGGTGGCCTCGTCGTGTTGTTAAAATAAATGCCCGTGCTTTTTGGGTAGCGGCCGGAGAGGAAGCTCTGTCGTGATGGATAACACTGCGGCGCATTCGAGTGCGCGTTGGTGAACAGCATTCCCTGCCCAGCGAGGTCGTCAAGATTGGGCGTGAGAGCTTGGGGATGACCGTTCATGACGCCGACCCAATCGTTTAGATCATCGACGATTATCAAAACGATATCGGGCCTGTCCGTGGAACTGGATGCCAACAGCGCGGGATCCTCCCCCGCGCATCCAGAAACGGCGAGAAGGACCAGAAGGCCGACAATACTCGAAACAGCGTAGTTTTTTGTCGTCATTATTCGTCCAGCGGAGAAAGGGCTATTCCACGATAAACGTCTGTCCGCTCAGGCAGCCCTCTACTGACTTGCTAAAGGCCAGACCAACCGCTTCGTCAGATACATGCACGTGGCCCGGGAAGAAGCCATCGTATTTCTCTCGACATGATTCAAGAATTTCGGGGCTGACCGAGTTAATGCGAATACCGCGAGGCATGTCAATCGCAGCCGCTCTCACGAAGCCATCGAGAGCGCCATTGGCAGCGGCAGCGCACGATGCCCCAGGAATCGGGTCCCGGTTCAGAACGCCGCTGGTTACCGTAAAGGATCCGCCGTCATTCACGTAATCGAATCCTTCCAGGACCAGGTTAATCTGTGGCAAGGCCTTTTGATATATACCAATCATTAACTGTTCGCCGCTCATTTCATGCACGGGTCCAAAATGAACGTGGCCGACCGCGCTCACCACGGCATCAACTTTCCCAACTTGTTGGTACATCGCGCGGATGCTCTCGACGTCTTCGATATCCATCTGCACATCACCGCTGGTTCTGCCAACACGGATGATTTCGTGTCGACTCGACAGTGCGTCCACCGCAGTGCTGCCGACGGCTCCCGTTGCGCCCACGATAATTACTTTCATTTCGAGATCCTTATTGAGTCCTGCGTTTTTAAGCTCGACGAATATAGGAAGCATGCCCTTATGTATACTCTGGAGCGCGCTTGGACGGCGGCCCTTCCGAGCAGTGCAGTCGACCTGCTCCCAATCATCTGTCAAAGAATACAGAAGTGAAATCCTTGCTCCGTGAACGAAAGCAGATACTTATCGCCGCAGCGTGCGTTGGGTTGTTTTTTGGATGCGCCAAAGACCCGAATCAAGATCCAGCCAGTAACAGTGAAGAAATCGGTCAGGAAGCCATGCGGCCCAATGTGTTACTGATCGCGGTCGATGATCTGAATGATTGGGTCGGATATACCGGCGTTCACCCAGACACGCGTACACCCCATATCGATGCTCTTGCTGAGCGTGGTACAGCATTCACTCAAGCCTATAGTCAGTATCCGTTGTGCGGGCCATCGCGGGCCAGCCTGTTTGCGGGCTTGTTGCCCAGCACGCTGGGACTATACCGGCACCCCAGGCCTGACGATCTCGTGGTGGAGGCGGCCGAGGAGCACAACACCGTGTTGATGCACACCTTCTTCCGCGAGAATGGATACAAGACGATGGCGGCGGGCAAACTGATGCATCGTCATGTTCCTGAGGGAAGTGTGGACCTGTCCGACAGTAGAAGAAGCTGGGACAGAATGCCGGATGGCAACAGAGTCAATTTTTCGTCAGATGGGACCATGACAGATTGGGGGCCTTTCCCCGGTCCGGAAGCGGAAATGTCTGATCCGATGACAGCCGAGTGGGCTGTACAACGACTTCAAGAGAAGCATGAAAATCCCTTTTTATTGATGGTAGGCTTTATCCGACCACATGTGCCCTGGCACGTACCACAGGAGTATTTTGACCTATTTGGAGATGCGAAAGAGCTTGCCCTGCCTCCGTATCGCGCTAATGATCTGGATGATGTGCCAGCCTATGCACAGAAAACCAATATCCAGCCCCAGATGCCGCAGACCCCATGGTTGATTCAAAACGACGTGTGGCACGATATGGTGCAGGCCTATCTGGCCAGCGTAAATTTCGCTGATCATTATGTAGGTCAGGTTCTGGATGCGCTCGAAGAAAGTCCGTATGCAGACAACACCATCATCGTACTCGTTTCTGATCACGGCTACTTGCTGGGCGAAAAAAACACCACCCAGAAACACAGCTTGTGGGAGCGCGCCAACAAGGTCCCACTGATTATCGCGGGCCCGGGGCTGCCGCGGGGCGAAAGCCGCGCACAAACCGTTGGTTTGCTGGACATCTATCCCACGCTGTTGGATCTGGCGAACCTGCCTGCGAATCCTGTCAATGAGGGGCACAGTCTAAAGCCGATTCTCGACGATGAGGGTATCGATTGGGACTATCCCACCATCACTCAGTACCGTCTGGAGGAAGAGGGGTCCGATTTCCATGGTCAAACCGTCCAGTCGGGGCCATGGCGTTACAGCCTTTATGGAGATGGGAGCGAGGAGCTGTATAACCACCAGGACGACCCCAACGAGTGGACCAACCTCGCCGCAAATACCGAAACCCGTGCGCAATACACCGAGCTGATCGGGGGTCTCAGGAATCAGCTACCGACTGGCTTTTTCACGGCCCTCCACTAGAGGGATCTCCGGATATCGTCAGCGCACTTCCGCAAGATGGGCGCTTCTTTCAATCAGCCTGCCGCGGCAACGCTTCGAAGAGTCTCCAACAGGTTGTCTTCGATCTCGATTTGATTGCTCTCCAGTATCGCAGATCTAATCCGGTCGCCCCGCTCCCCTGGGACCATCACTTCTTTAACTCCCTCGAGTTTTTTGGCCTGTTTTATCGCGCGGGTCATTTTGCTAGTCTCTTCGATAAAGGTCTGCATTCCGATCATGGCTTCGGGATCAATCGCAATCACGACATTTCCGTCGTTGTCGCTCTTGTTTAAAAAGTCACCGCCAACCAAAGCTCCGCCTATAATCTGAACCATCAGCGCAAGCCCGGCGCCTTTAAAGCCTTTGTCAAACGGCCGCAGTGCACCCCCCATTATTTCAGCAGGATCTGTCGTTTCGTTTCCATCTTTGTCATAACCAAGACCTTCAGCCACCTGAACTCCCTGTGTTTTGGCCTCTACCAATCCATAGTAGGCGATTCCTGATGATGACATGTCCAGCACAATTGGCTCATTTTCGGTCGGTACTCCCCAGGCTATCGGATTGGTGCAAAACAAGGGTTCGTACGATCCGTGTGGAGGTACCATCGGCCAGGGGTAACTCGACATCGTAATTCCAACCAAGCCCGCGTCGGCGATCTTTCGCGACCAGTAACCAGCGGCGCCGGAGGATCCATCACCCGTATGTACCCCGACTATCGCGATGCCCGATTCTTTGGCTTTTTCTATAACCAGATTGACGGCTTTTTCCATGGCAATTGCTTCCATGGAAAGGTTGGCATTGATTATTGCGGTGGCTGCGGTCTCTTTTTCTACTGTGGGTGCCTTGGCGTCTTTATTTTTCGGCATTCCGGCGCCAATCAGCTTTACGATGCCCTGATTATTGCCCCTCAACTGGGCATACATCAGCATATCCAGAATGATGGTGGCTTCGTCCTCGGAATAGCCAAAGGTCAAGATCGCTTTTCTGGACAGTGTCTCTAGTTCCTGGATTGAAATGTGCATTTCACTTCTGGGTTTATTTTCCGTCTCGCCCGTGAGCGCCGTTTTGGTCAGTTCCGCACGGTCATGGTGAAGGTGTCCGAGAGCTTCGGATTTGTTGCCGTCAGGATTATTCTCGTCAGTCGATCTCCCCAGTTTCGTCTCATACGTTCATCTTCCAGTGGAATGGGTTCGAACGTAACGTCGAATCGTTCGTGGTCGTAATCGATTGTGGCCGACACCGGAGCTCCATCGGTCGTAGCCAACGTGATTCGCCCAGGCTCATGCACGGCCGGCGACAGGGACGTCATCAAGTTCAGAGTGAGCGGTCCACGAATTTCTTCAAGCCGGTACTCATCACGGATCTCGACGGATTGACCCCGATTGAGCGTCACACTCCGAACCCACGATTGGACGGCCGCCTCTTCGGGATACGCACCCGCTATATCCAGTGTCAGACTGGCTTGCCGGCCGGAAGAGCTGTACTGCACGTTTCTCGCGGTGAACTCGCGGCCGTCTTTCTGCATGATGCCATTGATCGTGGGCACATTGTGGAAGGCCGACTGCACGTTCCAATTTGTGTAGCGATGCTCCCCAAATGTCGTCGCGTTGTAGACGCCAGAGCCCACGTCGATGAGCACCGGACGTCCATCTGCATAAACGAGGAAATTGCCGATGTCGTTGTGGTTGTGGCTCTCGAAGTTGTGGCCGCCCTTGGCGGCCACATACAGACCCGCACTCGATCCTTCCACGGAACGGGCCCCCATCACTTGAATATCTTTGAGCCAAAAATCGAGTGCCTGTGGCTCCGCCGGCTGAGTCGAACGCAGATCATCAATCAGGAAAAGTGCTGGCAGCTGGCGACCCAGGCTGCCGAAACTACCGGGAATGGCACCCTCGCCCCAGCCCTGCTTTTCGGCTGAAAATGCCGCAAATCCTGTTAACAGGGAGTCCTTGATGGCGCGGCCATATTGAAATACAAGGGCCGGTGCTACGTTTATGCGCGGTGAGGCATCGGCAAAGTTGATGAAATACTCAGAGCTGATGTACGTGCGATAAATGAATTTACCCATCTCTTGAATTAGGGGCTTTTCATAAATGTCGATTGCGCCTCCTGAGGCGCTGCCAAGCAGCTCCAGGGCATCTAGTAGAGACCCCGCGGCACGACTCCAGTAGCTTGGCCCTTCATCACTTCCACCGTCAGACGGGTAGCCGTCGATGAATTGATCGAGGCTGTACATGATCTTGTGAATGGACTTCAATCGGCGCTCCTCATCCCGCTCCAACAACAACACCATCGTCAACCAGTTGGAATTGATCCAGGGATTCCAATTGTTCAGATTATGTGGCCCATATCCCATCCACCAGAAGTCTTCGCGTTCCAGATTTGGAGTGAGAATGCGGCGATCGACCTCAAGGTGGATGCGTTCGCGAATCAAAGGGGAGATCTCGTCCAGACGGTCTCCCACCAGATAGAGCGTCCACGCCAGAAGGCTTCCGGTTTCGGCTGCGAAAAGATCTACAATGGGTTCCGCGACATCGGGCAGTCCTCGTCCGGCCCGTTGCACGGCTAAATGAGGAGGTATACCCCAGAAGCTTTCTTCACTGATGGCCCAGATGCCGTTGACAATGTCATCGACAAATCGACCTTCTCCTTCCATGACTTCAGCGAGAACGAGCTGAGCCAGTTGCCGTCGACGGCCAAAGGTGAGGCTTGAGTAATTTGATCGGTTGCCCGTTCGCACAAATTCGAGGAAAACCGTTGCTGGCAAAGATTCCCATTCTTTGCCGAGGGCCTCTTCTCCCAGAGCGATGTGTCCATTTCGGACTGCGTCTGGCAGCGACTGCCATCCTTCGGGTTCGTTCACATCTGGATAGGGGTGCCAGTCGTCACGTGGAATGATGACCTTTTGCAAATATTTGAGGTCGTACTGACCGGCCAGGAATGCGCGTTCTTGCCCCGAGGTATACTGAGAATGGGCGAGAGCCGTCGTGGTCAATGTGAGGACCGAGCTCACGAGGAGCGCGCGAATAAATTTCATGGGCGTATCTCATTTTTAGATCCGGGGTCCGATGCAGACGAAATCATCCAGATTGATCCATTGGCCTTCGACAATAGATAGATTTCTCCCTCAGCGTCCATTCCGAAGCGAAGGTCGGCGCGCGGCCTTTGCGCAAAGTGCTCGAACGAGCGCCTGGCGCCCTCTGAATCAAGAAGGACAACCTCTCGAATTTCAGCATCCATGTCACCTCCAGCCATCTCACTGGCGAGGGTGTAGAAAACACGTCCGGACACGATGTCTCCAAACAGATATTTCCCGTAGAGCGCCGGCAATCGAGAGCCACGATAGACAAATCCGCCCACTATGGCCCGCAGCTCATCGTGATCGAGGCGTGCGACAGGATTTGTGTATCCATGAGCTTGGTTCGCCGCAGACAAGGCGTACACTTTAAGTGGATTTTCCTTTTCAAATCGAAACCCACCCTCGCGCAGATTCCAGCCGTAGTTGGCACCTTCTAGCCCCGGGAAGATGCTGTCTACCTGCTGCTCACCGATGTGACCGATGAACATCGCGCCCGTTGAGGAATCCCAGCTGAATCGGTGTGGATTGCGGAGTCCTAACGCCCAAATTTCGCCCAGGGCGTCCTTTTGGGAAACGAACGGGTTGGCGGACGGAATGCCATACTGCCCATTCGGGCTATCACTTCCCAACGGATCGATGCGAAAGATCTTGCCCGTGTGAGCGCTCAGGGATTGTGGATTATTCGTCTGCGCGTTCGGCCTTTCGCCATCTCCAACGCTGATATAGAGCAGTCCGAAGTCCTCATCTCCGGGCTGCGCCCTCGGATCAAATCCCATCTGCTGCATGCCGTGCAGCTGTGATGGAAAACCCATTCTGAGAACCTCCCTACTGGATCCCTTGAATGTCGAGTGTTCAGGCTCCGTGGTCGTCCACTCGAGAAGCACGCCCTGGATGACGTCTCCAGCCTGGTGGGAGTAGTCCGGCGTTCTAGTAACGAGCGCCTCTCCGGCTTCCGTGTGTATTGTATACAGCTTCCCGTTTTGAGCGAAATCGGGATGAAACACGAAAAATCCGAATCCAGAACCCAGGCCGGGGCTGTCCACAAAATCGGGAGCCTGGCTACTAAGATCGAGATACTCAGTCACCTCTCCTTCATCGATCAGGTACATTTTGCCCCGGAGGTCATTCACAAAGAGGCGCTTCGTGCCGTCACCAGCGTCGCTGAGATAGTTGATCCGTGCCATGGGCCCTCCGGACGTATCACTGGGCGGAATAACCGCAAACGAATCCAGGCCAAGGGTGAGGGTACCGGTCTCGATCCGCTTGGAAATCGGATCTACGAGCGGCGCTGAACCATTCTCCAGATGAACGCGGCGAATGGCGCCAGTATCATTGAAGGTCCCGAAACCAACCGCACCCGAGTCGAAGGTTTTATCCGTGGCCGTCATCAGGGGAGTACGAAGATCGTCCATGTACACTTCAATTCGACCAGTGGAGACATTCCTGTCAACTCTGATCTCGTGCCATTCAGTATCGTTTAGTCGCGCCGGAGGCGGGTTATCCAGACCCTGCTCGTCAATGCGCAGTCGATCGGCGTGGTTGACAACAAAAATGCCATTATGAGCCATAACGGTGTTGTCGTTTGACAGGTGCGCGTAATAGAATTTGGACGGTGAACGGTAGCCAAATACCACGATCACATCCCGGCCAACAACTTCTGGACTGGTGGTTGATTTTATTTCTGCCGTCAGGTGAAAATCAGCTACATCTTCTGTGCCCGCCAGGTGCGCTACTGCAAAAGGACGCCGAATGCCTTCGACAGGTAGGCCTGGGCTGATTTGTTCGAGCACGCCCTCATCGTAAGTCCAGAGCGATGAGTTCTCGAAGACCCACTCATCGGTCGACACTATGAGGGCTGCGGGAGGCTCTGAGTTCGTGGAACCAGTTTCCCCACCACAATCAACAACGACAACTGCCAGGCAGACCACGAGGAGTAGTCGAGCGGGAAATCGGTGCATGCGCTTTCCTGAAGTGATGGACGAGTGGTGGGTTTCTCTCGAGACTGGGCCTCAAGTTGCTGCCAAGGCCATCCTTGAGAGCAATTCTCCCCGCCAATAGTAGGAAAAGAGGCACACACCTCCCAACCTGCCTTGTGCCTCGATCGACGTTCTGAAGGGTCAGAAGCGATATGGTCGAGGTAGATTCGACGCTAAGTGATGCGAATTCCATCGCGAACGTCGTATTCTCCCGCGAGATGATCGTTTTCCCGACAGTGTACAATCCGTGACCAGCAGGACTGAAATCGCCAGTGAACTGATTCGACAGGGCGCCATCGCGGTCGTTCGTATGGCGGATGCCGAGAAGCTTATCAGGGTCGTTGAGGCGGTCGCTGAAGGTGGATTGACCGCTATTGAAATCACCTTGACGACACCGCGCGCGGTAGAACTGATCTCCGAAATATCTTCGCGATTTGGTGACTCGATACTGCTAGGCGTTGGTTCGGTGCTTCGCGCGGAGGATGCCAGAGCTGCAATCGACGCGGGCGCACGCTTCGTCGTGAGTCCAATATTTAAAAAAGAAATTATCGATACCGCCCACGCACGCAACTTGCCCGCTCTGGCCGGAGCTTTTACCCCAACAGAGATCCAAGTGGCAATAGACGCTGGTGCAGACATCGTCAAGGTCTTCCCCGCTGGCGTAGTCGGGATGGCCTTCTTCAAGGCGGTTCTGGCGCCCATGCCGAAATGTCGCTTGATGCCCACCGGCGGTGTCACCCTTGAAAACGCTGGTGACTGGATTCGAGCGGGTGCATGCGCCGTCGGCATTGGAAGTGCGTTACTCGACAAAGACGCGATTACAAGCGGGACGTTTGAAATACTGACCGAGCGAGCAGCGACGCTTCTTCTATCAATAGAACAGGCTCGAGACCGAACGTACCAATCCTTGATTCGGTAGATTATTCGCCATGAAAACAATCACCTTCGGAGAGATGATGCTCCGGCTTTCGACGCCGGGATTCAAACGATTCGTCCAGACGGATTCCTTTGACGCGACCTTTGGTGGAGGCGAGGCGAACGTTGCGGCGTCCCTGGCCAACTACGGATTCGATAGTTGTTTCGTGAGCAAGTTTCCCTCTAACGACATCGGTCAGGCGGCGGTCAATCATCTCCGTCGGTATGGCATTTCGGACCGGTATATCGTACGCGGGGGTGACCGCGTTGGAATCTATTTCCTGGAAACAGGCGCCAGTCAGCGCAGCTCCAAGATCATCTATGACAGGGAGGGAGCCGCAGTAACCACGCTGACAGAAGCCGAGCTCGATATGGATGCCATATTCGACGGTGCATCATGGTTTCATTGGACCGGGATAACCCCGGCGCTCGGGCCAACTCCACGGAAAACGCTCGTGTCGATGTGCAAGGCCGCTCGCGAGGCTGGAGTCACGGTGAGCTGCGACCTTAATTATCGAGAAAAGATGTGGACGACCCAGGAGGCGCAGCAGGCCATGCGACCCCTGATGGAATACGTTGACGTCTGCATTGCAAACGAAGAAGACGCCTCCAAGAGCCTCGGTCTGGACGTGGAAGAATCCGATGTCGAGGCTGGGTCACTCGATGAGGCAGCGTATGCGAATCTGCTGAGGAGTCTCAAAAGTGAGTACGATTTCTCTGCGGTTGCCGTAACCCTTCGTGAAAGTCACTCTGCATCTCGTAACGGATGGAGCGCCATCATGCTCGACGACAAGGATTGCTCTGAACCGTTTCGTTCCACCAGGTACGACATCCAGTTGGTAGACCGCATTGGAGGAGGAGATGCGTTTGCTGGCGGCCTCATCGCCGGACTCTTGAAAAAGGACAGTACGAGGGATGCGCTGGAGTTCGCCGTCGTGGCCTCGTGTCTCAAGCAGACGATTCCTGGCGATTTCAACCTGGTGTCGGAGCAGGAGGTCGATCGCCTTGTGAGAGGTTCCGGCTCCGGGCGGGTTGAGCGCTGAGTACGAACTAGATAGTATTTTGAAGTAGATTCGTCGGACGCGTTCGTTGGATTCGCTAAAACGGGCCATTTCAGCCCAAAAAGTAGATCCCGGCCGCTGGAGTAATCAGAACTATGTCGAAATCAGCAGTAATTTTAGTGACCGGTGCGAGCCGCGGACTGGGCCGAGGCATAGCGGAGCACCTCGCCGGTCAGGGTTATTCCATCGCCATCAACTTCGCCCGAAACGCTTCGGCAGCAGACGAAACTGTGGCGCTCTGCGAAGCGAAGCGCCTGAACGACGGCCAGCGATTTCTGAAGGTTCAGGCGGACATTTCCCTCGCCGCCGATCGTAGCCGCATGCTGGGCGAAGTTCTCGAAGATTTCGGCCGCCTCGATTGCCTGGTCAACAATGCCGGCATAGCGCCAGACTCGCGCACGGATATCGTAGAGGCGAGCGAAGAGTCGTACGACAAAGTGATGGAGACCAATCTCAAGGGGCCTTACTTCCTGACCCAATCGGTTGCCAGGTATTGGCTCGGCGACAAACCGGAGCCAATGCTTTCGGGCGGCTTCTGCGTCATTTTTGTCACCAGTATTTCAGCTCACACCGCCAGTACTTCCCGCGGCGAGTACTGTATCTCCAAAGCCGGTCTCTCCATGGCCGCGCAGTTATGGTCGGCGCGTCTTGCGGGCGACGGCATCCCGGTATATGAGCTGCGCCCAGGAATAATGGAGTCGGACATGACGGCAGGCGTGCGGGACCAATATCAGAAGCTGATCGAGGAAGATGGGCTCGTACCTCAGCGTCGTTGGGGCACCGGTGAAGACCTCGGCCGCGCTGTTGCATCGCTTGTGGGCGGCGATTTTTCGTTTTCAACCGGCTCCATCATCGACGTGGACGGCGGCTTACACATTCGGCGACTTTAGGCAGACATTTGGCAGACTCCAAGAAATAGACATGATCAATGTCAATACAGACCTGAGCCCGGGAGCGCTGCTTCCCAAGCTCGATCAGTTCTTCTCCATGGCCGGCGACAAGATTCGCCTGCTGGACGGAGAGTGGAATTCGGCTCAGGGCAGCCCCGTGGTCACCATCAACGGTAAATACGCCACACGCGGATGGACCGAGTGGACCCAGGGTTTTCAGTTTGGCTGCGCTCTGCTGCAGTTCGACGCAACGGGCGACGAAGAATTTCTGGATCTTGGGCGACAGCGCACTCTCGATTTGATGCCTCCGCATCTGACCCACATGGGCGTGCACGACCACGGTTTCAATACCGTCAGCACCTTTGGCAATCTCCTCCGACTGATCAACGAAGGCCGCATTGATGCCCAGGAATGGGAGAAACGATACCTCGAGCTGGCGATCAAAGTATCCGGCGCCGTGCAGGCGTCGCGCTGGACAGGCCTCCCCGATGACCTCGGCTTCGTCTATTCCTTTAACGGGCCTCACTCTCTGTTCTCCGATACCATCCGCAGCATGCGATCGCTCGTGTGGAGTCATGCCCTGGGCCACGTTTTGAAGGGTGAACACGATGCCGTAAACAATCTTCTCGGACGCGCCCTTGAGCATGCAGAAACCACCTCCCGATTCAACGTCTATTTCGGGAACGGTCGGGATTCGTATGACGAGTACGGGCGGGTGGCTCACGAATCGATTTTCAACCTGAACGACGGCTCGTACCGCTGCCCCAGTTCCCAGCAGGGATACTCTGCCTTCACTACCTGGACCCGCGGCCAGGCCTGGATTCTGTGCGGCTATTCTGAGCAGTTGGAGTTTCTGGGAGCTGTTCCGGCTTCAGAGTTCGAGGGGCTGAAGAATCCTTTGTTCCACGACAAGGCGGCAGTGCTTAATCGTCTGAAGGAGGTCGCGACTGCGACCGCCGAACATTACATCCGCGAGACCCCTGTCGATGGCATTCCGTACTGGGACACCGGAGCCCCGGGTCTGGCAGGGCTTGGCGACTACCGGGATCGTCCGGCCGAGCCGCACAACGCCCACGAGCCGGTCGACAGCTCCGCTGCGGCGATTTCGGCGCAGGGCTTGATCCGTCTGGGAGTGGTCCTGAAGGCGATGAACGAACCTGATGCGGATCGTTACCTGAAAGCCGGGCTAACGGTGGCATCGCGGCTCTTCGAGGAGCCCTATCTGTCCACCGATCCCAACCATCACGGCTTGCTGCTGCACTCCGTCTATCACCGCCCCGGCGGCTGGGATCACATTCCCGACGGCCAATCCATTCCCTGCGGTGAATCCAGCATGTGGGGGGATTACCACGCGATGGAATTGGCCTTACTGATAAAACGAATGGCCAATGGTGGCTATTATCAGTTTGCACGTTGGGGAAACTGAACACATATGGCTGAACACAGACTGGGCATAATCATGCACGGCGTCACTGGGCGCATGGGGATGAATCAGCATCTCAAGCGATCCATTCTGGCCATTCGCGAGCAGGGTGGTGTCGTGCTCTCAAATGGAGATCGCGTGGTTCCAGATCCGATTCTGGTCGGCCGTAACGCCGAAAAGGTCGAACAGCTTGCGAAATCTTGCAATGTGGAACGCTGGACGACAGACCTGGCCAGTGCGCTGCAAAACGAGGACGACACGCTCTTCTTCGATGCTGCGACTACGCAAATGCGCCCTGAACTGCTGAAAAGGGCCATGGATGCTGGGAAAGACGTTTATTGCGAAAAACCCGTCTCTGAAACCCTTGAAGAAGCTCTTGACCTCGTCAATTATGCCCACGAAAAAGGCATCAAGGACGGCATCGTTCATGACAAACTGTTTTTGCCCGGACTGATCAAACTTCGCGCACTCCGGGACAGCGGTTTTTTTGGAAGAATCCTTTCCGTGCGCGGGGATTTTGGGTACTGGGTCTTCGAGGGTGATGAACAGAAGGCACAGCGTCCAAGCTGGAATTACCGGAAAAAGGACGGCGGCGGCATCATTACGGATATGCTATGCCACTGGCGCTACGTGCTGGATAATGTCATCGCACCCGTGAAGGCCGTCAGTTGCCTGGGTACGACCCATATATCCGACAGATGGGATGAACAGGGAGAAAAATACCGAGCAGACGCCGACGACGCCGCCTATGCGACTTTCGAACTCGAAGGCGGCATCATTGCCCAGATTAACAGTTCCTGGAGCACGCGGGTGCGGCGCGATGACCTGGTAACGTTCCAGGTCGACGGAACGCTGGGATCGGCCGTTGCCGGCTTACACTCGTGTGTTACCCAGAGCCGAGAGAATACTCCGAGGCCCATCTGGAATCCCGATCAACCCCAGACCATCAATTTTATGGATGGCTGGGTCGATGTCAACGATGATCAGACCTTTGACAACGGCTTCAAGGTTCAGTGGGAAGCATTCATCCGCTACCTGTTCGACGATGGGCCGTGGGACTACACGCTGCTGGAAGGAGCCAAAGGAGTGCAACTTGCTGAGCTGGGCCTGAAAAGCTGGGCAGAACGCCGGTGGCTGGACGTGCCTGAACTGGAAATCTGAAGAAACCCGATATCTAATGATGTCTGATATGTTGCGTGATCTCTCTGGTGATACTGCCCTTTTTTCGCTGAACACCGCTACAGTGCGCGAACGGTGGGACCTCGCAGAAATCATCGATGGCTGCGTTCGTCATAACATCAGCAGCATCACTCCGTGGAGGGATCAGGTGGCCAAGTGCGGTCTGGGCGAAGCCGCAATTCGAATTCAGGATGCGGGATTGGCAGTTACGAGCCTTTGCAGGGGCGGTTATTTTCCAGCTGCAAATGCCGAGGGGCGCCAGACAGCCATAGATGACAATCGCCGAGCCATTGACGAAGCCGCCACACTCGGCGCCGCCTGCCTCGTTTTGGTTGTCGGCGGCCTGCCGGACGGCACAAAGGATATCGAGGATGCGAGATCGCAGGTGTTTGACGGGATGTCGGCGATTATGGAGCACGCACGGGCCTGCCAGATACCACTGGCCATTGAACCCTTGCACCCCATGTACGCCGCCGACCGTGCATGCGTAAACACGATGAGGCAAGCTCTTGACCTCTGTGATGAGCTTGGCGAGGGTATCGGAATCGTGGCCGATGTATACCACATCTGGTGGGACCCCGAACTGGCCGATCAGATTGCCCGAGCCGGGAATGACAACCGCCTGTTGGTCTTTCATGTCTGCGACTGGCTGGTGCCCACCAATCACCTGTTCCTCGATCGCGGGATGATGGGTGACGGTATTATTGAATTGAAGAAAATCCGGGCGATGATGGAGACTGCTGGCTACCGTGGCTCCTGCGAGGTCGAAATATTTTCGGCTGACGACTGGTGGAAGCGGGACCCGGACGAGGTCCTTAGGACGTGTATCGAGCGCCATCAATCGGTGGTCTAGTACTCCCATTGCACCAACCACAGTTGACGTGGACCGGAGTCGCTTCGTACACTCGGGCTCAGCACAGTGGAATGAACTCAAGGAATCATCCAGAATGACTGTCACACGAAAAATGCGTACGGGCCTGCTGATTACTGTCGCGATCGTTTTATCGCTTTCTGCATGCTCCACCTCGGCAGATGGCCCGTCAGAAATGGACCTGGAAGCTGCACTCGCTTCCATATCGCGGGACAACATCCAGTCATCAGTGACTTATCTCGCGGCGGATGAGCGCGAAGGCCGCATGACGGGAAGCCGGGGTTATGACGACGCAGCGCGCTTCGTCGCCGATCAGTTCGAAGCCATGGGACTGGAACCCGGCGGCAGTGGTGGCAATGGTGGCTGGTACCAGGAAGTCCCCTTAATCACGCGAAAAACGGACATTGAAAACTCGGGTGTCACGTTGCACAAGAAGGGTGGCGATGTGGTTCTTGAGTGGGGAAAAGACGTCGTCATCTACGCAGACAGACTTCGAGAGAAGACCCGGGTGCGCGCCGAGGTGGTGTTCGTCGGATTCGGCATACATGCGCCCGAGCTGGGTTATTCTGATTTGGAAGGAATCGATGTCAGCGGCAAGATCGTCGCGTACTTTTCGGGTGCTCCGGACACCTTTCCTTCCACGGAGCGCGCCCATTTCTCCTCTGGCAGAACCAAAGCGGATGAACTGGTAAACCGCGGGGCTATCGGAGAGATCGGGCTGATGAGTCGCGCCGAGGAAAATCGGTTCACATGGTCGGGAAACAGGAGCGCGAGAGAACGCATGGCCTGGATCGATGAGAGTGGGGACGTCGCAGACTTCCACCCAGAGCTTCTGGGCAGTGCTGACTTCAGACCAAACGCGGCGAGGCAGTTGTTTGAAGAAGCGCCAATAACACTGGAAGAGGCACAGGATGCCCGCGAAGCAGCTCGGCCGATGTCGCGGGATTTGAATATCGAGGTTTCGATATATCGCACGTCGATCCACGAACGCATGGAAAGTCCGAATGTCATCGGAATTCTGCGCGGAAGCGATCCGAAATTGTCTGATGAGTATCTGGTTTATTCGACCCACCTCGACCACCTTGGCACTGGCTCTGTGGTTGATGGCGACAGTACCTTTAACGGTATGTACGACAACGCTATCGGGGTATCCGTCACTCTGGAAATTGCTCGCGCCTTCGCCTCCATACCCGTGCCGCCCCGCCGATCGATCATGTTCGTCGCAGTCACCGCAGAAGAGCGCGGTTTGCTAGGATCAGACTATTTCGCGCATTACCCGACCGTGCCACGTGAGGGCTTGGTAGCGAGTATGAACATCGACATGCCCATGTTCATTTTCCCGCTGAACACCGTAACCGGCTATGGCGTCGAGCACTCCTCTCTCGAAATAGTCATGACGGAGGAAGCGCTAAAGGAAGGCTTTGAATACATGCCAGACCCTTATCCAGAAGAAGTCTATTTCATACGTAGCGATCAGTATTCCTTTGTCCGACAGGGCATCCCGTCGATGTATCTGGCCGAGGGAATCGGCTCTTCCGATCCTGATGTGGACGGTCGCGCAGTACTCGACGAATTCTTTGCTACCCACTACCACGCGCGAACGGATGATCTTTCACAGCCTATCGTATGGGAAACAGCGCTCAGGTTCACCCGCGCCGGGTTGCGCATCGGATTCCGTGTGGCGATGGAAGAAGAGCGTCCCACCTGGAAGGAAAACAACTTCTTTGGTGACAAATTTGGCCGCTGACAGACAGCCTGGCAGACTGCCACTCCGCAATCTCATTACTCGCTCAATACAAGGATGTAAAGCATGGCTGGAGTTGAAGGACGCGTAGCGCTGGTCACGGGTGCGGGGCGCGGAATAGGGCGTGCTACCGCTGAGCTCCTCGCTGCGCGGGGCGCCAAAGTGATGTGCGTTGCCAGAAGCGAGGAGGACTTGAAGGCGGTCGGCCTCGATTACTCGGTCGCAGACCTCGGCACCCCCGAGGGCTGTGCGCACGCCGTGGCTGAGACCCAGAATCGACTGGGTCCGATTGACATACTCATATGCAATCACGGAATTGGATCGGCGCACGAGCTCGTTGTGTGGGAGCAGGATCCGGATGTCTGGAGCGAGACCATGCGGGTCAATCTTGATGGTCCGTTCCATCTCTCGAGACTTGTATTGCCGGGGATGAGAGCGCTCGGCTACGGACGCGTGGTGTTTACGAGTTCTACAGCCGGCTTGGTCGCTGAACCGGCAGCCAGCGCCTACAACAGCTCAAAACACGGGTTGTTGGGGTTAATGCGCTCGATCGCACTGGATGCTGGAGCTTTTGGCGTAACCTCAAATGCGGTCCTGCCCGGCTGGGTTCGGACCGAGATGGCAGAACGTTCGGCCAGCCAGGAAGCGAATGATCGGGATATCACCACCGATCAGGTGTGGAAAGAACGGGCCGCGCTGTATCCGCCCCAGCGCGTCGCTACGCCCGGCGAAGTAGCTGAGATGATCGCATTCCTGGCATCAGAGGAGTCCAGCGGTGTGAGTGGTGAGGCGATCAGAGTTGCACTCGGGAGTCACGCATGATGGAACAAGGAGACAATATTCAGCACCTCGTGGGTAAGCCCCTTTGGACTCGCGTTACCGGGTATCTAAAGCTTTCCGGCCCCGGCTACATGCAGAGTGCGATGACGCTCGGCGGGGGTTCGGTGGCCTCGTGCGCCGTCCTGGGGTCGTTGTTTGGCTACAAGTACCTCTGGGTTCAGATCGTCGCGATGATGCTGGGGTTCGTAGTCCTGGCCAGTGTGGCGAAACAGACCACACATTCCGGTGAGCGTCCGTACGGAGTGTTCTGGCGCGAACTGCACCCGTCGCTGGCCATTCTCTGGGCGGTCAGCGCCATGGTCGCTACGATTCTCTGGCACATTCCCCAATATTCTCTGACTGCAAATGGGTTGATTACCCTCGCCGAAGGGATGAACATGAATTGGGATAATTCCGGCGCCCGCATCGCAATGGGGGTAGTCGTACTGGGCCTGGCGGCATTCATGGTATACGTATACCATTCGGGTGCACGGGGCCTGAAGATTTATGAGAAAATAATCAAGGTGCTGATCTGGCTGATCGTCGCGGCGTTCGCGATTGCGGCCTTCACCGGAGAGCCCATTGCTTGGAAGGAATTATTTAAAGGACTTTTCGGAATCACCTTCATCGCCGAAGGCTTCGAACAAGGTCTCGCCCTAAAGCCTGTGGTGGCCGCGCTGGCAGCTGCCGTCGGGATCAACATGATTTTCCTGTACCCCTATTCGCTGCTGGAACGCCGCTGGAAAAGCGAACACAAGGAACTCGCATATGTCGACTTACTCTCTGGGATGGCGTTTCCGTTCATCCTGGCTACGAGTCTGATGATCATTGCCGTTGCCAAGACCATAGGTCCCGAACCCGGTCTGATTGGCGAAGCTATCCGCGATGTACGCCAGATCATTCCCGTCCTCTCGGCGAGTTTGGGAGACCCGATGGCGCGGTTGATAGTTGGATTCGGGGTAACAGCAATCGGATTTTCGACCATCGTCATGCACATGCTGGCCGCCGGATTTATCGGCTGCGAAATGTTTGGCCAAAAGCATGAGGGTCGAACCAAGTGGTTGTTCTCTCTACTGCCAGCCATTGGAGTCATCGGCGTGGTCATAAAATTCCCGATTCCGTTGGCCATTACCGCTTCCACCCTGGCTATGCCGTTGATGCCCATTACTGTCGTGTGTTTCATGATTCTGCTGAACCGGCCGTCGTACATGGGCAAGGCAATGCCCAGGGGTGGGCGCCGCATTCTGTGGAATGTTTTGATGACCATCGCCATCGTGATCATGACCGGTGCAGCCTATTTTTCCGTCGTGAACAACTGGGCCGCGCTTCAGGGCCTGCTTTCGTAGGCAAAGAACTGTCTTTGGGAAGAAAACTGGTAGATATGAACGCTGTCAAATTTGTTGATGCCCAGTTGTACTTACGCAATGCGCACACGCGCATGCCGTTTCGATTTGGGAGTACGCTGCTGCTGGGATGTCCGCAAAATGTCCTCAAGCTGGACGTGGTCATAGAAGGCGAGGCCGTCACCGGGTACAGTGCCGAATGTCTGATCCCCGGATGGTTTGACAAGCGCCCGCGCGGGTATGAACTGCAGATCCAGGATCAGATCGCTGCTATCTACCATGCTCGTACGGCTTTTGCCGAGCGCATGAGAGCCCCGCAGCCGTTTTTTCCGACCTGGCTTGAAGTTTATGAGTCGACGAAGGCGTTCAGCGCCGAAACGGGCATTCCAATGCTCGTATGCAGTTTTGGCTTCAGTATGCTGGAACGTGCCATGTTGGATGCGATCGCCCGTCGTCATCACATGAGTTTCGGCGAGGCCATCCGCCAGAATGTCTATGGTATCGATCCCGGCGCGGTTCACGCTGAGTTGAGAGGCTTCGAGCCGGCTGAATGGTTGCCCACCGAATCCCTCAAGAAAGTCGCTCTGCGGCATACGATCGGGCTGGTGGACCCACTGACCCGAAGCGACGCCCACGAGGGCGATCCCGTTGACGATGGG
>Ga0208879_1000478_pt1 | contig 41348 bp, 28 predicted proteins | sample Knorr_S15_td_Bot_FD_185605 | JGI IMG/M metagenome (GOLD analysis project Ga0208879, IMG submission 185605) | Marine microbial communities from Southern Atlantic Ocean transect - Knorr_S15_td_Bottom_ad_5009_LV_A (SPAdes) (version 2) | ecosystem: Environmental > Aquatic > Marine > Oceanic | place... | reverse complement strand
TACAACGGCAGCGTAGGGGATACTTCCGGCAAGGATTCCAATAATCATCGCACTCTGAGGGGACACGTAGCCGGCCGCTGGTGTAACGGTTGCCAGTCCCGCGACTGCACCAACGCAGAATCCTACGAGGCTTGGTTTATTCTTCAACTTCCACTCAAGAAGCAGCCAGGTTACGCCTGCAAAAGCTCCGCCAATCTGTGTATTGATGAACGCCAACGTGGTGATCTCATTCACCGCCAGTGCGCTGCCGGCGTTGAACCCAAACCAGCCGAACCAGAGGAGAGCAGTACCCAGCACCACAAACGGAACGTTGTGTGGCTCCGGCTCAGAGACACGTCTTGCCCCCAGGAAAAAGACGGTAGCGAGCGCCGCCATACCTGCAATCGCGTGGACCACGATCCCTCCTGCAAAGTCGAGTACGCCAAATTCGGCCATCCATCCTCCGCCCCACACCATGTGCACGAAGGGATAATAAACGAGCAATTGCCAGAAGATCAGGAAAATGAAATAAGCCTTGAACGTCATCCGGTTTGCGAAAGCGCCGGTGATCAGGGCGGGAGTGATAATGGCGAACATCAGCTGATAGGCGACGAACAGGTAGACGGGCATCCCGAGTCCATCCTGGATATCGCCCGGTGCAATGCCGTTCAGCAGGAAGAAATCGAACGGATTACCGATGATCCCTCCAATATCGCTCCCGAACGACATCGAGAAGCCGACCGTCACCCAGAGTACGGTCGTTATACCGAGGGAAACCATACTCTGCATCATGATGGTTACTACGCTCTTTCGGCCGATGAGTCCGCCATAAAAGAAGGCGAGTCCGGGTGTCATGAGCAGCACGAGGGCCGTGGCCACGAGCATAAAAGCGGTATCGGGAGCATTAAACTGCATCGGTCGTCCTCCTGGAGGTCGTTACTGGAGCCTTGGTGGGGTGATTGTCGTCTAATGCGTCCAAAAAGAGGACATTCTGGCGACAATGCGCCCAATATATACGCATCGACGCATTATGCATAGAAGTGAGGGCCTCTTCCCTGCGATCAAGGAGTCAAATTGGACCGCTCGCAGCCCCTTTTGGACACATCTGAAGTCTTTTGGGAAGGAAGGCGTCGTTCGATCGTAATCTGTACCTATCACACCAAGGGAGGGTACGATGGCAGAAAGATTTAATCGCCTGTTCGCACTTATTTGTGTACTTCTACTCGCGAGCGGTTGCGACTCCGAAGGAATTGCGCCAGGTGATGGAACTGGTGATTCTCCAATTCTGGTTACCGCACAGTTGAGCGCGTCGACCGTTTCGGTCTCCGCGCCGATCACCGTTACGATCCGTCTCGAAAATGTTGGGGACCAACAAATTGTGTGGGGAGCAGGTAGCTCGGGGTGTCGGTTGTGGGTTCGCGTGCTCGTCGATGAGATTGAATATCCTGCTGCTGATCTTGCGTGCATCACTGACTACATCGAGTATTCCTTGGAGCCAGGTGGCGTCGATACAACTGAGCTGGAGTGGAACGGACGATTTCTGCGAGATGGCGAAATGCAGGTGTTGGCCGCGGGATCGTATGATCTGATCGGCCTCGGAGGAGACTATCGAAGCGAGCCGGTGACCGTTGAGGTGATTGCGGAGAACTGAGCTGGTCCAGTGTGTGGCTGAATGAGGGGATAGCAATTACTTATTTCCACGTATTACGCTCACGTGGCGTGACGGTTACGTTCGTAGGGTCTTGAAGGATCACGAACAACTGAGGCCAGTCACGGCTTATGATTCCCCACGCCCCCGAATGCCCCACCTTTTTGTACGATTTGGATACTGAGCGACAAGCTCTGCTCGCTACGAAATTGCATCGATCGGTTCCTCAAAAAGCGGCAAATAAACTGCTCGCAGCCACCTGGAATTTCACAAACTTCGGAGTTCAGAACCGGACGGATGATGACCTGGCGCTGATGGCCGAAATCGTCAGTTGGTTTGATCTGGTAGCCGTTCAAGAAATTGCCGACAATATCACCCAATTGCGTGATTTGATGGCCCATCTACCTGATTCCTATCACGTCGTTCTCACCGATATCGGCGGAAATTATGAACGAGCAGGCTTTCTCTACGACAGCAGTAAGGTGACCCGACTCGAACTTGCCGGGGAGGTGGCCGTGCCACCCAAAGATCATCGATATATACGCATGAAGGGTGTTTCCGGATCGTTTCGGGGATTCGATCGCAATCCTTACCTCGCGGCTTTTCAAGCTGGTTCACTCACATTTACCGCTGTGTCGGCGCACCTTTATTTCGGCAGTCATTCCTACTTCGATGAAGATCGCAGAGCACTGGAAGCCTACGCGCTCGCCCGGTGGGCGGATCAGCGGCATAAGAAGGAGCAGCTCGTAGGGAGTGGGGCCGGTGTCGGTCCCCTTGAGTTCGAGGGGCTCATCCGCTGTCCAATTGTGTCGACCGTTAGACATCCGGACCCCGGTTCCAGAAGTGAGTTCAGCTGTAATGGTCGCCATCAATTAGTCCGTATAAAGGTTAGGGTCCGTTAGCCGGCCCTCAAGTGATAGCCTTGAGGGAAACCGGGTCGACACTCAGATTTTCCTGCGTCAGAATGCGCCTCAGATAGCCTATCTGGCCCAGGTGAAACGAAAGATGCGTACACAAGTGCAGTAGAAATTGCTGGGTACCAAGGTCGAATCCACCCACCTGCTCAGGATATTTCGAATCGAGGACCGAGGCGTCCAGTGCCGGAATAACGGTCTGTAGGGAGGAAATCGTCGAAGCGATTTCCTCCAGAATCGATTGGCGTGTCGCTGACCTATCGGAGAATTCTCGGGTGCGGTCCCGAACGTAATCCGTTCCTCCGAGCACATGACAGATGTAGTGTCTGAGATTTCCGCATCCGTGCAGTGCCAGCATTCCAGCGGGGTTGGAGATTCCCTCCGGGGCCACCCAGATGAGTTCATCATCCGGGAAAGACTCAATTTCTCGCGCCATCGCTCCGAGATCACGTGTAAGGAGAAGTTGAATTTGATCCAGTAAACTTGTCATACGGACGTACTCACTTTGATTGACCTGCAGATTCGCTCCCACTCCTGATCGCTTCTAGAATCTCAGCTCAAACCCGAGAGAGATCGTGCGCGACGCGGCAGGAAATATGAACAGAGTTTCGGAACCTGCGGGGTCCTGATAAGCCGTGCTGTTGTACTCATTATCCAGTGCGTTGAAGACATCCAACGTTACCGAATAAGCCTCTCGCGAATAGGTGACCCGCGCATCGAGGGTCGAGTAATCTGGCAGTTCCGTCGTATTGGCATCATCCACATAGGTCTTTCGAATTCCTTTCAGCACGACGCTCGTGGTCACCGGACCCATGTCAGCCACGACGCCACCACTGAAGGCGTGACGAGGAATTGCCTTCACCGCGTTGCCCTTGTTTTCTCCGATCTGGGACGTGACATCCTGGAGCGTGTAATTCAGGAATGCCGACCCAACCCCGTTTTTCGCTGTGCTGATGCCCGTTTCAATGCCTCGATGGCGGCTCTTTCCAATATTGACATTCGAAAAGGTCTCGAACGAGAAGTCGATTTCGTTCGTCATATCGATGGTGTACACCGACGTGCTGATCATGGTCGACCAGCCATTCGTTCCCCTGATTCGGTGATAAAAACCAATTTCGTAGCTGGTGCCTTCCTGAGGAATGAGGCTCGCATTCGCGATCTGGATGGAAAAGGGAGGGAAGGGTACCGGGAAGGCTCGAAGATCGTAAAGTTGATCGAGTGTGGGAGCCTTGAAGGAGCGGCTGACGCTCGCATACACATTGCCTACCTGAGAGGAGGAGGAGCTGTACCGATAATTCAGTCCGGCTTTTGGGCTGAACGCCGTGTGCGAGGCCGACGGCACGGACTCCGACAGTCCCTCCACTTCGTCAAATGAATCATTGATCCAGTCGACTCGTGCTCCCAGAGATAACTTCAGTTTCGAGGAGGGGTTGAGGTCGAGATGGGCGTATCCGGCGGCGCCGTTTCGTGAGGCCGAACCATCGGAGAGTACATCTCCCGGATCGCCCGAGGCGCCCAAATAAGCATCTGCCAGACCTCCTGTGGCGATGTGACGATATCGCGTGTCCAGTGTGCCGAAAAAACCATCCATACCCACTAAGAGTTGATTGTCGATCGGTAAGGGGAGTGAAACACCTGAAATCTGAACATTGGATTTGAAACTGAGGGCGTCAACCTGCCTTTTCTGCGTGTCGGCGAAATCTGCGCTCAGAGGAAGGGTGCGGATGAGGTCTTGATTGCGAAGCTCCCCGGTAATCGAGGCATCGATCTTTCCCATACTCGCCTGCCAGCCTCCGTCGAGAGAGGCTCGAAAAGTCTGCTCCTCTGCGCCGTCGAACTGAAAGAAAGCGAGGCTCTCGGTCCCGTCATCGGTGATGTCGGTAGAAAGAAGCGGTCCGGGCGTGTCGAATTCGCGCACATTAAGGGATGCGCTCAGAACGAGCGTTCGGTCTTCTTCGCTAACCACCTGATAGGACCCCTGCAGCGTTCCAGACTTGCGTTCGCTGTGATCCCGAAATCCGTCGCTTGAGGAAAAATCGCCGAGTATTGAGTACCGATTGCTCAAAAGGGAAGCGTGAATAGTGCGCACGCCCAGGTTTCCGGTGCTCGCCCGCAAGAGACCGGCAGTTTCCTGAATCGCCTCGGTTCGCACATTGATGACCGCTCCGATGGCAGCATCGCCATAAAGTGAAGAGGCGCCGCCTCTCAGTACTTCGACGACCGTGGACGACGAGATTGTGATCTGCTCCCAATTAACCAGCCCGTTCTCCAGATTGTTGATCGGCTTTCCGTTCAGCAGCACGACAACATATTCGGCCTCACCCCCTCCGTAAAACCCGCGGGTAACCGATTGGGGAGAATATCCGAGACCATGGAAATCCAGGAAGGTCATTCCCTGGATGAATCCAAGTAGGCTGGACGCATTTCTGTTTGGAAGAACCCGCAAATCCCTGGCGGTGAGCACCGAGACGCCGACTGTCGAGGACGAAAGCGCGGAAGCAACTCTTTCAGCCGTGACGACGATTGGGTCGAGCGTCCGAGTCATGGTCGAGTCCGCTTCCTGCGCGTGGGCAGTGGAACTGAGGATCATCCCCGAAAGCAGTAGAATTGCGGAGCAAAGCTTCATCTTGAAATGGTTTTGGCGTGGAAGTCGATTTGAGCATTCTTGTAAGATATAACGTGGCGGCACGATCTCAATGCATCTTTTCGTTCTGCCCCTGCGTTGTGCAGGCTGAATGAATCTGTCGATATTCGGTCAAATAGGCTATGTTTGCGATCCGCCTTCTGATCGAAAACCCACCTGTGATTCGGCAATCCATCCTACCATTGAGCTTTACCATGAATAAGATCTCCCTGCTGCTTATCGCTGCCATTCTGCTTGTCCTCCCAGTATCTGTGGTTTCCGCACAGGAGCGCGATGCTGAGGAGAAAATGAGCGCGGAAACCTTCGATGGACTGAAACTGCGAAATATTGGGCCTGGCTTTATGTCGGGACGGATCTCGGACATCGCCATCCATCCTGAGGACGATTCTATCTGGTATGTCGCCGTTGCATCGGGTGGAGTCTGGAAAACGGACAATGCAGGAACGACCTGGACGCCCGTATTCGATGAGGAGACCTCCTATTCAACGGGAAGCGTTACTATCGATTCCAGCAATCCGCACGTCGTCTGGGTGGGAACGGGCGAAAACGTAGGCGGACGCCACATGGGCTACGGAGATGGAGTGTATCGAAGCGACGATGGGGGTGCTACCTGGACCAACATGGGCCTCAAAAACTCGGAGCACGTTTCGACAATCATTGTACATCCGACAAACTCTGATGTGATCTGGGTAGCAGCGCAGGGCCCGCTCTGGACATCGGGCGGCGACCGTGGCCTCTACAAATCGAGCGACGGTGGACAATCCTGGCAAAAGACACTCGGTGACGATGAGTGGGTAGGAGTCACAGATATCGCCATCGACCCCCGAGATCCTGACGTGCTGTACGCGGCCACCTGGCAGCGGCACCGAACCGTTGCCGCATACATGGGCGGCGGTCCTGGAAGCGGCATTCATCGAAGCACCGATGGCGGCGATACGTGGGGGGAGCTAACCCTAGGACTGCCCGAATCGAATATGGGCAAAATCGGAATTGCGATATCTCCACAGCGGCCAGATATCATCTACGCGGCCATCGAACTGGACCGAAAAACGGGAGGCGTGTATCGATCAACAGACAGGGGCTCTTCCTGGACGAAAATGTCGGACACCGTATCTGGAGCCACCGGCCCGCACTACTATCAGGAGCTGTACGCATCACCCCACCAGTTCGAGCGCCTGTATCTGATGGATGCTAATCTTCAGATCTCTGACGATGGTGGCAAGAATTTTTTCCGGATGAATGAGCGAGACAAGCACGGGGATAACCACGCAATCGCGTTTCGAATGGATGATCCCGACTATCTGCTTGTGGGATCAGACGGCGGTCTCTACGAAAGCTTCGACCTGACGAAAAGCTGGCGTTTCATCGAGAATCTTCCCGTGACGCAATACTACAAAGTGGCCCTCGACGATACCGAGCCTTTCTACAACATTTTTGGAGGCACGCAGGACAACAGTACCCAGGGAGGTCCCTCGCGAACGGATAATGTCCAAGGCATCCAGAATTCAGACTGGCGAATAGTCCTGAACTGGGATGGTCACCAGCCGGCGACCGAACCTGGAAATCCTGACATCATGTACGCTGAGAGGCAGGAGGGAGCGCTATCCAGGATCGACATGATCACAGGTGAGGTGGTAGATATTCAACCTCAACCGGGCGCAGACGAAGACTACGAGCGCTTCAACTGGGATTCGCCCATTCTGGTGAGCCCCCATCAGGCGTCCCGCATCTACTTTGCATCGCAGCGTGTATGGCGCTCCGATAACCGTGGAGACAACTGGACGGCGATCTCCGGGGATCTGACGCGGAATCAGGACCGATTCACCCTTCCAATCATGGGGAGCACCCAGAGTTGGGACAATGCGTGGGATGTGGGGGCGATGTCCAACTATAACACGATTACTTCGCTGGCGGAATCTCCCTTGCAGGAAGGGCTGATCTACGCGGGAACGGACGACGGACTCATTCAGGTGACCGAAGACGGGGGCGCGAACTGGAGAGCGCTCGAGGTGGGATCCCTGCCCGGATTACCCGCAACAGCTTTTGTCAATGACATCAAGGCCGATCTGCACGATGCCAACACCGTCTATGCAGTTCTGGATAACCACAAGTACGGTGATTACACCCCGTATTTGTTCAAGAGCACCGATCGAGGGCGAAACTGGCGCTCCATTCGTGGCAATCTCCCTGATCGGACATTGGCCTGGAGATTGGTTCAGGATCACGTCGATGCGGATCTCATGTTCGCCGCGACCGAGTTTGGAATCTATTTCACGGTGGACGGTGGCGGAACTTGGGTCAAACTCACCGGCGGCATGCCAACGATCTCGTTCAGGGATCTTGGGATCCAGAAAAGAGAAAATGACCTCGTTGGAGCATCCTTCGGCCGCGGTTTCTTTGTTCTAGATGATTACAGCGCCCTTCGCGGCGTTTCGGCCACTCAGTTGGAGGAAGAAGCGACGCTGTTTCCGACACGAAACGCGTGGTGGTACGTTCCGCGCCCCATGCTGAGCTTTGGCGCCGGGAGGGGATCGCAGGGCAGTTCGCATTATTTGGCGCCCAATCCTCCGTTTGGAGCCGTCTTCACGTACTATCTGCGGGATGGATTGATGACCCGGGAAGAAGTCAGACAGAAGGCCGAGAAAGAAGCCGTCGAGGCGGGACGATCCGTTGAGTTTCCCGGATGGGCCGCGGTGGAAGCCGAAAGACGGGAGTCGGATCCGACCATTTTTTTTACAGTGACGGACGCAGATGGGAATGTGGTTCGCCGTGTTGAGGGCGAGGTGACCAGCGGCTTTCATCGGGTAGCCTGGGACCTGAAATTTCCCTCTCCGCAGGCCGTTGGATTAACCGTTACGGATACCGGTACCAGCGGCATGCTGGCCGCGCCCGGTACGTACATCGTCACCATGTCCAAAGGGGTGAATGGAGAGGTAACAAAACTGTCTTCACCACAGACTTTCGAAGTCGTGCCGCTGCGCGCGGGGGCGTTGGAGGGTTCGTCACATGAAGAGGTAGCGGCATTTTGGAGAATGCTGGAGACGGCGACCCGAGCGGCATCGGCTGTACAGTCTACTCTTTCGAAGGCGCTGCAAACCGTAGATGCCATGCAGGTTGCCCTCGGTAGGGCGACGGCCGCTCCAGGCGACCTGGATTCTAGAATCCATCAGGCAAAACAGGACCTGCTGGAACTCGACTCAGGGTTAAACGGATTGGGGTCGAAGCGCCAACCGGGAGAGAAAACCCGGCCCACCGTGGGTAACAGGCTGTCTGCAGTAGAAAGGGGCGTGGGCAATTCGACCTACGGGCCGACGGCCACACATGAGCAGCAGCTCCAGATCGCGCACAATCAGTTGACCGGATATCGAACCACTCTGGAAGAGCTCCTGGAACGACTATCGGGACTAAGCCGAGATCTCATTGCCGCAGGTGCACCGTGGATCGAAGGTGACGCGCTCCCGTGGGGTGATAATCGGTAGAAAGCTTCCCCCGTGACGGGATAGGGATCATGACCCTACGGTTACTTCGCGTACAAAAGGCTGTTTTTGCATATAGACAAGAGAGCGCCAGAGCCACTCGAGGGGTCCGAAACGGAAATACTTCAACCAGATAGGTGAGATGATAATCTGAAGGGTCCATATGGCCAGCACGATTCCGAACTGGCCTGTGCGACTGATCTGTCCGAAATATCCCAGTCCATGGCCGTAAAAAATGAGCGTCGCCAATACGGTTTGAAGGATGTAGTGCGTGAAGGCCATGCGACCCACTGCGGCCAAGGAATTCATGATCCGGGATAATCCTGCCTGACAGACGAGCATGATCCCTCCAATCCAACCAAGGCTGACCAGAATGCTCGCCCAGTAGTTGAATTGCAGCCCGAGAAAGAAATAATTCGGTGATTCCCAATCGTTCGATATGTTTGTATACATGCCGTAGCCCACGATAGGGAGGCCTATCGCGAGAGCGATGCCGATCAGAATGAGATAGAATCTGCGCGATCGTTTCGCGCTGAAAATATCCATTTTGAACAACGCCATACCCAAGAGCATGAGGCCGCTCACGCGCCAAAATGCCCAAAACAAAAAAGACGCTATTTCCAACTCTCGTGCAGCATTCGTTCGATGCTCCATTTGAGTCATCCAATCGCTCTGGTAGATCTGAACCTCACGTTCTCTTTCCTCGAGGGAAGGCTTGAAGTCCTTGTTCAGCGATTGGAGTTCATCCGCACTCATAAACTCGACCGACAATCCGCCGGCAAGTGATATCAGCGAACCTACCGCGAGGAACGCGAGACCCCAGACAATCAGCTTTTTCGGTGTGGATTTGCGGAAGAGAAAAACGAACATGCCACACATTCCATACCAGAACAGGATATCGCCATGCCAGAGTAGATGTGCGTGCAGCAGGCCAAAGACGGCAAGCAATCCGACTCTGCGATAGTGGGTTTTGCCGAAAGAAACGCCTTTTGCTTTACTACGCTCCCAACCCAAAATGATACCCGCGCCGAAGAGCATCGAAAAAATGTTCATGAACTTCTGGTCCGCCAACAGGTGGGTCAACTTCCAGATCCAACCGTCCAATCCCTCAAGGCTTCCCCAAGCGGTTGGGTCGAAATATGTAGCATTTGGCATCGAAAACGATCCGATATTCATGGTCAATATGCCCAGAAGGGCAAAGCCACGAAGGACGTCCAGCGACTGAATCCGCTCCCTTTCTTGAATGGGTAAAATGTGAGTTGTCATTAGGTAGTGGTCATGATGAGGATGACTTCCGACGCGATCTGATAATTGCTCCGAAAACAATCAGCGGCATCATCGTGACAATCATCGCGATTCACATCCAGTCGGGGATGGTCCCGGATATTTCCGGATCTGTCATTCCGTAGACGAATCCTAACAACTGAAATCCAGCCAGCGCCAGGCCGTATGAGACCTCAGACTTTCCTGCGATCAAGGCGGCGACGTATCCACCAAGAAAGGCTGCGCCGCCGTTATAGAAAAGTTTGGCGACCAGTACTCCGGATCTGTTTCGAACGGCAAAGTATGCCTCCTGGTCGGTGAGAATGCCACCATTGAGCACTGCGATGAGGACGAATTCGATGGTCTCAGCCACAAAAGTGATCACCATCATGCCGATGAGAATACTGGCAACGCTCCTGGCCGCTCCCGTCAAGATTGGTTTCATTACCTGGATTAAAAGGGGGTTCGATAATCCGAGGTCTTGAGCAATGTAATGGTTGCTTCGCCTGGTGTCAGGGCTATTATGGTCGGTCGAATCGATCTACCGAAGGATCTTTCCTATTTTCATGCCCATCAGTTCAGTCCAGAATGCATGGTTCGTGGAAACAGGACTCAAGATTGATCTGCCTCAATCCGAAAATGAGCATGTATCGCACACGGTAACAATGGTGTACGAGCGGTGACTTGCCGGTCTTTGGTTTCAGATTCTCGTTCTTTACGACCAGCACAGCATATGAACAAGCTCATCCTATTCGTAATTGTTCTGATTGGCTTGACCGGGTGTCGCGAATCCGATCAAATCATAGAGAAGCAGCTCGTTTTCGATCGATACGACTGGTGGGATAATCGCGATTGGGACTGGTATTCTGAAAACATTCCTTTCATCGAAACGCCAGACCCTCAGATCGATGAAGTCTATTACTATCGTTGGGAGGTTATGACCAAGCACCTCACCTACGGTTCGCCCGAAACAGGCTACACATTCACTGAGTTTATCGACCGGCCGTTCTGGTCGGGTACCTATGGCGGGATCGCCTGTCCCCTGGGACATCAGCTTTCTGAAGTACGCTGGCTGAAAAATAGCCGCATCATCGATGACTTTTCACGGTACTGGATCGACACAGAGGGCGCGCGGCCCCGAAATTACTCAAACTGGTATGGAGCAGGGCTCTGGCAGATCCATGAGGTCCGGGGTGACGAGGCGTGGATTACGTCTATGCTTCCGTACATGGAAAAACAGCTGGCGGGATGGTTCAATGTGCACTTTGATCCGGATCATGGTCTCTTTTATCGGACGGGCCACGACGATGGAATGGAAGTCAACATCAACAGCCGCCAGGCCGAAGATAACTGGGTGGTAGAAGGATATCGACCAACGCTCAACTCATACTTGTATGGCGACCTCCTCGCCGCGTCCCAAACTGCGCTGTTAGCAGGCGAAGACGATATAGCGGCTGATTACTCGAACCGGGCAACCCTCTTGAAAACTCGGGTGCTCGAAGAGCTCTGGGACGATCGCCGCCAGTTCTTCCTACACCAGTGGGTGGATGACCATCCTCCTGGAATTGAGGCTAAGTCTCGGACCTATGAAACGGGACCGTTTGTGGGTGATGAGCACGGGCGAGAGCTGATAGGCTATGTCCCGTGGCAGTTCAATCTTCCGGACCCCGAGCATGCTGTCGCTTGGAAATATCTGATGGATCCCAACTATTTCTTTGCTCCATTCGGACCGACAACAACGGAACAGAACGATCCGCAGTTTTACGTGTCACCGAATTGCTGCGTGTGGAGCGGTCAATCGTGGCCGTACGCCACCACACAGACCCTCGTGGCGATGGCAAATCTGCTCAACGACTATGAACAGGATGAAGTGGATGTAACTGACTATGTCAAACTGCTCGGTATTTACACGCGCACGCAGTACAAAGATGGCCGCCCCTACATTGCGGAATCGGCCAATCCATTCGACGGATCCTGGTTCGGAAGCGACATGCCCAACCACAGCGAGCACTATTTACATTCCGGCTACGTCGATCTGATCCTGGGTGGACTTCTAGGGATTCGTGCCACAGCTGGAGATTCGCTGCGGATCAATCCACTCGTCCCGCACGACTGGGATTATTTTTCGGTAGAGGGCGTCTCTTATCATGGTCACGAACTGTCGCTGGTTTGGGACCGGGACGGAACGCGCTATAACCGGGGCGCCGGGTTCACGGTCCTGCTTGATGGTAAAACGGTTCTGAATCGGCCTGATCTGGCAGACATTCAGGTGAGCATTCCACCAACTCGGGCCTCCATGGCATTCGAGCGCCCTCATAATGTTGCAGTCAATAACGGGCGACGCTTCCCTGAAATCACCGCATCCTACTCGCATCCGTCGACGCCAGTCTTCTACGCAAACGACGGTGGCATATGGTACCATGATGTTCCGATAAACCGTTGGACTACACTTGATTCACCAAACCCACAAGATTGGATTGCGGTTGATTTCGGCGTGGTTGGACCCGAATCAAAGCAGACAGTGTCAGAAGTCAAACTGTATTTTATCGATGACGATGCCTCGCTTGCGCCACCGGCAGCCTACACTGTCGAGGCCCTGATCGAAGGGCAGTGGACCGAAATCAGCGAACACTCTCGACACCCGGAGCATCCCGTGGCGAGGCGGGCCAACACGATCTCTTTTGAGCCTCTCGATGTGGAGGGTATCCGGGTCATCTTCACCCACGCAGAGAACAGTTTCACCGGACTCTCCGAAATCGAAGTTTGGACGCCCTCGGGTGCACGGATTGTCTCACCTACCGGACAGCCTCGGAATCTTGCCCTGAATCCGGACCGCAGGCCTTTTCCCCGTGTCTCTGCCTCGTACGCCCTGAATCAGGATGAGCTGGGTGTTTTGATTGACGGCTCATTCGGCCTGACGACCTACCAGGCTAATCGCTGGACGGCGAACAATACACCAAATTCGGAGGACTGGGTGCAGATTGAATTCGATGGCCCCAAAACCATTTCGAGAGTTGATGCCTACTTATGGGGCGACTCCGCTCGCTACTTGGGCCGTATAGACAGCACTGTTTCGGCACCGCGCGGGCTCAGGGTGAGCGTGCTCAGCGAGGGAGAATGGATGTCGGTTAATAATCCTTTAAGCGTTCCCGAAATTCCGCTGTCCATGGCCAGAAATACGCTGCATTTTGATCCGGTCGAAACCGCGATGATACGAGTGTATTTTGAACACAATCTTCCTTCTGTTTCCGGCGCGACAGAGATTCAGGTCTGGTAAAGTTGTAAAGGGTCTTTCACGGCCCATAAAAACCCTATGCAGCTAACAACGCTGGATCTGTTCGCTTTCGTCTCGTTTATCCTTTTCGTAATAGGGGTCTCACTCTACGCCGGACGGAAAGAGGAGACCGATGAGGATTATTTTCTGGCCGGGCGAAATCTATCGTGGTGGCTCATTGGATTTTCTCTGATCGCGTCCAATATTTCCACCGAGCACTTCGTCGGGATGGCCGGACGTGGCTATGAACTCGGACTTGCGATTGCCTCCTACGAGTGGATGGCCGCCGTTACGCTCGTCATTGTGGCCCTCTTTTTTCTGCCGCGTTTCTTGCGCGCTGGCATTTTACCATCCCCGAATATCTCGAGTATCGATACAGCGTGGCGGCTCGGACCCTTATGGCCCTCCTCATGATGGTGATCTATATTTTTGTTGCGCTGGCTGCCGTCCTCTATTCGGGTGCACTGGCGAGGCCCGTACCAAGAAAAACAATGACTGATATGACGACAAATCGAGGGAAAGTAGAGGTCTGCATGGCGGCGTTATTATAATTTAACTGGGGAAGTGTAACCGATAATCATAGATGGGTCTGTATCTGGGTCTGTATCTGGGTCTGGTCGCGGTAGTTGAAAAATGATAGGTGAGTGGGCGGTAGCTCTGCTGGACGATCACCAACCTGGGAATATGATCGGAATTTCTCTGCAGATACTCAAAATAATCTGTCAGGAAGCAGAAAGGACTAAATTACATAGCCTGTCATTCACGTTTGCGAGAGCGCCACGCTCGTATTATTCTTCGCCCAGTAACACCAGACAGGGTATCATTTTGATCACAAAACGTATTTCTACCGATCAAATCCTCGCCAATCTTAAGGCGAAAGTAGATCAGCGTATTCCGATAATGATTTCTTCAGCTGGAAGCGGGTTGGTAGCCAAATTGCTGGAAAAATGTGGTACGGACTGCGTGAACACGTTTTCGGGTGCACGACTGCGCGGCAATGGCATGGGCACGATGGCCATGATGTGGCCCATTCTGGATTCGAATCGACAAACGCTCGATTACACCCGCGAGGACATAATGCCCGCGATGGAGGGCAAAGCCTTCGTGTGCGCGTGCCTCAATGCGAATGATCCACTGAAAGACATGCGCATGGTGTTGCAGGAGTGTAAAGACATGGGCGTCCAGTCTGTCTCCAATATCGGCCCCTCCATTTCATATGTCGATCATGATTCGGAGATCTATAAGGTGCTGACATCCGCCGGTATCACGCTGCAGAACGAAATTGACATGCTGAAGCTGGCAAGGGAAGAGATGGATATGGTTACGATCGGACTGGGCTTCACGCTCGAAGACTCGATCGCAGTCTGCGAGAAGGCCAGACCTCACATTTTCTGTTACCACGCTGGCACTACGAAAGGGGGGCTGAAGGGTTATGACAGCGGTTTGACCATTGAGCAAACTGCCGAGCAGACAGAGTATGCCTACCAGAAGTGTCGGGAAGTCCACCCGGACGTGATTCTGATTGCTCATGGCGCTGCGATGGAGAATCCGGCTGATGCTCAGTACATGTTGGACAATACGTCGGGCCATGGATTCTGGACCGGGTCCTCGACCGAGCGTTTGCCCATCGAGCGGGCGGTCACCGAGGCCGCATCAGAGTTCGCCAGCCTGCGTTTCTCCAATTAATCTGCTTTTCTCAAATTAACCCAGGCGCGAAGAATGAAAACCATCGCGATTTTAGCCACGCTCGACACGAAAGCCGCAGAAGCCGACTTCATGCGGAGCGAAATCGAGGCTCTGGGTGGAGAAGCCATGCTCATCGACATCGGGGTCATTGGTGAGCCGGGGGTAGTAGCGGATGTGTCCAGGGAAGAAATCATCGAAGCGGGGGGTGGTTCACTGGCGGAATTACTCGAAGATCCGAGCCGTGCGAAGGCCAGCCCATTTGTGATAGCCGGCGCGACGAAAACGATGCTAAAGCTCCAGGAATCCGGCGCCATTGATGCCGTCGTAACGCTTGGTGGAACGCAGGGGACATCCACCTGCGCGCCCGTCCTACAGGCGCTTCCGTACGGATTTCCCAAGGTGATGCTCTCAACGGCAGCATCCGGAGATACGTCGCCGTTTGTTGGAATCAAGGACATCACCATGATGTTCGCCGTGAGCGATATTCTTGGTCTTAACGTGTTCTCCCGCAAAATATTAGCGAATGCTGCGGCGTGCGCCTGGGGTATGGCCCAGGTTGAGAGAAGCATAACCAGATCGACTGCCAAGGGAGTCATAGGAATGACCAATCTGGGTGTGTTGACCCAGGGAGCGATGCACGCGCTGACCGTATTCGAGGCCGCTGGATATGAGGTGATCACCTTCCACGCCATTGGAGCGGGTGGAGAGGCCATGGAGCAGATGATGAAAGAGGGTATCATCACTGCAGTCTTTGATTATGCGATGGGTGAAATAGCTGATGGAGTATATGGAGTGCTCCGCGCCTCAGGACCCGAACGGCTTACCGTGGCTGGCAAACTTGGACTGCCCCAGGTTATCTGTCCAGGAGGCTCCGAACATCTCGGTATTCTTGTCAGTGAGCCCAACAAGGTCCCCGACGGCTGGGACGACCACCAAATTGTCTGGCACTCACCATTCGTTTTCGTTCCGCGCTTGAATGCAGATCAGCAGGCCCGTGTAGCGGAAGCAATCGGCGAGCGGCTCGAACACACGACGGGGAATGCCGTTTTTCTGATGCCGTTGAAAGGAGTGAGCAGTTACTCGGCAAAGGGTGGTGCCCTCTATAATCCGGAACTGGACCAGATCTACTGGGACTTGCTACAGCGTAATCTTCCTGATACGATAACGGTCGAAGCACTCGATTATAATGCCGAGGACCCGGCCTTTGTCGAATACGCGGCCGAAAAATTGATAGAGATGATCGAGGCCTGAGGAGTCCCCTCAGACTTTTTCCGGTCGAAACAGGCGATCGCAGCAGTTCAGCAGGATGGACGCGGCGTGTCCAAGGCTGTTTCCGTAGGCCATTACGCCGTCTTCGTGGCCACCCATGATGACGAGTTGTTTTGAGGGTCGCTCTTTCGCGGTAAGCAGCCTGATGATCTCGTACGCCATTTCCGGAGTTCCGTAGGTGATGTGTGGCGATGTGGTAGGCAACTCATTGCAGTACGTATTCCAGAGGTACGCGTTGTGGATGTGAATCACAGCGCCAATGGATCTCGATGCGGTGTAGAAGGCCGCATGGCTCATCGTCTCGGAGGACGCCGTGATGGGACCGATACACGACACGCGGTTTTCTTCAAAATTGTAGTCCAGTATTCGGGTGAAATGCTCCCGCCCGAGTTCCCGGACGTTTCCAGTCGAGGCCCCGGTGATGAGGAACTCACGCGGAGGATTGTCCCGTACGCTGATATTCCCGTATCCGACACCGTCGGGAAGGGCGCCGATCAGCCCGACCTTGTACATCTGCTGCCGCCACTCACTGAGCGTGCGGATCTTATGCCAACTCACGGGCGGACCCTCGGTCCAATCGGTGTTGAATTTGATATATCCTTCGTCGTGCATCGGACGCCTAATCTCTTTTATCTGGAAGTAGCACATCCAGGCTGCGCATGATAGCAGTATTAATAAAGTACTTATCTCGATGTATTTGAATCGAGGTCAGGATGCCAAGTTTTTCAAGCTGATTCAGGTAGCGGGAAGCCGTGACTCGCCCAGCGATTCCTGCGTCGACGAGATGGCCAATCTTGCAATACGGGTGTTTAAATATGAGGTCGATAAGTTCTCGAGAGTAGCCAGATTTCATCCTGGTTCGAGAGAGATCCGCGGCTTCATCGATCGCCTTGTTAAGCTGGATAATTGAGGCAAGTGTCCACTTCGATGTTTCTCGAACCCCAGTTAAGATAAACGAGACCCATCCGGCCCAATCTCCTCGTTCAGTCACTGCTCGTAACCGCGTGTAGTACTCTGAGCGATGAAGAAGAATGTACCGGCTCAGGTAGAGTACTGGATGCTCTAAAAGTCCGCGTTGAATCAGATATAAAACATTTAAAATGCGGCCGGTTCGCCCATTACCGTCATAAAATGGATGAATTGCTTCGAACTGGTAGTGTATCAGTGCTAGACAAATTACCGGATCTAATTCCTTGTTTTCATGGATAAAAACTTCGAGAGCAGCAAGTTTTTTGCGAATGAGAGCTTCACCGGAGGGAGGGGTGTAAATAATGGTGCCACTCTCAGGGTTGGAAATGACTGTGCCCATTTGCTGTCGAATACCAGCCTCCGTATTGCGAAGCTGTTGTTGGATGGATACCAACAAGTTTGTAGTGATCAGGCCATTTGCGTTCATCTTATCCATCCCCATCTTCATGGAGAGGCGATAGCGGAGAACTTCTTTTGCTGGTCCTGATCCTTCCCAACTTGACGAAATGCCACTCAGGGCATCTGCCTGGAAAAGCTCATCCTGCGTGGTTACGATGTTTTCGATTTCCGAAGAGTCTTTGCTCTCCTGAAGAGAAATCGTTTCCAGAAGAATATCCGGGTTTGGTAGCGTGCGGCACGTACCCTTCAACTCAGCCAGTGCAGTTCTGGCTTCAATGGTAAGCTGAATGATCTCGCGAGATTCGGAAAACGTAGAATCGGGCGGTAGATCAGGTAAGTCATTAAAGGGTTTTTCCGGTGCGAAGGTCATGCGCTTTCCGTGTACATGAGGCATATGTCATGTACATAATAACGAAAAAAATAGACATGACAAACATTTGATCTTCAATTCGATATGATTCGATATGATTCGATATGTATACGTTTGAACGAGCGAAAATAGCAGACAACTCCATGCTGGTTGGACAGACGCCTCCTTATGATGACTTTCTGCTACTTTAGGAGCAAAATTGCCCACCATGTCAACTAAGCCCAATTCGATCATGCACTATTTCTCGGTTCGGCGGACGCTGCCCGTCACGGTGTTATTGGTTCTCGCGCTCTCTGCCTGTCGTGTCGACCAAACGGTGGAGCGGCCCAATATTCTGTTTATTTTTTCAGATGACCAGCGTGCAGATGCCGTCGGGGCGTATGGTAATCAGTTCGTCAGTACACCTTCGATAGATGAGCTTTCGCGCGTCGGATTCAATTTTCGAGAGGCGCACATCATGGGCTCCATTCATGGCGCCGTGTGCGCGCCGAGCCGGGCCATGTTGATGAGCGGCCGCAGCCTCTATCATGTTTATGACAAACTGGATACGGTTGCGACTTTTCCAGAACAACTACGAAACAGCGGATATGTGACGTTTGGAACGGGAAAATGGCATCAGAGTCGGGAATCGTTCGCCCGGAGCTTTTCAGATGGTAAAGACATCTTTTTTGGAGGAATGAGTGATCACGATGCCGCTCCGGTTCAGGACCTCCTGGCCGACGGGCAATTCACAGAGATTGTGCGCAAAGGATTTTCGACGGACGTGTTTGCCGACGCTGCGATCGACTTTATAGACCGGCATATGGAATCCGATACGACGGCGCCGTTCCTTGCATACGTCTCCTTTACCACACCGCACGATCCTCGGACTCCGAAGCCGGAATTCATGACAATGAACCTGGAGGACCGACCGCCTCTTCCGCCCAATTATCTGCCCGTGCATCCTTTCCACAATGGATGGATGACGGGTAGGGACGAACGGTTGGCTGCATGGCCCCGCCCTGCGGAAGATGTTCGTAGCCAACTGGCGGAGTATTACGGTCTGATAACCCACATGGACGCCCGGATCGGAGACTTGATCGATGCGCTCGAAAGCAACGGGCTCAGCGAGAACACCATCGTGATTTTTGCGGCCGACAACGGCCTCGCACTGGGCAGCCATGGTCTGCTGGGGAAACAGAGCCTTTATGAACACAGCACGCACGTTCCGCTGATTATTGCGGGTCCCGGCATTGAATCGGGCTCCTCAGATGCTCTGGTCGTGCTCTATGACCTGTTTCCGACCATTTCGACGATGACAGGGTTCGAAATGCCCAGCGGGGTCGATGGCCATGACCTTACTGATCTCATGAGAGGCGATTCTGATGGTCCGCGAGACGTTTTGTACACAACCTTTCAAAACATTCATCGCGCTGTGAGGGATGACCGGTGGAAACTGATCCGCTATCCACGAATCGATCGCATCCAATTATTTGACCTGGAGAATGACCCGTTCGAAATGAATGATCTCTCGGCCGATACCGCGTACGCCGATCAGGTAAATCGCCTAATGGCGATCATGGTAGTGGAACACGAAGCCATGGACGACCCACATCCACTTTGGGTCGACTCCCTGGATTCGCAGGAGTTTGATTATTCAGCGATCAACAGGCGACCCGATCGTCACCAACCCCAGTGGGTGATCGACAAATACTTTAATTAGTGGCGCGAGCGCGGACGTCGAGCTACGCGGCCGGTTCTACGACTGCAGTGTGCGTTCGAGGTAAGCCTTCAGCCTACTCCAGGCGTCGAGCCTAGGAGCTGATCGCGTTTCCAGGTCCTGATCGACACGAAGCCAGAATCCGTGACTGACTTCGTCATAGATGTGGAGACCGTTTTCTATTCCTGCAGCCTCGAGAGCGGCTTCGAAGGCTTCGACATGCTCGGGCGCCGGGCCTCCGTCGAGTTGCGCAAACGTGCCATATACTTCATGACTCATGGAAGCCAGCACTTCCGGGTCGTCGACAAGGCGGCCGTAAAAGATGGCAGTAGCTTCGTGATCGACGCCGTCGAGGCCGAATGAGAGCGATTCCACCTCCAAAGCACCAACCCATGGTGCCGACACGTCCAGTTACATCTTCGCGAGCACGCAGGAGTGATACGGCCGCATCGAGGTTTGCGATGACGCCGGGCATGTCTTCGCCAGCAGCCGTCATGAGGGCGATGTTCTCATCGCGGTTGGTACCAAGCTCTCCCGAGTAGAGGTCAGCAGCTAGCGTGACGTAGCCCTCGGCTGCAAAATCGTCCGCGAGTTGGCGCACGCGGTCTGTCAACCCATTCCACTCGTGGATGATCACGAGAGAAGGAAATGGGCCGTCGCCTTCCGGTACGGAGAGATAACCTGTCGTAGCCATGTCGCCTTCGAGGTAATGCACATCCTCGCCCTCGAGGTCTCCGCCGTTGCTGATGATGGCCGGGGGATGGACCGGTGATGGATATGGCGCCTGGATACGCTCGTCCGACACCGAAGCCTTCTTGATCGACCAGCCCCTGCTGTACCCTGCAGGAACGGTGCACTCGTATAATTCTGCAGCCGTCCATCTGCTGAGTGTGCTGACCTCCGAACTGGTGGGTCAATCGTTCATCAGCTATGCGGACAGTCGACTCTTTCATCCGCTCGGGATAATCGATCGAGAGTGGGAGATGTTTGATTCTGGATACCCAAATGGCGGTGCGGGAATCGACCTCCACGCGCGAGACCTTGCCAAGATCGGTCAACTCTTTTTACAGCGTGGCATGTCCGGTGATCGCCAGATCATACCTGGAGCGTGGGTTGATGAAGCCACCTCCTCCAAGTTTGCGTTCACGCTGAATCACGCGGGTCTGACCAATATTTCGTACGGATACCTGTGGTGGACAGACGAGACCTACGGCGTCTCCTCGTACTTCGCGTGGGGATACGGCGGACAGTACATCTATGTATCTCCCGCAAGAAATCTTGTGGTGGTTATAACGACCAGTCATCAGAACGTGCACCAGGAATTCGGGGGCGAAAACGAGACGGCGACAGCGGCACTCGAAGTGATTTCGCGACACATTTTGGGAGCAGTGAGTCAGGAATAGTCCGGCGGCCAGTCATGTAGATGCAGAGCTCTACCCGATTGCGATCCGGCTGAGAGACGGATCGCAACGAGTGACAAGTACTTGATCGAAATGTCACCATTCGACCAGAAACACTCTGCGAGCGCGTCTTCGTGTCGAACCAGCTTAATCCGGGCTATCCGTGGAGATGGGAGTCGCCACTACCTACAGATCTATCTCCCTTTTCCGAACGAGGAAAAGACCCTCGGTTTTGCTGCTTACGGCGATAATGCCGCTTTCGAAGAACGGATAATTTCCCCAAGATCCCGCAAATCCATAAATATTTTCGGCGTTGGGGGCCGTGTCGAAGTGGCCAACTTCCACCGGGTTGGTAGGATCGGTGATATCCAGGATGACAAGGCCCGCATTGTAATTCGACTCGTAGACGAAATTGCCTTTCACAAAGAGATTGTGGTCGCTGGCTCCGTTACTGAGAAACACTTCTTTGACGAGCAGAGGGTCATCCAGATCACTCACATCCCAGACGAGTGTGCGCGTCCGATCGAATATCTTATTCATCTCGTCGAGCTCGTCATTCATGTAGAAATAATTGTGATCCTCACTGAGCCATCCCTGGTGCGTGTAGGCAGTGTTGGGATAGGTCGCATTGGCTACTGTCACCGGATTGCTCTTGTCTGTGACATCGGCGATCAAGAAGGAGCGTCCGTTTGAGTTGAGACAGATTTCCTTTCCATTGTAGTCATTGTCGCTGCCATGATAAATGACGCATTGTGCATCGTGCGTTCCACCAGAGTTTGGATCGTTGAAGCATCCTGCAAATGTTGGATTGAGGGGATCGTGCAGATCGATCATGTGCAGCTGACCACCGCAGCCTTCTGCGCTGCGTCCGGTTCCTACCGCATAGCCAAATCCCGTGTCTTCATTGATAATGAGGTTGTGCGCGCTGGCAATGCCGGTGTAGCGCGCCGTTTCCTGGAAGTCGACGGGCATGTCGGCCACATCCACATCGCGAAGCTGCGTGAGGTCGAATATCTGCATACCGTGATTTTCGGCGCCGCCAGAGACGATATAAGCATGATCTTTATACACTTTGACATCCCTCCACGTGCTCCCCGGGGATCCTTCGGTGCGCATGAGTTGACCGACCACCCTCGGATGAGACGGGTCTCCGATGTCCACAAAGGAGAGGCCGTCGGTGCGGGCAGCCAGCACCCATTCCCGCCCGGTTTCCGGATCGGTCCAGCCCCAGATGTCGTTCAATTGTGCTCCGCGGTCGTTCACCATCTCGCTTGCCGATATGAAGGAAATCAGGTCAACGTCATCGCAGGGAAACAGATCGGCGACCAGGCCTTCCTCACACTCCCTCTTTTCGCCCGAAATCGATTCATAGTAGTTGATGTCGTTTTCGAAAACGCTGGCGCGAGACCAATTTCCGGAGTTTGATCGTTCAAACAGGGAAGCGATGCCCGCTTCGTAGTCGGCATTGGGTGAGCCGAGGACGGCCACATCCCCTTCGAGGGCGATTCCCACTCCAAATCCTCTCGAAGTGCGATCGTCAGGCGCTTCGAGCACCGTGTATCCGGCGTCCAGATCATTCGTATCGAACGTGAAAACCGCGTTTCGAGCGCCAACCATCAGTGTGCCTTCAGATACGGCCAGTCCGAGACCAAACTGAGGCCGCCTTCTCGATTCTTCGTCAGCAGCGGGAGGCATCAGGGTGTGAGAACGCGTCCATGCACCTTCTGAATTTTTTTCATAGACCAGAACTCCGCCTGCGCCTGCGTGGCCCATTGCCCCAACGTAGAGGCGTCCGCCGTCCGCGGCCAGAGAACGGCCGAAGAGGGCGCCTTCTTCCAGTTCATCTTCAGTGAGGGTCGCTGAATGGACCCAATTCCGACTGTCCACATACTCGTAGATCAGGACACCGCCCTTATCGCCGTCAACACTCGGCGTACCGATGAAGAGCGTACTCCCGGATGAAGCGAGGGACCAGGCATTTGCTTCAGTGAGGACGCCCATGTCCATCCACATCATTCCCATCTGGTGAATGACGTGCACGGCCCCCTCGTTCGTGTCGGCGTTGTAAGAGGTGACCAGAACGTTGTTTTCAACGGTCGTCATCGTCTGAGGGCGGTATCCACCTCGCGCATAGGCTCCGGCGAACTCCGCGCCCTCTTTCAAGCCGGAGGCTTCCACTTTGGCTGTTTCGCTCCACTCGCCATTTTTCTTTTCAAACACGTAGACGGCCTTCACTCCCGGGGCGCCCACCAGCAAGCGGGCACCATCGACCAGAATAGATCGGCCGAAATCGTCGCCCAGCATCCCGTCCTTTGCCTGAAGCCTTGTTGCTTCGGCCCACTCGCCTTGATCATCGCGGCGATAAATGTAGACTTCTCCAGCCGGGTCCGATCCCCTCGGCCAGCTGATAGTCGCAGACCCGACAAAGACCTCACCGTCAGATATCGCCACGGCTCCTCCGAATCCAAGAAAGGATCCCTGACTTTCGGAGTAATAGGACTGGGCGTTAGCCGTCAGGACAAAAAGCAGAAGGAAGAGAGCGGACAGGTAGTTTTTCATGATCTGAATCTTGGAGAGCTGTTTCGCGCGATATCGGTTGCCAAGAGGTCAGTATACGATTCAAAAAGGCGTTTTTCACGCAATCTGGAGGGCCTTGAAGAGGCGATGGGGCCTGCTTGTTGTCGTCCATTTCATGCATTCTGAGCTGGATCGCGGAAACGTCAACAAATAACTGATTCAGTCGACAGACCGCCCAAAGAGCATGCGCCACCGGACATCTTCGACCGTGCGAGAGCGCTCATTGCCCTCTGAGTCCTCATAGTCCTCGAACGACGCACGAGAGAGATGGGGATCCGCAAAGCGCTGGGAGCATCCGGCAGATCCGTGGTGATGTTGCTCTCCAAAGACCTCGCGCGTCTGGTTCTGATTGCCAACGTCATCGCCTGGCCCGTTGCCTACTATGCGGCAGACAGCTGGCTTCAGAACTATCCGTTCCGCTCTGAAATAGCACCCTGGATCTTCATTTCTGCTACACTTGGAGCGATGTTGATCGCCTGGCTAAGCATCAGCTACCGAGCACTCCAGGTGTCACGAGCCAATCCTGTGGAAGCGCTAAGGTATGAGTGAGGGGTGGTTGGGTGTGAAGGCGGTGCTCGACGCATCTTTTACTAGCGTCCAGATGGTAGATTGGCGGCTCTACCCGGAATAACCTCTGAGCCCATGCCGTCGATCAAACCATTCTTGAGCATTGTTGGATTATGTCTGTTCGCTCTCGCGCCGTCTCTTGCACAAGAGCGGTCTGTTTCTCGCAGGTCTGATCTGGAGATCGCCATTCCGAAATTGGAAATTCCCGTGATGTCCATCGACGGATACTTGAATGAAGAAGTATGGAGCCAGGCCGCAGTGACAGGCGATTTCATGCAGTATACCCCGGTGGATGGAAGGCCGGCTGAAGACGGCACGAAGGTTCTGCTGTGGTACGATTCAAGCGCTCTTTACATCGGGATTGAGGCGGAAGAGATCCACGGAGAAGTACGTTCCACCCTGGCTGACCGCGACAATCTGGACAACGACGATCGCATACTGATCGTGTTGGATACGTATGACGATCAGCGTTCGGCTTTTGCTTTCATCGTCAATCCGATAGGACAGCAAGCTGATGGTACGCTCAGAGACGCATCGTCTTCTAGTGGGTTTGGACGCGGCGGCGGGGAAGCGTTCTCGGTCGATGAAAACCCGGACTATGTGTTCACCTCTCAAGGACGACTGACCGAATCTGGCTACGTTGTGGAGATTGAAATCCCCTTCAAGAGTCTCCGTTTCGGCAAATCTGCATCACAAAATTGGGGATTTAACGTGCTTCGCAAAGTCCAACACTCGGGCTACTGGTCGTCATGGAGTGGCGTCCGGCTGGGTGGAGCTTCGTTTCTCGCGCAAAATGGCTCGCTTTCTGGACTCTCAGAGTTGAGCCGCGGACGCGTTCTGGATATCAATCCGGAAATCCGTGGAGCCTTGAAAAGAGGTCCCGATTCAGAAACGTTTGAGAGAGACACGACCGACCCATTAGGGTTGAACGTACGATATGGCCTCTCCTCGAATATGGTTCTGAATGCGACCCTGAATCCGGACTTTTCGCAAATTGAGGCCGATGTAGTCCAGATTAACTACGATCCACGCCGGTCTGTATCCTTTCCGGAAAAACGCCCGTTCTTCCTGGATGGCATCGAAATGTTCAGGACACCGACCCGGCTTATTTATACCCGGAGCATCGCCAATCCACTTGCCGCGGTTAAAGTGGCAGGAAAGTCTGGATCCACTACCATCGCGGCGTTATCAGCCGTGGACAACGCTGGACCCTCGATCGCTGATGTGGATGCGGCCTACGTGAACGCGATCCGTCTGAAAAGAGACCTGGGCGCACAAAACAGCGTGGGCGTGGTCTACACGGACCGAATGCACGATGACTGGGCAAATCGGGTGTTCGCCATCGATGGAAATGTTATTGCGAGGGACAAGTATTCCTTTCGCGCGCAAACAGGATTCAGTTCCACGTCCGACATTGATGGCCTGGCACCTATGTGGAACGCGAGCGCCAGTGTATCCACCCGGAAATGGTCCGGCGGACTCAACACGAGCGGTTATCATGCCGATTTCGACCCCGCAGTCGGCTTTCTGAGTCGTGGCAACCAAGTGTCTATCGGCGCAAATGTCGTGAGAACCATTTACGGAAACGAAGGCGATTTTCTTGAAAGGTCAACCCTTTCGTTCCGCCTGTCGGGGGCGTGGGATTACGACGGCTTCATGAACGGCGACGATCCAGAAGATATCAGATTCTATCCGACCTTTAGTTTCCAGATGCGGGGCGGATGGGGTCTGAGAATTTTTACCTGGATAGAGACATTCGGCTATCCTGGCAACTTCTTCACCCACTACTACCTCAAAACGGATGCTGGTTTTGAGCCTTACAAAGGCGTTCCGAATCTGTTCAACATCGGTCCGATGATCACCCTTTCGACTCCTCAGTTCAATCGCTTCTCAGGATTTATCCGATATGCATTTGGCCGGGATCCCAACTATGACGAGTGGGCCGACGCAAACATCCGGACTATTGAATTGGAAGGCAGGTACACGCCTACAGATCAGTTACGCTTCGAGCTGAGATATGACCATCAGCAGCATTTTAGGGCTTCGGACAAATCACTGGTTTCGTTGAGCCGTGTTCCGAGGCTCAAAATCGAATATCAGGTGACACCAACCTTGTTTGTTCGCTTTGTCGGTCAGTATCGCTCGTTATACAAAGATGCTCTCCGGGATGACTCGAGGACCGATCTTCCCATTTATTTCCTTTCGGACGACGGGAGCTACGTGAAGGCGGACAGCCGGCGTACGAACAATATCCAGGCGGACTTCCTGCTTTCCTATCGTCCGACACCTGGGACTGTCGTATTCGTCGGGTACGGAACAGCGATGAGCGAAGAGGACACGTACCGATTTCGCAATCTGACGCGCCAAGCCGACGGCTTCTTCATGAAGTTGAGCTACCTGTTCCGAGTTTAACACGGCTCGAGGCCGCTCCTCTGGCGTTGTCGTGCCCGTCATGTGTTTGCACTCTCGCATTATTGATAGTACCGTTAAAATCTCCCTACTGTCGGGAATCCACCACCGGGTACTAAACGAAGAGGCCCCTCGTGAATACTACTCTATCCCGCTATGCCGCATTTCTAGTAGCAGTCAGCCTTGCCTGGATCTCGACTTCGTGCGTGCTCGCGCAGGATAATCAGGGCGAACCAGGTGAGAATCAGGCGAGTATGGAGGAGGCAGTCGCCTTCATTGCTCAGGTGGAAAATGAACTTGAAGATCTCGGGTTGAAGCTGCTTCGGGCGAAGTGGGTACAATGGACTTACATCACGCACGACACTGAACAAATTGTGGCAGACGCCAGCGACGCATTTGGCGCCGCCTCAATCCAGTTTGTCAAGGACGCCGGGCGCTATGATGATGTGGAACTGCCGTCCGAACTCCGACGAAAATTCGACATCCTCCGATCCCTGCTCGTGACGCCGGCTCCGGGAGATCCAGCCCTCAACGCGGAGGTATCGAGACTCTACACCGAGCTCACTTCGATGGCTGCTCGACCTGAGTACTGTGATGAAGACGGGACCTGTTACGAAATTGACGAACTCAACCGGATCATGAGGACGAGCCGAGATCCAGACAGCCTGAAGTTCGCCTGGCAAGTTGGTAGACTCGCGACACCACCCATGCGCGAAAAGTACACGCGCTTTGCAGAACTGATGAATGAAGGGGCTCGCGAGCTTGGTTTTGCCGATCTGGGTGAGATGTGGCGCTCCACCTATGATATGGATCCAGACGATTTTATCTATGATTTGGACCGGGTTTGGGAGCAGGTAAAGCCCCTATACGTCGCCCTGCATTGCTTAACGCGTGATACCCTTCAAGATTTGTACGGTGAAGAGGTTGTGCGCGAGGGCGAACCGATACCCGCGCACCTGTTGGGAAGCATGTCCAGCTCGGGATGGGCGAATCTATTTGAACTTATGGTGCCCGAAAACGCAGATCCCGGTTACGATCTGACTGCAATATTGCAGGAGAAAGGACTGGACGAACGCGGTATGGCTGAGTATGGCGAGCGGTTTTTCACATCACTGGGCCTCGATCCTCTACCCGATACGTTCTGGGAGCGCTCCATGTTCAAGCGGCCAGCCGATCGAGACGTCGTGTGCGGTGCTAGTGCGTGGGACCTGGATGACAAGGACGATATTCGCATAAAGATGTGTATCGAGATCACCGGAAGGAGCCTGCAGACGGTGCATCACGAAATCGGTCATAACATCTACCAGCGGGCGTATCAAGACCAGCCTACTCTTTTCAGGGCGAGCGCCAACTACGGATTTCACGAGGCTCTGGGTAGCACGATGGCACTGTCTCTGACCCCGCGATATCTGGTAGAGACAAATCTGTTGGAACGGGAGCCTGAAAATGCCAGTGATATTGCGGTGCTCCTTCGCAGTGCGCTGGGCAAGGTGATCTCAGTGCCGAATGGCCTGATGATCGACCGGTGGCGCTGGAAAGTGTTCAGTGGTGAAATCGGGCCAGAAGACTACAACCGCGGATGGTGGGAGCTTCGAGAAGAGTTCCAGGGAATCGCACCGCCGGTAAAACGTCCTGAACATCTTTTTGACCCTGGAACGAGACGCCATATCCCAACAAACGTCCCGTACACGAGGTATTTTGTGTCGCAGATCGTCCAGTTCCAATTCCACCGGGCACTCTGTGAGATTGCTGGCCAGGAAGGTCCCCTACACCTTTGTTCGATATACGGAAGCAAAGAGGCTGGCGCGCGGCTGAAAGTGTTCATGGAAATGGGAAGACAGTATCCATGGCCGGATGCACTCGAAGCCCTGACTGGAGAGCGAAACATGGACGCTTCTGCACTGCTCGAGTATTACGAACCGCTCCGACGCTGGCTCGACGAGCAGAACAGCGGTAAAATGTGCGGATGGTAGAAGAGAATGCACTGGAGCTACCGTTCCACTCTTTGCGTTGTCGTAATGAAGAGGTCATAATGATGAGATTGTTTGAGTGGCAGCATTATCTTTGTAGTGGAAATCTTCGGAGTGGTCAGTCAATACATATCGGCGCCATGCCGAACGTCGTGGGCATTGAAGTGAGCTTCGAGTTGGCCAGCCGACATTGTTCCACGGATGATCACCTCGACTATTATTTCCACATTCCACGTGGACACTTCGCACTCACGACTTCAAAGGAATAATCAACTCATTCGGAAAAATGCGCATAACACCACTTTTATTTGTTGCTCTACTTTTAGCCCCTTCATTAGCCATCGCTCAGATGCGGTCTGCCTCACCTCGCGGGGAAGCTGCCACACAGGTTGGCGGATCCTACGATGACGGAGATTACGGTGGCGGAAGTTGGGTGGCTGTCGATTATGGCCGACCAATTCTTCGCGGTCGCACTATGATCTTCGGCGAAGGAGAATCCTACGGCGAGGTCGTCAATTCTGACGCGCCGGTGTGGCGGGCAGGTGCAAATAAGACTACCGTGTTTACGACCGAAACTGATCTGATCTTCGATGGTGAACATCTACCTGCCGGTGAATATTCGTTCTTCATTGACCTGGCAGAAAATGAATGGACGCTGATCTTGTCGAATCACATAGTGAGGCCAGGTTTTCGCTCAGAAGAAGCCGGGCTCTGGGGATCATTTGGATACGTGGAAGAGAAGGACGCGCTACGTGCCCCAATGGCGCTGAAAGAAGCTCCCATGTCATTCGATCAGCTAACGATTGCCTTCGTAGATATGACTAAAGATGGTGGAACACTGGCCGTCATGTGGGAGGATGTATTGGCAACTGTCGAGTTCTCCGCGGCGAATACCCACTAGTCCACAGAACGGGCGAGGATGCGTAGCTCCAATGGACCCTTTCTCTCGCTGGTCTGACGCTCAGTGCGAAAAGTAAAAAGGCGAATCGGCGTGAAGCCGATTCGCCTTTCTAGGTACCATAATCTTAGTTCCATCTATTTTGGACTTGCGACAGAAGCAAGTTTCGAAGCTCTATCATATCAGATGAATAAGAGCATACCAGATGAATAAGAGCCGTTGGGATTAAGCTCCGGCCTGTTCCCATGCCCACCTACCAAGAACTCCAACTGCAGAGGCCGCAGCCAGAGCAGCGAGATTGGTTAGAATATCGGTCAAGTATCCGCCAACGGCTGGAATCTCACTCAATGCTCCTGCGACAATCGAAAGACCGATCGCAATTACAAAGGTTCTCATGAGATCTCCAGTGTCACGTTGCACGCCAAGAGCAAGTCCCAGAGCGGCGGTGATGGCGGCTGCATACGGGATTTCAACAAATGCCGTCAATATGACAAACACCAGGCCGACACGAAGAGTGGTTTTCAAATAGTCCATGTTTTCCTCAGGATATCAGTTCTTGATTACGAGAATTCCTCCCCGCGACTAGTTTATTCAATCGAAGTCCAAAGACAAAATATTTTGTGACACTATTTATACATCTTTTGATTCACAGAGGTAGAATCTCACCCAATAGAGTTTGAAAAAGGGTTGTTGAACCGTGCTTTAAGGGGATTGTCCTGGAAGCTCGACTTTCTGGCGTGCCCGGGCGGAATTATTCGGCGCTTCGCGCCTCAACCGTCGGAACGCTGTGCGTTCCGACGGTCGAACCCCCGACCTCCTGGTCCATAGGTTGACGATTAAGCAAATATGACTGAAAAAGAGGCTTAATTGCTCAAATAAGACCGATTACTGGGAAAGTAATAATAATGGGTGACAGAGAAGGCACAAGCAAAGTCCCAGGATCTGAATTGAACAGGCGTGCGGTTCGACTCTGCTCACAAGTCAAATAGAATGACCGTAAGTCCATGGGTTTAAATAGATAACGCAAAGGATTGCTTTAGCAGGTTAAGGATTGAGTTGAGGAAGCAGAAAGCATTTCGTCGCTCCTCATCATGTAGCTAGGAAACCCCGGGTCCCATTTCGGATGTACCAATGGATCAGTCTGGACGGGTAAACATATTTATTTGATCGGAAAATCGAGACTACATAAAATTCAGACCGTGAGAGCCCCGCTGTGCGCTGGTTACATACACCCTGTTACTGAACACCAATGCGCAGAGGATTTTAAGTCCGTTGCGTCTACTTATTCCGGCATCCCCGCAAAGCCGTTTCAACGGTGACTGCTGGTGTTTTGGATCAACTCTTTCGAGTTAGAATTGTACTTCTGAGAGGTTCCTCGTTTCTTGCGTCAACCCAAGCCCTTGAACCATGGTTGGCAAGTCCTTATCGCACTACAAGATCCTCGAAGAACTGGGCCGTGGCGGCATGGGGATCGTCTACAAGGGCGAGGACACGAAATGGTACCGGCAGATCTGATATTTCTTCGGACGGGCGATATATCGTTACGTTCGCCTCTGAAATATTCTTGGAGAAGGTAGAACCACCGGGCGTTTCCATTGAGTGGTGGCAAAATTGGGCGTACTCGTTGGACAAATAGCTGAAGGTCGGGCGATTGTAGATTCATCCTCGTGGCCCTACTCATAACAAGCACTTTTTGCAGGCTCGGGCCCACAACTATGATTTGATTAACCGGGAATGAATACGCACCAAGCCGCCACCGAATCAAGGAGGCCCTCTCGCGCGTTGGGAGCTCACCCAGAATCCAATAGCCATACACCGTGTCTCGATTGCCACTGCTCCTGCTCGTCCTTGGTCTGATCCTGGCCATCCCGGCCTCCGCCCAGGACATCCCCCTGAAAAAGTACACCCTGCTCCCGGACGAAGCTGAAGAGTCCCACGTACGCGCCACCGCGCGGGTCAGCGTGCGGACCGAACGGCCGCTCGTGCTGTACTCGGTCGACTACAAAGCGGCCGGTACACCCGAAGAAATCACCCGCTCCTTCTTCAGGGATCGCGGTATAGATCTCGGCATGGAAACGGGTGGCGACGACATGGTGCTGCAGGCCGTCCGCAAAACACCGGGTGGTACTCGGGTGCGCTTCACGCAGGTCGTGAACGGGATTCCAGTCTACCAATCGGGCGTCGCCATCACCTTGGACAGAGAAGGAACGGTCCGGTATGTCACGAACGGGTACAAGGCGAACCTGCACGTCGACGTCTTCACGTCCAAGACGGGTGATGACGAGGCTATTGCCATCGCCGAAGCATTCCTGGAGACGGACAAGGCACGGCACGCCACCCACGAGCAAGTGATTTACGCTCCATTCGGAGCCGGGCGTTTGGCCCACCGCGTGGAAATGGTCACGGACAAAGGCTCCTGGGAGATCCTGGTTGATGCCGCTTCCGGAGAGGTCTTCCGCTCAGAGCCGACCTCCCATTTGCGCGATATACGAGCCACCAGCAACGCATCGACTCCCGCAAGCGCTAAACCGACGCCTGCACCTGATCTGTCGGCGGGTGTGAGCCGGGTCGATGGATCGGGTTGGGTTTTCGATCCCGATCCGATGTCGACGGCCGGTGTGTTGTACGGCGATGCGTCCGCCTTCGAAGACTTAAACGACGCGGACAGCCCGGGACTGACCGCCCAGTTGCGCGAGCGCACGCTCCGCGACATCTCGTTCGATGGGACGAATTTTCATTTGACTGGGCAGTACGCCGCCGTGGCTGATTTCGATGTGCCGAATCGGGGCCTCTTCGCACAAGACAGCAGCAACTTCCACTTCACGCGCAGCCACCCCGCGTTCGAGGCGGTGAACACGTATTTCCACCTCGACCAGTCCATGCGCTACATCAACGAGACGCTGGGCTTCGAGCTCAAGCCCATCCAGTATGATGGCGGCGTTCAGTTCGATCCGCACTGGGGTGATCAGACGGTGAACGCCCAGTACCTGTTCACCGGACAGCTCCGATTCGGGGAAGGCGGCGTGGATGCAGCCGAGGACGGCGAAATTGTTCTGCATGAACTGGGTCACGGGATCCACGACTGGGTCACGGACGGCAATCTTAGTCGACTGCAAGGACTTAGCGAAGGCAGCTCAGACTACTGGGCAGCCTCGTACACCCGAAGCCTCGGCCTCTGGAATGTAGGCGACGAGGGCCACGATCTCATGGGCCGCTGGGGATTGAAACCATTCTTTGGCAGCCGCACGGTCGACTACTCGGGCAACTACCCGTTCGATTTGACCGGCTCAATCCACACGGACGGCCAGATCTGGTCATCGGCGGTGATTTCCGTCTGGGATGAGCTCGGCAAGGAAACTACTGACTTGCTCTTCCTGGAGGCCCTCTCGATGCTGGGTTCGGGCAGCACGACGGAAGACGCCGCCCGCGCCATCGTGCTCGCTGACACCTTGCTGAATGGCGCTGTTAACGCAGCCCTGGTGCTCGACAAAATGGTCGATCGAGGCTTCATCTTCCGGGCAGCCCTTGCAGCGATCGGACGCTCGGGACCACCACCGCGCGCGGTGACTTTCTTCGATCTCTCGACATTCGGAGCCGGATCGGCCACTGCCTGGGAGTGGGACTACGAAAGCGACGGCATCGTCGACAACACGTCCTCACTCGCCAGCTTCACCTATTCCACGCCGGGTTTCTACTCGGTCACGCTCACGGCTTCGGGGGATGGACGCACCCGGACCACGGTATTGACAGATTACATCTCAGTCAACTCTGGCGTCTATGTCTGGGAAGGCACGGGTAATACCGGCTCGCGTAGTGGTCGATTCATTGCCGATCTGCTTCAGAATGCCGGTGTGGAGACGCACTACTCCCGGACACCAATCATCCACCCCTCTCTCGAAGGGTTTGACGCAGTCTTCCTCTCGTTCGGGCCCTACGCTCCCCAGGATGCTCCGGTGCCGCTCACCCAGATTCCCGCTCGAACCATACGTGACTATCTGGCCGCGGGTGGAAGAGTCTACCTAGAGGGCGGCGAGGCGCTTGGATTCGATCAGAGATCGAATCCGCAATTGCTGGCCCTCTTCGGCATCCAATTGGCATCGGATGGGGACAACGGGAATCGCCCCGTCACGGATTTGCGCGGGCAGGACAATTCGATTGCGACGGGTCGCCGGTTCACGTCGTCACAGCAGACGAGTGTGTCGTCAGTCGACACGTTCACGCCGAACAACGAAGGCCGGCCCATGTTCGTCGAGGAAGGCTACGGCACTGTGGGTGTCCAGGCCGAGACCTCAGGCGGCGGCCGTTCGGTTGTGCTGTCTTACACACTTGCGGATCTTATCGATGGGGAAAGCCGACGGGTTCAGGTACTCCAGGATATCGTCGACTTCTTCGGCATCTCGGCCATCATCACGGACACCGAGCAGATCGAACTGCCGGAATCCGTGACACTGTCGCCCATCTACCCGAATCCATTCAACCAGACAGCTAAGCTTTCGTTTGATCTGCCCCAGGCTTCGTCTGTGCGGATCGAGGTCGTGAATATGTTGGGTCAGCGGGTCGCGGTGCTTCTGGACGGAGAGGCGTTGTCCGCCGGATCGCACGAAGTCAGCCTGGACAGCAATCGCCTCCCGAGCGGGATGTACTTCGTGAGCCTGCAGGCTGGTAATCAGGTCAAGCGGATGCCTGTGGTGCTCGTGCGCTGAGGTGAGCCCCGCATACGAGTAGCTATCAGACATTCTTCAAGAGTAGGATCATGTGTCAAATCTGATTCCTAGAAAAGTCAATTCAAGCCTCGATATACCGCCGCCCGAAACTGTTTCTGAATCTCCCATGAGAATGGGACTGTGCGTGTCATGAACAACCCGTAAATGTTTCTTTCGTAGTCGATCCAGAAATGAGTGTTGTGTGCACCCGACCAGCCATAGATGCCCCGTGAGGACCCCGTGCCGTCCAGCGCGGGTTCGCGAGTGCCCAAAGACCTGTGACTTGGGCAGAAATCGAGACTTTCCTTAACCCTCTAGGCTCGACTACTCCGTTATCTATTGATACGCAATGACTTGTGAATCGAAATTCGACTCCTGATACGACTAATTCCAGCCTATCTGTGCTCGGTCGGAATTATTCGGCGCTTCGCGCCTCGTCAGTCGGAACACTGCGCGTTCCTCGTGTCGGACTTTCAATCTCCTGATCTGTATGTTCGCGGCGGCGCAAATATCACGCGAATTAAAGTAAGTACAGCGTCTTCGAAGATGTGATTAACGGGCTGCTCAGCTGTTGCGGGCAGGCGCCGCCGAATGATTGTGCTTCTCACGGGTAAAACAATACATTGCTGGAGCTCCTCCCATCAAGCTGCTCCTGTCATGAGAAAGCCCCGTTCGTTCCGGAACCCGCACGCGTTTTCAACTTCGATCCCTGTTTCCAATGGTTTGCATCTCGCTCCGCGGCAAGTACTTACAATCGGAGTTCTCATCTCTACATTGCTTTGCGCCGCCGCCCTGTTTTCTGCGACCGAAGCGCGTGCGCAGGAGATCGATCTGCAGCCCGACCGGGAATTCCGGTTGGTTGCCTCGGTTCTCGGGTATCGTGGGATTGGCGCTGACATAGATGGAATTCGAAATCCGATCCTCCAGGCAAACAAAGGGGAGATTGTACGGATCACGATCGTGAACGGCGAGATACTGGGGCACGATATCGCTATGGAGCGTGCAGGTGTAATAAGCGACACCATCGTTGACGAGGGCGCAACGACTTCAATCACGTTTACGGCCGAAGCCAGCGACACCTATTACTGTTCCATACCCGGCCACCGGGCCGCAGGAATGGAAGGGAAATTTCAGCTTTTCGAAGACGCTGACGTCATTCTGGCCGGTCGTCCCGTAATGAAGGAAGGCCGAGCCCTGAACTTCGGTTTCGAAGACGGTTCGTTCGAGGGATGGACTGCAACCGGCGATGCGTTCGGTGCACAACCGAACGAAGGTGACGTTGTGCTCACGCGGACAGGCGACATTCGGAGTCAACACGACGGCGTATTCTGGGCGGCGTCGAACAAGAATGCGGGGTCCCAGGCGACCGGCACGCTCACATCGGTCCCTTTCACTGTGACGGACCCGTATATCAGTTTTTTGGTAGCTGGAGGGGCCCTCCAGGACACTCGCGCCGAGTTGGTCCGCGCTTCTGACGGCGAAGTGCTGTTCGAGATTACTGGCAACAATAGTCCTGCTCTAAGACCGGTCGTCGCGGACATGACTTCGGCCCTGGGAAGCGAAATCTTCGTGCGGCTTGTCGACAACGAAACGGGCGTATCAGCGATCCCATACATCGGCGATAACCCGAACGCCTACATAGCGTTTGACGACCTTCGGTTTTATTCCGAACGTCCAACGTTCATGAATGAGTTGTCTCGCAAGAACATCGTGATTCTCCCCATGATCGATCTGGTCCTCAACCAGGGACTGTCGGGTACCGAGGCGGCCGCAGCAATGTCGGTGCCACCGGGATTTTCGGTCACGCTGGCCGCAGCCGAGCCGGACGTCGTGCGCCCAATCACATTCACGTATGATGATCGTGGACGCCTGTGGGTAGTTGAGGCGCACACGTATCCGGAGCCTGCCCCCGAGGGTGAAGGCAAGGATCGAATCTTGATCTTTGAAGACACCAACGGAGACGGGACGCTCGACAGCCGCAAAATTTTTATTGAGAATCTTAATCTGGTCAGCGGGATGGAGCTTGGATTTGGGGGTGTCTGGGTTGGGGCAGCGCCGTACTTTATGTTTATACCGATTGAACCAGGTACGGACTCGCCTGCCGGACCTCCGCAGATTCTACTGGACGGATGGGGGACGCAGGACACGCACGAAACCCTAAACAGCTTCCACTGGGGTCCGGACGGCTGGCTCTACGGTAACCACGGCGTGTTTACGCACTCACTGGTTGGGCACCCCGGAACGGCGGATGACGACCGCGTGGGCCTGAATGCCGGCGTCTGGCGGTACCATCCGACGCGGCACGAATTTGAAGTGTTCGCTCACGGCACCAGTAACCCGTGGGGTCTGGACTTCAACGATTACGGCCATGTGTTCATCACGGGCTGTGTCATTCCTCATCTGTATCACATGATTCAGGGTGGTCGGTATCAACGACAGGGGGGCAGACACTTCAACCAGTATACCTACGATGATATCAAAACCAACGGCGATCACGTCCATTGGGTAGGTGAGAATGGGCCGCACGCGGGGAACCACAGATCAGGTGAAGCCGGTGGTGGCCACGCACATGCCGGCGCAATGTTTTATCAGGGTGGATCGTGGCCTGATGAATACCGTGATCAGCTGTTTATGAACAACATTCACGGGTTTCGAACGAATGTAGATGTTATCGAGCGATCTGGTTCAGGCTACGTCGGCAAGCATGGGGATGACTTCCTGTTGGCCAACGATACGTGGTCGCAAATGCTGAACCATCGATACGGACCCGATGGATCGGTCCATGTTATCGATTGGTACGACAAGAACCAGTGCCACAGTCCTAATGCGGATGTGCACGACAAAACGCTGGGGAGAATTTTCAAGATCACCCATGAAAACGACGAATGGGTGCAAGTCAACCTGAGAGAGATGAGCTCCGAGGCGCTCGTAGAACTTCAGCTCAACCAGAACGACTGGTACGTTCGTCATGCGAGACGGCTTCTGCAGGAGAGAGGACCGGACGCCCGCGTGCACGTGGCGTTGAAAAGGATCCTCAACGAGAATACAGACGTCACGCGGCGGCTTCGCGCGTTGTGGGCTCTATTCGTTACTGATGGCCTGTCCGATGACGAACTGGAGGAGCTCCTCCAGGACGGCGACGAGTACGTTCGGAGCTGGGCCGTACAATTCCTTGCGGAGGATGGCGACGTTTCTGCGGGCGCGATGGCGAAGTTAGCCGAGTTGGCCGCGCGCGATGAGTCGCAGCTCGTGCGACTCTACATAACGAGCGCGCTCCAACGGCTGCCCGAATCTGATCGCTGGGGTATTCTTGAGGAATTGTCCGTTCGCGCCGAAGACGCGGGGGACCACAACCTTCCCTTGATGATCTGGTACGCTGCCGAACCTCTTGTCGAAGGGGATATGAGCCGTGCGTTGCAGATGGCGCTTGCCGCTGAGGTTGATCACCTCCTCTCCTTCACGGTTCGCCGTATGGCCGCGACCGGAAGCGCGGAAGCGCTCAGTACGCTGGCTCGGGCCCTTGAGACGGAGACAGATCCCGAAAAACAGGCGGAATTGGTCAAGGGGCTCAACGAAATAATGGGAGGAACTCACTAAGAGGGGCCAGATTGCGCCGGGTACCCGGGTTCGCGTGCGGCGTCACATTTGGCCGTCCTAGCGCTGCATGTGTACAGTCGTGCCGGTCTTGTTACCGACCACGACGTCCGGGCGGCCATCTCCGTCAATGTCTCCGGCGACGATCTGAACGCCGATTCCTGAATCGTCGTCAATGAGGTGTGGTACGAACTCCACGCTGATTCCTCCTTGTGCGTCCGTGTACCGAACAGTTTGGAACCAGTACAGCCACGCTTTCGGATTCATGTCGGGGTCACCCTCGGCGCCATGTGACCACCATCGTTTTCCTGTCACGATATCCTTGACGCCATCGCCATCCATGTCGATCAGGTCAATCGCATGTAGTTCGCCAAACGCGACGCCGAAGGCGTTTAGTTCTGAACTCTCGTTCAAAATCATGTGTTGGATGAACGAAATATCTCCCTCGGTTCCGCCCGTTCCGCCGCTGCCGGCCGACGCGCCCATATTCTCATACCAGGCGAGTCCGTATCCGTGGGCCTCGAGAGAGGTGATCACGTCGTTGTCACCGTCCCCATCGGCATCATAGGCGTACATCTGCGCACCACCTCTCTCGCTGAAGGCAACCTCGTGGAATTGCCAGATGGGGTCGCCAGCGAGGGAAGGGGGCTGCTCCCACCAGCCAGCGCGTTCCAATACGTCTTCGCGCCCGTCTCCGTTGACATCACCCACTCCGAGTCCGTGGGTAAAGCGCTGCCAACCGCCATCAGAAGAGATCGGATGGAAGGTCCAGGGCAACTCCGGATGGCTCCAGTCTGGCTCGATGTAGCCGTATCTACCGTTCGATATGGCAACGATCTCCGGCCGGCCGTCACCGGTGATGTCCGTCCACCACGGCGATTCATTGTCAACGACGTCAAAAACCACATGCGCTGCCCAGTGGCCTGATGCCTCCCTGGCCACCCCGGGATTCTGGTACCAGGTCGCCATTTGGCCAGGGAATCCTATGATCAGAATGTCGTTGAAACCGTCGTCGTTGAAGTCGAGAACATGGGCGAAGAAATTGTCGGAGTAACCGGCGGGGTCAAACGGTTTTGGTTCGTAGTAGGCATGCCGCTGCCCGAAGTCAGGACCCTGGTACCAGTATGGCCCGGATACCAGATCATTGGTGCCGTCGCCATCGATGTCTCCGAAGTTGGCGCCTTCCGAGTAGAACACGTCGCCCAGCCGCCTGCTCTCAAATGATACGTAACTTCCGGGCAGCTCCGTCACCTGGATATTCTTGTGCCACGCCTCTGCGGGTGCTCCACTATGAATCTGCAGGCAGATGTTGCCCGTCCTTGGAACGTGGTCACGCTCTATGTAGTCGACGGTTTGAAGGTCGTTAATCCAGATTCGAATGCGAGAGCCCTCGGCGCGCACAACCAGCTCGTTCCAACCGCCTACGTTGACAACCGGAGCGACGTCTTCCGGCATTCCCCACGCCAGATAGCGGTTCCGCCGAGATTCATCATAAAGGGAACCCCATACGGGCGAACGCTCTCCTGCAGCAGCCTCCGCGGTGCTCCCGATCACGGTATTGAACCACGAGGCTGATACGGTGCCGACGTCAGCCTGATAGCCGGAGACTTCGTGGTGGCTTGTCAATCTTCGACTGCGAAACTGAATTCCTGCGTTGTCGCCCGGTCCAACGAGGGAGACCATCAGTCGAAGCTCAAAGTCACCAAACTCATCCCTTGAACAGAGGAACGCGTTCGATGCAATCTGCTCATCGAGCCTGCCAGCAACGATTGCGCCGTTCTCGATCCGGAACAAGTCGCTTGTCCCTTCCCAATTGGTGAACGTTTCTCCGTCGAACAGCGACCTGGATTGGGTGAATGAATGACTATTCTGTGCGGCAGCGCCGCCCGCCGAAATCAATGCCATGAAAGACGCGGCGCAGAGGAACGCTCGGTGGGTGAATCCGGCTACGTTTAGTATGAGAAGGGGAGTACGCATGGTGGCTGGCGTCTGGTCTTGCTCGAAGATAGGTGAACGTGCATGATTGTTACGAGCGTATTTGCTACACTCAAGATTCCCGCTCCAATCGTCAGGTTCACGGACTGAGAAGAATGAATCCAATCAAAGTTGCCGTCATCGGACTCGGGTTCGGTGCAGAGTTTATCCCGATATATCAGCGCCATCCAGGGGTCGAGCTTTGGGCAATATGCCAACGAGACGAGGAGAATCTCAACAAGACCGGAGATCAGTTCGGCGTTCCAAAGCGATACACGAGCTTCGAGGCGCTACTTGCGGATCCAGATCTTGATGCCGTTCACATCAATACGCCGATCGCCTCTCACGCTCCCATGTCGCTTGCCGCGCTTGAAGCGGGTAAACACTGCGCATGTACCGTTCCGATGGCCACTACGACAGAGGAGTGCCTGAAGATTGTCGATGCGCGCAATCGCTCGGGCAAGGTCTATATGATGATGGAGACCGCGATCTACACGCGCGAGTACCTGTACGCAAAGGACCTCGTAGATTCTGGCAAGATCGGGAAGATCCAGTTCCTTCGCGGGGCCCATCAACAGAATATGGGGCTTCCAGGCTGGCCCAGCTACTGGTATGGCTTCCCGCCAATGCACTACGCGACGCATGCCGTCAGCCCGCTGCTGGCGATATCGGGTACTACAGCAGAATCGGTCGTGTGCTTTGGATCCGGTCGCATCGATAGCGAATACGCGAAACACTACAACGCTCCTTTCGCCGTCGAATCGACGCTGATCAAGCTGCGCGACAGTGATCTGGCTTGCGAGGTAACGCGATCTCTGTTCAATACCATTCGGCAGTATCGCGAGAGCTTCGACGTGTATGGGACCGAAAGCTCATTCGAGTGGGAGCAGGTCATCGGCGAAGGCCCCGTCGTCTATTCGGGGTTCGAAGACGCGACGCGAGTCGAGGTGCCGGACTATGGTCACAGGTTGCCACCGGAGATTTCTGGTTTTACCCAGGCAGGCGTGTACGACGACGAACACGAACACACATCCTTCATCCAGGGCGGTGGCCATGGCGGTTCACACCCTCACCTGGTGCACGAGTTCATCTCTTCGATCCAGGGACAGCGCGAGTCGATCGCGGATGCAGCAACAGCGGCCAATTGGACGATGACCGGAATCTGCGCACACGAATCGGCGATGAAAGACGGCGCGCGTGTCGTCGTCCCTTCATAGGATCCTTTCAGACGAATGGTATTTACCGCGGCCGTTATCTCCATCGCCATGCAGGTCGTCTTCTTTACCATCTGACTATTGCGTGGTAGGGGCGGGGGAGCTGTCCTGGATGGGCTCTGGTGCTTCGCTGACCACGGCGGTGGGTACTGGTGAGAATAACAGCCTAGCGGGCTCTCGGTCTCTTCAATGTACTGTCGACTCCGACAGCGAGTCTACCACCCTCAGATCGATCTTCGAGGTGGTGGTGGGGTTCAATGGCATATTCACGACCAAGTGTTTTGGCTTGTTCCATTAGAGTTTGAGAATAACGTTCTTCATCAAAAATAAGCTGCGTAATTCCATAGCGATCACGAAGATCTATCCCAAGAATGAATCCTTTATCACGCGTTTTCTGCACCCAACCAGCAAGAGTAACTTCTTTATTGATATGTGTATCTCTTAATTCACCA
>Ga0208879_1000477_pt1 | contig 41428 bp, 40 predicted proteins | sample Knorr_S15_td_Bot_FD_185605 | JGI IMG/M metagenome (GOLD analysis project Ga0208879, IMG submission 185605) | Marine microbial communities from Southern Atlantic Ocean transect - Knorr_S15_td_Bottom_ad_5009_LV_A (SPAdes) (version 2) | ecosystem: Environmental > Aquatic > Marine > Oceanic | place... | reverse complement strand
ATATGTCCCAACTTTTATTATTGTCAGCTTTTTCAAACGCATAATCAATAAAGATTTTTGTTAATTCACTGTCTTCTCCAGTTTTTGCAATCAGTTTATCTACAGCCCTACTTAACAGATCTTCTTCATCTATTTCCACTTCATATTTACTATCAATGTTTAGCTCATAGCTAAAGCTTCGTACAATTCTTTGCGTAAATTTATCAATAGTAGAAATTTCAAAAGCAGCATAATTTTTTAAGAGATGTTTTAAGATCTGATTTGATTTAATATTTATAGTATTTACTGAAAGTTTGGTCTCTTTAATGATCTCTTTTATAATGGCACTATTTTTATTTATTTTTTCTTTATCACTAAATTCAATCAACCTTTCTACAATTCTGCTTTTCATCTCATTAACAGCTTTGTTAGTAAAAGTAATGGCTAGAATGTTCTTATAAGCATCGTCATTTTCTGATGTTAAAAGAAGTATTAAATATTCCTTTACCAGGTTGAAAGTTTTGCCACTTCCAGCAGAAGCATTGTATATTTTAAATGAGTTATTTAGATGCATTTTCTTACTATACAAGTTAATTAATCCTATTTGATTTTTGCTTAGCTTTATTGTAAATTTGTTTTACTAATTAAAAATATAAATTATGAGTTTTTTATTACCTGAGTTAGGATTTGAATATGCAGATTTAGAGCCTCATATTGACGCTAGAACGATGGAAATACATCATTCTAAGCATCACAATGGGTATACCAATAATTTGAATAATGCTTTAGAAAATGTTGCTCTTACTGAGCAGCCTATTGAAGAAATTCTAAGGAATTTAGACATGAATAATGCCGCTCTTAGAAATAATGCTGGAGGATATTATAATCACTGTTTGTTTTGGGAAATATTAAATCCAAACGATAAACAAGATTTAGATGGAGATTTAGAATCTGCAATTAATTCTTCTTTTGGCTCTTTTGAGAATTTTAAAGAAGGATTCTCAAAAGCTGCAGCAACAAGATTTGGATCTGGATGGGCATGGTTATGTGTCAAAGATGGCAAATTAGAAATTTGTTCCTCTGCTAATCAAGATAATCCTATTATGCCTTCAATTGGCTGCGGTGGGAAGCCGATAATGGGAATTGATGTTTGGGAACATGCATATTACTTAAATTATCAAAACAGAAGGCCAGATTATATTACAGCTTTTTTTGATGTTGTTAATTGGAGAGTTGTAAGTGAAAAATTTAAAAACGCCTAGTAGGCTCTTTTTCTATTTCCTTCATAAAAATTTATGAAGGCATTGTTTACCACTCTATTGCCTCCAGGAGTTGGATAATTCCCTGTGAAGTACCAGTCACCTGTGTGGTTTGGACATGCCTGGTGCAAATTTTCAATGCTCTGATATATTATTTTTACTTTTGAAGTGTTAACATGAACACTTAAAATTTCAGCAATTTTATCTGAGATATCATCTGCTGTAAACATATTGTATATGTCTTTTACGTGATTAACAATTTCTTTATCAGGCAAATTTATTTGCTCTTTACATTTATTATATATTTCTTTAACTATAGCATATTTCTTCTTGTCTTTAAGTAACGCTAAGGTTGCTTTAAATGCAATTAAACTATCGAGATTTGCCATGTCAATTCCATAGCAATCAGGATACCTAACTTGAGGAGCAGATGATACAACTACGATCTTTTTTGGCTTTAATCTATCAAGCATTTTTAATATGCTTTTCTTAAGGGTAGTCCCTCTTACGATACTATCATCAATAATTACTAAGGAGTCAGTATGCTTTATTACACCGTAAGTGACATCATATATATGCTCAACTAAATCATCCCTACTATTATCCTCAGTTATAAAAGTTCTTAATTCGGCATCTTTAATTGCAATTTTTTCAATTCTTGGTCTTTCAGATAAAATATCAATTATTTTTTCTTTGGAAAGTTTTTTATTTTTTATTATGGCTTCAGTTTTTTTCTTATTTAGAAATTCTTCTAAACTTTCTATCATCCCAAAAAAAGATGTTTCTGCGGTATTTGGTATATAAGAAAAAATAGTATTTTTTATATCAAAATTTATTTCATTTAAAACTTTTGGCATAATAAGTTTCCCCAAATTTTTTCTTTCAGAATATATATCAGCATCATTACCTCTTGAAAAATATATTCTTTCAAAGGAGCATGCTTTAATATCAGTTTTCTTGTTTATTTTTTTGATCGTTACTTCTCCTTTGTTTTTGACAATTATGGCACTTCCAGGCTCCAGCTCTTTAATATATTTTATATCGATATTAAAAGCATTTTGGATAGCAGGTCGTTCAGAAGCAACTACAACTACTTCATCATCTTTATAATAAAAGGCGGGCCTAATCCCCGCAGGATCTCTCATTACAAATGAATCACCATGACCCAACAATCCCCCCATTACATAACCTCCATCCCAATTTTTTGAAGCTTTTTTTAAAACTCTAGAAATATCTAATCTATCAGAAATTAGTTCAGAACATTCCATTTTTGAATATCCTTCTTTTTTTAGTTCTTTGTACATTTTTCTTACAGCATCATCTAAACAATGTCCAATTTTTTCCATAATTGTAATTGTATCAGAATATTCTTTAGGATGCTGCCCTAGCTCTATTAGATTATTAAATAGTTCTGCTACATTAGTCATGTTAAAATTCCCGGCAAGAATTAAATTCCTATGTTTCCAATTATTTTGTCTAAGCAATGGCTGTACATTTTCCATACTGTTACCTCCAAATGTCCCATATCTTACATGACCTAATAAGGACTCTGCAACGTATGGAATAGAAGTTTTTAGTTTGGAAGTGTCTTTAATAAGATTTGGATTATTTTTGAGATCAGAATTAATTCTATTATTGATTTTTGAAAAGAGATCTTGAATCGGCTGTTTTTCTATGGATCTAATCCTGCTAATAAATTTTTTTCCAGGCTCAACATTTAATTTAATGCTAGCAAATCCAGCACCATCTTGACCCCTGTTATGCTGCTTTTCCATTAATAGATACATTTTATTTATGCCATAAAATGCACTGCCATATTTTTTTTTATAATAATCTAGGGGCTTAAGAAGCCTAATGTGAGCAATTCCACACTCATGTTTTAACTCATCACTCATTTTATTCTGATCAAAGTAGTTTTACAAAAAAACAAAATTATTATTGAACTATAAAAGGTTGTTAATAAAATCAACTCTATTTATAATATCATTATAATTAATTTTTTCTATACCATTAATACCAAAGCCTTCAACTGAAAAAGATGCTGTAGCTGTTCCATACATAACAGCCTTCTTTATATCATCAAATGAAGATGAATTTACTGTAGTTAAATAACCCGCAAGACCTCCAGCAAATGAATCACCCGCACCAGTAGGGTCTTTAACTTTTTTTACAGGGAAAGCAGGACATTCAAAAGTATTTAACTTATCAATTAACATTGAACCGTATTCTCCTTTTTTTACTATAACATAATTAGGCCCCATATTTAATATCTTTCTTGCACCTTCAGCTAATGAATTTAATCCAGTAAGCTGTTTGACTTCATCATCATTTATGCAAATTAAATCAACTTTAGAAATAATTTTTTTTAGATTTTCCATAGCATTATCCATCCAAAAATTCATAGTATCAAGAATTGTTATTTTAGGAGGGGTTATTATTTGACTCATAACCTTTAGTTGAACACTAGGATCAAGATTCCCTAAAACAAGTACATTTGGAGATGTAAAATTTTCTGGAACTACTGGATCAAAATTTTCAAGAACATTGACCTCAGTTTTTAAAGTGTCTCTTTGATTCATATTTTTTGCATATTTCCCTATCCAGTAAAATGTTTTACCATTTTTTTTAATTTTTAATTCTGAAATATCTATGTTCCTTTTTTTAAATATTTTAAAATATTCATATGGAAAATCTCCACCAACAATAGAAATAACAGCACTATTAATATTGAATAGTGAAGCAGAAATACTTATATGTGTTGCAGCACCTCCTAATACTTTATTTACTCTTGTATCAGGGGTTTCAATAGAGTCAAATGCAACGGTTCCAACTATTAGAAGTCTATTCATTATAGTTATTGGTTAAATGACAAAACTAGTAAATAATAAAAATTAATCCATAGACAATCTGGTTTATTTTCTGCCAAAATCAGCAGGAATTTCTCCCCAGTTTTTTGTTTCCCATTTAAGTATTTGAGTTTTATAAGAATTATTATTTAACCATTGTATTGCTCTGTCAATTAACTGAAAAACTTCTTTATTATTTTTATTTGGAATAAGTTTTGTTTGACATTTTTTCTTTTTCACCCAGCTAATTGCTGTTATTGAATCAGAGTAAACAATTTGATTGCTTTTTAATTTTTTTAATAGCGCTAGGCCATGAACAAGAGCAAGAAATTCTCCAATATTATTTGTAGCCTCTTTATATGGCCCTTGTTTAAATATGATTTTTTTTGATTGAGTATCTACACCTTGATATTCCATTTTTCCAGGATTACCACTGGATGCTGCATCAACTGATATTGAATTGTAATTTGGAGGATCAACATCAATTTTCTTAGGCTCGCTATTTTTATATTCGTAGTAGGATATGCTATAAGCCGCTTCAGCCTCTTTTAATGTTGTAAAAGATTTATATTTTGCACCCTTATAATTTTTAGTTTGAAGTTTACATTCATCCCAAGTATTGAAAATGCCAGAATTATTCCCCTCCCATACTACATAATATTTTTGTTTATTTGAATTCATAGATTTAATAAATTTTCTACAATTTTTGGGAAATATTTCATCTCTAAATCATGTATTTTATTCGCTAAATCATTGGGAGTGTAAGAGGAATTTATTTTAATCTCTTTTTGAAAAATAATAGGACCTTCATCATATTTTTTGTTTACATAATGAATTGTAATTCCACTCACCTCTTCTTTGTTTTTAATAATTGCTTTGTGCACATTTATTCCATACATTCCTTTACCCCCATATTTAGGCAATAAAGCAGGATGAATATTGACAATCTTTTTATTATAAACATTAATTATCTCAATAGGAAATTTTAACAGAAATCCAGCTAAAATTATTAATTCAGGATTCAATGAATTTATGCAATCTAAAACAGAACCATTATAAAACTCATCTTTTGTAAAAATTCTATAATCAATTTGTAATTTTTTTGCTCTTTCAATTACTCTTGCTTTTGGATTATTAGTGTATATCAACCACTTGTAATTGGGGCTTTTATTAGAGAAATAATTAATTATGTTTTCTGCGTTAGATCCTGAGCCAGAAGCAAAAATTATAATTTGATTAGAATTCATTTAATAACTGATTGTAACTTTCTATTGAAATAGTTAAATTAAAATAAAGTTTTTTTATTTTTGCAGCCTAACTATATTATAAATATAAAAAACAAAAATTATGTCAGACATTGCATCAAGAGTAAAAGCTATTATAGTAGATAAATTAGGTGTTGATGAAAACGAAGTAGTTAGTGAAGCTAGCTTCACTAATGATTTAGGAGCAGATTCATTAGACACTGTTGAATTAATAATGGAATTTGAAAAAGAGTTTAATATTCAGATTCCTGATGATCAGGCTGAAAACATAGCAACTGTAGGGCAAGCAATTTCTTACATTGAGAATATTTAAACAATCCAATTTTCATGATTTTGAAACGAGTTGTTGTTACAGGCCTAGGAGCTTTAACCCCAATTGGAAATAATATTGGCGATTTCTGGCAAGGGCTTGCTAGTGGCAAAAGCGGAGGAGCTCCAATCACATATTTTGATACTTCAAAATCTAAAACAAAATTTGCATGTGAGTTAAAGAATTTTGATATCTCTGATTTTCTTGACAGAAAAGAGCATAGAAGAATGGACAGATTTACACAATATGCCATGGTATCAACGGAGGAGGCAATTAATGATTCAGGACTTGATCTTGATAGTATAGATAAGTTAAGAGTAGGTGTAATATGGGGATCAGGAATAGGAGGAATAGAAACATTTCAAAATGAAATATTAAATTTTGCAGCTGGTGATGGTACACCAAGATTTAATCCATTTTTTATTCCAAAAATAATTGGAGATATAGCCCCCGGACACATATCAATCAAGTATGGTTTTATGGGCCCCAACTATGCTACAGTCTCTGCATGTGCTTCTTCTGCCAATGCATTAACTGATTCCTTAAATTATATTAGACTAGGTTATTGTGATATTATTGTAGCAGGAGGTAGTGAAGCAGGAGTCAATATTGCTGGAATGGCAGGATTCAATGCTATGCGGGCATTATCAACTAGAAATGATTCTCCTTCAACTGCTTCCAGACCTTTTGATGCTACTAGGGATGGATTTGTGCTTGGAGAAGGGTCAGGTACTTTAATTTTGGAAGAACATGAACATGCAAAAGCTAGGGGAGCAAAAATCTATGCAGAATTAATTGGGGCAGGTCTTTCATGTGATGCTTATCATATAACAGCTCCACATCCTGAAGGTAGTGGGGTAAAAGCAGTAATAAGGAATTGTTTAAATGATGCAAAAATAAAAGCTAATGAAGTAGACGCTATTAATACACATGGAACCTCAACTCCATTAGGAGATGTAGCAGAACTAAAAGCTATTAGCAATGTTTTTGGAGAACATGCTCCCAATATAAACATTAATTCGACCAAATCTATGACTGGCCATATGTTAGGAGCATCTGGCGCAATTGAGGCAATATCAGTCATTTTGTCTATTCAAAATAAACTTGTTCCTCCAACAATTAATCATAATAATATAGACGAAAATATTAATCAAAATTTAAATCTCACATTGAATACAGCACAAAATAGAGAGATAAATATAGCCATGAGTAATACTTTTGGATTTGGAGGACATAATGCATGCGTGTTGTTTAAAAAAATAGATTAATTATGCCAATTTTGAGATTTAAAAATTTTTTTTCCAAAAGAAAAGACCCTTTTTATTATCAAATTAAATCTCTGTTAAAATTTAGCCCTAAGTCCTTAGAATATTATAAACGATCTTTTATTCATCGTTCACTAAATCGTAGAGATATTAATGGAATTGCAATCAATTATGAAAGATTAGAATTTTTAGGAGATTCAATATTAAGCTCAATAATATCATCTTATTTATTTAAAAATATTCCTGATGGCTCTGAAGGTTATTTAACACAAATGAGATCTAAGATAGTAAGCCGAAATCACCTAAATGAGCTAGGCTCTGAGCTAAATTTGATCAAATTTGTACAATCTAATATTGTCAATGAGAATTATGGAGACAATATCCATGGCAATTTATTTGAGGCTTTAATTGGAGCTATTTTTTTAGACAAAGGATATCCATATTGTAAAAAATTTATTTTTCAAAATGTAATTATTCCGCATGTGGATTTGGAAAAACTCAAAAATAAAATTATAAGTTATAAGAGTCTATTTATAGAGTGGTGTCAAAAAAACAAAAAGGAATATGAGTATTATACCTTTGAGGATAATGGGAATGAGTCTATAAAACATTTTGCTGTTAAGTTATCTATCGACAAAAAGGTTATAGCTAAAGCTAGAGAAACTTCAAAGAAAAAGGCAGAGGAAAAGGCCTCCAAAAGAGCATTTTTTATGTTTCAAGAGGATATTCTAAAAGATAAGCGGAATTAAACTTAAATTTTATTTAATATTATCTGATTGTCATAGACAATAATAAGTTATATCTTTATATGATAAGTTCTTTAAATTGGCTATAAGTAAATTAAATTTAGAAGATTATTGTAATGACATTTTTAGCCTATTTGCAATTCATACTGATTTAGATGATTATAGGTTAGCTTATTTTTTGAACAAGTATTTAGGAATTAATTTATGCCGAAAGGAATTTGATCTAGATTTTATTAATTCAAAGGGGAGTTTTTCAGTTTTTGAATATATTGATCAAAGTAATTTTTTGAAATGGAGTTTAATATCAAACATTTATAATCATAATTTCTCCGACAAAATTTCCCGTGATGATCTTTTTGCAAAATCTAATAATTTAGTTCAAAAATTTAATTTACTAACGGAATATGAAAATGTCAATTACTTGTTAAAAATTGAAAATAATGACAATCAAGTTGATTTAGAAAATATAGTAAAAGAAATAAAAAGCATTCCACAGGTTATTACTTTGTACGATATAAATAAAGATCTAAAAAATAAGGAAAATTTAATCTTTTTATAATGAAAAATGTTTTTAAAAAAACAAAGATTATTGCAACACTTGGTCCTGCATGTAATTCAAAAACAACTATACACAACTTAATAAAAAGTGGTGTCAATGTTTTCAGAATCAATTTTTCACATGTAAAAGATGAAGAGGTTCTTAATTATCTAGGTATAATTAGAGGCCTTAATAAGGAATACAATTATAATACCGCAATATTAGCTGATCTACAAGGCCCTAAAATAAGAATAGGAGAGCTTGAGGAGGACATAAAACTAAAGAAGGGAGATAAAATATCTTTAGAGACAGGAAAATATTTTGTTGGGAATAGAAATAGAATTTTTATTAATTACATCAATTTCGCAAAAGATACTAAAGCAGGAAATTCTATTTTAATTGACGACGGGAAATTTAATTTCGAAGTAGTTAATACCGATAAAAAAAGCAAAGTAATAATTCGGGCTTTGAGCCCTGCATGTCTTAAATCAAGAAAAGGTGTTAATCTTCCAAACACAAAAATATCTACCCCTTCATTAACTTCAAAAGACAAGAAAGATGTAAAATTTGCAATTTCTTTTGAGGCAGACTGGATTGCTTTATCCTTTGTAAGAGAGGGAAATGACTTACTTAAATTAAAAAAATTAATTGAAAAATATTCAGATGTAAAAATTCCAATAATTGCTAAAATTGAAAAACCTGAGGCCTTAGAGAATATTGAAGATATCATCAAACATTCTGATGGAATAATGGTAGCAAGAGGAGATTTGGGAATTGAGATTCCTTCTCAAGAAGTTCCTTTGATTCAAAAAAAATTAGTTTATCTGTCAAAAAAGGCAAGAATCCCTGTAATTATAGCTACTCAAATGATGGAGAGTATGATAGACAATTTAAGTCCAAATAGAGCTGAAGTTAATGATGTTGCTAATTCAGTTATGGATGGAGCAGATGCAGTAATGCTTTCAGCAGAAACTTCAGTCGGCAAGAATCCCGTTGAAGTTGTTTCTCAGATTGCTGGTATAATTAATTCTGTAGAATATTCGGATCAAATTATTATCCCAGAAGAGCCACCTAATGAAAAAACCAATAGGTATATAACGAAATTTATTTGCTTTCATGCAGCAAAAACTGCTAATGAAATTAATGCTGCTGCTATTACCACTATGACCAATAGTGGCTATACTGGGTTTCAAATTTCATCATGGAGGCCGCATTGTAATATATTGGTCTTTACTTCTAATAAAAGAATTTTATGTCGCCAAAGTTTACTATGGGGAGTCAATGCTTTTTATTATAATAAAGAAGTCTCTACAGATAAAACAATAGCACACATTAATGAAATTTTAACCTCTAAAGGATTTGCAAAAAAGGGTGATATGGTAATTAATTTAGCTGCTATGCCAGTTCAGGATAAAGGAATGGTCAATACTTTAAGAATTTCTGAGATTTCATAAAATTATTCTACATATATAGCTATATTCTTTTCTCCATCTTTATTAATTGATGCCCTATACATACCAGGAGTATTAAAATCCATAACTATATTGCCTTTATTATCTATAGCAATTAAACCTCCATCTCCCTTAATTGAAGGAAGCTTTTTATGGATCACTTTGAATACAGCATCTTTTAATGACAATTTTTGATATTCCATTAAGGCAGAAACATCGTAAGCCAGAACTGATCTTATAAAATATTCTCCGGACCCTGTGCATGAAACAGCACATGTTTTGTTATTAGCATATGTACCTGCTCCAATAATTGGAGAGTCTCCAATTCTCCCCCATTTTTTATTTGTCATTCCTCCTGTAGATGTCCCTGCAGCTAAATTCCCATTTATATCTATTGCAACACATCCAACAGTTCCAAATTTTGAAACACTATTTTTTTGTTTTTCAAGTTGATTAAATCTAAAATCAGTATAGAAGTATTCTTGTTCAACCATTTCTAAATTTTGTGATTTTGCAAAGTCATCAGCACCACTTCCTGAAAGAAAGACATGGCTTGATTTTGTCATTATAGAATACGCAAGATCAATAGGATTTTTTACGTGCATAGTCCCTGTAGAAGCACCTGCATTAAGATTCTCTCCATTCATTATTGAAGCATCATGTTCAATTGTTCCATTATTGGTAAATACAGCTCCTTTACCAGCATTGAATAGTGGAGAATTTTCCAAAATTTTTATCGTTTCTATAATAGCTTCTGTACTATTACCAGAGGATTTTAGAATTTCATACCCATGACTTATCGCCTCATCTAATTTATCTCTTATTAATTTTTCTTTTTCAGAAGATAAATCTCCCCTTAATATTGTACCAGCTCCACCATGGATAGCAATTGCAGGCTGTTTATTAATAGTATTATTACAACTAAAGCAAAACAATACTAATAAAACATAAGCGAATCTCATTTAAATTAAATATTAGAAATCATTATCTTCGTTCAAGATAAAAATAATTTATTATGAAAATTGATATTTCCCTACAAAAATTAGGCATAGATGTTAATAACTTAGGTACATCTACAGGTTCAAACTTCTTTGCTACTGGTGATAAAATAGACAGTATTTCTCCAGTAGATGGAAGTTTAATAGGAACAGTAACTTGTACCACTTCTGAAGATTATGAAAAAGTAATTAAATCTGCTCAGAGCGCATTTACATTTTTTAGAAAAATGCCAGCTCCTAAAAGAGGAGATATGGTTCGACAATTTGGCAATAAATTAAGGAAATTGAAGGAGCCATTAGGAATATTAGTTTCTTATGAAATGGGGAAAAGCTTTCAGGAAGGACTGGGAGAGGTTCAGGAAATGATTGATATATGTGATTTTGCAGTAGGGCTATCTAGACAGCTTCATGGGCTTACTATGCATAGTGAACGTCCAGGCCATAGAATGTATGAACAATATCATCCATTAGGAATAGTAGGTATTATATCTGCATTTAATTTTCCTGTAGCGGTTTGGGCATGGAATACTTCTCTTGCTTGGATTTGTGGGGATGTATGTGTTTGGAAACCTAGTGAAAAAACACCTTTATGCTCAATTGCATGTCAAAATATTATTGCATCTGTATTAAAAGAAAACAATTTGCCTGAAGGTATTTCTTGTTTAGTTAATGGAGATTATAAAGTTGGTGAATTTATGACTAAGGATTCTAGAATTCCATTAATATCAGCAACTGGTTCAACAAGGATGGGTAAAATTGTTGCAAGTGAGGTTGGCAAGAGGCTAGGTAAATCATTACTAGAATTAGGAGGCAATAATGCAATTATTGTAACTCCAGATGCCGATATTAAAATGACTGTAATTGGGGCTGTTTTTGGTGCTGTGGGTACAGCTGGGCAAAGATGTACTTCTACGAGAAGATTAATTATTCATGAATCAATTTTTGATTCTGTAAAGGATGCCTTAACAAGTGCTTATAGTCAAATTAAGATTGGAGACCCCCTTGATCAAAATAATCATGTAGGCCCATTAATTGACACTGATGCGGTAAGAATGTATAGCGAAGCATTGGAAAAAGTAATAGCAGAAGGGGGCCATATTATTGTTGAAGGCGGAGTCTTGTCTGGCAAGGGTTATGAGAGTGGTTGTTATGTAAAACCAGCTATAGTAGAGGCCGAACCGGATTTTGAAATAGTCAAACAAGAGACTTTCGCACCAATTTTGTATTTACTTAAATATTCAGGTGATGTCAGCTCTGCTATTCAAATTCAAAACGATGTTAAGCAAGGTTTATCATCTGCAATAATGACAAATAACTTGAAAGAGGCTGAAAAGTTTTTATCGGCTGCAGGTTCTGATTGTGGTATTGCCAATGTAAATATTGGAACTTCTGGTGCTGAGATTGGTGGGGCATTTGGAGGAGAAAAAGATACTGGAGGCGGAAGAGAATCAGGCTCTGATGCTTGGAAAATTTATATGAGAAGGCAGACGAATACAATAAATTATACTGACGATCTTCCTTTAGCTCAAGGAATTAAATTTGACCTATAATTAATTTGCTTTAGGCAATCTAAATAAATTTTCAACATTACATTTAAGAGTTTTTGCAATTTTTAATGCAAGAACAGTTGAAGGAACATAAATTCCGTTTTCAATAGCATTGATGCTTTTTCTTGAAACCTCTGCACTCTCTGAAAGTTTTTGTTGAGTTAACCCTGCAGATTTTCTAATCTCTTCAAGATTATTATGAAGATATTTGTGATTTTTACCCACAACTATTTCTTTTCATAACCTTCAACGGCTCTATTTATTTCATCTGGTTGATTGGGATAAATATACCCTGCAATCATCTGCCCAATGCCGATAAATGCCACTAATAAGCCAGCTCCAAAAACAGCATCTATCCCAAGTCCGTAATAACCAAGAAGTGATAAACCAATTCCAACAAAGATTGTAACTACACCAGTTCTTCTTAAATCAGTAGATGATTTTTTTTCCTTCAAACTTTCAAGTAGTTCTTGGATTTCTTCCCCATCTTTTATGTTTTTAGAAACTTCAATAATAGCGTCATATTTATTTTTTTTGTTTCTTGACTCCAAAACATGAACTATCAAAACAATAAATACAGGCATAAGTATTGCAAAAATTGGAATTAATACTCCTAAAGAATCCATAAACTCTACAAATTGATACTCAATGATAAACATAATATTGATAAACATAATTTTATAATTTTTTAAATTTGTAACGCAAACTTAACATTTTTTTAATGAAACGCAAAGGTTACATATAAAAATTTGTTAAATAATTTTAAGTTATTTTTTGTTTATAATCGAGCTGCTTGCTTGATCTTGGGGAAGGACCAGTACATCTGCTATATTTACATGATGAGGTCTTGAGATTACAAATTCTATAATTTCAGCAATATCTTCAGCTTCTAAAGCTTTATAACCCTCATATACTTTGTTAGCTTTTGGATCTCCTTTAAATCTAACTTTAGAAAATTCAGTTTCAACTAGTCCAGGATTTATTTCTGATACTTTAATATTATGTTTATTTAGGTCAATTCTCATGCCTTTTGAAATTGCATTTACAGCATGCTTTGAAGCAGAATAAACATTTCCTTTCTCATAAACTTCTCTCCCTGCAAGTGAGCCTATATTAATAATATGTCCTGCAGACTTTTCAACCATCCTTGAAATCACTGCTTTAGTTACATAAAGAAGTCCTTTAACATTGCTATCAATCATTTTATCCCAATCTTCTATATTCCCATCCTGAATTTTATCTAATCCGTGGGCATTACCAGCATTATTTATAAGGATACCAATTTGCTTGAAATCCTCAGGAATACTTTCAATAGATTTAACAACCTGATTATTATCAGATACATCAAAACACAAAGATGTAACTGCAGTTAATTTGGACAAATCTTCTCTAATTTTTTCTAATTCTTCCGTTCTTCTTCCACAGATAATTAATTGCATTTTTGATAGCGCAAGTCTATAGGCAGTTGCTTTGCCTATTCCGCTGGTAGCTCCTGTTATTAAAACCGTTTTTGTACCCATATTTTTGTATTTACAACTAATTTATCAAACAAAATGTTAAAAATTATGTTAAAATTGATTTTTTTAACCAATTCTTAACAGATTATTCCTTAATGATTTTCGAATTTGCATAACTATTAATATATGATAATTAAACTAATAAAATCCAAAAAAAATGGAAATGGAAGTAGATATAAAAAAAATTAACGAAAAAATAGAGAAGGAAAGTGCTTTTATTGATTTGTTAACTTTCGAAATTAATAAGGTAATTGTCGGGCAAAAAGTAATGATTGAGAGATTATTGATAGGATTGCTTGGCCAGGGACATGTACTTTTAGAAGGGGTTCCTGGATTGGCAAAAACCCTTGCAATTAATACCCTGTCTAAGGCTATTAGCGGTAGTTTTAGTAGAATTCAATTTACACCTGATTTATTACCAGCAGACGTCATTGGAACCTTGATTTATAATATGAAAGAGACTAAGTTTTCTGTAAAAAAAGGACCAATATTTGCAAATTTTGTTTTAGCGGATGAAATTAATCGTGCACCAGCCAAGGTACAGTCTGCGTTACTTGAAGCAATGCAAGAAAGACAAGTAACAATTGGCGATGAGTCATTTATTTTAGATAAACCGTTTTTAGTTATGGCTACTCAAAACCCAATAGACCAAGAAGGGACTTACTCTCTTCCCGAAGCTCAGGTAGATAGATTTATGCTCAAGACAATTGTCGATTATCCAAATAAGGATGAGGAAAAAAGTATTATTAGATCAAATCTTTCAGGAGTTCAAGAAAAAATTAAACCAGTCGTTAGTATTAAACAAATTTTAAAGGCTCAGAAACTTGTCAATGAAGTTTATATGGATGAGAAAATAGAATCTTATATACTAGATATTATTTTTGCAACTAGATATCCAGCAAAATATAATTTATCAGAATTAGATCCATTAATTTCATTCGGGGCATCTCCCAGGGGAAGTATAAATTTAGCCTTAGCATCAAAATGTTATGCATTTATTAATAGAAGAGGGTATGTAATTCCTGAAGATGTTAGAGCTGTAGTGCATGATGTCTTACAACATAGAATAGGAATTACCTATGAGGCTGAAGCTGAAAATTTAACATCAATTGACATAATAAATAAGATAGTCAACGAGATTGAAGTCCCATAATTCATCTAATATTTAGAGAAATTTCTAATGAACACAAAGGAGTTACTAAAAAAGGTTCGTAAGATTGAGATAAAAACCAGTAGACTATCCGATCACATTTTTGGAGGAGAATATCATTCTACTTTTAAAGGCAGAGGAATGACTTTTAGTGAAGTTAGACAGTATCAAATTGGAGATGATGTTAGGACTATTGATTGGAATGTAACGGCAAGATATAATGAGCCTTTTGTAAAGGTTTTTGAGGAAGAGAGGGAGTTAACAATGATGTTGCTTGTTGATATTTCTGGTTCAGAATTTTATGGAACTTCTTCAACTTTTAAAAATGAATATTCAACAGAAATAGCAGCAACATTAGCTTTTTCTGCTAATCAAAATAATGACAAAGTTGGATTAATTTTATTTACAGATAAGATTGAATTATATATTCCTCCTAAAAAAGGCAGATCACATATATTAAGAATTATCAGGGAATTAATTGAATTTAAACCAGCTAATAAAAAAACAGACATTAATATTCCATTACAATTTTTATCTAATATTTTAAAGAATCGAACTATTGTTTTTATGATTTCAGATTTTATTTCAAGTGATTACTCTAATTCTCTGAGAATTGTATCATCTAAACATGACATTACAGGAATTAGGGTATATGATAAGAGTGAAATCACAATTCTTGACTTAGGATTGGTACAGCTTATGGATAATGAGGATCAAAATATGAAATTAGTAGATACTGGTTCAAAAAAGATTAGAAAAAATTATGAGAATTATTATTTGAATAAAACAAAAATATTTGAAGATAATTTTAAGAAGGCAGGGGCAGGTATTATTGAATGTTCTACTGAAGAAAGTTATCAAAAAAAATTGCTAAGATATTTTAAAAACAGATAAATTATTAATGAATTACATGAATTTCCCATATAACTATAAGCGATTAATATTGACAATTTTATTGATATGCATTACAACATCAATGATATCTCAGGAACTTGTGACTTCAATTGATAGTACTAGTATTTTTATTGGTGAAGAAATAACATACAAACTAGAGGTACATTCAGATACTTTGAACCTAATTAAATTTCCTGAATCAAAAAGTTTTATTCCAATGGAAGTTTTGAAAACTTATGATTCAGACACAATAACATCTAATAAAAAATATATAATTTCAAAAAAATATGTCTTAACTAATTTTGATCCAGGCAATTATATATTACCAAAACAAAAAGTTGTTTTTGGAGACACTACATTATATTCAAATTCTAAAAAGATTGAAGTTAAACTTGTAGAAGTTGATACAGCTAAGCAAGGACTATATGACATAAAGCCTGTTTTTCAAGCAAATAAAAGCAAATTTTTATTGAAATATATATATTTTTTAATTCTCATTTTAATTCTCATTTATTTATATATATATCGCAAAAAATTATTTATAAATAATAGGAATTTTAAATATGAAAAATCTCCATACGAAAAAGCAAAGACTGATATTGATGGAATAAGAAATAATGATTATCATATTGGAGAAAAGATTAAGGAATATTATTCAAAACTGAGTTTTATTTTAAGAAATTTTTTAGAGAAAAAGGTATTTGATCGTTCACTAGAGAGTACAACAGATGAGTTATTATATGAGTTAAATAAAATTAAATCTAAAGGAGAGTTACAATTGATTTCATCTACTTTAGATAATATTCATGGGGTTTTAAAAACAGCAGATTTAGTAAAATTTGCAAAGTATCAACCTGAAGAACATACGGCAAGGAAGGATGCAGAAATAATTAGTAATACAATTGATAAAATTAATAAAATACTTCCAGAGCCAACAATAGATGAATTAAAGAAGGACTTTGAATTTCATCAAAAATTATTGAAGAAAAAAAGACAAAAGAAAATAAAAATAGCCCTTATCTCATTTATTGCTTTGTTCTTTTCTGCTATCTTAATCTCAAGTATTTTATTTGGTTTTACATATGTTAAAGATTATTTACTTAGAAATAAAAATCTCTTTTTATTAGAAAATAAAAATTGGGTTACTACTGAATATGGTGCTCCAGGAATTACTATAGAAACTCCAGAAGTATTAACAAGAAAATTATCAGATCCTAATTTTACATATACAAACTCCAATAATATCTCTGAATTTTCATTTCAAAATATTGATAATTCATTTCAAATTCATGTTTCACATACAAGGTTCAATAGTAAAATTAGTTCAAATAATTTTCAACAACTTATTGATTTTACGTTAGATATAATTGAGAACAAGGGACTAACTAATATAATAACTAAATATGATAGGTTTATAACCCCAAATGAAGCAGAAGGTATTAGGGTTTATGGATCAGCAGATTTTACAGATCCTAGCAGTAAGAAAATAAAAAGTGGGAGCTATTCAATAGTAGCATTTTTTACAGAAAATGAATTTAAACAATTAATTATTTTGAATAAAGATGATGTTTATCTAAATGAAATAGTAGATAAAGTTATTTCTTCTGTTGAACTAATTGAAAAACAAGAAAAATGATTTTAAAAATAGAATTTTTAAATCCTGATTTTTTATGGCTTTTGGCCCTGATTCCAATATCAGTCCTATGGTATTTTTATGCAAAAAATTATAAATCTAATTCTTTAAATTTTTCAAATTCAAAAGCATTTTCAGAATCAAAATCATTTATTGTATGGATGCAGCCAATTATGAGAATAATTAGAATTATGTCATTAGGATTAATCATTATTGCATTAGCTAGACCACAAATTATAGATGTATCAACTAGGATAAAAAGTAATAAAGGAATTGATATTATAATAGCAATTGATGTTTCTGCAAGTATGTTAGCAAAAGACTTAAAACCTAATAGGTTAGAGGCATTAAAAGATGTTGCATCTAGTTTTATAAAAAGCAGACTAACTGACAGAATAGGCCTTGTGGTATATGCTGGAGAGAGCTATACAAAAACACCTATAACTAGTGATAAATCAATTATTTTAAGGTCTCTAAAGGAAATAGAATATAATACAATTATTGAAGGAGGAACGGCCATAGGGATGGGGCTTGCGACTTCAGTCAATAGAATAAAGGATAGTAAGGCTAGAAGTAAGGTAATAATTCTATTAACTGACGGTGTAAATAATTCAGGATTTATAGACCCTTTAACTGCCGCTGAACTTGCAAATGAATTTGGTATTAAGATATATACAATTGGATTGGGAACTAATGGAATGGCACTATCTCCTGTGGGAACTGATTCAAGAGGGAGGCCTAATTATGCCAATACTAAGGTAGAAATAGATGAAAAATTATTGAAAGAAATAGCAACAATGACCGGGGGGAAATATTTTAGAGCAACAAACAAAAACAAATTAAAGGAAATATATGCTGATATTGATAGTCTCGAGAAGTCTGATATTGAAGAATTCAGATATTATAATATTCAAGAAAAATATAGGATGTTTCTTTTACCGGCACTAGTATTAATTGCTATAGAAATGATTTTAAAATTCACAATATTTAGAAGTTTTATTTAATGTATCAATTAGAGGAAATATCATGGTTATGGCTTGGGATTATCCCAATAATAGTAGTAATATTATTTGCTATTGATAGAATTTGGAAAGTAAAAACTCAAAAGAAATTTGCTACAAAAAACGAGATGCTTAAACTAAGTCCAAATATTTCCTTGTTTAAGCCTTATTTAAGAATTTTCCTAATAATCTTTTCTCTAGTTTTATTTGTTATAGCAATGATCAATCCACAAATGGGCACTAAAATGGAAACTTTTAAAAGATTTGGCGTTGATATTGTTTTTGCTATTGATGTTTCACTAAGTATGTTAGCTGAGGATGTAGCACCAAATAGGCTAGAGAAATCTAAGCAACTCGTTCATCAAATTATCAATACTTTAAATGGAGATAGAATTGGAATTATAGCATATGCTGGAAAAGCATTCCCTCAATTACCAATTACAACAGATTATTCTTCTGGAAAAATGTTTCTACAAAACATGAATACAGACATGATATCTTCACAAGGAACTGCAATTGATGAAGCAATAAAATTAGCAACAACATATTTTAATGATGAAAATAAAACTCAAAGAATCTTAATTATTATTTCTGACGGAGAGGATCATAATAATGCATCTTTAGATCAGGCTAAAATTGCAGCTGAACAAGGAATTATTATTTATACAATAGGAGTTGGAAAGGAAAAAGGAACTCCAATCCCAATAAAAAAGAATGGAATTGTGCAGACCTATAAAAAGGACAATAAAGGCGAAGTAGTTATAACTAAGCTAAATAAGGAAGTTTTGAGTAACATTGCTAAGGAAACAAATGGCGAGTATATTGATGGGTTAGACACAAAATTTGTTATAGATAGAATTGGGGATATTTTAAATAATACAGAAAAAAAAGAATTTGAGTCTAAAAAATTCTCTGAATATAAAGATCAATTTCAATGGTTCTTAGGTATAGGTTTTTTTATATTTTTTATTGAGATTTTTTTATTTGACACTAGAACATATTGGTTAAAAAAATTAAATTTATTTAATGAAAATTAATATTTAACATGACTTTTCAAAAACACTTAAACATTATAATAGTATTTTTTATTTCAATCAATTTATTTGGTCAGTCTGATAGCTACAATAAACATTTATTAGATGGCAATTTAAATTATGATGAGAATTTTGTTATTGCTGAAAATAGTTATAGGAAGGCAATATCAATTAATCCAGACAATATCAAGGGTTCTTATAATCTTTCTAATAAATATTATGAAGAGGAGCTATATGATGAAGCATTAGCTAGACAGGCTCAGGCATTAAAGAATGCAAAAACTCCAAATGAAAAACACAGTATCCATCATAATATTGGAAACATATTAATGAAGAAGGGGCTATGTAAAGAAGCATTTGAAGCTTATAAAAATGCGCTGAGAAATAATTCTAAGGATGATGAAACTCGATATAATTTATCTTTGGCAAAAGTATGTGCAGATGAGCAAAATAAAAATAATGAGAAGAAAGATGATAAGAAGAACAAGCAGGATAATAAAAATAATAAGCAAGAAGAACAGAATGACAAACAGGATCAAAATCAGAAAAATGATCAGGAGAATAATGATAATAAGCAGGAAAATAAAAATAAACCATCAAAGAATAAAGCTTCAGCCAAATTATCACCTGAACAAATTAAAAATTTACTGAAAGCAATGAATAATGAGGAAAAGAAGGTTCAAGCAAAAATAAATGAGAAGAAACAAAAAGGAGTTAAAATTATAACTGAAAAAGATTGGTAATGAGAAAAATTATTTTAATCATAGCTTGCCTTTTCTTTAGTTGTATTTTATCAGCTCAGGTTAATTTTAGAGCAAATCTAAGCAAGAATTCTTTAGGAATTAACGAAAGAGTAAGAATTGATTTTATAATGGACAAAGATGGTGATAATTTTACTCCACCTGAATTTGATAATTTTAGAATTGTAGCTGGACCAAGTCAATCTATTAAAAATTCATGGCTTAATGGTAAAAGATCTTACTCAAAAACATATACATATTTATTATCTCCCATAAAAAAAGGAAATTTTAAAATAGACCAAGCTTCTGTTGAAGTTGATGGTGAAATATATAAGACCATGACTCTTAATATAACCATAACAAGTGCAGTTGAACAGCCTATTAATCCAAATGATCCATCATATGTGGCGAACAAAAATATACATTTAGTAGCAGAGGTTTCAAAAAGAAATCCATATTTAAATGAATCTATTTCGATTGTTTATAAATTATATGTATCCCTTGACACTGGTGTAGATAATTGGAGGGAATTAGATGCCCCTAGATATGCTAATTTTTGGAGCAAGAATATCAATATTAAAAATTTAATAGTAGAAAATGGAACATATAAAGGAGAACCATATAGATATGTAGTTTTGCGTAAAACAATATTGTATCCTCAGAAAGTAGGCGAATTGCCCATTAAGCCTCTTGTTCTAGACATAACAGTTCAAACGCCTAGCAATAGAAGAGATTTTTTTGGCCAGATATTAAACAATACTGTTAATAAAACTGTTTCTGCTGGAAACTTAAAAATTAATGTAAAACCATTGCCTGAGCAGGGGAAACCTAATAATTTTTCAGGCGCGGTAGGAAAATTTGATTTTGTAGTTAGTACATCAAAACAGAAATTATTACTTTCAGAAGCATTTCAATTAAATTTAGAAATTAGAGGTACGGGAAATTTTAACTTATTTAATTTTCCTTCTATCAATTTACCTTCATCTTTAGAAGTGTATGAGCCCGAAAAATTAGAAAAAATAAACACTAATTCTCTAGGAATTCGAGGGAGTATAAAGGATCAATATACAATAGTTCCTTTATCTCCGGGGAAATATGCAATTCCAAGAATTTCATTTACTTATTTTGATCCAAAAGATTCTCAATATAAAACACAAACTTCTAATATTACTTATGTAAATGTCAAAGGAGTCATTATTAAGAACACTATAGCAGAAAACAATAATGAAAATGTAATTACTAATAAGAAGACAAACAAAGTAGATTTAATAGAATATGGAGTTACATCATTTAAAACAAAAACAAAATTTGAAAAAATTAATAAAAAAATATTTTTTAATTCAAAAACGTTTTGGACACTATTTTTTATCCCATTTATACTTGTTGTAATTATTATTATAATTAAAAATATATTGGATAAAAAGAAAAATGATAAAAATTGGATTGCATCTAATACTGCAAAAAAATTAGGCAAAAAATATTTAACAGATGCAAAGAAAAATATAGATGATAAGAATAAATTCTACGAAGCTTTAGATAAGGCGATGATGAATTATTTAAAATCAATTCTATTATTTGATAATAGTGAATTTAATGTTAAAAAACTTAAAGAGGCACTATTAAAGAAGTCAGTTAGTTTAAAAACCATAGATTTAGTAGAGGATATATTTAACAATTGTCAAATAGCTCGATATACCCCTTTTGATCAAGTTGAAATGGACAAGGATTATTCTAGAACTTTAGAGGTATTATCATTAATTGATAAAGAAATTAAGTAAAATGAAAAAGATTATACTTTTTTTAAATATAGTTTGGTTGTTTTCTGCCTCTAGTTTAATTGCTCAGGTAAATATTGAAAATATTTTTACTGAGGCCAATGAATTATATAATGAAGGCAAGTATAGCGAAGCAATTACTTATTATAATGAAATAATCAAAAGTGAATTTCACTCTGCAGAGCTATATTATAATTTAGCCAACACATATTATAAGCTAGATAGCATCCCCTCTTCAGTTTATTATTATGAAAAAGCACTTAAACTTAATCCAAATGACAAGGATATAATTGATAATTTAAGATTAGTTAATAAAACACTTGTAGATGATATTGACCCTATTACAACTCCTTTACTAGAATCAATGTTAAGTAGAATTTCAAATATTTTTTATTTTGAAACATGGGCTTATATTTCCATAGCTTTTAGTTTTTTAATAATAGCATTATTTTTAACTTACTACTGCTCTAATGATAGCAAAATAAAAAGAATAACATTTATTAATTTATGTATATCATTTATATTGATGTCTATTACATTAGTAAATGCATATAAAGGCTATAATAACCATATTAATATTGAATATGCTATTATTTTTTCTTATGAAACGGATTTAAAAACTGAACCGAATAATAGATCAGAAACTTTATTTATGTTACATGAAGGGACAAAGGTGCAGCTGTTAGAAAATTATAATAATTGGATTAAAATTCAATTAGTAAATGGTCAAATAGGATTTATACAATTAATTAATGCAAAGATACTATGATAACTAAAGAGCAAGTTGTACAAGCCCAAAATGAATGGGCTAAGGGAGTTATTGAAATAGGCAGTATAAAAGACAATAGTGCTTGTAAAAAATGTGCTAATGATTTTCTGGATGATTTATATTGTTTTGAATTAGGCCCGGTTCTTTTTAAGCCTACTATGGCGTCTTTACAACAATTTAGAAATACTAAAGAAATGGCATTATCATATTTTATAGGTGGAGATAATTCTATTTGCAATGAAGACGAGGGGTATGCTAGAAAAGCATGGACAGATATTAAATTTGAAAATCACAATATAATACTAGAAGGCACTAGAGCTATTGCGATGGGTAATTACTATTTTCAGGCCAACAATAGCAATATAATTAAAGTTGAATTTACTTTTGGATATCAACTTGTTAATGATCAATTGAAGATTGATCTACATCATTCATCACAGCCATATAATGCAGTTTCTTAAAGCTATATAAAAAATAGTGGGAATAATTCTTGGTTGATATATCTTATAAAAGGATAGAAAGTTGAATTTAGAATTGTTAATTCATCTATTAGGGTCAAGGATGAATTAATCTTGTCAAATAATAAAACAAAGACAATACAAATAATACTATATTTAATTAATCCAAGGAAAGCTCCTGCAATTTTATTTAGTAGTCCTAAGGCCATAATATTAGCTAACTTGGTTAGAGATTTTGCAATTAGATTTAAAGCAACTATAACTATAATTAATGTGATTAAAAATGATACAATAATTATGTAATTTTCTTCCCATGACAAAATTTTTTCCAAATAATAGCCAATAACTTCTTTGAAGTTTATTGCGCAGTATATACCTAATAACAGCCCTGTTAGTGCTGAAACTTCTAGAAAGAAGCCTCTATAAAACCCTCTAATAATTCCATAAATTAAAATTATTGATATCACTATGTCAATACTACTACCGCTCATTAAGAAATCTTTATATTACAAAATAATAAATTTTAGTTGTTATATTAATATGATATTAGTTAAATGATGCATTTTTAAAATGGATGATAGACTAAAACAAAGATGGGATAAATTGATTTTAAAATTATCAGAAGATTTTTCTGAGAATGAATTAATAGATATGCAATCAATTATTTTTTTAATTGGAGTTCAGGAATTGGGCCTTATAAAAACAAATTTTTCTAAAAACAATAAATTAGATTTAATGCATATAGGAGTCTGCAAATTATTAAGTGATTATGGATATTATATATTTGACTATATTGATAATGATGGATGGCCTCATTATAAATTAATTGAAAAGCTCCCAAATTTAAAACCCGGAGAACAAGGAATTTTAATGAAGGAAGCTATAGTTAACTATTTTTTAAAAACAGACTATATTGACTAAGTTTTATTAAATTTGATTTGTTCATAATAAGATGATGATAGATAAAATTAAATCTAGTATTAATGAAATTTCTTCTTTTGACTCTAATTCTCTAGAGGAAATCGAGTCATTCAGAATTAAATTCTTAGGAAAGAAAGGAATAATAAATAAATATTTTGTTGAATTTAAAAATATTGATAATAAGCAGAAAAAAGAAGTAGGTCTAATTCTCAATAAGTTAAAAAATGTTGCACAACAAAAAGTAGATGACTTAATTTTAAAATTTTCAAAAAAGTCAAAAAATTCAACAACAATTAATGATATTACTAGGCCTGGAGATCCTATTGAGATTGGATCTAGACACCCAATTTCTTTAGTTAAAAACAGGATAATTGATATTTTCTCTAAGATTGGTTTTACTATAAGTGAAGGACCAGAAATTGAGGATGACTGGCATAATTTTACTGCCTTAAATTTCCCAGAATATCATCCTGCAAGAGATATGCAGGATACATTTTTTATTGAAAAAGATCCAGACATTTTGTTAAGGACTCATACTAGCTCAGTTCAAGTAAGATATATGGAAAATAATAAGCCTCCAATAAGAACAATTTCTCCTGGAAGAGTTTACAGAAATGAGGCAATATCTGCAAGATCTCATTGTTTCTTTCATCAAATTGAAGGACTTTGTATTGATAAGGACATAAGTTTTGCGGATTTAAAACAGACTTTAGAATATTTTACAACAATGCTATTTGGAAAGTCAAAAATCAGACTTAGACCATCTTACTTTCCTTTTACAGAACCAAGTGCTGAAGTAGATGTTTATTGGGGTCTTGAAAATGATGTGGATTATAAAATGACTAAAGGGACAGGATGGCTAGAAATTATGGGGTGTGGAATGGTTGATCCAAATGTGTTAGAGAACTGCGGAATTGATCCTAAAGAATATTCTGGATATGCATTTGGTCTGGGTATTGACAGAATTGCTCTTTTGTTGCACCAAATAGATGATATTAGATTGCTTAGTGAAAATGACATCAGGTTTATTAGACAATTTAAGTCAACTTTCTAGTTTATTTTTTCACATAGATTTTTAAAAGTTTTCTTTGGGCTTCTTTTTAAATACAATATGTTATATACTGATTCAATAATTGGAATTTTGGCTTTTTTGTTTGATTCAGAATTTAACAAATAAGCTTTTTTAGTAGCAACATATCCTTCTGCAATCATACTCATTTCCATTTTAGCATATTTTACAGAATATCCTTTACCTATCATATTTCCAAATAATCTGTTTCTTGAAAAAATCGAATATCCTGTAACTAACAAATCTCCTAAATATACTGAGTCATTAATATCTCTTTTCATCAGGTATCTTTTTTCTATAAACCTATTCATTTCTTTTATGGAACTACTCATCAAGACACTTTGAAAATTATCACCATATCCAAGACTATGTGCAATACCAGCTGCTATTGCATAGATGTTTTTTAGCATGCTGGAATATTCTATACCTATAACATCATCACTTGTTTGGACAGAGATGTAGGAGCATGTAAATTTTGAAGCTATCTTTTTTGCTAATATTTTATTTGAGGATCCTATTGTTAAATAAGATAGTTTTTCAAGAGCTACTTCTTCTGCGTGACATGGTCCGCCAAGAACTGAGAAATTGTTCTCTTTTATTTGAAAATTTTTCTCAAGATGTTCACCTACTAATAAATTTGTTTCAGGGATTATCCCTTTTATAGCGGATACAACAATTTTGTCTGCAATATTAATTGAAATCTTATTAAGGATATTGTTTGTAAATTCAGAGGGGACAGCTATAATTAATACATCGGATTTATTACACACTTCATTTATATCATCATTAATATATATTTTTTTAATGTCTAGCTCCACTGAACTTAAATAATTTGGGTTATGACAATTTTTGTAGATATATTCAACATTATCTTTATTTCTTACATACCAATTAATTTCTTTAAGATTCTCAGATAGAATCTTAATTATAGCAGTAGCCCAGCTCCCGCTTCCAATTACACAATATTTAAGATTTTTTCTCATAACACCTTATTTGAGCTATATAGATTATTAGTAGTTATATATTTATAGATACTATCAGAAATAAATTGTTTAGCATAATTCTTGTCATTTATGATATTTCTTATATTAGTTGAACTTAGATCAATTAATGGAGCCTCTATCATCTCTATATTATTACTCATAAGTAATTTCATGTCTCTTTTTAATCTAATCTTTCTAGGGTAAACATATATCTTAAAATTATTCATTATTTCCTTATAATCTTTCCACTTTTTAAAATTGACAAGATTGTCTTCACCTATTATTAAACTAAAATTATTATTAGGAAAAGTGCTGGAAATATATCTTAATGAATTTATAGTGTAGTTAGGCCTTTCTAATTTTAATTCCACATCACTAGCTAACAAATTATTATTATCCTTTACTTCAATTTTAACCATTTCATATCTATGAATAAAATCAGTTAAATTGTTGGAGATTTTGTCTGGATTTTCAGGGGTTACAACAAACCAAACTTTTTCTACTAAGGAATTATCAATAAGAAAATTGACAATATTAATATGTCCACGGTGTATTGGATCAAATGTCCCAAAGTAAAGTCCAATATTCATTAGTATTATTAAAGAAAATTATTAATTAGTGTTTTTACTTTAACTACAGTTTCTGTAAGATTGTGATTTTCTATTTTATAATCATATAGCAAAGACATCGATATTTCCTTCGAGGCCTTTGAAAGTCTTATTTTTATTTTTTCTTCTGAATCGGTTCCTCTTTTCCTTAATCTATTTTCTAATTCTTCTAAACTTGGAGGACAAATAAAAACAGTTAATGTACTCTCGGGAAATTCTTTCTTTATTGATAAACCACCAATTACATCAATATCAAAAATCAAATTTTTACCTAAACTATTTAAGCTATTGATTTCTGATTTTAAAGTTCCATAACAAGTGTCTTTATATACTTCTTCCCATTCAACAAATTCATTTAAACTAATTTTTTCTTCGAATTCACCTTTTGATAAAAAATAATAATCTTTTCCATCAATTTCATTTTTTCTTTTTTCTCTCGAGGTAGCTGAAACAGAAAACCCTAAATTCAAGGATTTATCAGAAATCAAATTTTTAACAACCGTAGTTTTTCCAGATCCTGAAGGAGCAGCAATGACTATTAACTTTCCATTTTTCATTAAAGTATATTAAAAATTTGTTCTTTTATTTTTTCTAATTCATCTTTCATTTCTACAACAATTTTTTGCATATCTGCATCATATGATTTAGCACCAATAGTATTAATTTCTCTACCAATTTCTTGACTAATAAATCCTAGTTTTTTGCCATTTGGAGATTTGGTCTTAATTACACTTAAAAAGAAATTTATATGACTATTTAGGCGGACTATTTCTTCATTTATATCATATTTTTCTAAATAATATATTAATTCTTGTTCAAATCTGTTATTATCAATTTTGAGATTTAAATTTACAATTTCTTCTTTTATTTTCTTTCTTATTTTTATTCTTCTTCTATTCTTTAATTTATCTATTTTAATCAGATATTTATTAATATTCTTTATCCTCTTTGTTATATCTTTTTGTATTTCAGTGCCTTCATTTTCCCTATATTTATCTGCTTTTATTATAGTTTTTTTTATCTCTTTTTGAATTTTGTTCCATTCTTTAACTATAGGGTTTGCTTTGACAACATCATATGCATTAGGCATTTGCATTGCAATTTTTAATAGATCTGTTGCATTTCCATTTGCTATTTTTTTAAGTTTATTAATATTATCACTAACTATTTTAGAATTTATTGTTGTAGAATTATAATTTGATCCCTTTTCAAAGTATAGTATAAAATCAATTTTTCCTCTTTGCAGGTTTTTAGAAATTAATGTTCTAATATCATTATCCTTTTCTTTTAATTCACTTGGTATTTTACAGCTTATGTCTAAATTTTTACTATTTAGGCATTTTATTTCCATAATTGCTTTTTGACTTCTAAGGGTTAGAATAGTCTCGCTATAGGCAGTCATTGATTTAATCATGGGCTGTAATTTGTTTTAACAAATATATAAAAGTGAATTCGATTATTTTTTTAATGTTTTTTTTGAAACTAAATAAACACCTAGCAAGACCATAAGAACTGAGACAACATCTAATATTGATAACTTATCAGAGCCCACATAAATGGCATATATAATTGCAATAACTGGCTGAAAATAGATAAACATTCCTACAGTTGTTGCTTTTAAGTTTTTTAATGCGTATAGGTTAAGTAGATATACTAGAAATGTGGTACAGATTACTACATATAATAAATTAATCAATGCAGAAGGAACAAAATTTTGCCATTGAATGTTGATGAATTCTGTAAATGAAATAGGGGCATTAATAATTATTGATATTAAAAACAGCCATTTCATTAAAGTTATCATACTGTATTTTTCAGTTAAGGGCTTTACCAAAACGTAATATAACCCATATGAAATGCTATTTGCAAATATGAAAATATTACCAAGCTTTATGTTTGGAGCATTTACGATAATTTTATTATTAAAAAGTATAAGGAATAGTGTACCTAAAAAACCAATTATAACACCAATATATTTTTGTTTAGTTATTTTTTCCTTAATAAGGATAATTGATATAATAAAAATAATAATAGGAGAGGTTGTAGAAATAATTGCACTATTGATTGGTGTTGTAAGCGATAGACCTTTTAATGATGCTATCATATTTATACTCATACCAAATAGCGCACACAATACTAATCTAATACGATCTTTTTTCTTAATATATTCATTCGGGAAGAATAAACTAATAGTCCAAAATAGTATTGTCGCTCCCAAAACCCTTACATACAATAATGCACTTGGAGATATAAAATATGGCATTAATTCTTTAGCGATAGTGTGGTTAAAACCAAATATTGAAGTTGCAATTAGTGCTGCAATAAATGCTAAATTTCTCTTATTCATTGAATCTTAAACAGATTACTATAAGATAATTCAAAGTTTTGTATAGATCTATTTATAGTTTACATTTGTTTTTGCTAAACTTTACTGTATGAAATTTAACACTAAAACTATCCATGGGGGGCAATCGCCAGATACTAGCTATAACGCTGTAATGCCTCCAATATATCAGACCTCAACATATGCTCAATCAAGCCCTGGTAATCATAAAGGATATGAATATTCCAGGACACATAATCCTACTAGAAATGCACTCGAAAGATCTTTTGCTAGTATAGAAAACGCAAACTATGGGTTGGCTTTTGCTTCTGGTTTAGCAGCTATTGATGCAATAATTAAATTATTAAAACCAGGAGATGAGGTTATCTCAACCAATGATTTATATGGAGGCACATATAGATTGTTTACAAAAATATTTAGCATTTATGGGATTAAATTTCATTTTGTTGGTATGCATGAACTTATTAGTATTGAAAAATTAATTAATCAAAATACTAGACTAATATGGACAGAAACACCGACAAATCCAATGCTAAATATTATTGATATAGCAGGACTATCTACTATAGCAAAAAAGCATAATATTCTTTTAGCTGTTGACAATACTTTTGCAACTCCCTATTTACAGAGACCAATTGATTTAGGGGCTGATATAGTAATGCATTCAGCAACTAAATATCTAGGGGGACATAGTGATGTAGTTTTAGGAGCAATTATGCTAAACGACAAGGAATTAGCAGATAAATTGTACTTCATTCAAAATGCAAGTGGAGCAATATGTGGCCCACAAGATAGTTTTTTGGTTCTTAGAGGAATAAAAACATTGCATGTTAGAATGCAGCGGCATTGTGAAAACACGAAGAAAATTGCCAACTTTTTAAATTCTAACGCAAAGGTTGATCATGTGTATTGGCCAGGATTTGATTTTCATGAGAATCATGATATTGCAAATAAACAGATGGATGACTATGGGGGGATGCTTTCTTTTAAAGTAAAAGGAGATAATACCAAGGATGCAGTTAGAATTTTAGAAAGGCTTAAAATTTTTACACTAGCTGAATCTCTTGGAGGCGTTGAATCTTTGTGTGGCCATCCAGCATTAATGACACATGCAAGCATACCTAAAGAAGAGAGAGAAAAGTCAGGATTATCTGATTCACTAATTAGATTAAGTGTAGGAATTGAAGACTCTGAAGATTTAATTCAAGATTTAAGCCAGGCTATAAATTAAGAATTGATTTTTACTAATTTATGAGTAGATTATTTATTAAATTACTATTTTTAATTATAAATTTTTACCAATTATATAATAATTGAGTTTATTTTCAATTTAAAGAATTATTATGAAACAAACGGCTGAAGCATTTCTAGATTTAGTACGACAAAGAAATGGTCAAGAATTAGAATTTATGCAAGCTGTAGAAGAAGTAGCTGAAACAGTTATTCCATATATTGTCAAGAATGATATTTATCATGGTAATAATATTCTATTAAGAATGTGTGAACCAGAAAGAGTTATAAGTTTTAGGGTATGCTGGGTTGATGATAATGGAGAAATACAGGTAAATAGAGGCTACAGAATACAAATGAATTCAGCAATAGGCCCATATAAAGGAGGATTACGATTCCATCCAACAGTCAATATGAGTATTCTTAAGTTTCTTGCTTTTGAACAAGTATTTAAAAACAGTCTAACCACTTTACCAATGGGTGGAGGAAAAGGAGGAAGTGATTTTGATCCTAAGGGCAAAAGCGAAAACGAAATAATGAGATTTTGTCAATCTTTTATGACAGAATTATTTAGACATATTGGCTCTAATACTGACATCCCCGCAGGAGATATTGGAGTAGGTAGCAGAGAAATAGGGTACTTATATGGAATGTATAAAAAATTAAATAATGAATTTACAGGTGTTTTTACTGGGAAAGGAGTTACTTGGGGAGGATCTTTAATTAGACCGGAAGCAACTGGTTATGGAACTGTTTATTTTGCACAAAATATGCTGTCATTAAAAAATGATAGTTTTAAAAATAAAAATATAGTTATTTCTGGATCAGGTAATGTAGCTCAATATGCAGCTGAAAAGGCTATTAGTTTAGGAGCTAAAGTTTTAACAATGTCAGATTCTTCAGGCTTTATTTATGATAACAATGGAATTGATGAAGAGAAACTGGAATATATAATGAATTTAAAAAATCTCAAAAGAGAAAGAATTAGTGAATATGTAAAAAAATATCCAAAATCCACATTTAATAAAGGACAAAAGCCATGGTCTACTCCTTGTGATATTGCTTTGCCATGTGCAACTCAAAATGAGCTTGATGAAAATGATGCAAAAAAACTAATATCAAATGGCTGTTCATGTGTTAGTGAAGGGGCTAATATGCCTTCTACTAAAGAGGCAATATTAATTTTTCATAAATCAAAAATATTATTTGCCCCAGGTAAAGCATCAAATGCAGGAGGTGTTGCTACTTCAGGATTAGAAATGACTCAAAATTCTCTAAGATATCATTGGTCTAGAAAAGAAGTTGATGAAAAACTAAAAGATATAATGCTCAATATTCATAATTCTTGTATGGAATATGGCAAGCAAAACAATGGTTATATTGATTATGTTAAAGGCGCTAATATTGCTGGATTTGTTAAAGTTGCAGATGCTATGTTAGCTCAAGGCATAGTTTAATTCAATTTATATATATTATAGTGATATATTTTTCGTTTAGTACATGAGAATATTTTTTTATGTATAAGTGCTTCATATATTTTATTTTATTTTTGAATCTTTTTCATTCAACTGCCCAAGAAGTAAATTCTCTTTGGGAAACTCATTTTTCTTATTATAATGTTAATGATTTAGAATCCAATGGGCCGTATATATATGCTTCATCAGATAATTCTATTTTTATATATAATACTCAAACTTCTGAATTGACTAAAATTACAACAAAACAAGGGTTAGCTGGAGAAGCTATTTCCTCAATTTATTTTAGTTCAAATCATAATAAACTAATTGTTGGCTTTGTCAATGGTCTTATTCAAGTCATAGATCTTAACACAAGCAATATTTTTAGCATTTATGACATTATTGATAAGACAACTATATCCCCAGACAGGAAGAGAATAAATAATTTTAATGAGTTTGATCAGAATATATATATTTCTACTGATTATGGAATTTCAGTTTTTAACTTAGATAGTTTAGAATTTGGAGATACTTTTTTTATAGGTATTAGTGGAGCTCAAGTAAGAGTCGCTGAGACTACAGTTTTAGGCGAATATGTTTATGCAGCATGCAAGGATTTTGAGGGGATAAAACGATCATTAATTTCTTCTAATTTAATTGATTTTAATAATTGGAGTGAAGTTGCCTCAGGAAGTTTTCATGCTATTTTATCAGCAGAAAATTCGATTTATTTTTCAGATCAGAATAAAATATATAATATAGTAAATGGTATTATCTCCGAATTATTTACTTCAAATGAGATTATTAAGGACATTAGGTATATATCTGATAGCTTTATTATTACAACGCAGAACAATACATCAACATATGATATTAATTTCAGCATTATAAATACCCCAATAATTAGTTCTAATTTTCAAACAAATTTTAATGCTGCATTATTTAATTCGAATAATATATATATAGCAACAGAGGATATGGGAATATTAAAACTAAATTCTAATAACATTGACAATTATATTTCTATATATCCAGAAGGCCCATTAGATAACAATATTTTTTCAATAGAAAATTTTAATAATGATTTATGGGTTACATTTGGTGAATATAGCCTATACTATAATCCTCATCCCTTAAAATATAAAGGAATAAGTAATTATAATTCAAATTGGAACAATATTGTTTATGATAGTTTACCCTCAAATTCAGTAAACTTAAATAGTATATCAATAGATCCATTTAACAATAATCATATTTTTATTAGTTCATTTCATGGGGGATTATTGGAAATTATTGATAGTGAGATAGTCAATTTGTTAGATAATACAAATAGTCCACTAGAATCATTAGATATATCTGGCTCTAATTACACAAGTGTACGAATATCCGATACTGAATTTGATGATTCAGGAGTGTTATGGATTTTGAATTCAAGAGTTGATAATCCTTTAAAATCGTTTAATCCCAATTCAGGACAGTGGAGAAGTTATGATTTTACAGACATAATTCCTGATGGATTAAATGATGAATTGGGATTTAGTGATATTGAAATAGGTCAATTAGGTAATAAATGGATTGGAGGATTAAGATCAGGATTAATAGGATTCAATGAAAATTCAGGGTCACCATTATTAAAAAAAATATTTGATTGGGAGCAAGCCAATTTGCCATCCCCTTATGTAAGAAGTTTAGCAGTAGATAATAATAATCATCTTTGGATTGGAACGGTTAAAGGATTAAGAGTCCTTTATAATACAACTAATTTTTTTGACAGCAATGTAGTTACGCAACCAATTGTAATATTGGAAGATGGTATTCCAAAAGAACTTTTAGAGCAGCAATTTATTTCTGACATTGAAGTAGATGGGGCTAATAATAAGTGGGTTGGTACAATAGGATCGGGAATTTTCTATTTTTCTCATAATGGACAGCAAACAATTTATCATTTTACTAAAAACAATTCACCTATTCCATCAAATAATATAAATGACATTTCAATTGATGAAAATAATGGAATAGTTTATATAGGGACTGACAAGGGTTTAGTCAGCTACAATACTGGCGGGTCTGCAACAGAATCAAATTTTGAGAATTCTTATGTTTTCCCAAATCCTGTTAGACCATCATTCAATATTAAAAATGATAAAATAAAAATTAAGGGAATTACAGAGAATGTAAATATAAAAATTACCGATATTGAAGGCAATTTAGTTGCAGAAGCACAATCCAATATAAATTCAAGATATAATAATTTTAACCTAGAGATTGATGGAGGAACTGCTTTTTGGAATGGAGAGAACTTGGCAGGTAGGTCAGTGTCATCTGGCATATATATTGTAATGTTGTCGGAACAGGAAACTTATAAAACTAAGATTTTAAAAATTATGATTATTAGATAATGGATACATCAACATCAGCAATTGTTTTATCTAAAATTAGATATAAGGATAATGATATAATAGTAAAACTCTATACTAAAGAATATGGAATTATTAGCTTTATTGTAAAAGGGGAGCGAAATTCAAAAAAAAATAAAATTAAGTTTGTTTATTTTCAAGAATTAACCATCCTTGAAATTCAGTTCAATTATAATTCAAAAAGAAATTTACAATACATTAAGGATATTGAGATTAAACATAATTATATGTCATCTCATTCAGATTTAGTAAAGGCTTCAGTAATAATATTTTTATCTGAAGTACTATCAAATATTATTACTCATCAAAAAAGAGAAACACAATTATATAATTATATAGAGCAATCTTTAATTTGGTATGATACAAATAAATTCAATCCTTATTTTCATATGATTTTCTTGCTTGAATTAACAAGATATTTGGGGTTTTATCCAAACACATTAAATAATAATTTCAAATATTTTAATCTTCAAGAAGGAGCATATGAAAAATTAAAAACTAGTAAATATTCAATTACTGGAGATAGTTTAAATTTGCTTAATCAAATTTTAGGCATAAAATTTGATAATAATCCTTTACCAACTTTAAATTCTGATGATAAGATGGAGATTTTAAATATTATTTTAGTCTATTATAAATTGCATAATAATAATTTTAAGCCAATTAAATCATTAGAAATAGTTAAAAACATATTTAGTTAGTCTTGAAAAAAATTACATATATAGTATTCTTATTCTTTAGTATAATAAATTATTCTCAAGAAATTTTTATCTTGGATTCAGAAACAATGCAGCCTATTGCTGGGGTAGCTGTGTATAGTAATACAGAAAATAATGTTTTTTCTGATTTTGACGGAAAAGTTCTGCTCGACTCATTTGATAATGATGAATTAGTTACTTTTAAGCACTTATCTTATAAAACAAGATCAATTGAAAAACAGCTGATTGAAAATGTAGTATTGTTATTAATGAATGCACAATCTTTGGATCAAATTATAATTTCTGCTTCAAGATTTGCCCAAAATATTAGGGAAATACCACAACGTATACTTCAAATAAATAAACAAGAAATCATCACAAGCCATCCTCAAACAAGTGCTGATCTATTGAATATGAGCGGTCATATTTATATTCAAAAAAGTCAATTAGGAGGAGGTAGCCCAATGATTAGAGGTGTATCTACCAATCGTTTAATTTTATCAGTTGATGGAGTAAGATTAAATAATGCAATTTATAGAGGAGGAAATATCCATAACGTAATTTCAATTGATCCATTTTCTATAGAAAATACTGAGATTATTATGGGATCTAGCTCTGTCATGTACGGAAGTGATGCTATTGGAGGAGCAATGAATTTTTATACCAAAAAACCTAAATTTTCAGAATCTGAAACCCCATTAATGTTAATTAATTCTACTTTGCGTAATGCTTCTGCTAATAATGAAAAAACAGGACATTTTGATATCAATATAGGTTTTAAAAAATTGGCATTTTTAACTAGTTTTTCACGTAATGATTTTGACAATTTAAGAATGGGAAAACATGGTTTATCTGATTATTTAAGACCAGAATATGTCGATACAGTAAATGGACTTGACTCAATTATTCAAAATCCAAATCCTAGAGTTCAAAAATATACACAATATTCTCAATTCAATTTTATGCAGAAGGTTTTATTTAAACCAAATAATAATATTACTGCTGATATAGGCATTCATTATTCTTCAACATCTAATATACCAAGATATGATAGGCTGATTAGATATAATAATCAAAATGAATTGTACTACGGTGAATGGTATTATGGACCACAAGAGTGGCTGTTAATAAATAGTCAGGTTTCTATAGACACTGAAAACTTAGGACTATTTGATAGAGCTAAATTTACTACAGCATATCAAAAATTTAATGAAAGCAGGAATAGCAGAAAAACTTATGATATTATAAAGAGCATGAGGGATGAAGAAGTAAATATTTTTTCAATAAACTTAGACTTTATCAAATCAATTTCTAATAATTCGGACATATCCTACGGCATAGAATATCTAAATAATAAAATAAATTCTAAATCTTATTTACTGAATATAGATGAGCAGCTCATCTATCAAAATGCTAGTAGATATCCAAATAATTCTACTTGGGAATCAATAGCCACATATTTAAACTATAAGCATAGATTAAAAGAAAATATTATTTTTCAGTCTGGGATAAGATATAGCCATATATTAATTAATGCCGATTTGTCAAAAAATAATCAATTTTATGATTTCCCATTTTCAAAAGTTGATATTAGTACTGGAGCATTAGTTGGAGGTATTGGAGTAAGTTGGATTCAAAATGAAAATTATAGATGGAAACTAAATTTGAATACTGCTTTTAGAGCTCCAAACATTGATGATGTTGCCAAAGTTTTTGACTCTGAGCCTGGATCAGTTGTGGTACCTAATCCTGATTTGAAACCTGAGAGATCTTTTGGAGTTGATTTAGGAGGGTCTATTACCTTTAGTAAGATTAATTTTGACTTCTCCACATATTTTACTTATCTATATAATAGTTTAATAAGAGCAGATTTTGAATTAGAAGATGGAATTACTCAAATCATATATGATGGAGAATTGAGTAATGTTCAAGCTATTCAAAATGGATCAAGGTCTAATATCTATGGAATTGAAATTGGGCTAACTGCTCAATTAACCACAAAATTAAAGTTAGTTGCTCAATATAATTTTATTGATGGCAAACAGAAAGATGATTACTCAATTTCAATGCCCATTAGACATGTCCCGCCTCAATTTGGCAACCTTCATTTAGTATATACCAACAAAAAAATTATTTTAGATGGATTTATTGATTATAATTCGGAGATCCCATTTTATAAATTAGCGCAACCTGAAATTGATAAGCCTTATTTGTATGCATTAGACAGTAATGGAAATCCGTATTCCCCAGCATGGTATACTATAAACTTAAGGTCAAAATATATCATTTCTGATAATATTTCAATAGTTGCCAGTATAGAAAATCTTAGAAATAAGTTATATAGGCCATATTCATCTGGAATTTCAGCTCCTGGAATTAATTTTATATTTGCTATTAATTATAGTATGTAAAATGGGGGAAGCTTCTTACAAAAATCCTGAGATTTTAAAGAAAATAAAAAATTATTGTTCATATCAGGAAAGATGCAAAAAAGAGGTCATAGAAAAACTTTTGACATTAAATTTAGATCAATCAGAATTTGATAATGTTATAAATTATTTAATTAAAAATAATTATATCAATGAGGAAAGATTTGCTTTAGCATTTACTCAAGGTAAGTTTAGAATAAAAAAATGGGGAAAAATCAAAATTATGTTGGAATTAAAAAAAAGAAGAATAGATGCTAATTTAATTAATAAGGCTATCAATCAAATTACTGACCTAGATTATATAGGAACTTTTGATAAATCATCATTAAAACAATATAAATCATTGACTGGCTCAAAAGATTCAAAAAAAAGAAAATTTATTAATTTTCTTTCTTATCGAGGCTGGGAATATGACTTAATAATAAAAAAGGTCAACGATTTTTTTTAACGATTGTATCCAAAAGAGAAAAGATATGCTCGTCCAGGCATTGGCACAAGATTCGTCTCATAGTATTCAGTATCAAAGATATTATTTATAATTAGAGAGAAATTAAGATTCTTAATAATTAAACTATTTTTTATATCAACAACAGTATAATTTTCGCCAGTTGTTCTTTCAGAATATTTACAGATAAATGAACTAGATAAATTTTTACTTATAGCAAGATTAATACTCGATGTTATATGATGTTTTAATGAATTAACAACATATCTTGAGAATTGGATTTCAGAAGGCTCTACATCATCTTTTAGATAGCTATACCCAATATTTATATAATGAGTTTTTTTATTATTCCCATAAATCTTAAGACCTAAGGATGTCTCAAAGCCCCTAGTATTTATTTCTCTTATATTAGTTGCTTGCCAAGGGTCTGACTCTATAGCTTTTACATAATCAATTAGATCTTTAGCTTGTCTATTGAATAAAACAAAGGAAAAATTTAGTTTATTTTTAAAATAGCGAATTCCAATTTCTTCAGAAAGTGCTTTTTCTGGAACTAATTGTTCATTTCCAACAGTAGTTGGACTACTATAGTATAGATCGGTATATGTAGGAGCTCTATAGGTATATCCTATATTAGTATAGATTCTAAAGTTATCATTTATTTTATAACCAACATCTAAGCCTGGAAATGCAAGAAAATTCCTAAAGAAATTATTTTTATAGTTTTTGTTGAATTTGAAATCTGAGAAATAATTAAGAGCAACTCCGGGTGTAATATCAAGTCTATTTTTTAGTAGTTTAAATTGATGCTCCAAGAACACATTTATCATAGTTCTATTTCTATTCCCCAGATTATTACTAGAAAGGGATACAGAAGCTATATCAACTCCAAAACCTGTAATACCAGCTTTGGATGTACTAGAGCCATTTAATTCAATGCCTATCTTATTAGTAATATGAAGGTTTCTATAAACTGATGGATCATGCCTAAGATATATATACATATCTTGATTTCTTTTCCAGTATATTTTTGGCTTAATTATTAGAGCGCCTCTTTTCATTTCAGTACTAATTCCTAATAAACTAGCCTGTGTTTCTTCATATTGATCTATTGCTTCTGGACTTGCATAGAATCCGTTAGCTCCAAATTTTCGCTCATTAAAAGATGCAATCATATTGACAGGAAATCCTTTAATTTTAAAACTGCTTTTTATAAAACTATTATTATTAACAAAGTCAGTATTGTATCTATATCCTTTTGATGATTGTCTTGAAAAATGGGTTATAAATGATGAATTTTCATATGATTGTTGGACAGTTGATGAGGCATTTCTTTGTTCAAATGATCCAGCTTCAATTTTTCTAGATCGTTCATTTTTTACGACTTGCTTTGTAACAATATTTATAGCCCCTGTAAATGCATTTTGCCCGTATATTCTGGATGCAGCACCTTTTATAATTTCTATTCTTTCTATTACATCAATAGGAATTGCCATGTTCATTGTATGATGCCCTGTTTGAGCATCTTCAACTTTAAATCCATCTATGAGTAGTAGAGTTTGATCAAAGGTGCCACCTCTTATATATAAATCTGCTTGTATTCCCGAAACTCCTCTACGCCTAACATCTACACCTGCTATTTGTTGCAACAATTCACTTATATTAGTTGCGGGGCTACTATTAATTTCTTCTTTTGTAATAACTTGAATGGTCCTAGAATTTTCAGAAAAGGGTAACTCAATTCTTGGAGATGAAATAATTTCTATTACTTCTAAATTGATTTCTTTATCAATCTCTACGTTATTTTCAATTTTTTGTGCAGTTATATTTTGTAAAAAAAGTATTGTCAATAGAATTGAAAAAAATCTTTTTTTCATTGTAAAATTATTTTAAAAGAAAGGCAGTTAATTGCTTTTATTTGGTATATATAGATTATTCTACTAATACAGTTACTTTATTCTCTTTCAGTTCAACGGTCCCAGAGTTTATTGGAAGAAAGAATCCTCTTTCAGGACCTTTTTCAAACATATCTTTTGTAGAATCATCTAGTTTAATGTCGCCATAAATTTTAATGTATCCTTTTTTAAGACTTGACACAATTGCTGCATGATTATTTAGCATTTCAAATTCCCCTTGAACTCCTGGGACAGCAACAGAATTAATTTCTCCTCTATAAATTGTTTTTTCTGGTGAAATGATCTCTAAAAACATATTATAAGATTTTTTAGAATTTATACTTCAGCTAGCATTTTTTCACCAGCTTCTATAGCTCCTTCAATTGTTCCTTTTAGATTAAATGCAGCTTCAGGCAAATGATCTAGCTCCCCGTCCATTATCATATTAAAACCTTTTATGGTATCCTTAATATCAACTAATACTCCAGGAGTACCAGTAAATTGTTCTGCAACATGAAAAGGTTGAGACAGAAATCTTTGAACTCTTCTTGCTCTTCCAACTGCCATTTTATCATCTTCTGAAAGTTCTTCCATCCCTAAAATTGCTATAATGTCTTGAAGCTCCTTATAGCGTTGTAATAACTCTTTTACCCTTTGAGCACAATTATAATGTTCTTCTCCAAGAATTTCAGATGTTAGAATTCTAGACGTTGAATCCAATGGATCAACTGCTGGGTAAATTCCTAGCTCAGTAATTTTTCTAGACAAAACAGTAGTAGCATCAAGGTGCGCAAATGTAGTTGCAGGAGCAGGATCTGTAAGATCATCTGCAGGAACATACACTGCTTGAACAGAAGTAATAGATCCTTTTTTAGTAGATGTTATTCTTTCCTGCATTGTTCCCATCTCTGTTGCCAATGTTGGTTGATACCCAACTGCTGAAGGCATCCTTCCAAGTAATGCAGAAACTTCAGAACCAGCTTGCGTAAATCTAAATATATTATCAACGAAAAATAACACATCCTTCCCTTGACCATCTCCAGCTCCATCACGGAAATATTCAGCAACTGTTAGTCCAGAAAGAGCTACTCTTGCTCTAGCCCCAGGAGGTTCATTCATCTGACCAAAAACAAATGTTGCTTTTGATTCTTTTAATGCTTCTTTATCAACTTTACTTAGATCCCATTTACCTTCTTCCATTGATTTCATAAAATCTTTACCATAATTAATAATTCCAGACTCTAACATTTCTCTAAGAAGATCATTCCCCTCACGAGTTCTTTCTCCAACACCAGCAAATACCGAAAGACCTCCATGGCCTTTTGCAATATTGTTAATCAATTCCATCAACAATACAGTTTTCCCAACACCAGCTCCTCCAAATAATCCAATTTTACCTCCTTTTGAATATGGCTCAATTAGATCAATAACCTTAATTCCTGTAAAAAGAACTTCGGTGGAGGTTGATAAATCTTCAAACTTTGGAGATTCTCTATGTATAGCTAGCCCATCATCTCCAGTTTTAGGTAAATTACCAAGACCATCAATTGAGTCTCCAATAACATTAAAAAGTCTCCCGTTTATTTCTTTTCCAACAGGCATTTTAATTGGATTGCCAGTTGTTTTTGCTGCAGTCCCCCTGCTTAGTCCATCTGAAGAATCCATAGCTATGGTTCTAACAATATTTTCTCCAAGATGAGATTGAACTTCAAGTATTAATATTGTGCCGTCAGGCTTTTCAATTTCTAAGGAATCAT
>Ga0208879_1000475_pt1 | contig 41477 bp, 41 predicted proteins | sample Knorr_S15_td_Bot_FD_185605 | JGI IMG/M metagenome (GOLD analysis project Ga0208879, IMG submission 185605) | Marine microbial communities from Southern Atlantic Ocean transect - Knorr_S15_td_Bottom_ad_5009_LV_A (SPAdes) (version 2) | ecosystem: Environmental > Aquatic > Marine > Oceanic | place... | reverse complement strand
TCGAATATTATAAAAACAATGATGATGGTTTGTTTATGTATGCTCATAAATCTATTGGTGGGATAGTTTTACCAAAGATTTATCTTGAAAAATCAATTTTATTTAAAGGTTTGGAGTTTAATGATTTTCGCCATCTTTCGAACTTTGTACAACAGTTTGCACCCAATTATAGAGTTGTTTCTGATTCAATTTATTATGAAAACCCACCAGTAAAATCATTGCTGTATCCGATAGAAGTTGATGCACAGTGGACATATCGACAAGATAATAATCCCTGGCGAATGGATAAAAAGGTTATCAGTAGAATTGATGTTGAATTAGATGGTCTTGGTACTTTTGATTGCTTTGAAATAAAATTTTTATATGATATGGATCATGACGGTGAATGGGATGATGATATTTGGATTACTGATTTAATAAGTAAAAAAGGTCTAATTCAAAGAGATGTTACAATTCTACGAATGGTAGAATTAACCGAAAATGGTTCAACGGGTAGGTTTTTTGATGGTTTTGATGTTTATTCACTTACTGATTTAAGCATTGAGTAATAAATGTTGCATAACCCTCACTCCTCCACCTGACGAAATATGATGATAGATGTTGAATGTTGGATTATGGATGAATCAAACATCCACCATCCAAAATCAAACATCGGTATTTACTGTGAGTTTATTCGTTAAAACATTTCCTCTAAAACCTCAATCAGTCTATCCGCATCTTTTTCATCATTATAGGCATTGAAAGATATCCGAAATAAAATTTTATCTTTCCACTGATAAATTGGCATTTCAATTTTATATTTATCCAGCAGCATCCATTTAAATTCCAATCCATTTTCTATATTGATTATAATACTGGACATTTGACCCAGCCATTCGTCATTATTCGGACAAATGGGTTCAGTTTTAATAATATCATAAACCCTGTCCCGTGTTTCTTGTGTCAAATTACGACACCGTTTTTTGACAGATTCCCAATCATTGTCAATCTGAAATTGAATAGCTGACGGCACTGTTAAAAATGCGCTCGGGTCCCACGTTCCTTGATATTGATTTTCATAAATAAAAGGCGAAGGAGACGGGTCAACCTCTGACCCCCAGCTAATTATTAAAGGATTAACATTCTCTTGTAATGAGTTTTTCACATACATAAATGAAGACCCTTTTGGTGCCGATAACCATTTATGGCACGCTCCAACATATACATCCGGATCCATTTCAGAAATACTTAAAGGAATATGTGCCGGCACATGAGCTCCATCTATTATTGTCATAATTCCTTCTGCCTTTGCCCGGCGGCAAATTTCCTCGGCGGGTAAAATCACTCCGGTTGCGCTTGTTATTTGACTAATAAAAATTACTTTCGTTTTTTCGTTTACATCAGACCAAAATTTGTTCACAAAATCTTCATGAGTTGTCATTGGAAATTGAGTAACATGTTCAACTAATTTAAACCCGCGCTTATCAGCATATTGATTCCAAGTACGAATGAGCGCTCCGTATTCCTGGTCTGTAGTCAAAATCTCATCTCCCGGACCAAAATCTAAACTGCGGATGATAGTATTGACGGCAGTTGTAGGGTTGGTGACATAGACTAAATCATCACCAGAACAGCCTACAAATTTTCCTAAAGAATCGCGAGCTTCTTTTAAGTAATCATAAATATCCCTGGCCATAAACTCAACGGGTTGCTGTTCCAATTTATGCTGCCAGCGTTGGTATTCCTCAAAAACCGGTTTTGGACATGCACCAAAAGAACCGTGATTTAGAAATGTTATTTCAGGATTTAATAAGTAGAGGTCTTTCATACATTATTGGGCTAAAGCACCCATTGGATCCCAAGGATGTAAATGGACAGGTTCACGATCATACGTGTCCTGCTCGTCTTGAGTGATATAATCTTTATGAACCACCACTTCGTATGTATACTCATCAAACCACGAGTCTGTCATAATATCGTACCCTTTTTCACTGCGTTTATCCCCCCAGCTGTTTTCCACCCGCCATTTTCTAGGATTACCTTTAGCGTCTAGATCAACCCCTGTAAACAACATGGCATGTGTCATTTGACTATCGCCATATTCAAGTCGATCCGCTTTCGTCATGGGGAAACGAGTACTGTAAAATAATTCAAAATCAAATATATCCATATCCATAACACCTAAATTTCGATGAAAATGTTTTCCTACATCACACCCAAACCAAACAGGATCATCTTTTTGAATTGATTCAACAGCTGTAGTCTTCAATCTTTTTGAAGTCAGGTTCAAATATCGAATTATTTCTCCTTCAATTACATTTCCCAGGAAATCCACAGTGTATACTTCATTATATAATTTATCGGACATGGGACAATTGATCAAGCACACATAATCCTTCAGGTTTAATCCCACATGTTCTCTGAAAAATTTCTTTGGGGTTAAATTATCAAATCGGTGGAATTTTTTATCTTTATCACGGATTTGCCATTCAAATTTCTCTGGAGGAGATCCCAAGTTAATAGTCAACATCTGATAGACAGTGCCAAGCATATTGTTTTTTAAATCACGCAGTTTTTTTATGGAGGCTCCTTTTTGCCCGGCAGACCGTAGATCCTTCGCAAATCCCCTTAGTTTTCTGGTGATCATCCGATTCATCCGCATAGACTGGCTAGATTGAAAACTTTCCGGCATGACAGATTGGGGTAACACTCCATATTTTTCAATGAGATTTACAAACATGTGCCATTGGCCGCCGTCTTGGATTGGATCAGCAAGCAAGTGCATAACTAAACGCCCATCTAACGGCTCATCAATCGTTTTAATAATACTTTCCAAAAAATAATTGGATTTTTCCAATTTATCACAAAACATAAAATAATTTTGACTGAATTCAAATTGTTTCAGATTGTACTTCCTGCCTAAATGCACACGAAACAGATTCAAACCAGCAAAGCCCCAACATCGTCCGCTGGATTTCTGATTGGTTACTTTCATCTGTCCACTAACCATTTCAGAAAACGTGTGATCAATTTTTCGAAAAGCTTCCCAATCCATTGCCAAGTCCATCACGTCGCCGCGAACAGCAGCATTTCGAGCTAAACGAACTTGGGGATTATTTACAGCTGCCTTATTGTATTCTTTAATACTCTTAAGTGTGATTTTTGTACTCATGATTTTTCCTTTCTTAAATAGTGAATGTCAATAATCCCAGTATAACCAAAATGAAATAACCAACCAATACGGCCGCTCCCTCATAATCCTTGGCAATTCGCTGTCCAAAAAAGAGCATTAGAAAATTAACTCCTGATATGGTTAAGCCATACATCAGCCAAAGAGAACATTCTCCGAATAACACCATCAAAGCACCTATACCACATAATAAACCACCTGCTAATTCAAGTAGTGTAACGACTGTTAACATGATAGGAACACTACTGCTTAAAAAGGTTTTACTGAAATGGCCCATCAGCCAATCCATATTTCCTTTGCGGTCGGTTATTTTATCCAAACCGGACTGAACTAAAGCAGCAGCAATAAAAAATCCAATTAATGATTGAATAATAGTTAAAATTGAGACTTCACACCCAAAACATGTTATCATCATTTTATTCCTTCACTTTTGTTATCTATTAATTGTTGAATTTTTTCTCGTAGATGAGCTCTGAGTGTATCAATATCCAAAGATTTATATTGATTTGCAGTTATGGGCTCTCCAAAACGAATAGTCAGTATGCCTGGAGATAGCCGCCAGTCCGTTTTTTTCTTTGCTTCATACGCACCCATCAACGCTACGGGAACTATCGTTACACCCGTATTCAAGGCAACATGAAAAGGTCCTTTTTTAAATTCCCCAAGTTGGCCTGATAACGTTCGGGTACCTTCCGGAGAAATAATAAATGAGATTCCTTTCCGAATAGCTTCTTCTGCTTTATCTAAACTATAGATAGCTTTTGTTAATTTATCCCGTTTGATAGGAATGGCGCCATGGCGCCTTGCAAGGGTTCCCCAAATAGGGTAAGAAAATTGATATTCAGCACCCACAGCAGTAATATAATGTTTAACTGAACCACCTAACATAAATGCATCCATTAATGACTCATGATTAAACAGATAGAGATATGGTTGGCCGTTTTTGTCTGGCCGCCGACCTTCCACTTTTAGCCATTGCCCCCCTGCTAATAACATCAATCTGCATACTATGTTTGCTACAGGGTATAATTGGGTGGGCTTGAAAATAAAGGTTAACAGTATATATACAAATGCTCCTAAAACAAATACTGTTAATGCCAAAGGCCATAATATGATAGATACGATAGTTCTAAACATGCCAACCTTGTTTATTCAGAATAGAAAATAGTTTATGATTAGCCTTAGGGAAAGGTAAATCCTTTATTTGAATAGGCTTTATCCACCTATAAGGTTGAGTCGTTTTTATAATTGTGTTGTTTTTTGAAACACAATGGAATGTTGTCATATGAATGGAAAAGTGACTATAAACATGTTTTATACTGCCAATTTTTGATTTCACATATACCTCTAAACCGCATTCTTCTTTTATTTCTCTAATCAGAGCCTCACTCTGGCTTTCACCATTTTTCATTTTTCCACCGGGGAATTCCCACAATCCACCCAAATGGTTCATCTCGTTGCGTTGGAGAATTAAAAATTGATCGCGGTCCCAGATTATACCCGTGACTACATCATAGTTAGGGATGGGTTTGTTCTGTTTAGTAGTTGGATAAGATTCAGGTAAATTTGTTTTGGTTGCTCTACATGAATTTTCTAAAGGACATTTATAACAATGTGCTTGATTTGGCTTACAAATTTGGCTTCCAATATCCATGAGCGCCTGATTTATATCCCCAGGTGATCCAAACTTCATCCACTTACAAATATGATTATAAATAACTTTTTTATTATAGCGTGATAATGTTTTCTTCTTCATAAACCTAGACAAAACACGCATAATATTACCATCCAAGGCAGGATAAGATTTATCGTGAACAATAGATAAAACAGCGGCTGCAATATATTCACCCACACCAGGCATTTTGATAAAAGCATGAAAATCAGTAGGAACTTTTCCTGTATAATCAGACAAAACAATATCACATGCTTTCTTAAAATTCCTGCATCGATTATAATATCCCAGGCCTTCCCATGTTTTCAATAAATCACCTTCGGCTGCATGAGCAACATCTTTTAATGTAGGATATTTATTAAGCCATTTCTTATAATAGGGTATAACTGTATTAACCTGAGTCTGTTGAAGCATAATTTCAGACAACCATATTTTATACGGATCCTTCGAATGTCTCCAGGGGAGATCTCTTTTATGTTTACTGTACCATGTTATAAGCTGTTCAGTTATTTTATTTGTATTATACATATTATTCATGTTTCATTAACATTTTTGAAAGTGTCCAGTGAAATGAAGACAATATTTCTTTAACCTCATCCCGATCTTCTACGGCTATTGATTCATAAACCATATCCCCATAATAATCGATGCGGTCTTCAATTTTATTCTGAATGTCTTCACCTTTTTGAGTAAGTCCTAATAATGTAATACGCTTATCAATCGTGTCTTTTGTTTTAAAAACCCAATCGCGCCTAATCAAAATATCAACCAAGCGAGTGAGAGTGCTATTATCCACACCTATTTGTTGAGCTAAAGAAGTCATATCAATGCTTTCGTCTGGTATACACGATATGAGTAATATCTGTGAGAGAGTTAGTTCACCATCCACAATTTTTGATCTGAATAAGCGCTGCAGATCTAAAAGGAATAATTTAAGAAGTTCACCAAATTCCATACTTGTATATTACAAATAATATTAGTGATAAAACAATATTAGCTTATTTTTGCTCCATTTTGGATAGGTTTATCCAAAACAAGCAGCATAATACCTCCTTTGTGTCCATCCACACCAAGAATAAGGACCTCTGATGTATAAGATGCGATTTTCTTTGGAGGAAAATTCACAATAGCTACGACTTGTTCTTTCAATAAATCATCAGAAGAATAATGTTCCGTTACTTGAGCGCTGGATTGTTTTATACCAAACCTTCCAAAATCAATTTTAAGTTTAAAAGCTGGTTTTTCTGCTTCAGAAAATTCATCTACAGAAATAATCGTCCCCACACGTAATTCCACTTTTTTAAAATCGTTTATATTAATCATAATATCATTTTACATATTTATCTATCAAATCAAAAATATATTTATGAAGCGCTTACCTTTGGTTGGCAAAAAAATTATATTTGTTAAATATAATGGAAATTGCTTCAGGATCATTTTCATTCTTTGTGAATAGGGAGAGAAGATAACAACCTACAATGGTGATCTAATAATTCTAACATTTCTTTAATATCTTCTTCAACTTCGAGACCGTGACCAAGAGGAAATTTATGGTCCATATTTATTGTTTTAATATGATACCATTGACCTGGAATTAATAATTCATCTAAACGGTACTCTGCGATAGGATCAGCTCCATTTAAGCCACTTGTAGGACCATATTGAGAAACTGTATTCACTATACCGTCATTTTGAAACCAGGTAGAATCCGTAGCAGAGCCATCAGCCCAATATGCTTTATTTCGACCCATCGCCCGTGCATTAGCACGTAAAATCAAGCTCATAGTTTTGTTGGGCACATGAAATCCACTAGAACTATCCAATCGCGTATTTGCAGTAGAAAATGAAAAATAATATATATTCGAATTGGCAGGGGCTATGGTATTTAATTTGCGCGCACCTTCTATACTGATATCCCATGCGCACATATTTTTTGTACCCCAGGCTTTATGTTCTCGCATGCGCCTGTAATAAGCGGCCCACGTTTCTTCTTCTTGTTTATCAAAACCCCATTGCTGAAGATCAAAATCATAAAAATTATTTCCCACCACTGCAGCAATGCCAATAATATCCTGCAGAAAAGGAATTCCTTTTGTAATGATATTTGAAAGAGTTGTCCCATCGTGAGGAGTAGAAATTGATGTGATGGAATCAATCCAACCTTCATGTATTTTACTCATTAAAAAGCTGGTTTCAGGAATCAATTCTTCCTCGTCCTGATATATTACATTTTCTAATAAATATTGCAGCATCCTAGCAGTTTGCCCGCCCATACTGTGTCCGATAATATGTATCGGATGCTCTTTATCCCATTGCGGATATAACCCAGCAAATATTTTTTCTGGAGGTTTTTGTATCAATCCATATTTTTCTGAATGGTTTTGACCGTAATCAACTTGACCGCCTTTAATCTGATAAAATAATTCTACTGCACGATCCCAATTGGAAGAAACTGGCCCAACAGATGTTGTAAATACTTCAAAACCTTCTTGGCGAAGATAGGCTTCATAATCATTTTTACCTCCCCAATATTTATACCCGGACATTTCATTACTTCCCCAGCCCATAAAACCATGGACAAGAATAATGGGGTAGTTATTTTCTGCAAAAAGTAACGTGAAAAGAAAAAAGAAGGGGAGCCCTTTTCGTATAAAATAACAGATCAAGGATAAACGTCTAAAAATTTATTAATCAGTATAATAATAGCCGAAGAGAATCATCATTTCATCTTCGCCCAATAATCCAAACCGAAGAGTTTTATCGGTCCAATTATCGTATGTAGCATTCAATTTCAATCCTTCACCCGCTTCCAACGTTATGGGAGGATCTAGATCAAGGATTGGGGGGTGTTCCCAATCGTAGGCAAAATAAACTAGCTCGCCATCCCGATCACCGCCAACAATTTCCACGGAGAACTCTAGCAAATGTTCATGAGCATGGGAGAACAATTGGAATATATGTATGCGCTCACCTACAGAAATAGTATGCTCTAGTGTTGTTATTTCGTGAGGAGGCAATTCAAAATCTGTTTTATTTATAAACATTACTTGTGCTTCGTGTTCTACTTCTGATGGATCAGCAAAATAAATATTAGTGTAGACTTCTCCAATTTGCACTTCATCCGTTCTATTTATATAGTGGGAGTTTTGATCTAACCCATTATTTATATCCACCTTTAATGCGACTCCTGGAGGGAAATGATAATTCATATATGGCCATTGTGTGCCGGCAAAATAAACATGGTAAGAGGTAATCGCTAGATTGTTTATTAGATAGTTGCCATTGGCATCCCGATAGTCTCTATACTCACCTGGATCAGGAACAAGCATCGGAGGGACAACATTTGTGAAAGTATATAAAATAAAATGGTGGCTACCTGAGCGCATAGAAATTTCATATTGTTTAATATAAACCTCATCTAATGTATCAATATTCACGAAGTTTAAAAATTCGCGTTCATAATGAGGCTGTACTTCAAAAGGGCCTACGTGCACTTGAATACCATTTTCTGGAGGGGTTAGAGGGGCAAATTCAACTTCTACAAATCGAGTTGTGTCATCAAATAATGAAGAATCGGCCACAACTCCCGTTTCAGGTGCTCCTGCTACAATCCATTGTCGAATAAATTCTAACTGCCCATTGGTTAAATAAGGCATTCCCAACGGCATCAATGAGCCATAATGAGGGTGTTCACCATAAAAGTGCTCTTTATCGGGTGCATTTATTTTTTCCCACAAAAAACTCTTATACAAACTGCTTAATCCTTCTGTGCCCAATCTCTCTAGATTATTATCCAACGCACTTTGATTGTTTACTGGATGATTCATAAGCTGATCATACGCCACATCAGGGGTCAGTAATAAATCGGATTGATTTGCAAAGGATGTGCCAACTGTATGACAGTCAACACAGTTTGAAGCAAAAATATCTTCTTGTACAATTTTCCACGAATCACGGCCAATAACAGTGTGGTCTTTTTCTTTTGGTTTATCACCCGCATCGTCACATCCAAAAATCAGAATTATTAAAACTGTTAATATTATTTTTATTGTATTCATAAGCGGTGAGAGCATAGATATTCTATTTCATTTTTCCAAGAATCTTTAACTAAAACAAAAACCCCGCAAAGCGGGGGTTTGTTTATTAATATATGAGGATCTAATTAACTAATCACAACACGTTTCTATCAATGCTGCGCAGACTAAATAAGGATCCATGTTGGCAGATGGCCGACGGTCTTCTAAATACCCGTATCCATCTTTCGCTGTGGCCATGGGTATACGTATAGAAGCACCACGGTCACTCACCCCATATCGAAATTCGGAAATTGAACACGTTTCGTGAAGTCCGGTTAAGCGCTCCTCATTATGCGCTCCATACACAGCAATATGTTCATCATGTTTTTTTCCTAATGCCTCACAGGCGGTTTCAATTACTTTAATTCCACCACTTTCTCGCATGGATTTTGTACTGAAATTGGTGTGTGCACCGGCACCGTTCCAATCACCCTTGACAGGCTTTGGATGAAGGGTGGCATTAACACCGTATTCTTCAGCAATACGATATAATAACCAGCGGGCTAACCATAGTTGATCCCCCGCATCTGTTGCACCTACAGGCCCGATCTGAAATTCCCATTGGCCGGGCATAACTTCTGCATTGATACCAGAAAATTCTATTCCGGCTTCCAAGCAGGCTTCCATATGATCTTCAACGATATCACGGCCAAATACTTCATCGGCACCCACACCGCAATAAAATGGGCCTTGAGGGGCCGGATAGCCACCTTCAGGCCATCCCAATGGAGAACGTCCTACAAAAAATGTATATTCCTGCTCAATGCCAAACCAAGGTTCATGATGTTTAAACTTTTCTGCGATTTCCGCTAACCTCGCCCGAGTATTCGATTCATGGACAGACCCATCTGGTTGGCGGACTTCATTCATTACCAGAATATCATCTTCACCGCGAATAGGATCTTTTATATAATATACAGGAACAAGCAAACAATCACTATCGCTTCCTACGGCCTGCATTGTACTCGACCCATCAAAGCTCCATTCGGGGATATCCTCTAAACTGGTAACTGGACCCTCAAGTACCTTGGTTTTAGATCTGAGTTTAGATGTCGGTTTATGACCATCTATCCATATGTATTCTGCTTTTACTTTTCCCATGACTTTTCCCTTTGTTATGTGTTATTTATTGAAGTTAAATCCAAATCAAACCCTTCTTTATACGTACTCATAATCACAGACGTATGGGTCCTAATCACTCCAGGCCAGGATTGTATTTGTCGGAGGAGTTTCTCAAGATCTGAAGAGTTTCTCACCATCACTTTTAGCATATGACTCCCATCTCCTGTAACGGAATGACACTCCATAACAGCTGGTTGATTTATCGCCTTTTGTATAGTTTCTTCATAATGTTCAGAGGATGAGCTAACTACGGCAATATACGCAGAAAGGTCGAACCCCAATTCCTTTGCATTTAATTTTGCTGTAAACGATTCGATAATACCATTATCTGATAGTTTTTTGATACGTTCGGCTACGGCTGGTACTGACATCTCTACTCGCTCGGCGATTTCACTAGCAGTTGTTCGCGAATTTTTCTGTAGAATAGTGAGGATTTGAAAATCTTTTGAATCAAACATTAACAACAAATTATAATGATATATATCTATAAAACAATAATATTTTAATATATACCCAAATAAACCTAATAATTTTAACTATTCAATTTATAATATATCCAAAATTATTTAAAAATAGAACCCCCATTGCATAAGCATTCTCATGGCTAGATTATTTTCACCTCCGACTGGATGCGAAACCCAAAAGGGGAAATATAGACCAATTTCCATCATAGTTTGGGACTCCAACCCAATTCCGGCGGTAATATATACATTATTACTTTTACTTAATTGATCGATACGATCCATAAATGATCCTTCATAATCGCTTACGACTGCTCCATCAATATAGACCATGGGCCATGCCACTGTATTTGTTTCCCACCCAATGCTAAAACCACTGCTGAAAATGTTGTTTTGCCATTCTTTCTCGATTTCGGAAACTCCCCGAAAAAGAGGAATTTGACCTTCACGCTGCTGCCACACTTTTGGGACATATAATAGCCTATAAGAAAGTTCATCACTTGTTCGCTCATCCCAAACAAACCCAGCTTCACCATGTAATCGTATAATATATCCTGCGACTTTATGTGTTTCTATATCAGCAGAAAGGCCAAAATTATAAAAAGTGTCTTCGTCTTGGAATCCGCCAAGTAAATGAGCTTCCATAAGATAACGCTGATCTGAAGTATATGAAAAAAGAGTCCATTTCTCTTTCAATCTCATGCTGCGACCTGATGACCACCAGTTGCCTGAATCAGCTTGAGTATATTCAGTATTGGTAAATGTGGTCGTTAATCTAGAATAAAAGGATTCCCCGTAAGCTGCAAAATATTTAGGCTCACTCACATAATTATTGAACGAAATTTTTGTCCATTTCTTTGGATACTCATAACCGGTTTCCATTTCCCAATAGGTATTAACTGTAGATTTCAATGGTGTTCTATAATTGATTCTCCCTCCCCAATTATATTCTGGAACTCCGGTTGAAAATGTGATTTCCAGATCAAATAAATTTTGATAAAAAGCAGGTATGATTGGCATCATATTTATACCAATACCTCCAGAGAATTTTAATCCTGTACGCCAATTCCCACGCCAATCGCGTTTAATTCTAGGCCTGTAATAGACTTTATATGTCTCCCAGCTTGGTAATCCATATTCGGGCAATAATGAAATTCGGCGAGGCCACCGATTATTAAAGCGGTTATCGTCAAATAGCCGTTTATTTGGATCCAACACCACGGATGCGAGAGGAGACAAGGTGTTTAATTCAATAATATTATTCGTAATAATATCTACTTGTTTCATTAGTGTGCTATCACCATGTTCAGTAATGAACAAAATATCAATCGGCATTATCCAGCTACCTTCAAACGATGTGGTGATTTTATTATTCCAAACTCTATTTTTATTATAATTAGTTTCAACGTTTTGTATCTCAATGTCTGACTTCAGATTAGTAGTAAGTGCCAATCTGAAATTATCGGCTATTTGATTATCTGTATATTTATTAATAGCTTGAATAAAATTTTCTGTGCTAGCTGTTTTTCCTTTAAACATTATACAATAATCATACACAATCTTTTTCATAATGGAATCACCTACTGTTGCCTGCAGGGTTTGAAGAGCATGGTTTCCCACAATATATTTGCTGTAAATATTAGCAGCGGCTTCCCAATTTATTTGTTTACCGGGGCGATAAACAGGGGGGAGCGATTTTTGTCCAATGACATCCATTAAAAACTGTGTCCAATCTTCAATACCCATTGCTTTTAGATCTGCCCAAATATTTAAATCCGGGATTGGTTCAGTAAATGTAAACGGGTCTGATTTTTTCTTTTGAGACTGGGCAAATAGCCAACTTGCGTATTCAGCAAATGATTCATTCAACCACGTTTCGGTATAATAATCTGTTTGAATTGAATGGCCAAACCATTGATGTGCTAATTCGTGATCTAATACGTGTTCGTCATCAATAACGTCCTGAAAAATCAAATAATTATTTTCTGTAATTACTCTAGCGCCGATATCATATCCAATGCCGATGACCAGTTTATCCATTAATGCATTACCAAATTGCTCTTCGTAAAAAGGTATTAATATTTTCAGGCGTTCAACAACTTTTTGAATATGTTTAGATTGACTTCGAGATGAAATAATTTCAACTTTAATACCGTTTATATTTATTTTCGTTTTTATCATCCCTCGTACAAACAACGCACTAAATGATAATGAATAGTCGTCCCTAATAATATATTTGACATGCCCCGTTTCCGTTTCATTTAGTTTTATAACTTTTCCCGATGAGCTTACAAGTATATCTCTAGGCACTGATAAAGAAATATCATATTTAGCAAAATTCGTATAGGGCTTGATTGAATTATGATAGTTTTTAGAATGCCAGCCGTCTCTATAATAATATTCAAGCACCGGGTAAAATGAAATCGCATTGTATATAGTCGTATCTTTTCGAGTGCCTTGTGTGGATAAGTACATATCCTTTTTTGTAGAAAATTGTGTTTTAAAAGAAATATCAATAATGACAGATTCTCCAGATTGAACCGGGGGAGACAAGCCAATTTTCATTACCAGACTGTCTTGTCCACTAATATGTCCCAAATGAGAACAGCGCACCTTTATAATTTCTGTTAATGGAATTTTATTTAGGTCATGATTTCCTGCAGTATGAAAATATAATTCTTTTAATTCTGTCTGGGAATTATTCACAATGCGAACATGGTTCACACCTTCAATATACCCTTCCGATTGGTTAGAACTTGGATGAAAATAGATATCAAGATTATAATATACATCAAGTCCGTTTGCCAACAAACAGATCGGTATCAGCAAACATCCTTTAATGAAGTATGATATTCGTTTGTTAAACACGCATCAAAAATTGATGCCCACAGCTAGTCCGGATATAAAACCGCCGGGACCGTAGGAATACATTCCCGTTTCAAAATGATATATATCATAATCCCAACCTATACCAAAACCAGTGTCTGCAAAAAAGTCTTTAGCAAGGTTGTCATGTTTTGATTGTTTTAATCGATTTATAGATGTTCCAAATTTTAATTGCAATTGATACGGGAGCTTAAAAACGCCCCCCAATCGAATTTCCGCCGTTTCTTTACTTAATCGATTATAAAGATCAACCGATAATGACAAGGGTAAGTATGCGAGTTTTTTAGATAAAGAAAGGACGAGTGCCGTAGGGAGTTCTTCTTCGCTTTCTGAATATTTTTTTAGTACAGAACCAGCATTAATTAAACTGATTCCTAATTTTAATTTAAGCTTTTTAGAATTGATTATAATACCACTGGAAAAGGTGAATAATACTGCTTGCTTATCATCAAGGGAACTGATAAAGAACCCTGCGCACATACCCCAGGATAATGGCCATCGTGAAGAGTGCCCTGCTACAGCCCAATTTAACCACGTATCTGTTGCTGAATAATTTTCTGTCTCTTGGTTTAGCTCATCCCGGCCATCAAACAAACCATAGTTAATTTGACGCAATCCATACACAGTTACAGATTGTTTTCCTGGTAAAGACAAATGGATTGATTGCGCAGTAATATCAGCAGGATAAGAAACAAAACTAACCTCAAACAGCCTTGGTAATGACCATAGAGCCGCTGGGTTAATTATATCAGAAGTTACATTTGAAACAGTCCCGCCAGCGCCTGTAAGTGATATGCGGTGTGGATGATACCAGTTTTCTAAACCAGGAAATGTAACTCCTGCAGATAATGCGCTTAATAAGATACTAAAAAGAACACCTTTCATAAGACTGACATCGGATTTACATCAACAAATGCTTTTATACTTGAAGGCAGTGAATCGAATAATTTTGTAGACATTCGTTTTTGCAAATAATCATGCAACTTTTTACCATTACTATCATGGGCTTTATCTGACTTTAGCATGATATGCATACGATATTTCCCCCGTAATCGTTCCCGATAACAATTTGCTGGTCCTAATATTTCTATTCCCCTTGGAGAAGGGTGTAATTTTCTTTTTATTTTTTCAGCATGCGTTGCCACATGTTCTTTTTTTATCCCTTGAATTTCTATGCGAAGCATCCATGAAAACGGTGAATAATTAAGTTCCTGCCGCTCACTTAAGGCAATATTATAATATGTTTTTTGATCCAGTTTTGCCGCATGTTTTAATACAGGATTATCGGGGTTATATGTTTGGATAATGACTTCGCCAGGTCTTCTTCTTCCTGAACGTCCTGCTGCCTGATAAAGAAGTTGAAACACTTTTTCTCCAGAACGGAAATCTGGTAAAAAAAGACCTGTATCACCATTCACAATCCCTACCAAAGTTACATTATCGAAATCTAATCCCTTGGCAATCATTTGTGTACCAATCAATATGTGAATTTCTCCTTTAGAAAATTTTTCTAATATATTTGTAAGCGTAGAAATATTTCGTGCAGTATCCATATCGATTCTTGCAATTATTATATCCGGATATTGTTCATGAATAATATCTTCAACTTTTTGTGTGCCAATACCAAGAAGCTTCATATTGATGCTTGTACATTTTAAACATGCAGTAGCAATATTACGTGTTTCAAATCCACAAAAATGGCACTTCATTGCGCGTTCATGACTATGGTATGTTAGTGCAATTTCACATTGGCTGCATGATTCAACATAACCACAATCTCCACACCTCATAATCGGAGCAAAACCCCTTCTGTTTTGTAGCAGTATCACCTGCTCGCCTTTGGCAAGTGTGTTTTCTATTTTTTTCTGTAGTTGACTAGAAAGAACTTGCTGAAACTTGCCAGTTTCTTCCTGCTCCTTTATCATATCAACAATATGGACTTGAGGGTAAGGCGCTCCGCCATATCTTTCATTTAATTTTAAATATGAATATTTTCCCTGAATATGATTATAATAACTTTCCAGACTTGGTGTTGCACTAGACATGATAACAACCGCATTATTCAGCTTCCCCCGCATTAGAGCAACATCTCTGGTATGATATCTCGGGGCGGGAGATTCCTGTTTAAATGAAGATTCCTGTTCTTCATCAATAATGATAACTCCTATATTTTTTAATGGAGCGAACACGGCGCTTCTGGCCCCGATGACAACTTTAAATTCCCCTGCACAAATTTGTTTCCATGTCCATGCTCTGGCGGCATGGGGCAATTTTGAATGCCACAACGCAACTTGATCACCAAATACTGCTCTAAACCGACCGGCTATTTGCGGCGTTAATGATATTTCCGGGAGTAATAATATTGCAGATTTATTCATTGCTAACGCTTGACGCACTATTTCAATATATATTTCCGTTTTTCCACTGCCCGTCACGCCATGCAGTAGTGTTGGGCTGAATTCCCCTGAATTCAATTTTGTACTTAAATCATCAATGGCCAGTCGTTGTTCAACCGTGAATGCAATTTCCTTATGTATTTCTGAAAATGTAAACCCCGTCACATCAGGTAAATTCGTTGTTTCATCTAGCGTAACGAGGCCTTTTTCAAATAACGTTTTACACACTGCATTAGGATTACTTACCATTTGTTTCAGTGCAGTAATTGGAATTGTGTTTTCTTGATCCGAAAGGTATTGTAATATTTTTGCTTGGCGCGGAGCTCTTTTCTTTAACATTTCTATATTCTCACCGAATGATTTAAACGTAACGCATTGTGTTGTGGGCGGTGAATAATGTGTAGAGAGCTTTGCTGGCAAAACTGTTTTAACAACTTGACCAAGTGGCGTAAAATAATATTTACTCATCCATTGTACCAGTTTCCACAGTTTTTTATCCATAACCGGTTGTTGGTCTACAATCTCTTTAATCCTTCTGTGCTTACCTTTATAATCTGATTCAGTAGATTTAGACACTACAATTCCCGTAACCAATCTCCGGCCTAATGGCGCTTTTACGCGTGTTCCTATTTGAATTTGATCAATGAATTCTTTTGGAATACTATACGTAAACTGAGTATAACTAGAGATCGGAAAGGCAACTTCTGCAAACATTATCATTGAAAATAGATGCTGTTAAAATATCGGGCAAGAATTCTTTGTAAAAAAAATAGCCCTCTGCTTTGCTGCCAAGGGCTATTAAATATAATCATTTTTATCTGGTTTATGCTTTAATCACATATACTTTTAGTTCTGGTTTCATATCTGCAGAAACACGTACCGGAACATGATAAATGCCCAACGCTTTAATAGATTCATTCAGTTCGATATGATGGCGTTCAATAACAATACCTTTTTCATCCAATTTTTTGTGAATATCATTCGTGGTTACTGCACCAAACATTTTTTCTTCTTCCCCCACTTGAACTTCAAAAGTCATTTCCAGATCTTTTAACTGATCGGAAAGTTCAAGATTGATTTTCATATCATGTGCGCGACGTTTTTCTGAATTACGTTTGCGTTCGTCTGCTATTGCCAGATTACGTTTTGAAGCCCGCAACGCCAGCTCTCTGGGGAAGAGAAAATTTCGAGCAAAACCCGGTTTTACATTTACAATATCACCGGTAGTACCCAAGAGATCTACATCCTGAAGTAATATTATGTCCATTGTTTAATTCCTTTTGGTTATTGAATTATTTAACTATCGCCTAATTGCGTATAAGGCATTAGAGCAATGTTTCTTGCTCGTTTAATTGCTCGAATCAATTTCCGATGCATTTTTGCGCTCGTTCCTGTAACTCGCCTAGGCATAATCTTACCTTGTTCTGTTACAAAACGTCTAAGCAACTTAACATCTTTATAATCGATATTTGTGATCCCGTTTTCTTTAAAATAACAATACTTCTTACGACTTACGAATGCCATCATTTCCTCGCTTAATTATTATGCTGAAGTTTCTTCTTCAACTGTTTCAGTCGCTTCTTCAGCGTCCTTGTTTTTATTTTCATCAGGTGTTTTTTTCGTTTCAATATTTTCCTGACTGTTTTCTATTATTTGTTTTGCTTTGCTTGTTTTCATAATGTCATCAACTTCGATTTTTTCCGGCTGTGCATCAAGACGGACATTTTGATAACGCAAAATAAACTTATTCAGCTTCAAATAATTATCAAAACTAATCAAAGATCCTTGGTCTTCTGACTCGAATTGCAAGAGTACATAAAATCCATATTTATGGTTATCAACCGGGTATGCCAGTCGTTTTTTATTCCAAACACTATGGTTTATAACCTTGCTAAATTTGCTAGCCTCTTCTTCAACTTCCTTTAAAATGTTATCTATTCTTTCCTGTTCATATTCAGGGTTTAGAATATATAATGTTTCATAGTATCGCATAGATTCTCCTAAAATTCCTTTATACTAATAATGGTGCTATTACCAATGACACCACCGACATTAACTTAATTAAGATATTTAATGATGGTCCGGATGTATCCTTAAATGGATCACCAACCGTATCGCCAATGACTGAAGCCTTATGAGCTTCCGATCCTTTTTTAAGTATTTCACCATTCACATCAACACCTACTTCTATCATTTTTTTGGCATTGTCCCAGGCGCCACCTGCATTGGATTGAAAAATCGCCAAAAGGACACCTGTTACAGTGACACCTGCGAGCAATCCACCCAGTGTTTCCGGTCCAAAAGTAAACCCAACCAATAAGGGAGAAACAATCGCCAAAATTCCCGGAACGACCATTTCTTTAAGAGCTGACTGTGTAGAAATTTCAACACATTTACCGTGCTCAACTTTTGTTAATCCTAACTCATACACTTCTCTATCAGCCTCTGACCAAGTTGATTCATCGCCTTTATTGAGAACACTCAAGGCTGCTTTTAATTCGGGAATATCTCTGAATTGACGCCGAACTTCTTCGATCATAGACATAGCTGCACGACCAACGGCACCCATAGCCATGGATGAAAAGAGAAATGGCAACATACCGCCTACAAATAAACCAGCCATTACTTTGGGTTTAGAAATATCAATACTTTCGATTCCAGTTTGGACCATGAATGCTGCGAAAAGCGCTAATGCTGTCAAAGCTGCGGATCCAATTGCAAAGCCTTTTCCAATAGCTGCAGTTGTATTGCCAACTGCATCAAGCTTATCTGTACGCTCGCGGACATCTTCTGGCAATTGAGCCATTTCAGCAATACCGCCTGCATTATCAGAAATCGGGCCGTAAGCATCTACGGCAAGTTGAATTCCAGTATTTGCAAGCATTCCTAATGCAGCCATTGCAATACCATACAATCCTGCAAAATGATGTGCGCCCATAATTGCTGAAGCTAAAATTAAAATAGGAATTGCAGTCGATTGCATCCCAACACCAAGACCGGCAATAAGATTAGTAGCCGGACCAGTAACGGATTGCTTTACAATGGATAAAACAGGAGTTGTTCCTGTTCCGGTATAATGCTCGGTTATCATTCCAATTCCTAACCCTGCAACTAATCCTATGACTGTTGCCCAGAACACACCCATTGAGTGAGATGCGGGTAAAAAATGATTAACCAAAAAGTAAATAACGGCTACCATGATTGCTGAACTTCCAAACTCACCAATATTTAATGCTTTTTGCGGGTCCCCACCTTCTTTAACGGATACCATAAATGTTCCAATTATAGAAACGATAATTCCAGATCCTGCAATAAATAAAGGCAATAATATAAAATTGAGACCATTTGCAATCCCCGTTGCATATATACTTGCTCCAAGAATCATTGACCCAACAATTGAACCCACATATGATTCAAATAAGTCAGCGCCCATTCCGGCAACATCTCCAACATTATCACCCACATTGTCTGCTATAGTTGCAGGATTAAGCGGATGATCTTCCGGGATACCCGCTTCTATTTTACCCACAAGGTCAGCACCAATATCAGCGGCTTTGGTATAAATTCCACCACCAACACGGGCAAATAACGCAATAGATGAGGCGCCTAAAGAAAACCCTGAAATCACATTTAAGACCGTTTTCATAGAATGAGTATCTGAACCAAAGAGATTAGTATAATACATAAATAATCCCCCCAAACCTAAAACACCGAGACCCACAACGCTCAATCCCATGACTGTCCCCCCGGTAAAAGCGACATTTAATGCAGAAGCTAAACTGTTACGAGCAGCGTTTGTGGTACGGTTATTTGCTTTTGTAGCAACTTTCATCCCTAAAAACCCAGCCAATCCTGAAGCCATTGCGCCAACAATAAATGACATGGCAATCAATGCACTTGAATCATTGCGGCCGTAATTTGCAAATCCAAGCAATAAAGCAACTGCAATGACAAATATAGTCAATACGCGATATTCTGCTTTGAGAAACGCCATTGCACCTTCGGCAATACTGGCACCAATTTGCTTCATCCTATCTGTGCCTTCATCTTGTTTATTAATCCAAGTTGTTTTCCAAAATGAAAACACCATGGCCAAAACACCAGCACCCATAACAAATAATAGATTGTTCATTTAAATTTCTTCCTTCATTTAATCAGTTAAAATCGTTCATTGTTTTTTGTAGCCCACGTTTCAAAATAGATTCTACAGCATCAGCTACAGTTTGAACCATATCATCCGCTTCTGGCTGGTCGTTTTTTTTAAATGGTTTAAGAACATATTTTTCTGCTGGCCGTTTGTGATCAGCAGCTGCAACTCCGAACCGTACACGCGGAAAGCCCGTATGCCCTAAATGATAAATAACAGATTCCATCCCCCGATGACAACCATCACCACCTTTGGACCGAAGCCTCATAGAGCCCAAAGGCAGATCCACATCATCTATCACAATATTTAAATCAGCAAGCTCAATATTCCAATCTCTCATTACCGTTTTCACTGCAATGCCACTGGCATTCATTCCTGTCGTAGGTTTAACCAAAAGTGAATCTTTTTCTGACGATTCAGCGTACACAAACGATCCTTTCCCAGGTTGGAATTGAATTGACCAGCGCCTTGCCAATTCGTCCACAACCCAGAATCCGGCATTGTGTTTGGTGTCGGCATACACTGGTCCGGTATTTCCGAGGCCTATAAACGCTTTCATATTTATTCAGTTTTTTCCTCTTTGGTATCTCCACCTTCAGCTTGATCATCATCGCTCCTTTCATCATCAGCGGCCCCTTCGCCTTCCTCTCCTTCTTCTCCTTCTTCAAGATCAACAACTGGTTCTTCCTCTTCTTTGGGAGGCGTAATTGTAGCAATCGCAACTTCTTGATCGGTAAGAATTGTGTATTCGCCTGAAACAACGATATCTCCGACGGACAAACTGCTGTTCATTTCCAACTCTGTCACATCAACAGGGATAAATTCAGGAACGTCTATTGGTAGACACTCAATCTCGATATTGGTGAGTAAATGAGAAAGAACACCACCTTCATTGATGCCAACTGCATCACCTTCCAAATGTATTGGAACAGTAATGGTCATTTTCACATCACGACGTACACGCATAAGGTCCACATGTAAAATATTTTCTGTGACCGGGTGGTATTGTATTTCTTTAATCATCACATATTGAAGATCGCCTTCTAATTCCACTTCAAACACACGACTTCCCGAATGCAAGGCGTGAAATAGACCCTTTGTATCAAGAACTAAATTGATATTGTCTTGCCCTTTGTAATAATAGTTTGCCGGAATTTTACCATTACGGCGCAAAGTTTTTGTTGCGCTTATTCCGATTTTCTCTCTTTTTTCTACAACTAATTGATAATAATCTGCCATTGGTTAACTCCGCTTAAAATTCGAACAGTGAGCTTACAGATTCGCCTTCGTGAATGCGTTTAATCGCTTCGGCAAAAATATTGGACACTGTTACAATTTTCATTTTATTTAATGTTTTTTCTTCTGATATATTGACCGTGTCTGTTACTATCAGCTGACTGATAGGTGATTCGTTAATTCTTTCTACTGCTGGTCCAGACAATAGCGCATGTGTTGCAACGGCCGTTACTGAATTGGCTCCGTTTTGCATTGCTGCTTCTGCAGCATTAACCAATGTGCCGGCTGTATCAATCATATCATCAATGATAAGAACATCTTTTCCATTCAAATCTCCAATTAAATGCATAACCTCTGCTTTGTTTGGAGCATATCTACGTTTATCAATTAACGCAAAATGCATTCCCAGTCGTTTTGCATATGCCTGACTCATACGCGCCGAACCTACATCTGGGGCTAGCGCTACTGATTTTTCCGGATTCAACTCTAATGCTTTAATCTCATCTATCAGAACCATCCGACTGTATAGATGATCGAATGGAATATTTGCAAATCCCTGAATTTGTGTTGAGTGTAAATCCATTGTGACAATTCTATCTGTGCCGGCAGTCGTAAACATATCCACCATAACGCGAGCAGAGATTGGAACTCTTGGAGTGTCTTTCCTATCTTGTCGTGCATAACCAAAATAGGGAATCACAGCTGTAACGCTTTTTGCAGATGCTCGAACCGCTGCATCAATAATAAGGACAAGCTCCAAAATATTTCTTGCTGGACTATGGGTGCTCTGAATAATAAACACGTCCCTACCGCGGATATTTTCCTCGAACTTCACCCAAGTTTCACCGTCAGCAAAATCCTTAATGGATAATTTCCCCAATGGAACATCCAGATATTTCGCAATTTGCTCCCCAAGTTGAGGGTTACTGCGGCCGGTAAATAATTTTATAGTATCTTTTCTCATATTTTTTCTGCTGGGGCGCAGGGATTCGAACCCCAACTGCCTGGACCAAAACCAGGTGTCCTACCCTTAGACGACGCCCCAAAGAGTTGAATGGATTTGATTTTAGCTATGAATAGGGCAGGTTAGGAGGGTTCGGTAGTCGGACGATATAATAGACTCCGCTGCTTTTGCTGCAGTCTCTTCGTCAAACATTCCGAACACAGTCGAACCACTGCCCGACAGACTCGTAAATCTGGCTCCGTTATTAATAAGAGCATCTTTGATTTTACCAATCTCTGGATGTGCTGGAATCACAATCCGTTCAAAATCATTCTTAAAAAGCTCAAAAGGAATTATATCCCTTCTGAATAAGTCGGCAAATTTAGCTTTTTCAACCCTCTCCTCCAAACCATTTTTTAACTCATTATATGCCCATGCTGTGGAGATAAAAACAGGGGGGAGGACTAATAATAAAACGAAATCAAATTTTATATTTATTATGGATAATTTTTCACCAATTCCTTCACCTAATTGTGTTCCCCCGCGAATAAAAAAAGGCCCGTCTGCTCCTATCTCTTGTCCAAGTTCTTGAAGTTCAGCAACTGATAAACCCAATTCAAATAACTCATTTATACCTTTTAAAACTGTAGCGCCGTTACTGGAACCACCACCCAATCCCGCTCCTTGGGGAATATTTTTTTCAACATGTACCTTTATTCCGTCCAGATTAGGAAATTGCTCAAGAATCGCAGTGTAAGCCTTTGCGCATGTATTGGTGGAATCTAGGGGAAAACTTTTGTCGTTTGAGGATAGTTCACATCCTTCATCTGTTTTTTCTAATGTAACAATATCATGAAATTCCAATTCCTGAAAAATAGTGTGAATATTGTGGAAACCATCTTTACGCTGATCCAACACCTGCAGACCAATATTCACTTTTGCGTGTGATTTTAATGTTAACAAATCCATTATAAATTAATTCTTGAAAATTATTTAGATATGGTTGCAACCGCCACAGCACCCACACCTTCTCCGCGACCGATAAATCCCATTTTATCCGTTGTGGTGGCTTTGATGGATACCGATGCTTCTTCTATTTGGAGGGAATAAGATATTTTATATGTCATTTCCGGGATAATATCAACCAGTTTAGGTTCTTCCAGAATAATTGTGCTGTCGAGATGGTCTATTTCATATCCTTGTTCTCTTACCAAACTTATGGCGTGCTCTAAAAAATGGATACTTTCCTTGCCTTTCCATCGCTCATCGGAATTGGGGAAATGCTGGCCAATATCTCCCAAGTTTGCAGCACCCAATAATGCATCCACTATGGCGTGAAGTAACACATCCCCATCCGAATGGCCCACTGAACCCAAAGGACTGTCGATTTTGACCCCGCCAATGATAAGCAATTCCCCTTTAGCCAAGGGATGAACATCGTAACCTATGCCCGTTTTAATCATGATTAGATACTAACATTTCCGCCAGCTGCCAATCTTCGCTGGTGGTAATTTTAAAGTTTTCGGCTAAACCTTCTGTTACGGCCACAGATCCGCCAGCTACTTCCACCATGGATGCTTCATCGGTTGCTTCCATGTCTTGTTGTAGCGCTTTGATTAAAATATCTTTGTGAAATGTTTGAGGCGTTTGGGCTAACCAAATCGCACTGCGGTCTAATGTTTTTTGAATTTGACTATTTATTACGTGTTTTACCGTGTCCTTTGAGGATAAAGCCGCAATGCATCCATCAGCATCTTTACAACCATTTATTGTTGATGATATAAGTTCAGGTGTTACAAATGGACGGGCGGCATCATGAACGGCAATAATATTTACATCATCAGATAAAGCCCTGCACCCATTCAAAACAGAGTCTTGTCGTCGTGTTCCACCCGTAACAGTTTTCACGGGTTTAGCAGATGTAAATGAAGCCAATTCACGCGAAGTGTTGAACACGTCTTCTTCCGGTATTACTACAACTATTTCAATAATTGCACTGCATTCCAGAAAGGGTGATAATGTGTGAAACAGAAGAGGGCGTGATCCCAACAATTTGAACTGTTTTTTTTCACCAAAACGCACCCCCATGCCAGCCCCAACAATAACAGCACCGGCTTTGAATTCGGAAGACATTATTTTACAAACATGGCATCGCCGTAACTCAAGAAGCGATAATTATGTTTCTTGGCTTCCCTGTAAGCTTTCATTATCAAGTCTCTATCAGAAAATGCAGAAATCATCATAAGCATCGTGCTTTTGGGCTGGTGAAAATTGGTAATAATCCCGTTAACCATTTTAAAATTATATGGAGGATAGATGAATTTGTCTGTCCAACCCCGCTTCGGCGAAACTTGGAATCCGGATACAGCTACCGTTTCAAGTCCGCGCACAGAAGACGTTCCCACGGCAAACACCTTACGCCGTTTTTTCTTTGTTTCATTAATGGCCATTGCTGTTTTGGGGGACACTTCAAAATACTCTGAATCCATCTGGTGGCGGTTTAAATCTTCTACCTGTACTGGGCGAAAAGTTCCTAAACCAATATGCAGAGTGGTGTATTCAATTCGAACTCCTTTTGCCTTTAGCCGATTCAAAAGGTCTTGCGTAAAATGAAGTCCGGCGGTGGGTGCGGCTACAGCCCCACGCTCATCGGCATATACAGTTTGAAAACGTTTCTTGTCTTTCGCTTCAGCTGGTCGTTTAATATACGGCGGTAAAGGCGATGTTCCGATGCGATCAATTATTTCATAAAAATTGTCCCCTTCATATTCAAATCGTACCACACGACCACCGGATATGGTATTATCGATTACGTCACAAAAAACGTTTTTAGTGAACATGAGTTTGTTGCCAATTCGCACTTTTCTTGCTGGACGCACCATCACTTCCCACAGCTCGTTTTCCAGTTCGCGGAGTAAAAATACTTCCACTCGAGCATCTGTTTTATCTTTACTAGCATAGAGTCTAGCTGGAAAGACTTTGGTATTGTTCAAAATAATCAAATCATTTTTACGAAAATATTCTACAATGTTTGAAAATATTTTATGTTCTATTTTTCCTGTCTCTTTGTCAATAACCATCAGTTTTGACCTGTCGCGGCGAGGTGCAGGGTACTGGGCAATATATTTTTCCGGTAACAGATAATCAAAATCAGCCAGTTTGTACTTTTTCTTTTTATTTATCATTTAAATAACCTCTGTTGTATTTTTGAATTAAATGTTCTGTTTAATAGTTTGAATGCTTTTTCTTGGGCTATCCGTCCTCTTGATGTGCGCTGAATAAACCCTTCTTTAATCAAATATGGTTCATACACATCTTCAATGGTAGAAGCATCTTCGCTTACAGCCACAGATAACGAACTGACGCCTACAGGTCCGCCATTAAATTTATCAATAAGTGCAGTCAAAATTCGGCGATCCATATCATCTAAACCATGAATATCGATGCCCATACCATCTAGCGCTTCTTTGGCAACGTCTTTATCAATTTTACCGTTTGCTTTCACTTCGGCATAATCACGAGCTCTCCTCAAAATACGATTGGCTATACGCGGCGTTCCCCGACTACGGCATGATAATTCTTTGGTGCCGCCATCATCTATATCAACCTCAAGGATTTCTGCAGAGCGCTGAATAATATAATATAGGTCATCCGCATTATAAAAATCCACGCGTAATATTACACCAAAACGATCCCGCAAGGGCGAAGTCAGATTTCCCAATCGTGTTGTGGCACCAATTAATGTAAATGGCTCCACATTCAGCTGTACGCTGCGCGCGCTGGGACCTTTATCGATCATAATTTCAATCCGGTAATCTTCCATGGCGGAATAAAGATATTCCTCCACGACTGAATTCAAACGGTGAATTTCATCAATAAAAAAGACATCTCTCCCCACAAGATTGGTTAATACTCCCGCCAAATCCCCAGCACGCTCAAGCACAGGCCCGGATGACTGTTTTAGATTTACGTTCAATTCTTTGGATATAATATTTGCCAGTGTTGTTTTTCCAAGACCGGGAGGACCAAATAACAATACATGATCTAAAGATTCTTTACGCTTATTAGCCGCTTCGATATACAGTTTCAAATTGTCCACGACTTCCTGCTGACCGATAAATTCATCGAACACTTCGGGGCGTAAAGACTTTTCAACAATAATATCTTCTTCGAGAGGCGTGGGATCTGTTATGTGTATTTCAGTCATAAATTGAAGTGAATTGATTGTAAATCATGTCATTAGAGCCTTGAAAGATACTAAAATGATAGGGGGGGCGTCAAATTTATGAATTCTCTTCATTTTTTCTTTAATTTCCCATTTTTTCTACTATTCAGTGTTGTTTTTAAAAATGCACCTGTATACGAGGATTTTTCCATGCTCAAATCTTCCGGTGTGCCGGCAAAAATTAATTCACCACCTTCATCACCGCCTTCAGGACCTAGATCAATAATCCAATCTGCAGATTTAATGACATCCATATTATGTTCTATAACAATTACTGTGTTGCCTTTTTCGATCAACCGTTGCAGCACAGCCAGAAGCATCTTTACATCTTCAAAATGCAAGCCGGTTGTCGGTTCGTCTAATATATATAGCGTGCGGTCTCTGCTGACACGTGATAATTCTGTAGCTAGTTTTATGCGCTGGGCTTCGCCTCCTGATAAAGTAGTGGCTTGTTGACCGAGGCGGATATAACCAAGACCGACTTCGAATAGTGTTTTTAATTTTTTCTTTACGGAAGGAATATTTTCAAAAAACGTAAGTGCTTCTTCTACTGACATACTTAAAACATCGGCGATTGTTTTTCCTTTATACATAATCTCCAATGTTTCTCTATTATATCGTACGCCCTTGCACACTTCACAGGTAACATATACATCCGGAAGGAAATTCATTTCTATTTTAATAATGCCGTCGCCTTCGCAGGCTTCACATCGTCCGCCCTTAACATTGAACGAAAAACGTCCTGGTTTATAACCGCGTATTTTTGATTCCGGCAACTGGGAAAACAAATCTCTGATAAACGTAAACACACCTGTATATGTTGCCGGGTTCGATCGTGGGGTACGCCCGATTGGCTTTTGATCAATTTCGACCACTTTATCCAAATATTCCAAACCAAACACTTTATCATAGGGGAGTGGATATGAGCGGGCGTTATTCAATTCTTTATATAAGATAGGAAAGAGCGTTTCGTTGACCAGTGTACTTTTTCCGCTCCCGGACACTCCGGTAACGACTACCATTTTTCCTAAGGGAAAAGATATATCCACATTTTTCAAATTGTTCCCCCAAGCTCCTTTTAAAAAAAGCGCTTTCCCATTACCATGTCGACGTTTTTTCGGAATGGGAATTTTCCGTCGACCTGACAAATATAATCCCGTTATCGAAGATCTGCATTTCAAAAGTTCTTTTGGCGGACCGGAAAAAATGATTTCGCCGCCATGTTCCCCGGCTCCGGGACCAAGATCTATAACTTGATCAGCCGATTCCATTGTTTCTTGGTCATGTTCAACCACTAGGATTGTGTTCCCCAGGTTGCGTAAAGTTCGCAACGTTTCTAATAACCGTGCGTTATCACGAGGGTGGAGGCCAATGGATGGTTCATCCAATATATATAGCACACCTACAAGTTGGGAACCAATTTGTGTAGCCAATCGAATACGTTGTGCTTCACCTCCGGAGAGTGTCGTAGCAGAACGATCAAGCGTTAAGTAATTCAAACCAACATTCACCAAAAACCCGAGCCTGTTTTTGACTTCTTTTAATATCTGTTCAGCAATCTGTGTTTCTGTTTTATTGAGTTGAATATTTTCAAAAAATTGCAGTGTTCCTTTTATAGATAAAGAAGCCACATCGCCCAAGCTCATTTCATTAATAAACACGGAGCGGCTTTCTATACGCAAACGAGCACCATTGCATTCTGAACAGGGGCGCATGCTCATAAATTGTTCGATCCAGTTTTGTATATGACCTGATTTTGTCTGTTTATAGCGGCGCATGAGATTTGGGATTGCTCCTTCCCAACCGCCCGTATATGTCCCCGCCCACCGTTGAGAAGAATAGGTCATTTTCATTTTTTCGGACCCGGTACCATATAAGAGCATTTCTCTCACTTTTTGATCCAGTTTCATCCATGGCGTGGTAAACCTGAAATCATAATGACGGGACAGACTTTTTAAAATACTTCCGTACCAATTCCCTCGGGGCTGTTCACCTAGCGGCGCTACAGCGCCTTGAATGATAGACTTTGTTTTATCGGGGACAACGAGTTCCGGATCAATTTCCATATGAGAACCCAAACCATCACAATTAGGACACGCGCCATAAGGGGAGTTAAAGGAAAACATTCTTGGAGATAGTTCTTCCAATGACACTTCGCAATGAGGACAAGCAAAATGTTCGCTGAATAAATGATCTTTTTTGGGCAGTTCATGAACAATGATTAACCCGGAACCAATTTTTAATGCAAGCTCAATAGACTCGGTTAAGCGTTCTTGGTAATCACCTTCAATAATGAGCCTATCAACAACGACTTCAATAGTGTGTTTCTTATTTTTTTCTAATTTTATCTTATCATCTATTCCATACACCTTACCATCGATTCGAGCACGGAGAAATCCTTCTTTCTTAATTTCTTCCAATACGCCTTTATGCTGGCCTTTTCGTCCGCGTACAACCGGAGCCAGTATAAAAATCTTGGTTCCTGTTGTCAATTTACAAATTGTGTCAACAATCTGCTGGACTGTTTGTTTTTGAATCGGGCGGCTGCATATCCAGCAATGGGGCTTACCAATATGAGCATAAAGCAGCCGTAAATAATCGTGGATTTCTGTAACGGTTCCTACCGTTGATCTTGGATTGCGTGCTGAAGCTTTTTGCTCAATGGAGATTGCAGGAGATAAACCTTCAATAGTATCCACGTCCGGTTTTTCCATAAGGCCCAAAAATTGCCGAGCATAGGATGACAACGATTCCACATATCGGCGCTGGCCTTCCGCATAAATTGTGTCGAACGCCAAGGAGGATTTACCGGATCCGGACAGGCCAGTTATAACCACTAATTTATTACGTGGAATCTCCAGATCAATATTCTTGAGATTATGCTGGCGAGCACCCTTTATGATGATTGTATCTTGCTTCATAATACCGTTTTTTTCATTTCGAAATGACAGCCTAGAATTTACGTATTATTCAACCGTTTTCATAAAACCATTTACATTTATCTTACTGGGATTTGGTGAGCGGTTGCTAAACACCATTCTGCCGGAATGAAGTACGAACCTGTCTAAAACGGAAGAGGTGAACAGGCATTTTGATATAATAATGTACCAGGTTACGGTATGAACACCGGCTAGCCTTAAACCGCTACTGATTTCTTGTGCTCCCTATCCCACATATAAAAAACCTTTCTACTTGGCGGGGTTTAAATCAATAAATCCAGTTCTCTCTTGCTGGTTTCACAGAGTTTAAGCTTGGTACACTCCGGGGCTATTTTTTAACCGAAAAATCAACCTAAACAAAGAAAATATGTCAGACAAATTTTCCATTCCAAAGCCGTTTAATGAGCCCATCAAAGATAATGCTCCCGGTTCACTGGAAAAAGAAAGTTTATTAGCAAAATTTTAAGTTTAGATCCGGTTAATTACATTCATTATGGGTATAGAGTGATATTAGAAATACCAATTTGCTAGTTAATTTTTGGCGTACAAAATAAATATTTGTTCAGTTGTCATTTGTCATTCCTCCAGATACCAATCAGCTTGTTTCAATATCTCAAAAATGGTACATTTAAACTATGGCGTCATTAAAAAATCAAATAATTATTTCCATGCCTCACATGCAGGATCCCTATTTTAGACGAGCTGTTGTGTTTATTTGTGAACATAATAAAGACGGTGCATTGGGGTTTATTGTTAATAAGCCCTTTGAAACACTGGAACTCCAGGATTTATTTTCAGACTTTTTTCCAGATGATGACGATATTTTAAAATTGGTTCCTGACGTTTATTTTGGCGGACCGGTTCTCGTGGAGCGGGGAATCGTTTTGCATTCAGCTGAATATAAAATTGAAAACACTATAGCGATCGGAAATGATTTTTCATTAACCAGCAATAAAACTATCATTAAGGAAATTGCAGAAAAGAAAGGACCCAAACATTCTAAACTTATGCTGGGCCATGCCGGTTGGGCACAGTATCAATTAGAAGCAGAAATTGAAAATGGTGACTGGCTTTTAGAACATACAAACATTGATTTTATTTTCAATACAGAAGAAAAATTCATGTGGGATACGGCGACTAAATCCTTTGGTATAGATATATCTGAATTTTCCGGATTTGGTGGATCAGCTTAATACTTATTTATTATTTTTAGATATACCCTTTCTGTAATTTCCCGTCCGTGAAAAGATACCTTCCACCCCTTGCTGTCATTGTAGCTGCATTTCTATGGAGCCTTGATGGCTTACTTCGTCAAAAACTATTCAGCGTATCCTCTTTTTTAATCATTACATTAGAACATGCATTAGGAGCTATCCTATTTTTACCTTTCTTGATTAAAGGTTGGAAAAATGTAAAAAAATTGAATCAGCGAAGTTGGGGTTCAATAATGTGGATCAGTATCTGCGGTGGAATTTTAGGTACATTTTTCTATACAAAAGCATTAAGCTACATCAATTACATTGACCTTTCTGTTGTTGTATTGCTCCAAAAATTTCAGCCCATTTTTGCCATTATACTCGCAGCAGTTATATTAAAGGAAAAATTGACGAAGCGGTTTTTATTGCTGGCCATTACTGCTTTTGCAGGTGGGTATCTGGTTACATTTGGAGCCATACCAATAGCTGCATGGGATGATAAAACAATTATTGCTTCCTTATTGGCTTTATTAGCCGCATTCAGTTGGGGCAGTTCCACCGTACTCGGTAAACACGCATTAAATAAATTGCCATTCCAAGTTGTAACATCATTAAGGCTTACTATTACCGCTTTAGTGGCAGGTTTAATTATGATAAGTATGGGAGACATATCCTCCATTTCCTCATTAAATTCAGATCAATGGGGAGCTTTAGCTACCATAGTTATTTCCACTGGAGCAGTTGCCCTTTTCATTTATTATTATGGACTGAATCATTTACCCGCTTCACACGCAACTATTTATGAATTATTCTGGCCGTTTTCTGCTATTTGTTTTGATTGGTTTATTCGAGGGCGAGCTATGTCACCCGTTCAAGCAGCCGGTGCAATTATCCTGCTAACAGCAATTGTATTATTGACGCAGGAACGGCAAAACACCCATGGTTAAATTGACCAAAAATGAATTTTCCCGAAATTTATATTTAAACTGTTTTCATGAATTCAGCTGGGGGTTTGGTTTAGCGTTTCATACAACGTATGCAATTATACCATTGTTTTTAAAAAAACTGGGTGCCCCAGATAGTGTTATAATTTCAGTTGCCGGATTATTTAGTATTTTAATTGCATTTCCCATGTTTTTTTCTGCAATCCTTAGCCGAAATATTCGCAATATTAAAAAGGCTGTTTTTATATCTCATTTATTTGCTCTTCCACCTATGTTTTTTGCAGGATTTATATTTGCATTTTTGACACCGACAGGACCAAATGCTTGGATGTATTACTATGCCTGTTTCATTTTATACTGTTTATCTTTGGGGTTTATTATTCCTATTTGGGCAGATTTTCTCTCCCATATTTTTCCGCGAAAATCCCGGGGACATTATTTGGGTATTTCATTTGCATTTAATAGTGTTGGTGGTTTTTTCGGGGGTATTATTGTTAAAATACTGTTGAATAGTTCTGTCCCTTTTCCAAATAATTTTGGGTGGGGTTTCATCATTATGGGTGTTTCAATGGGTTTAGGTATTTTTATTTACTTATTCTATAACATTGAAAATAAATTAGAGAATACACCTCATAAAACAATTGCTGATTTTTGGCATGATACAAAAACAATCATTAAAACACATGAAAATTTTAAACGTTATTTATTCAGCCGAATATTTATTACTGCACATTTCCCCGCCATGAGTCTTTATGCTGTTTACACTCAAGAGCTCTTTGGGTTTAAGGTTAGTTCAGCAGGGATATTTATTGTTTTACAGGTTATTACATTTGGGTTGGGCAGTATTTTGTCTGGAAAATTCGGTGATCGCTGGGGACATAAAACAGCTATTACAATTTCTTTCAGCGGTTATCTACTAGCAATAATATTTACAATTTTTGCAACATCCATGACGCATGTATATGCTATTTTTCTTGCATTAGGTTTAGGACACGGAGGATTTATGCCATCAGCTATGAACATGGTTTATGAATTTGCAGAATCGCGGGACAGTAAAACATATATGGCGCTCATCGATACATTTTTGGCACCTTTTGTTTTACTAATGATTGTGAGCGCAAGTCTATTGAATCCCATTATCGGCACTCGCAATTTATTCATATTGTCAGGGATACTCATCGCAATCGGTTTGTTATTACTTACTTTTTGGGTTAAAGAACCACGACTCCATCCACACAAGATGATTAGTTAAATTATGAGTAAATACAAAACTTTTCTCTTGTTTTCTTGACGGTACGCAATGAAATTCCATACGGATTCTGAGGATGATTAAACACCTGAAAAACATATTATTGACGCTTCTTGCTGTATTAGCATTTACAGGATGCAAAGAAGACCCGCAACGCCATTTACAATTAGCGCAGTGGTATTCTCAAAAAGGACTCATTGATGAAGCAATTCTGGAATATCGTGAAGTAACCCGCCTCTTGCCCGCTGACATTAAATCTTTAAGCCGGGCTGATTATGAATTGCTGGCCGATGCGCACTACCGGCTGGCGCTTATGTATACAAAAAAGGATTGGTGGGGTTACGCTCTTCAGGAAGCAGAAACATGTTTTGAACTTCTGCCCACCCGGGAGCATTATGATATGGTCACACTTTTAAGAAAGCGGATTGACCTGTAGAATACAGAATCCTGATTAGTCTATATACCTTTCTCTATCTAAAAAGACCCTGATCGGCTTTCGCCGCCATCACAATATATAATAGAACAATTTATAAAATCTGCTTCGGGTCGTAGAAGTAAGGAAATAGTATTAGCCACATCTTCGGGCTGTGTCGTCCGGCGCATGGGATTGCGCTTCTTTGTATTTTCCACCCACGCTTCCCAATTATCAGTAATTTTTGTTAATGCTCTAGTTGGAGTCACTCCCGCTTGAATTGAATTTGCTGTAATACCAAACTGTCCAAGCTCCCAACCAATCTGGCGAATGATGGCCTCCATAGCCACTTTTGCAACACTAACAGGACCATAGCCTTCCATAGCCACATAATTCCCCTCACTGGTTAGCCCTAAAATGCGTGATCCTTTTGCAAGAAGTTTCGCGTCGTACAACTTTTGTGTCCAATACAATATAGAGTTCCCCATAACATGAACTGTCATATCCATTTGTTTTTGGTTCACAGGTTTTTCACCAAAAAAGTTAGTGGTTGTGCCAAAAGCGATAGAGTGCAGCATTAGCTTCAGTGGTTGGCCCCCGGTAATTTCAGCAATCCTCGGAATGTATTTATCCATGGTTTCCAACGCAGCTGCATTTGTATTAAAATAATGACAATTTCCACCCGTGGTCTCCTTGACTTCGGCAATGGTTTCGCCCGCAATTTTTTTTGCTTCCCCACGGTCAAAGTGAAAAGCAATAATACCATAACCATCTTTTGCTAATCGTTTAGCTGTAGCAGCGCCGTGACCAGTTGATCCACCTAAAATTAATACCCATCCAGACATGTTTTACTCCACTTTATTAAAGCATGAATTTAGGGAAGTCTTCAGCAAAGCCAAACCAAGAACACAAAAGAATAATGAGCAACTAATCATTATGATTAACTTCTATGCTTATAAAGGATATTATAATGGATAAAAAGTCTTCATTTTCAAAACAAGATCTTCTAGACATTAGTTCTGGAAAAATGTTTGGCAAAGCCAATGGCAAATTGCCAACGCCTCCAATGCTAATGATTGACCGCATCTTGAAAATTTCAGATTCCGGTGGAAAATACGGCAATGGTTTTATAAAAGCTGAATTAGATATTGATCCGAAGAACTGGTTTTTTGATTGTCATTTCGTAAATGATCCGGTCATGCCAGGTTGTTTAGGATTAGATGGTTTTTGGCAATTAGTTGGATTTTTTCTTTCCTGGGCTGGTGGCAAAGGGCGCGGTAGAGCACTGGGTGTAAAAGAAGTAAAATTTAAAGGGCAAGTTAGGCCTTATCATGACAAAATCACTTATCAGATCGATATTCGAAAATTCATCACCCGTCCGATGTTTATGGCATGGGGAGATGCGGTATTACATGTAAAAGATAAAACGATTTATTTCGCCAAAGACTTGCAGGTTGGTTTATTTGAAAAACTGGTATGGGATACAGGCATGGATCCCGCTCTCGATCCTTTTTAAATATCAGCAAACATCTAATATGGCATTACGCTGCGGTATCGTCGGGCTGCCCAATGTGGGCAAGTCCACCATTTTTAACGCTTTGACAGCTTCTTCTGTCCCGGCTGAAAATTATCCCTTTTGTACAATTGATCCCCATGTAGGCATTGTAGAGCTTCCAGATTATCGATTAGAGAAATTAGCAGAAATCTTCAAACCGGAAAAAGTAACTCCTTCCACTGTTGAATTTATTGATATTGCAGGTTTGGTTCGTGGCGCCAGTAAAGGCGAGGGGTTGGGAAACCAATTTCTGGGACAAATACGTCAAGCAGCGGCCATTATCCATGTGGTACGCTGTTTTGAAGATAATAATGTCACCCATGTAGAGGGCGGCGTTGATCCTGTTCGCGATGCAGAACTTATTGAAACAGAACTTCTTTTAGCAGATTTAGACACACTGGAGAAACGATATATTAAAGCAGAAAAAGGAACGCGATCTGGTGTCAAAAAAGAACATTTGGAGTTCGATGTTATTAAAAAATTATTGGATCATTGTAATGAGGGTCACCGGGCACGGTCATTTCAAGCAAATGAAGATGAAATAGATATTATCCATTCATTGCACTTGCTAACACGTAAACCGATTTTATATGTAGCCAATGTAGATGAAACAGAAATTACCCATAATAAAAGGGGTGAGCTGGAAGAAAAGCTCGCAACATTCGCAGAAAAAGAAGGCAATATGGCTATACGTCTCTGTGGAAAGCTTGAACAAGAAATTGCTGTATTACCAGATGAAGAAAAATCTATGTTCTTGGAAGAGTTTAATCTGACAGAACCGGGGTTAAATAAACTCATTCATGCCGGATTCAAACTCCTCGAATTGGAAACATTTTTTACATGCGGACCAACTGAAGTCCGAGCTTGGACGATCAAACAAAGCGCCACCGCCCCAGAAGCTGCAGGGGAAATTCATACTGATTTTCAAAGAGGATTTATCAAAGCCGAAGTAATCAAATATAACGATCTGGTTCGGCTAGGATCAGAAAAAGCTGTGAAGGATGCCGGACTGGCAAAGCTTCAGGGTAAGGAATATGTGGTGAAAAATGGCGACTGTATTTATTTCCATTTCAATGTGTAGTTTCTGATATGTGGTTTTTCATGATTTTGTCTTATATAATGGTCGCTGTGTCTGGAGTCGGTCTGGCGCTTGTCGGGCTGAACCATTATTTAAATTACTGGCCCACAACTCATATTACTTTGGACCTGCTGGTGAGTATTATCTTTATCGCCGCTCAAACTTTGGTCATGTTCTTTTTTGTAGGAACAGGCGTAAACATAAAAGAATACACTCAAGACCACCCTGAAATTGGCGATAAATTTTATAAAGGCGTTTTAGGAATCAAACGCAAACTCTATCCGCCCACAATGATGGTTACTATGCTGTTTATGGCAGCTGTCATTTTGGATGGTACTTATTATTTAGGTAAGGTCAATGAGTGGTGGTTTCATATATTTTACTGGCTTACGGTATATTATTTTATAAAAGCCACACGGGCTCAACACACAGCTTTTATCGGTAGTACAAATATTGTTTTGGCTATGACCGGGGTAGATAGAAAATAGATTACTTCATAAAAACAATATTTTGCGTAAGAATGCCATTTGGTGTTTCTAATCTAACTAAATACATCCCGGAACCCATCGGTTCATTTCTATTGTTGATGGCCACTCCATTTAATAAAATAAAATTATAATAAAAAGGGCAGTTACCTGCCCTTTCAATTTTGATCTAACGTGAAGTCCTGTCAGTCCTCTTCTTCATCCTCGTATTCATATTCATCATCTTCATCATAATAATAGGGGTATTCGTAATCATATTCATCATATTCTTCGTAGTCATCCTCTTCTTCATCGTTGTCAACTTCTTCCGCTTCTTGCTTTACAACAATAACCCGAGGGTCATCGTGCCCCAGTAAAGCTTTATCCACTAATTCTTTTTCCCTAGTTGTCAACGATTGTACGTCAGAAATACGTTGCCTAAACATGACGCCTATCAAAGTACCAAAAAATAATACCATTAGCGCCATGACAGAACCTTCTGTTTTGAACTCAATTCCACCCCAAATGTTTTGCTCCCAGCCAAAATTCATAAATACTGCCATAGCTAACAATACACCAAAAAGTATAATGAAATTGCCCATGGTGTCGGGCGTTGCTGTATTCATCACCGCCAAATACAATAGCCAAATAAGGATTCCAGCCACCGCAAAGAAAATACCTAAAATGTAATTTTCAGCAATAATAGATAGAACAAAGCCAATAATGGCTCCGAATGGAATTAAAAACCCGATTCCGGTTTTAACGTTAGACGCCATTGAAAATATGTTTACCTCGGTTCATATTGTTAGACTTACCTCGAATGATGGTCTAAAATTGGTCGTTTTCTAAAGGAAAAGCAAGTGAATTTCTTTCAAGTTATTTTTTGGAACCCTTATAGTCTTTATAGTGTAGAAGTGTAATTTCCTCGATTATTTATGGCTAATTTAATTTCTAAAATAGGTGTTATCGGTGTGGGCCACTTAGGCCAACACCATGTAAAACATCTGTCCAATAATAATGTAATTTCCTTCTCTGGGATCTTTGATGTTGACACAGATCGAGCTAATAAAATAGCTGTTGAATACAATTGTAATGCGCATGATTCGCTTAATGATTTATTAAACAATTGTGATGCGGTGTCGATTGTAACACCTACGCTTACCCATGCGAAAATTGCCGAACAATGTATTATGGCAGGAAAGCACGTATTTATAGAAAAACCTATTACTAAAACTGTTGCTGAAGCTGATCGCCTGCTAAACCTAGCTGCTGAAAATAATGTACTCATCCAAGTAGGGCATATTGAGCGGCTAAACCCGGCATTAATTCCCCTGAAAAATTTTGAACTAAATCCAAAATATATTGAAGTCCAACGCTTGGCTCCCTATACGGTGCGCGGCACCGATGTACCCGTTGTTCTTGATTTGATGATTCATGATATTGATATCATTTTATCTTTGGTTAATTCACCGGTAAAAAACATTCGAGCCAGCGGGGTGTCTATTTTGTCTGATTCGGTTGATATAGCCAACGCACGCCTGCGCTTTGAAAACGGAACTGTTGCTAGCATAACATCCAGCCGAATCGCCCGGGATAAAGTCCGAAAAATTAAGATTTTTCAAAAAGATATGTACGTAACTATCGATTTTCTTTTAGGGCTTACAGAAATATATCGCGTTCTAGAGGCAGATCAAGATGACCCTGATGCATTGGAAACAGCTTCATTAGAAGCTTATGGGAATCATAAAAAGATTGTGTACGAAAAACCGGACATCAATCAGTTTGATGCTCTAGAAATGGAATTAACAAATTTTATTCAATCAATAAATGGTAACGATAAACCAATTGTAAATGGACAAGCTGGAAGAGATGCCCTGGACGTTGCTGTCAAAATTCATGATATGATTTTGGATGATATTCATTGATGGATATACGCAATTTCTTTTTCAAAAACCGCAGCTATACACCTATACCATTAGCAATATTAATCATTTATTATTCAAACCCTGCTTTTGCAATTATGGGGGTCGGGTTAACGTGTTTGGTCTTGGGTGAATTTATTCGTTTTTGGGCAGTAAGCTATGCCGGAGGAATTACCAGAACAATAAAAGTGGGTGCGCCTGCTCTTTGTTCTTCCGGGCCATTTACACATGTTCGCAATCCATTATACATTGGAAACTTGTTTCTTTTTTCAGGAGTTGTTCTCATGGCAGGCGCACCGAATATTTGGTGTATGTTGTCTATTACATGGATATTTTTCCTTACTCAATATGCATTAATCATTTCTCTGGAAGAAGAAACGCTTGTTGGTTTATTTGGTGAGAGCTATGAAACCTACCGACAAAATGTGCCACGCTTGCTGCCGCGATTAACAACGTGGCAAAATAACGACAATCGGTCGCCTATGACGTTTATAAAAACACTTAAAACTGAAAAACGAACATTGCAAAATATTATCCTAATTTTGCTTTTAATTATACTACGCCAACAGTTTGTGTAATTTTGATTTGCATCCATAAAAATCTGTAGTCTATTTCTATGACCTCTAGCCAAAATACAGTATTTTTTCTCGTGGCAGGAGAAGAGTCCGGTGATATACATGGGGCTCGACTCATTTCTGCTCTAAAAGAAAAATGCCCTGATGCTTCTTTTGTGGGACATGGTGGAAATAAGATGAAATCTGCAGGAATGGAGATCCTTGAACATGTAGATGACTTGGCAATGATGGGTTTTACAGAAGTATTAATGCATCTTCCTTATATGATAAATGTAATGGGGAAAACATTGGGGAAAATTCAGGAAATAAAACCCCATCGCTTAATTCTTATTGATTACCCCGGGTTTAACTTGCGTTTGGCAAAAAATATTCATCCTTTAGGATTGCCCATCACATATTTTATAATGCCTCAAGTGTGGGCCTGGAAAGAAAAACGGGTAAAGACAATCCGTAAATGTGTTGATCAAGCATTATGTATTTTCCCTTTTGAACAAGAATGGTTTGAACAACGTGGAGTCAATGCTTATTTTGTTGGGCATCCGTTTTCAGAATTCCACAAGCCTACAATGCATAAGGAAGCTTTTTTCCAGAAACACCATTTGGATATAAACAAACCATTGCTCGTTCTTTTCCCTGGTAGCCGCCAACAAGAGATAAATCGTCATCTTCCCATTTTTAAAAAAACAGTTTCTTTAATTAATGATAGCAATCTTCAACTCATTATGGGCAAGGCACCCAACATATCATTGCCGTCCATCCCCAATAATTGGAAAATAGAAGAGGAGGATACGAGCCTTTGTCTGGAACATGGTACTGCTGTATTGACATCTTCAGGAACCGCTACGCTCCAATCTGCCGTTCAGGACATTCCAGCCGTTGTGAGTTATAAACTTTCAGCCGGAAGCTGGCTCCTTGCCAAAAACTTGTCAAGAGTACCGTTTGCAGCTATGACCAATCTTATTGCCGGGAAACAAATCGTCCCGGAATTTCTACAATATGAAATGACACCGGAAAACCTAGCTGGAGCTGTTAAGCCATTGCTTAATAATTCTCATGAAAGAAAAAATATGCTTATGGGCTACGAAGAAGTTAGGAAAACACTGGGTATGCCGGGAGCCTACGAACGTGCGGCAGATGCTATATTATCACGAACAGTTCGTTGAAATGAACTTTTCAAAACAGAATAAAACCCCTCTTCGCTTCTCCCCTATGACATGGGAAACACAAAGGGATATATAATGAAGAAAAAACTCCTCTTTTTTCTGGGTGTGTTTCTTGGAAAATGGGCATTGAAATTTCTTTATAGTACCAACCGATGGAATATCGAAGGTGATGGGCAAATTGAAAAATTACGTGCGGAAGGCAAGTCCATTATTTTTACAACGTGGCATGGAAATTTATTGCCCGGTTATTTATATGTGGCAGATAAACAACCCTACGGTGTGGCGGGAAAACACGGAGATGCAGAAATCATTTCACGAATTGCTGTAAAACTTGGTTATAAAACAATCCGCGGTTCCAGTTCGGATGGTGGGAGAAAAGCTTATAAACAAATTGTAAATGTGTTAAATGAAAAAGGCTCCCTTGTGTTTATTACTCCGGATGGACCCAAAGGTCCGGCTAAAGAACCCAAACCGGGAGCAGTAAAAGCTGCCATGCGAACCGGTGCCGTATTATTACCCACCGGGAGCTATGCTACAAAACACTGGGCGTCTACAAACTGGGATACCTTTTATGTAGCTAAACCCTTTGGTAAAATCCACTTGTTGATTGGCAAGCCGCTGGCGTTTTCTGAAAATGACGATTTTGATGAATGTTCAAATCTATTAAAAAATGAGCTAGACAGATTGGAAGAGGAGGCCAAGCGTCGTGCCGCAGTTTGATCCCCAATCTATAAAAAAATACCGAATGTTTCTCTGGCCCCTGGGGTTTTTCTATTGGCTGCTGATCTTCTGGCGGAACTTCTTTTATAATTTAGGCTTTTTTGTTTCCCGAAAATTGCCCTGCAAGGTGGTAAGTATTGGCAATCTTTCTGTGGGCGGAACAGGCAAAACACCCTTTGTTTTATTTCTGGCCAATACTTTAAAAGCCACAGGATTGAAGGTTGCTGTTTTGAGCAGGGGCTATAAACGTAAGTCAGCTGGAACGCTTATCGTCAGTGATGGAAACGCAGTTCAATCAGACCTGGAAAATAGTGGCGATGAACCTTTTATGCTGGCCAATAAATTAAAAGGAATACCCGTCGTTGTGGATGAGAACCGCTATCGGGGCGGGCAGTTAATATGTAATGAATATAACCCTGATGTGATTCTCATGGATGATGCCTTCCAGCACCGGCGGGTGTTCAGGGATGTGGATATTGTTTTAATCAACAGCAATCACCGCCGTCCAAAACTGCTGCCTTACGGACTGCTCCGGGAACCATTGAGAAATATTAAACGTGCTGATGCAGTCATTTTCACCAAAGCTAATTTGACGCCTCCCGATGAAAAACTAGTCAATGCAGTATCCAACTATTGCAGTTTTACTATGGAGTCTGATTTAATACCAAATACGCAGTTGATTGGATTAGATGGTTCAACAAAACCTGTAAGCGATTTCAATGGCCCTGTAGTGGCCGTTTCCGGCGTGGGCGATCCGGATAGTTTTGAAGTGATAATGGAAGAAGCTGGATTGGATTATGTCCATCATTTCCGTCACGACGATCATGCGGATTATTCAGCTATGGACTTGGAAGTTATTCGGGAAGTATTTTTAGCGGCTGAAGCCCAGGCAATTATTACGACAGAAAAAGATTTAGCAAAACTAGA
>Ga0208879_1000472_pt1 | contig 41650 bp, 23 predicted proteins | sample Knorr_S15_td_Bot_FD_185605 | JGI IMG/M metagenome (GOLD analysis project Ga0208879, IMG submission 185605) | Marine microbial communities from Southern Atlantic Ocean transect - Knorr_S15_td_Bottom_ad_5009_LV_A (SPAdes) (version 2) | ecosystem: Environmental > Aquatic > Marine > Oceanic | place... | reverse complement strand
GTAAAAGAGGCAATCCAAATTCTGGAATTAGGCTGTGTTGAGTCTTCATCAGCTGATGATCAAAACCATCTTATCCAGTACCAACTTGGATATCTCAATTACCTCATTGGTGATCACAACAAAGCCGCAGGGTATCTTAAAGAAGCATCAGCTAATTATCAGGATTTTAATCTTGTATCCAGGCCGGAAATGGAAGAAACCCTCCTTTATGCACTTAGAGTGAATCCAGAGGATGCCGTGGCATCATACCAGCTGGGAAATCTTTATGCAAATTTTGGCCGTCTGATTGAAGCAGAAAAGTATTGGGAAATGGCTACTGTATCTGATCCATCAATGAGCATTCCATGGCGAAACCTAGGGCTTTATTACTGGGTAGTAAATAATGATCATAAAAAATCAGAATCAAGCTACCGCAGTGCCATAAATGCCAGGCCATTTGACCAGACGCTGTACCGTGATCTGGCAAAAGTATTGGTTGATAACAACAAGAGAAAAGAAGCGATTATTGTTCTTGAAAAGATGAAATATAAGGGGGTCAAGAGATCAGATGTGATTATTGATCTTGCACAGTATTATCTTGATGACAAGAGATATGATGAATGTATAGATCTTTTAAGTTCGGTGCCTTATTTTGTTAACTGGGAAGGTTCAAGCATAACATGGAATATCTTTAACATGGCTAATGTAAAAAAAGGCATTTTACTATATGAGCAAGGTAATTATGGTTCTGCCCTTAAAGCATTTGAGAAGGCCCTCACTTTTCCTGAAAACCTCGGGGTAGGGCAATCGCGCCGAACAGAAGAGGCGATGGCCTGGTTCTGGAAAGGCAAAACACTACTCGTCATGGGAGATAATGAGAAGGCAATGATAGCATGGAAGACTGGTGCTTCCTCCATCAACGGATCTGAAAAACAAAACAGATATATAAAACTCTGCTCCGAGCTACAGAAATAAGAGGGCTATAAAAAATCATGAATCGGAATAAAAAGAATTAATATAATTTCCAATTTTCCAATCACATTATTGATATTCCTTCTTTCCATGCAATACAAAACATTAAATAAGGATAAAATACAGCTTGATACAGATGATATAGAATACTCGTATCTGATAAAACAGTCCATTGATCCTCCTGATATTAATTCTGAATGGGACAAAGAAATATGGAATGAAACCAGGTCACTCGGCTTAAGTAATTTTATGGGTGATAAGCCAACTCACTTTCCCGAAACAAAGGTGAAGTTGCGATATGATAAGGATAACATATATGTTATTTTCAGTGTCAGGGATAGATATATAAAGGCTGTTGCAAAAGAGATAAACGGAAAAGTATGGGAGGATAGTTGCGTGGAGTTTTTTTTCTCTCCTGGACCTGATATAGAAAGAGGATATTTCAATTTCGAAGCTAACTGTAAGGGTGTTTTTCTATTTCAATATCACCTTAATAATGACGGCACAAAAGGCCTGGTAAGTGCTGATGATTATGAAAAAGTAAAAATTTCTCATTCTTTAATAAAGGATGTGGAACAAGAATCTACAGAACCTGAGGTCTGGACGCTGGAATACAGCATTCCAGTCTCTATTCTGTCAAAATATATGGAAGTCGATGTGCCGAAACCAGGAGTTAACTGGAGAGGCAATTTTTATAAGTGTGCCGACAAAACCTCACATCCGCACTGGCTTACATGGGCTCCAGTTGATCATCCTGTACCAAAATTTCACCTGCCTGAATTTTTTGGACATCTGAAATTTGAATAAATATTATGAACAACTTAAATTTAGTGGTTGAATCACCAGGACGCATTAATCTTATCGGTGAACATGTTGATTATAATGGTGGATTTGTTCTTCCAGCGGCTATAGATAAAAAAATTATTTTATCATTTAAAAAAAATGATTCTTCCAAGTGTAACATTTCTACTTTAAAATATAATAAGTCATTTCAGTTAGACTTATCTCATCCAATAAATAGGAGTGATGTCCACTGGGAAAATTATATCATTGGTGTAATAAAAAATATAATGAATCTAAAGCAAGGAAAACTTCAAGGTTTTGATTGTGTTATTGAAAGTAATTTACCTGTTGGTGCTGGAATTAGTTCATCTTCAGCACTAATATGTGGTATTGCTAAGGGTATTAATGAGTTATATAATTTGGATTTATCTGATTATGATCTCATATTTTTAGCAAAAGATGTTGAACATAACTTTATTGGATTAAAGGGTGGTATTATGGATCAGTTTACTATTTGTAAAGCTAAAAAAAATAAGCTTTTACTTTTAAATTGCACTTCTCTTGATTATAGATACATTGATGCAAATTTTTATCCCTATAAAATTTTATTGTTAAATTCTAATGTCCCACATAAACTCTCTGATAGTAAATATAATACTCGAGTTAAAGAATGTAATAATGCCTTTGATGTGATTTCAAAAAAATATTTTAAGTATAATTTTTTGGCAGAAATTCCAGAAAAAATTATTTATGAATTTAAAGATGAGTTAAATGATAAGATCTATAATAGAGCTTTATACGTCTCTCAAGAGAACCAGAGAACAATAAAATCTGCAGAACTAATTAGTAAAGGGTTATATAATGATTTTGGTAGATTAATGTATGATTCTCATGAGGGTTTGAAAAATCTGTATGAGGTAAGCTGTGATGAACTTGACTTTATGGTAGATTTTTCTAAAGAGCATAAAGAAATTCTTGGCAGTAGATTGATGGGTGGTGGCTTTGGTGGTTGTACGATTAATCTGATTTTAGAAAGTTTTATTGATGAATATATAAACAAGATTTCTGATGAGTATTATAAAAAATATTCAATAAATTTAGAATCAATAATAGGTTCTATTAGTGATGGTATATGTGTTGTATAATTTTAAAAAAATAAATGAAACGTAAAATTCTTGTAACTGGAGGATTGGGGTATATAGGTTCACATACAGTTGTTGAATTAATAAATAATGGATTTGAAGTTGTTATAATAGACGATTTATCAAACTCATATGAATCAGTTATTGATAACATAGAAAAAATTACGGGACTAAGGCCAAAATTTTATGAGATTGATTTAAAAAATTCAGTGAAAACAATGCAATGTTTTAAAGACAATAAATTTGATGGAATTATTCATTTTGCAGCAAGTAAGTCTGTTGAAGAATCAGTTTCTATGCCATTAAAATATTATAGAAACAATGTTGGAACAATGTTAAATGTTGTTGATTCAATGTTAAAATGTGGTTTAAAAAATATAATTTTTTCATCTTCTTGTACGGTTTATGGGCAGCCAGATGTGCTTCCTGTATCTGAAGAGGCACCTTTTAAACGTGCAGAGTCACCATATGGAAGAACTAAACAAATTTGTGAGGAATTGTTAAGGGACACGGCCAGTGCTAATGATGAATTTTACGTTATTGCTCTACGATATTTTAATCCTGTAGGAGCCCATGATTCTGCTTTAATTGGAGAACTTCCAATTGGTAATCCTAATAACTTAGCACCTTTAATTACTCAGTCAGCTGCCGGTATTCGTGATAGGTTATACGTTTATGGTAATGACTATAACACTGATGATGGAACAGCTGTTCGAGATTATATTCATGTGGTAGATCTTGCGAAGGCTCATGTCTCTGCACTTAATAGATCTATTAACAATAAGCAGTTAAAAAAGTATGAATATTTTAATGTTGGAACGGGAAAAGGGCACTCTGTTTTAGAGGTAATTACTGCATTTGAGAAGGCTAATTCTCTGAAGGTTAATTATGAAATAATAGATAGGAGAGATGGAGATATTGAAAAAATATATTCAGATACAAAATTATCTAATGATCAGTTAGATTGGAAGAGTGAAATGGGGATAGAAGATATGATGAAATCTGCTTGGGAATGGCAAAAAAAAATAAAAAAATAAAACTTTTAATTATATAATTTTTTTGTCATTAACTTATATTCAATTATTAATTTATAATGATAAAATTCATAAATGGTTAATAGATTTATTATTCTGATAGTATTATTTTCTTTTGGGTGTAATAAGAAAAAACTTTTTACTCAGTTAGAAGAATCTCAAACAAATATTTTATTTAACAATTTAATAACGGAGAGTGATTCAATGAACATTCTAGACTATGAATATTTATATAATGGTGGTGGAGTTGCAATATCAGATTTTAATGGAGATGGGCTAGAGGATATCTTTTTTACTGGGAATATGGTTAGTAATAAATTGTATCTTAATAGGGGAGAATGGTCTTTTGATGATGTATCTGTAGTATCTGGAATTGAAGCGAATAATAGATGGTCATCAGGTATAAATGTTGTAGATATTAATTTAGATGGTAGGTTAGATATTTACATTTCTACATCGACTTTAGAACCTGACTCTTTAAGGTCTAATGTGTTATTTATTAACCAAGGAAATAACGCAAAAGGAGTTCCTCTCTTTGTAGATAAAGCTCATGATTATGGACTTGCAGATATGTCTCATAATATAAATTCTAGTTTTTTTGATTATGATAATGATGGGGATCTTGACGTGTATCTTCTCATTAATAAGATGGACAAGTATAAACAACCTAATCAGTATAGGAAAAAAATAATTGATGGTACATCTTCTAAAAACGATAAGCTTCTAAGAAATGATTATGATAATAACCTTGGCCATCCATATTTCACTGATGTTACAAGAGAAGCTGGTATTCTGATTGAAGGTTTTGGTCTTGGAATTTTTGTCTCAGATATAAATAAAGACGGTTGGAAAGATGTGTTTGTTTCGAATGATTATTTGACTAATGATTTGCTCTGGATAAATAATAAAGATGGAACTTTTACTGATAGGGCATCTGAATATTTTAAACACACATCATATTCTTCTATGGGAAATAACATTGTTGATTTTAATAATGATGGTAATAATGAAATTATTGTGCTGGATATGATGCCTGACGATAATTATAGAAGAAAAACAATGCTTACTGAAAATAACTATAACACATATATAAATAATGAAAAGTATAAGTATGATTTTCAGTACGTAAGAAATACCCTTCAATTAAATCAAGGTTTTATGGATGGTAATCCTGTTTATTCTGAAGTTTCTATGTTTTCGGGTGTTAGTGGAACGGACTGGAGTTGGGCTCCAATTGTTGGGGATTATAATAACGATGGATTCAATGATTTAATTATTACAAATGGATTTCCTAAAGATATTACAGATAGGGACTTTATAGATTATCAAACAGAAATGAATCGTTTTGCAAAGAAAAAAACTTTACTCGCTACTATACCAGAGGTAAAATTGAAAAATTATGCATTTAAAAATATTTCTTCTTTGAATGGTGTAGTCTTATTTGATGATGTTACAAATGAATGGGGAATTGAGGAACCTTCATTTTCTAATGGTGCTGCTCATGGAGATCTAGACAATGATGGAGACTTGGATTATGTTGTGAATAATATAAATGGATATGCTCATGTTTATATGAATCAAACAAATAGTTTATTAAATAATAATTGGGTGAATATTAAATTAATTGGATCTATAAATAATCCTGATGCTATTGGCTCAACTCTAACTGTATACTTATCTAATAATTCAATTCAGACGCATGAGTATAATCCTTATAGGGGATATTTATCTAATATGCAGAATACTGCACATTTTGGATTAAATAGTTTATCTGTAGATAGTCTTTCTATAGTTTGGCCGGATAATTCTATAAGTTTTATAAGAAATGTTCCTATAAATAAAATGGTAATTTATGATTACAATAATTTATCTCGAGGAGTGAAAGGTAAAGAAAAAAAGAAATCTACTTTATTTTCTAAGATTGATTTGGGTATTAATTATAAACACGAAGAATTTGATTTTATAGATTATAATATTCAGCCATTATTGTTCCATAAGTTATCACAGTTTGGTCCAGGAATTTCTGTTGGAGATTTTAATGGAGATGATTTGGATGATTTTTATATAGGTGGATCTAGATCATATTCCGGAACTTTTTACCAACAAAAAAATGATGGTACTTTTTCTAAAGAAAATTTATTTGACTATAACTATGGAGATAATATTGAAGAAGAATTGGGCTCATTACTTTTTGATGCTGATAATGATGGTGATGATGATCTGTATATTGTTAGCGGAGGAAATGAATACGATAAGTCTCATAATTCGTATGCGGATAGATTCTTTATAAACTCAAATGGTAAATACATAAAGTCAAATGATGTTCTCCCTAAATTTTTAAGTAGCGGTTCTTGTGTTAGGGCTAGTGATTATGATAACGATGGAGATTTAGATCTTTTTATTTGTGGGAGGGTTATTCCACATGAATATCCTTTTCCAGCAACAAGTTATCTTCTAGAGAATAAGCTTGAAGATGGAATATTAAAATTTGAAATAGTAAATGATATTCTTTCTCCAGAGTTTAATAATTTGGGCTTAGTCTCTGATGCATTGTGGACAGATGTAGATAATGATAACTTAGTTGATTTGATTATAGTAGGTGAGTTTATGCCTATTACAATATTTAAAAATCATAAAACTTTTTTTGAACGACTGCGTGGGACAGGCCTTGACAATTATAGAGGATTTTGGAATAGCATATCTGGTTTAGATCTAGATTTTGATGGCGATATAGATTACGTTGTGGGTAATTTAGGTAATAACACTTTGTTGAATATAGATGAAGGAAAGGAAATTTCTATAGTAGCTGGAGATTTTGATAATAATGGTTCTACGGATTTCTTTCCCTCAGCTTACTTTAAAGATAAGAATGGAAATTTATCATTATATCCTTTTTTTACTAGACATGATTTCCAGAAAGAAGTTATTTCTGTCAGAGCAAACTATAAACTACATTCTGAATTTGGAAATACTACTTTTGATGAATTAATAAATAAAATTATTTCTAGTGATTCTATTTATAAGTTATCAGTTAATTTTTTGGAAACAAGTTATCTTGAAAATTATGGAGATGGAACATTTAATTTACGTGCATTACCAAATGAGGCTCAACTATCTAAGGTCCATGGAATTTATTTGGATGATTTTAATGCTGATAATTATTTTGATATACTAATTATTGGAAATGATTTTGGTGGTGAAATTGGTATGGGAAGATATGATGCTTCTAATGGTACGGTTTTGTTGGGAGATCAGAAAGGTAATTATATCTCTCAAAGTATTGAAGAATCTGGATTGTATGTTCCTGGTGATGCAAAGTCTTTGGTAAGGATAGTTGTTGATGATAAACTTATTTTATTAGCCGGACAAAATAATGATAAAATAGTTTCGATTTATAACAAAAATTCTTCAATAAAAAGTATTAAAATTTTACCAAATGATAGATATGCAATAATTTATTTGAATGATTCAACTTACTATAAAAGAGAGTTTTATTATGGGGATTCATATTTATCTCAATCTAATAGAGACTTATTTGTTAGTAACTGTGTTAAAAAAGTTGATATTTATTATGGCAGCGATTATAATTTTAGATCGATAATGTATTAATGTATATTTAATTAGATTTTGTTTTATCTCATATCATTTTTATTTACTTTTGCCGCATCAAAATATCTATTTAGATAAACCGCCCCAATGAGGAAGGGTGGTAGTTTGATAAATGTATGTAATGTACAAATCCTCTAAATAATTTTGTTTTTTTAAGTAAACCAAACTATATGAAAAGATTAACTCTTTTATTTTCATTGTTGTTTATGTGCGTTTCGCTTGCCTTCTCTCAGAGACAGGTAACTGGTACTGTTGAAGACAACTCTGGAAGCCCGATTCCTGGGGCTAGTGTAATAGTCGTAGGAACTTCGACGGGTACTGTAACTGATGTCGACGGAAATTTTGCTATAAGCGTTTCTTCGGGAGATCAGTTAGAATTTAGTTTTGTTGGGTACGAGAGTCAAACAGTTACTGTTGGTGCACAATCAACATTAACTATAACACTTGTAGAAAGCACAGAATTTCTCGATGAGATTGTGGTTTCTGGTTACCAAACACAAACTAGAAAAAGTCTATCTGGAGCAATTGCTTCAGTAGATGTGAATAGCGCAGTAAAAACGCCTGTATTAAATGTAGCAGAAATGCTTCAAGGTAGAGTTACTGGAGTTTCAGTTATAAATTCTGGCCAGCCCGGTGCGGCGCCTATTGTAAGGGTCAGGGGATATGGTACACCAAATAATAACAGTCCATTATATGTGATTGATGGTGTTCAAACTGATGATGCGTATGTTCTTTCAAGCTTAAGTCCATCTGATATAGAACAGATTAATGTTCTTAAAGATGCTTCAGCTGCAATTTATGGTGCGAGAGCTTCAAATGGTGTAATTGTTATAACTACTAAAGGTGGTTCTTATAATACTAAAAGCACTGTTACTTTTGAAAGTTATGTTGGCTCTTCAAGAGCAGTAGGTCTTCCAACATTACTTAATGCTCAGCAACATGCTGATATGATCTGGCAATCAAAAATTAATGATGGAGTTACTCCAAACCATCCACAGTATGGTACAGGAGGAAGTCCTAATGTGCCATCTTCTTTGCAAGGTACCCCTGCGGGTATTTCTACAACAGTTGCTCCTAATGGGACAAACTGGTTAGATGCTATTTTTGATCCAGGTTTAGCACAACAGTATAAATTTTCTGTTTCTAGTGGTAATGTTAATAGTAAATTTATGATGTCTATGGAATACCTTGACAGACAAGGTGCTCAGATTATGACAGGTTATAAAACTGGTAGAACTAGAATGAATGCTGAATTCAAAGTAAATGACAGAATAACCATTGGGGAACATTTAAATGTTACTTATGATTCTGAAAGAGCAACAAATCAGGTTCAGGCCGCTTATAGGTCTAGTCCGTTAATTCCTCTTTATGATAACGATGGAAATTTTGCTGGTGGATATGGTACACCTCTTGGATTGGGTAACGTTCAAAATCCTTATGCTGTATTGAAAAGAACAGAAGATGATTTTCAAAAATCTTTTAGAGTTTTTGGTGATGTTTATGCAAATGTAAATATCATAAAAGGTTTAGACTATAAAGTTGTTTTTGGTGGTATGATGAGAGATCTTGCCAACAGACGATTTGTTGTTAAAAACCCTGAGCATTCAGAACCAAGAAGTACAAACACCCTATATGAACAGTCTTTCAGACAATATAACTGGAATCTTACTAACACCTTAAACTATAAAGCAAATTTTGATAACCATAGCATTGATGCATTATTAGGTTATGAAGCTTTAAGTAATAATTTTAAGGGTCATGAAATTTCTAGGAATGAATATTTGTTTGAAAGTCCTAACTTTTATTTATTAAGTAATGGTGCTGGTACTCCAGTAGTTCAGTATGCTAGTGCTAATGCTTATACTATTAGTTCAACATTCTTGACTGTAAACTATGCGTATAACAATAGATACTTAGTAACTGCTACTGTAAGACAGGATAATACATCTCGATTCTCTAAAGCGAATGCTGATGCAATATTTCCTTCTGCAAGTTTTGGATGGGTACTTAGTGATGAAGATTTTTACAGTTCTGATAACTATATGAAACTTAGAGTTTCTTATGGTACACTAGGAAACCAATCATTAGGAAGAACAGCTCCTGATCAAAATATATCAAATCTTAGTGAAGCTAATGCTTACTATCCATTTGATGGTTTATCTATTTCTACTGGTGCTGCTTTATCAGCAGTAGGAAATCCTGATTTGCAATGGGAAACTGTTGTTTCTGCAAATGTGGGATTGGACTTTAGATTGATGGATAATAAATTGTATGGTTCAGTAGATTACTTTAATATAACTACTAACGATCTTATTGCTGTTGACGAATCTTTAATTGGTACAACTGCTATCGATGCTTCTGCACCTTTAGTTAATATTGGTCAGGTTAGTAATACAGGTATCGAATTAGCGCTAAACTATGCTGATGCAACTTCTGGTGGATTAAGTTATGATGTTGGTTTTAATTTATCAACATATAAAAATACAGTTGATAGTTTAATCAGTGCATTTTATGTAGGAAATTCAGGATTTAGAGGTGGTGCTGTTACCAGGACTTCTCCTGGTGAGCCTATGTCTTATTTCTATGGTCGTAGAGTCTTAGGACTAGATGGTAGTGGTAGGTTTGAATATGAAGACGTAAACGGAGATGGAAGTATTAATGATGATGATAGAACAAAAATTGGTTCTCCACATCCTGATTTTACTTTTGGAGTCAATGTAAGTCTTGGTTATAAAAACTTTGATTTATATGCATTTTTTGCAGGATCTGTTGGTAATGATATTTATCATTATAATAAAATATACACTCACTTCCCTACTTTCTTTAATGGAAATAGGCATGTGGATGTGTTAGATTCTTGGACTCCATCAAATACTGATACTGATCTGCCTGCTTTAAGTGAAAGTATTAGAAATGATGAGACACAACCTAATTCATGGTTTGTTGAAGATGGTTCATATGTTAAGTTGAAAACTTTACAGATTGGATACACACTTCCAAGTAGTGCTACGAGTAAACTAGGTGTTTCAAACGTAAGAATATACGTTGCTGGAAATAACTTACTTACTCTTTCTAAATATTCTGGTATGGACCCTGAAATTGGCGGAAGCCCTCTTACTCTTGGAGTAGATAGCGGAGCTTATCCTCAGGCATCAATGACTAGTTTAGGTATTAATGTTACATTTTAAATAAGAAAAATATGAAAAATTTAAAAACACTTATATTAAGTCTTGCATTAGTTTTATTTATAACTAATGCGTGTAATGAATCATTTACTGAAGTTCCTGCTTATGGAGCTTTAAGTGATGCATCCCTTGCAAATGCTACGGGTATTGATCTGCTTCTTACTGGTACTTATTCTGTTCTTGATGGGCAAACAAATACCCAAGGTGGATGGACAAGTAGTGGTGATAACTGGTGGATGGATGTAATCTCTGATGATGCACATAAGGGAAGTACTGATGGTGATCAGGCCGACCTTTATGAAATTGAAGTATTTAATTGGTCAACTGGAAATGGTTACTGGTTAGGACTTTGGAAAGCACCTTTTTCTGGTGTTAACAGAGCAAATGCAGTAATTAATTTGATTAATTCTGCTGACGAAGATTATCCTGTACTTATGGCACAGGCTAGATTTTTAAGAGCACATTTTAATATGCAGTTACTTTTGAAATTTGGAAATGTTCCAAATATCACTCCAGAGAGAGCTGCAGCTTTAGAGTATAACCTACCTAACAGTGGTGAAACTCAATTGACGTGGGCTGATATTGAAAGTGATTTTCAGTTTGCTGTTGCTAATCTTCCATCTTCAAGATCTGGATCTTACAGTGAACCAGGTAGACCTTTATCTCATGGTGCTAAAGCATATTTAGGTAAAGCATACTTGTATCAAGGTAAATGGGCAGATGCTTCATCAGCTCTTGACGCGGTAATTGGTTCAGGTGCTTATTCATTGAACCCAGAATACGTTGAAAATTTCAAGTCTTCTGGTGAGAATAGTTCTGAGTCAGTATTTGCAATTCAATTTGCTGCTGATGGTGGTGTTTCTAATCAAGGAAATAAAGGTGGTACGTTAAACTTCCCTGCTGGTGGGCCAATTGGTTCTTGCTGTGGATTTTATCAACCAACTCAAGACCTTGTTGACGCTTTCCAAACAGATGCTAGTGGATTACCTTTGTTAGATACTTACCAAAGTACTCATGTTGCTAATGATTATCATGTAGCTTCTGCGGATCCTTTTACTCTTCATACAGGGAATCTAGATCCTAGACTTGACTACACAGCTGGTAGAAGAGGTATCGACTATAATGGTTGGGGCCCTGCTGCTGGTAAAGATTGGATAAGAGCAAGTTTTGATGATATATCAGGACCATATCTCTCAAAGAAAAACATGTATCATGCTGGCGACGATGCAAATCGTGGTACAGGTGGTTGGGGAGAACAAAGGTCTGGTATCAATTATCATTTTATTAGATATTCTGATGTTCTGCTTATGGCTGCTGAAGCAGCTGTTGAAGCTGGTAACACTTCCAAAGCTTTGGGTTATGTTAACCAAGTTAGAAACAGAGCAAAGAATAGTACTCCTCCTGATAGCCAACCTACTTATGTTATCGAACCATACACTTCTTTTGCTAGTGCTGATTATGCACGTAAAGCAGTGAGGTTTGAGAGAAGGTTAGAATTAGGAATGGAAGGTCATCGTCTTTTTGATTTAAGAAGATGGGGAAATTCTGCTTCTGTTATGAACACCTATTTTGCAAAAGAGGCTGAAGTAGTTACTTCATTCGCAAGAGGGCAGTCTTATCAGGGTAAGCATGATTTATTTCCAATTCCTATAGTTGCTATTGACCAAAGTCAAGAGTTATAATTCAGAACTCTGGTTATTAATTTATTAGGAGGTTACTTATAAATTCAAAAATTAAAGGCAGGATTAATCCTGCCTTTTTTTATAAAAAAGTATCTAAATAAGATATATTTATCAAATTCATAAAAATTCAATTTTTTGAATAAAATTATATTCTGATTAATTGTTTTTTTACAAAAATTCTATGCACTTTTGACTAGGCAACAATTTTTTTAGATTTGAATTTGATTTTAAAATTGTTGTTGTCTGTTGTTATCGATAACCATACTAATTTCATTTTAGCGTCAATAATGGCGTTTCTACGTTGTTTTTAAGGATTATCTTAAATTAATATTTTAAACTAAATTTTAAAGCAAACTATGAAAAAGCTTTTACTATTTCTGATGTTTTTTATGTCAGTGACGAGCTATTTACTAGCTCAAAGTGCTGTAACCGGTAAGGTTACAGATGAAAATGGTGATGGCATACCTGGAGCTAATATTATCATAAAAGGAACTAGAACGGGTTCGGTTACGGATTTTGATGGAAATTATTCATTGAATGCGTCTTCTGGAGATGTTCTTGTTTACTCTTATGTAGGGTATTCCACACAAGCTGTTACACTTGCTTCTCAAGCAGAAGTCAATGTTCAACTAAGTATTGACATTGCATCGCTTGATGAAATTGTTGTAACTGGATATGGTACACAACGAAGAAAAGAGGTTACAAGTGCTGTAACCCACGTTGATGAAGATGATTTTAACAAGGGTCTAAATAGTAGCCCAATGGGTTTACTACAGGGAAAAGTTGCTGGTCTCACAATTTCGAAAGCAGGAAGTGATCCTAATGACGGGTACGTTCTTAGATTAAGGGGTATTTCGACTATAGGAGCTAACGCTGAGCCACTTGTTGTTATCGATGGTGTTGCAGGAGGTTCTTTGGATGCTATAGATCCCAATGATATTGAAACAATTGATGTCATTAAGGATGGTGCTGCAGCTGCTATTTATGGAACGAGAGGTTCAAGTGGTGTAATTTTAATAACTACTAAATCTGGTAATCCTGGTGATACTAGAGTAGACTATAGTTTTTCTGGTTCCGTTGATCAGGTGTCAAGTCAAATTAATGTCATGACTGCAGATGAATATAGAGCTCTTCCGGGAGCTGTTGATATGGGTGGTGATACGGATTGGCTTGATTTAGTAACTGATAAGGGTTATACTCAAGTTCATAACCTTGCTATTTCTGGTGGTTCTCAATCAACAACTTATAGAGCTGCTATAAACTATAGAAGCCAAGAAGGTATTGGTATTAATACTGGTAATGACAGAATTAATGTTAACCTTAATTTGAAGCAAAAAGCACTTAATAATAAAGCGACATTTACCTTAAATCTTTCTAATACAAATGTGGAAAGAGATTTTGGTTTCAAGCAAGCATTCAGATATGCTACTATTGCAAATCCTACGATGCCTGTGTATGATGAAAGTTCTCAATATGGTGGATATACAGAAAGAACAATTTTTGATTTTTTCAATCCTCTTTCTATTGCTGAGCAAAACATCAATGAAGGTGATGATAATATCTTTTTAGGTTCATTAAGGGCTGAATTTGATTTAAGTTCAATTGTAGAAGGTCTTGAAGGTAACTTATCTTATACCAAACAAATTACAGATGTTGAAAGAGGTACTTATTATAAGAAAACAGCAAGATTTAGAGGATCAGATAGGAATGGTCTTGCGGTAACAGATAATCAGCAGTATACTTTTTCACTTTTTGAAGGTTCACTTGGTTACAATACTAATATTGAAGAAACGAATCTAAATTTACTTGGTGGGTATTCTTATCAAGAATTTTATAATGAGGGTTATCACGCTGAAGGTGGTGATTTCTTAACAGATGCTTTTACGTATCATAACCTAGGCGCTGCATTAGATTTTGCTAATGGTCTGGGAAATGTTTATAGTTGGGCAAACTCTAATAAGCTTATTGCTGCATTTGGTAGAGTGAATGTAAATTATGATGACACTTATATCTTTAATTTAGATTTAAGGTATGAAGGGTCTTCAAAATTTGGAGGTAATAACAAATGGGCATTATTTTATGGAGCTGGAGCAGCTGTAAATCTAAGTAACCTGATGGATAATGATGAAATAGATAACTTGAAACTTAGAGTTAGTTATGGTAAAACTGGTAATACTCCAGGAGCTTCATATCTTTCTCTACAGAAATTTGGTCCTGCAGGTAGTTTTTATTATAATGGATCTTATACGTCAAGTTATGGACCTACAAGTAATGCAAATCCTGATTTAGCTTGGGAAAAAGCTTCACATATTAATGTTGGTGTTGACTTTGCTGTTTTAGATTCTAGATTGTATGGTGCAGTAGATTATTTCGTTAGAAACACTAAAGATCAATTATTATATGTTGATGTTCCTGTTCCACCAAATTTGGTTAATCAAACTATTGTAAACATAGGTGAAACAGAAAATAGTGGATTTGAAGCGGCAATTAATTTTGCTGCTGTTGATAATGGTTCATTCACATGGACAACTGGTATTAATTTTGCGACTTCTTCAAGTGAAGTTGTAAGTCTCTCCGATGAAGATTTTTCATTTGGTGGAGGACTTCTTTACAGAGCTTCAATGGGATCTCCAGGACAAAGTGCTGTGAGTTTGATAAGGGTTAAAGAAGGAGAACCAATGGGTCAACTTTGGGGACCAGTTCAACAAGGAGTTAAATCTGATGGAACACCAGACTTTGCTGATTTAAATGGTGATGGAATTTACTGTGACTGTGATGATGACAGACAAGTTATTGGTAATGGTCTTCCGGATTTTACTTTGGGATGGACAAATACCATGACATTTGGAAATTGGGATATATCAATGTTCTGGAATGGTGAATTTGGTCATGACTTAATTAATACTTTTAGAGGTTTTTATGAAAATACAGAGCCAACTACTGTTGGTAACTGGAATGTTGTAAAGACTAAGTACTATGATCCAAATATCAAAAAAGCTGCAGTTAACAGTTCTCATGTTGAAGATGCTACGTATTTTGAACTTAACAACCTTACAGTTGGGTATAGTATACCAACTTCTGGAAATGTGAGAAATGTGAGAGTTTATCTCTCTGCACAAAGACCGTTTATATTTACTGGCTATGAAGGAGTTGATCCTGTAGCTAGGTATGGTGACCGATTTGATGGATCACAGGGAGGCTCAATGGGTGGTTTTGATCCATTAGCTCCTGGTATAGAGAGACGTAATACTTATTATAGGGCTAGAACCCTTACACTAGGTCTTAATGTTACTTTTTAAATTTTTAAATATTATAAATTATGAAAAATTTACAAATGAAAATTAAAAAACTAATCTTAGTCTTTGCATGCTTGGTATTTATTGTACCAGCTTGTACAAACCTAGATGAAGAATTGTATGATACACTTGCAGCTGAAAACTTTTTTCAGTCTGAAGATGAGTATATTGCAGCTTTAGGGCAAGCATATGCTAACTTCACTGTTTGGGGTAGTCACTCTAATGTATGGTCAACTAATGAGCTTTCTTCGGATGAGCTTGTGGTACCAACAAGAGGTGGTGACTGGTATGATGGTGGTGTGCTTTTACAAGTTCATCAACATACGTTTACTCCTGATAATGGTTTTGTTGCTAATGCATGGAATGCACTTTATACTGGAATTAATACGACTAATCGTTTAATTTATCAGTTTAGTGCTCTTGAAGGAGCGGAAGCTTTTGAAGCTGAGCTTAGAGCTATAAGGGCATTTTGGTATTATCATCTTATGGATATGTATGGTAACGTACCTATGTCTACAGATTTTACGGACACTGAAGCAAAAGGAAATACTCCAAGAGCTACAGTTTATAGCTGGATTATGTCTGAGTTGGATGCTGTCATTAATTTACTACCTACTGTGAAAGATGGTAGTACTTATGGAAGAATGAATAAATGGGCGGCTTTAGCTTTACGACATAAAATGAAGTTAAATGCTGGAGTTTATACTGGTTCTGCCGATTGGGCTGGAGCAAAAGCTGATGCTGATGCAATTATTGCTTCTGGACTGTACAGTCTAGAAGGGAATTATGCTTCAAACTTTGCAGTAGAAAATTCAGGTTCAAATGAAAATATCTTTGTTGTACCTTATGATAAGGTATTTGCAGGGGGATTTAATTGGGTGGCTATGACGTTACATTATGCTAGTCAGAATACTTTCAACTTGACTTTTCAACCTTGGAATGGATATGCTACAGTCGAAGAGTTTTATAACTCATATATCGATCCTGTGTCAAATCCAGGTCCTCAAGGTACAGTATTTAAAGGGAAAGGAACTGCTACAGGAACTCTTGATAGTAGGCTTTCAAACTTTGTAGTTGGTCCTCAGGGAACTGATGATCCTGCTGGTGGAGAAGCTGGTGATGATGATGGAGTTGGTCTTAATTTTACACCATATATCAATTCTATATGGCCTGATGCTTGTCGTCAGTGCGGTGCTAGAATTGGAAAGTATGCGTATGAAAATGGACAAACTCCTAATATGAGTAATGACTGGGTATTATTTAGATATGCAGATATCTTACTTGGTAAAGCAGAAGCTCACTTGAGAACAGGTGATGCTGCTGGTGCCTTAGGTATTGTAAATCAAATAAGAGTTAGAGCTGGGGTTGATCCATTTAGTGTACTTACTTTAGATAATCTTTTAGCTGAAAGAGGAAGGGAGATGTATGTTGAAAATGATAGAAGACAATCTCTAATTAGGTTTGGGAAATTTAATGATGCATGGTGGAAAAAAGATGTGTCTGGTTCTCATATGACAATTTTTCCAATTCCGAAGCCTCAGTTAGATGCTAATAGTAAATTAACACAAAATCCAGGTTATTAAATAGAAGTTATATTTAGTTAAAATCTGATTTAAAATTAAAGCAAGCGATTTTTCGCTTGCTTTTTTTTTATCTTCGTGTTTATAATTTCATACCTAATGAAGAATTTAATATTTGTAATATTTTTTATATTTATAATGTTTTCATGTAGTAAAAATTCAAATAAAAAAACATTATTTATAAGTCATCCAAAATCGACTACTGGAATTAATTTTTCAAACACATTATCTTATACAGAAGAACTTAATCCTTACACATACAGAAACTTTTATAATGGAGGAGGAGTGGGCATTGGAGATTTTAATAATGATTCTCTTCCCGATTTATTTTTTACTGGAAATTTAGTTTCAAATAAATTATATCTGAACAAAGGAAATTTTAAGTTTGAAGATATTACAAAATCATCAGGATTAGAAAGTTTTGGTATATGGAGTACGGGTGTTAGTATCGTCGATATTAATGCAGATGGATTATTGGATATATACGTGTGTAAATCTGGTCCACCTGGTGGTAGTAGGAGAAATAATGAATTATTTATAAATAATGGAGACTTGACTTTTTCTGAAATGTCTAAGGAATATGGCCTAGATAACGAGGGACTTTCGACTCATGCTGCTTTTTTTGATTATGATAATGATGGGGATTTAGATTGTTATTTGCTAAATAATACCATTAAATCTATAGGTATAGGATTTGATTTAGTTAAGGATCTAAGAAATATAGATGATGAAAACGGTAATAAATTGTTGAGAAATGATAATAACTTTTTTGTTGATGTCTCCAATCAAGCTGGAATTTATACTAGTAAAATTGGTTTTGGTTTGGGCGTAACAGTAGGAGATATTAATCTTGATGGATGGTCTGATATGTTTATTTCGAATGATTTTTTTGAGAAAGACTACTTGTATATCAACAACAAGGATGGAACATTCTCTGAATCTTTAGAAGATTATATGAATGAAATTTCTATGGGTTCAATGGGTGCTGATATGGCAGATATTAATAATGATGGTTACCCCGAAATATTTGTAACGGAAATGTTACCTAAAAGGCATGATAGACGTGTTTCCAAGGTAGTATTTGATAGTTGGGATAAATATCAGTTTTCACTAAATCAAGGTTATTACCATCAATTTAATAGGAATGTCCTTCAATTAAATAATCAAGATGGCTCATTTTCTGATATTTCAAGAATAACAGGATTAGATGCAACTGATTGGAGTTGGGGAGCACTTATTTTTGATATGAATAATGATGGTTATAAAGATATTTTTGTTGCGAATGGGATATATAAAGACCTTTTAGATCAGGATTATGTAAATTTTTTAGCTAATCCTTCAATTGTTTCTAATATTATAAAGTCTGAAAAAGAACCAATTAAAACATTAATAGACATGATTCCTACGGAACCACTTTCAAATTTTGCTTTTAAAAATATGGGAAATTTATCTTTTGAAAATTCTACAATAGAATTTGGTTTAGATATGCTAACATATTCTAATGGATCAGCATATGCGGATTTGGATAATGATGGGGATTTAGATTTGATTATTAATAATGTCAATATGGATGCTAATATTTATGAAAATAAATCGGATAAAAATTGGATATCATTTTCTTTTGATTCAAAATCACAAAATAAGTTTGGCATAGGAACCAAAGTATTTATATACTACAGAGGAACTGTACAATATCAAGAACTTTCTCCTATGAGAGGATTTCAGTCTTCTGTTGATTATAGACTCTATTTTGGTTTAGATTCAATACGCTCGGTAGATAGTGTGAAAATTGTTTGGCCTTATGAAAAACATTTAATTTTGAAAAATCTTATTTCAAATAAACATTATTTAGTCGAGGAACCTTTAGAGATAACTAAAAATGAAGAAAAAAAGAGAAATAATAAATCATTATTACAACAATCAGACCTTGTAATAGATTTTGAACATGTAGAGAATAATTTTGTTGATTTTGATAGGGAAAGATTACTATATAAAATGAATTCTAATGAAGGACCTTGTCTTTGCAATGCAGATTTTAATATGGATGGACTAGAAGATATTTTTATAGGAGGAGCTAAAGGACAATCCGCTGTTTTATTTTTTCAAAATAATGATGGTAGTTTTTCAATTGAAAATGAAATTTTTGAACTTGATAAAAATTCTGAAGATGTTGATTGTTTGGTTGGCGATTATAATGGTGATGGATTGTTGGATTTGTTTGTTGCGAGTGGTGGTAGTGAATTTTCTATTTTTTCTCCAGAATTAATGGATAGAGTATATTTTAATTTGGGTGAAAGAGAGTTTAAAAAATCTATAGAATCACTCACTACTATAAAAAAATTTGTAAGCACATCAACAATTTCAGCTAATGATTTTGATAATGATGGAGACTTAGATGTTTTTTTAGGTACTAGATTAAATTCTGGTTCTTATGGTACGACAACAAAAAGTTATATGCTTGAGAATGATGGTAAAGGAATCTTCACGGATATTACTCAAAATATTGCTCCAGGCTTACTTAAAATGGGAATGGTAACTGATAGTGAATTTGTTGATATTAATAATGATAATAAAAAAGAGCTGGTAGTAGTTGGAGAATGGATGCCGGTAAAAGTATATGAATTTTCTAATGATGTTTTTGTGGATATCTCTGATGATTTAGGTTTAGATAAATCAAATGGATTATATAATGTTTTAAAAATTGTTGATGTAAATAACGATTCTTTTAAAGATATTATTCTTGGAAATTATGGATTAAATTCTTCATTTAAAGCATCAATTGATAAACCTTTGACTCTTCTAGTTAATGATTTCGATAATAATAGAAAAACAGAACAAATTATTGGAATGTATTATGGAGATGATCTATATCCTATTGTTCAACTTAAAGATCTTTGGATGCAAATTCCTGTATTAAAAAAGAAATACCTAAAATTTGAGAACTATAAAAATAAAAAATTACTTGAATTGTTTAGTAAAGAAATTATAGATAAAACTGAAAAAAAATATGTTTATAATTTAGCAAGTTGTATTTTAATAAATGATGTAGGCAAAAAATTTAAATTAGAATATTTGCCTTTTGAAGCTCAGCTTTCTCCCATATATTCAATTTTATCTGAAAATTTCAATAATGATGATTATGATGATATAATAATTGGAGGAAATATAACCACAGTAAAACCTGAATTTGGAATTAATAATGCTAGTTTCTCTCTTCTACTTTTGGGAATGAAAGATTCAAAGTTTAAAAGTTTAAATTCAAAAGAATCTGGCTTATTTGTTAAAGGAGAAATAAGAGATATAATTAAAGTTAAAGTAAATGAAAAAGATAATTATATTTTTGCAGTTAACAATTCAAAACTTAAAATATTTAAAAATGAAAATGATAAATAATCTAATTATAATATTATTTATTTCAACGATATTTTATTCATGTGAAACAAGTCCATATTTGATTTTGGAAAAAGAAGAATTGTCGTCTGGGTTGAGATATGATTCTTTATTTCTAGGAGTAAAATTCGGAATGTCATCAGAAGAATTTTATTCCCATTGCTGGGAATTAAATAAACAGGAATTGATTAGACAGGGACCATCTAATAGTTCAGTTAAATACCTATTACCAACTAAATCAAATGGTCAAAATATTGAAATGCTTTTCTATCCAATTTTTAATAATGATACAGTATTTGAAGTAAATACAGTATTTTCTTATACAGCATGGGCTCCGTGGAATAAAGATTTATTTTCAGATTTACTGATAAAAGAAATTAAAATCTTATTGAGCGATTGGTATAAATCAGATTTTATAGAAATCAAAAATCCAGAAAATGAAAAGTATTTGTATGTTACTGTGAATGGTAATAGAAGAATTGCCCTTACCATTATAGATGATAGAACAGTACGAGCAAGGTTTACGGACTTATTGATAGAAAAAACGATAAAGTAAATGAAAAAATTATCTTTCTATTTCTTTTTAGCTATATTATTTTTTTCATGTATAGAAAAAGAAAACAAATTATTTAAGCAACTACCTTCTTTTAAAACTAATGTAGACTTCAATAATAAGCTTATCTACAGAGAGGACTTTAATATATTTACTTATAGAAATTATTATAATGGAGGAGGAGTAGGTCTTGGTGATATTAATAACGATGGTCTTATTGATATTTATTTTACATCCAATTTAAATAAGAATAAATTATATCTTAACAAAGGAAATTTTGAGTTTGAAGATATTACAGAAAAAGCTAATGTTGGTGGTGAAAAATCTTGGAGCACTGGTGTTAGTCTTGCTGATATAAATGGAGATGGTTATTTAGATATCTATGTTTCTAATTCTGGAGATATAAAAGGAGATAATAAGCAAAATGAATTATTTATTAATAATGGGAATTTAACATTTACAGAAAAAGCGGAAGAGTATGGGCTTGATGATAAGGGATATTCAACACACGCAGTTTTTTTTGATTATGATAATGATGGTGATTTAGATTGTTATCTTTTAAATAATTCTTATAAAGGAGGGTTTAGAATAACTAGTATTGGTAAGAGTCAGAGACTTGTTAGAGATTCAGTTGGAGGTGACAAATTTTTTAGAAATGAAAATGGGATATTTAAAGACGTTAGTGAGGAAACAGGTATTTATGGAAGTGTAATAGGTTTTGGTCTTGGTGTAACTGTTGGTGATGTAAATAATGATGGATGGATGGATATTTATGTGTCTAATGATTTTTTTGAAAGAGATTATTTATACATTAATCAAAAGAATGGAACATTTTCTGAGGAATTAGAAAATCAAATGAGGAGCATAAGTGCTGCTTCAATGGGTGCTGATATGGCAGATATTAATAACGATGGAAAGTTGGATATATTCATAACTGATATGCTTCCAGAACTTGATGAGAGAATTAAAACCGTAACTACATTTGATGATTGGGATAGACATCAACTTATAAAAAATAGTGGTTATTGGAACCAATTCACAAGAAATACTTTACAGTTAAATAATGGGAATAAAACATTTAGTGAAATAGGAAGACTTACGGGTGTTGAGGCAACAGATTGGAGTTGGGGAGCATTGATGTTTGATTTTCAAAATGATGGCAATAAAGATATTTTTGTTGCTAATGGAATATACCGGGATTTAACAGATCAAGATTTTTTGCAGTATGTTACTAAAGATGAAGTTGTACAGGAAATTGTGAGTCCTGGTAAAGTTGATTATAAAAAACTTATTGAATTAATTCCTAGTGTCCCCATTTCAAATTATGCATTTACGAATAAAGGAGGTTTAAAATTTAATGATGAAACATCAAAATTAGGTCTTGATAAACCAAGTTTTTCTAATGGGGCTGCATATGGAGATCTCGATAATGATGGGGATTATGATTTGGTAATAAATAATGTAAATATGGAATCGTTTATTTATGAAAATATATCAGAATTAAAATTTCCAGATAATAATTTTATTAAAGTTAAATTAAATGGAACAGATAAAAACTTAGATGCTATAGGCAGTAAAGTTTATGTGTATGCTAATGGTAAAACTTTTTATATGGAACAAATGCCAATACGTGGATTTCAATCTACAGTTGATAGAAATTTAATTATTGGGTTAGGGCGAATTCAAAAAATCGATTCTTTAATTATTTATTGGACAGATGCTTCAATTACTAAAAAAATAAATGTTCCTATTAATAGTAAAATAATTATTAATAAAGTTGATTCAAATTCTGAGTTATTAAAACAAGAAAAATCCATAGAGCATTTATTAAAAGAGTCAACAGATAATTTTATAGAATTTGTGCATGAAGAAAACGATTTTGTAGATTTTGATAGAGACAGATTATTATTTCATATGAGTTCAACGGAAGGGTCTTGTATCTGTTCTGGAGATATTAATAATGATGGGAGAGAAGATCTTTTTATAGGAGGATCTAAGGGTATCTCTAGTTTAATTTTTATTCAAGAAGATAATTCTTTTAAAAAATTACATTTAAACATATTTGATATTGATAAGGGTTCTGAAGATACAGATTGTATAATATTTGATGCCAATAATGATGGATGGATGGATATTTATGTGACTTGTGGTGGAAATGAATTTTCGATTTATTCGCCTGAGTTGAGAGATAAATTATATATAAATAATAAAAATTTATCTTTTACAAAATCAGATCAAATTTTACCATCTGGTGTTTTTGAAAGCTCCTCTGTTGTAAAAGCATCTGATTTTGATAATGATGGAGATCAGGATTTATTTGTAGGAATACGTTTAATTCCTCAAAAGTATGGTCTACCTGCAAATGGTTATATTTTAGAAAATGATGGAGAAGGTATTTTTAAAAATATCACTGATTCTATTGCCCCTGATTTAAAAAAGGTAGGAATGATAACTGATGCTAGTTGGATAGATTTTGATAAGGATGGTGACCAAGATATAATAGTAGTTGGTCATTGGATGCCAATAACATTATATACTAATCATTCAGGTAAGTTTCAAAAATCTGAAATTAAAAGTTTTGAAAAATCACATGGATGGTGGAATACAATTCATGTTGAAGATTTAAATAATGATGGATTTGATGATATAATTGTTGGAAACCATGGACTTAATTCAAGATTTAAAGCACAAGAAGATAAGCCAATTACTATGTACATAAATGATTTTGATAATAATAATAGTATTGAACAAGTAATTTTCCAGTTTAATGGAGATAGCTCATATACAATGTCTTTAAAACATGATTTAGTTAAGCAAATGCCTAGTTTAAAGAAGAAATATTTAAAATATAATAGTTATAAAAATCAGACTGTGTATGACATTTTTAATATCGAAAAGATTAATTCTAGTATTGTAAACTATATTTATAACCTTGAGACATCAATTTTTATAAATGATTCGTCTTCATTTAATAAAATAGAAATACCTGTTGAATCCCAATTTTCTACTACTCACGCAATTCATGTTGATGATTATAATAATGATGGGTATAAGGATATTATAATAGGTGGTAATTTGTATCATGTAAAGCCTGAGGTTGGAAGATATGATGCTCAGTATGGCTTGTTGTTATTGGGAAATAAGGAGGGATTTGTAAGTACAAATAATAATTTTTCTGGAGTATTATTTAAAGGTCAGACTAGAGAGTTGTTAAAACTTAAAAGGAATAATGAAAACATTTTATTTGTCTTAAATAACAATGATAAATTGCAATCATTTACATATTAATAATGCATAAATTACTAGCTTATTTATTCTTATTTATTTTTATATTTTCATGTCAAAAAAAAGAAACACTTTTTGTTAGACTAAGTCCTTTTGAATCTAATATTACTTTTAGAAATGATCTTAATGAGAACGAAGAATTTAATATTATTGAATATTTATATTTTTATAATGGTGGTGGAGTTGCTGCAGGAGATATTAATAATGATGGATTAATAGACTTATATTTTTCATCTAATCAGAATAGTAATAAGCTTTATTTAAATAAAGGCAATCTTTTATTTGAAGATATAACTGCTAAAGCGGGAGTTGAATCAATAGGAGAATGGAAGACAGGAGTTAATCTTGTTGATATCAATAATGACGGTTTTTTAGACATTTATTTAACTAGACTTGGAGGATATAAAAAAATAGAAGGAAAAAATGAATTATATATTAATAACGGAGATCTTACTTTTTCTGAGAAAGCATCTGAGTTTGGTTTAGATTTTGAAGGATTTTCAACACATTCAGCATTTTTTGATTTTGATAAAGATGGTGATCTCGATATGTATTTACTAAATCATTCAGTTCACACAGAAAGAAGTTATGGGAGTTATAAATTACGTTTTGAAAGAAATAATAAGTCTGGAGATAAATTATTTAGAAACGATTATCAGGATGGAAAATACTTTTTTAATGATGTATCGGAAAATGCAGGAATTTTGGGAAGTAATATTGGATATGGATTAGGTATAGGAATTAGTGATATCAATAGAGATGGGTGTGTAGATATATATGTATCTAATGATTTTAGAGAAAATGATTATTTATATATTAATAATTGTGATGGAACATTTACTGAAAAATTAGAACAGTATATGAATCATACATCTAGATTTTCTATGGGTAATGATATATCCGATATAAATAATGATCAGTATCCAGATATTTTTGTATTAGACATGCTTCCAGAAGATGAAAAAGTTTTAAAAAATTCTGTTGGTGAGGATCCCTATGAAATTTTTAAACTAAAATTAAATTATGGATTTAATAAGCAATTTTCAAGGAATACATTACAATTAAATAATGGAAATAATAGTTTTTCTGAGATAGGTCAATTACTAAATATTCATGCTACTGATTGGAGCTGGTCAATACTTGTAGAAGATTTTGATCTTGATGGAAACAATGATGTTTTTATAACAAATGGTATAGTTAAAAGACCAAATGATATGGATTATATTAATTTTATTTCTAATGAAAATGTTAAAGGTGGATTGGTTCAGAATCCTTCTTTAGAAAATTCAGATTTAATAAATCAGATGCCAGATGGAAAAGTTTCCAATTATGCATTTAAAAATTACTCAAACTTAATATTTAAAAATGTTTCTAAAGATTGGGGTATTGATTACAAGGGGTATTCAAATGGTTCAACATATGCTGATTTAGATAATGATGGAGATAATGATTTAATAGTAAATAATATAAATGATGTTTCTCATGTTTATCAGAATATGACAATTGAAAATTTATCCGACATAAATTATGTAAAAATCAATTTTCATGGGGAAGAGAAAAATCTTAAAGGCGTAGGGGCAAGTATTAGTATTTGGTTAAAAGATAAAATACTATTTAAAGAAAATTACTTGAATAAAGGTTTTATGTCATCAAAGTCATCAGACCTTATTTTTGGTCTAGGTAGAAATAAAATTATTGACTCATTAAAAGTTGATTGGCCATCAGGAAAATCAGAAATATTATATTCAATCTCTTCTAATCAGAATATTAATTTTTTTGAAAAAAATGCCACTAAAAGCTTTCAAATAAAAGCAAATAAAAATTATATTTTTCATGATAATACTGATAATGTTGAAATTGATTATTCTCATATAGAAAACAACTTTAATGATTTTAATCGTGAAGGGTTGATACCATATATGATTTCTAAAGAGGGACCAGCTATGAGTGTTGCTGATATAAATAAAGATGGTATATCTGATTTATTTATAGGTTCTTCTTCTTTTCAAAAATCAAAACTTTTTATTGGTTTAAAGACTGGAGGATATAAGTATTCTGAACAATTAGAAATAGAAAATGATTCAATTTCCGAGGATGTAAGTGCTGTTTTTTTTGATGCTGATAATGATGGAGATTACGACTTATATGTAGTGAGTGCTGGAAATGAATTTCCATTAAAATATCAAAGCATTATGGATAGATTATATATTCTTAATGAAAATGGTAAATACATAAAAAGTAAAAATTTACCTGAAATATATCAAAATGGATCTGTTGTAAAGAATTATGATTATGATCATGACGGAGATGAAGATTTATTTATAGGAGGGCGTGTTGTTCCTGGAAAATATGGAATCTCTCCTGAGAGTTATCTCTTAGTTAATGATGGAAAAGGTAAGTTTTCTATAGATAAGGATAATTCTTTTAATAATCTTGGAATGATAACGGATGCAATTTGGGTAGATATTAATAATGATAATTATAGTGATTTAGTTTTGTGTGGAGATTGGAATAATATTAAAATTTTTGAAAACAATAAAAATGGTATTTTAAAAGAGAATGTAGATTTTATTGGAAATAATCTGTATGGATGGTGGTTTTCTCTAGAGGCTACTGATGTTAATAATGATGGATTTATGGATATTGTTGCTGGGAATATAGGAGAAAATTCTAAGTTAAAACCAACTAATTCCAATCCTGTAAATATGTATTTTGGTGATTTCGATAACAATTCTACTTTAGAACATATCATAACATATTTTAAGAATGGTAGTGAGTTTCCCATATCTAACAAAGATGAAATCACTAAACAGTTAAATTATCTCAAACGAAACTTTTTATATTATAATGATTTTGCTGGAAAAGATATTGGCCAAATTTTTTCTAAAAAAACACTTTCGAATTCTAATAAATTAACAGTAAATAATTTTAAATCTATTATTTTTATAAATAATGGAGATGGTTCATTTTCTTTAAAAGATCTTCCCATTATTAGTCAGTCTTCTCCTATAAGAACTATTCAAACTTTAGATTATAATAATGATAATAATGTAGATTTAATTTTATTAGGAAATATGTCATCAGTATCTCCTTTCTTTGGTGTTTTTGATTCAAATTATGGTATCCTCCTTGAAGGAAATGGAATGGGAGATTTTAGTTATATAAATCAAGCTAAGAGTGGTCTTAAAATTAAGGGTGATGTAGTAAAAATATTACCTTTAAATAACAAGAAATTTGATTTTGTTATTGCAAAAAATAATAAAAAATTAAGCTTTATTAAGATCAATAAAAATTAAGAAATTTTATTATAGAATAAGCTTAGGATAATTTTATTTTGTGTTAAATAAAATTAAATTTACAATTCCAATGATTGATTAAATTTTGGTTTTATAATTTTATTAAAATGTTAAGAAAAGTTTCAGCATTATCAATTTTTATTATTTTATTTTCATGTTCTACTTATGATAAGTATAAGAATAATATTGAATATTATGAGGATTCTCAACTTTTTCGTAAATCAATGAAAAAATTATCAGATATCATTGTTTATGATATTTTTTCTCCTCCAGTTGCGTCAAGAATTTATGTTTATCCTACCATTGCTGCCTACGAAGTTTTAATAAATGACAATCCTTCCTATAAAAGTTTTTCAGGCCAATTAAGTGATTTAGATAATATTCCTAAGCCTGATATTAACTTAGAGTATTCTTTTCCATTAGCTAGCATACATGCTTTCTTAACTGTTGGTAAGGATCTAATTTTTTCAGAAAATAAAATAATTGAATTTCAAAAAAATCTTTATGATGAGCTTAAGAGTAAGGGAATTCCAAATGATATATATAATAGATCTATTAGTTATGGTGAAAAGGTAGCAAGGCATATCATGGATTGGTATGCTAATGATAATTATAAAGAAACTAGATCTTTTCCAAAATATACTATACTTCGTGAAGATGTTTATTGGAAGCCTACCCCTCCTGATTACATGGAAGGTATAGAACCACATTGGGATAAAATTAGAACTTTGATAGTTGATTCATCAAATCAATTTGTGATTAAACCACCACCTGAATTTAGTTTAAACTCTGATACTAAATTTTATGATGATATTATGGAAGTGTATGATATAGGTATAAATTTAACTGATGAACAAAAAGAAATAGCTAGTTTTTGGGATTGTAATCCTTATGTTACTCATCATAGGGGTCATGCTATGTTTGCAACAAAAAAAATAAGTCCCGGTGGACATTGGATTCAGATTACTTCTCTAGTTACGCGTGATGCTAATCTTAGTTTAATGGAGACCATAAAAACATATGCAATGGTATCTATAGGACTTTTTGATGCTTTTATTGTATGTTGGGATGAAAAATGGAGAAGTATTTTAGTTAGGCCTGAAACAGTAATTAATCAGTATTTTGATGAAGACTGGATACCTTTTTTACAAACACCACCATTCCCTGAATATACTTCAGGTCACTCAGTTATTTCTAGAACATCTGCTGTTATTTTAACGGCTTTGCTTGGTAATAAATTTGAATTTTTTGATACATCTGAAAGTGAGTATGGATTACCTCCGAGATCTTTTGGTAGTTTTATTGAGGCTTCGGATGAGGCAGCAGTTAGTAGAATATATGGTGGAATACATTATATGCCTTCTATAACTTATGGTATTGAACAGGGAGAGAAAGTTGGTAAATTTGTTTTAGATAATATTGATATTTCAAATACAGCCCTTACAATAAAATAGAATGAAATATGTCATTGCTCTTGATCAGGGAACAACTAGTTCAAGAGCTGTATTAATTGATGAAAGTGGAAGGCTTATTGATATAAAACAAAAAGAATTTTCTCAAATATTTCCAAATCGGGGATGGGTAGAACACGATCCTTTAGAGATTCTTAATTCACAAATCAAAGTTTTTGAAGATTTATTATCAAGCAATAGTATTGATCCAAAATCCATTATAAGTTTGGGAATAACTAATCAAAGAGAAACTACAGTACTTTGGGATAAGGATACTGGAAAACCACTTTACAATGCAATTGTTTGGCAAGATAAAAGAACTGCTAATATTTGTGAAAAAATTAAAAAAGATGGTCTTGAGGAATATATAAAAGAAAATACTGGACTTGTTGTTGATTCTTATTTCTCAGCAACAAAAATTAAATGGATTATTGATAATGTTGATGGAGTTAGATATAAAGTTAAAAAAAATAAGGTTTTAGCAGGAACCATAGACTCTTGGCTCATCTATAATTTAACTTCTTTTAAATCTCATTTTACCGATTTTACTAATGCATCAAGAACAATGCTTTTTAATATTAAATCATTAAAATGGGATAGTAAAATTCTTAGTTATTTAGATATTCCAAAGTCTATTTTACCGAATGTATTACCTTCTTCTTCTGATTTTGGAACATTTAATTATAAAGGCTGTAATATTCCAATTAATGGAGTTGCTGGAGATCAACAGTCTGCTTTATTTGGTCAGGCATGTTTTGAAGATGGAATGGTAAAAAATACTTATGGAACAGGATGTTTTCTTTTAATGAATACCGGTAAAAAAATGAATTTATCGCAAAATGGTCTTCTTACAACTATTGCTTGTTCAACTACAAAATCAATTAATTATGCCCTTGAAGGAAGTGTTTTTATTGCTGGTGCTGCAATTCAATGGCTTAGAGATTCATTAAAGGTTATTAAAAGTGCTTCTGAAACTGAAAAAATTGCTAATTCTATTTTGGAACTTGAAGATATTTATGTTGTTCCTGCTTTTGCTGGTCTGGGAGCACCGTATTGGGATATGTATTCTAGGGGAGCAATTTTTGGACTTACTAGAGATACTGGTAAAGATCATATAGTAAAGGCAACCCTTGAATCTTTAGCATACCAAACTAAAGATATAATAGATGTTATGGAAAAAGATTCGAATTTAAAACTGCAATCTTTGAAGGTTGATGGTGGAGCATGTAATAATAATTACCTTATGCAGTTTCAATCTGATATATTAAATGCTGATGTTTTAAGACCAGAAATTATTGAATCTACAGCTATGGGAGTTGGATATTTAGCTGGAATTTATTCTTCGTTATGGGATAAAAATAAAATTATCTCGAATCAAAAAATTAATAAAATATTTAAGCCAAATATAGATAGTAAAAAAAGAAAAAAATTATATTTAGGCTGGATTAAGGCTGTAAAAAGAACTTTAAATTGGATAGAAAAATAAATTTCTTCTCTTCAAAAAATAGAGAAAGATTAAAATCACAACTTACTTCAATTCATTTTGATTTAATAGTAATAGGTGGAGGTATAACAGGATCAGGTATATGTTTAGATGCTGTTACTAGGGGGATGAAGGTTTGTTTAGTAGAGATGAATGATTTTGCATCTGGAACTAGTAGTAAATCAACTAAACTTATACATGGAGGGTTACGATATTTAGAGCATTTTAAATTTAATTTAGTTCATGAAACTGGAAGTGAAAGAGCAGTTTTAAATAGATTAGCTCCTTCAATTGTTAAGTCAGAAAAAATGCTTCTCCCTATAAAAAATAATGGAAAACTAAATAAGTTATCAACATCGATAGCTCTTTCGGTTTATGATTATTTAGCTGGAGTTAGAATAAAAGATAAAAAACAGATGTTATCAAAAAAAGAAACAGAACTAAAGGAACCTTTGCTTAAAACGGATGGATTAAATGCTGGTGCAATTTATTCAGAATATAGAACTGATGATGCTAGGTTAACTATTGAATTATTAAAAAAAGCCAATAAAATGGGTGCTTTTCCCATTAATTATATTAAAGCAAATGAATTTATTATAAAGGATGATAAGGTTTGTGGAATAAATTGTTTAGATACAATAAATGGTGATTCTTTTTCTCTATTTTCATCGACAGTTGTGAATGCTGCTGGTCCATGGGTTGATGATACATTAAAAAATGAAAATAATAAACTTATTCTTTCTAAGGGAGTTCATATAGTTATTCCTTATAAAAAATTTCCATTGAAACAATCAGTATATTTTGATGCTATAGATAATCGAATGATTTTTGCAATTCCAAGAAATAATACAACTTACATAGGAACAACTGATACTAAATATTCACTTGATAAGAATAATATAAAAATTTTAAAGTCGGAGGTTAAATATTTATTGGAGTCTGTAAATAATTATTTTTCCATAATTCTAACCATAAAAGATGTTGTTTCGAGTTGGTCAGGACTAAGACCACTTATAAAAGAAGAAGGTAAAAAAGTTACTGAAATATCTCGAAAAGATGAAATTTTTGTTTCAGATAATGGAATTATAACAATTGCTGGTGGTAAATTAACAGGGTTTAGGAAGATGGCAGAAAGAGTAGTTGATATGGTTATTAAAGCAAAGAATCATAAATCATTTAATAAATGCATTACTAGTAATATAAAGTTGTATAAATCTGAAAATTTGAATGAAATTAAAAAAGAAATTTTTAGTTATTTGTTAAAAAATCAACATTCAAAGGATCAAGTAGTATCATTATATGATATTTATGGAGAAAATGTTAAAGAAATTATCAAAATATCTAAAACTCTCAAATCTTTTAGTAAAGTGAATGCAATAATTATTTCTGAATTTATTTATTGTTTTGAAAATGAGATGTGTCAAAAACTTGTAGATTTCTTTTCTCAAAGAACAGGTAGAGTGTATTTTGAAATTGAGAAAGTTTTAGATCAAGTACAAATAATAAAAGAAACCTATAAAAAATTGAAAGGCATTTCGGAAAAAGAATTTGATTTAGAAAGAGTTGAATTAAAAAGTTATATTAATAGTATTACAACTTTTATTTAATTAAGTCTTTTACATTTCCTATTGAATAATTTATTTCGATTTTATCTTTAAAACCATATGCCTTAGCTTCTGCGAAACCTTTAAATAGTAGATTAACTTTTTCAGTTCCTATTAAAAGTTTTAATCCTTTCTTATTAAGAAATTCTTCTAGGTTTTTTATATTAACATCACCTGAAATATTTAATGTTGATTCTGTAGAATTTGAAAGCTCTTTGCTATTATCATCATCAATTTTAACTAAAAGTATATCATCGGCATATATTCCAACATTTACTTTAGTTATTGTAATTTTTACATTATTTGGGTTGAATAAAATAATGTCTGCTGATATTATAAGTTTATTGTTTTTTAAATTATCAATTTTTACATTTTTAATTTCTTGAAATTCTATGGGCTCAATAGGCTTACAGCCAATGTAAAAAAATAAAATAATCGGAAATATTTTTTTCAATTTCTAAAGCTTAAAAAATTTTATACATTTACAATATTAATCTATAAAAAATAAAAATATGAATGAACTATTAGCAGAAGCAATTGGAACTTTTATTTTAATATTATTTGGGTGTGGTGTAAATGCTGGAACTTCTTTAAATAAAAGTTTTTCAAATAAAAGTAGTAATAGTTGGATAGTAGGAACGATTGGATGGGGATTTGCAGTTACTCTTGGAGTATATGCTAGTGGTCAAGTGAGTGGAGGACATATTAATCCAGCTGTTACGATTGGATTACTTTCAAATGGTGAAATGGAACTTTCATTAGCATTAAAATATTTAATAGGTCAGGTAATGGGTGCATTTATTGGTGTATTAATAATTTATTTTCATTATTTACCTCATTGGGATAAAACGGATGACAAAAAAACTAAATTGGGAGTTTTTGCAACTTCACCCGCTATAGATTCTAAATGGTCAAATTTATTAAGTGAGACTGTAGGAACTTTTGCTTTGTTATTTGGATTAATGTTTATAGGAACAAATAATTTTGCTGAAGGATTAAACCCAATAGTGGTTGGCGGTTTAGTATGTGCAATAGGAATTTCTCTTGGAGGAACTACTGGCTATGCTATAAATCCAGTTCGAGATTTTGTTCCTCGTTTAGCTCATGCAATTTTACCAATCAAAGGTAAAGGTGACTCTAATTGGAGTTATTCTTGGATTCCTGTACTGGGTCCCATTTTGGGAGGGGTCTTAGGGGTAAATGTTTATGAATTTTTATTTAATAATTCTATGAGTAATGCTTTTGTTATATCTTCAGTTCTCTTTTTAATATTAATTATTTTAACCTTCATTGAAAATAAAGATTAGCATATTTTTTATTATTATATTTTTAATGTCTTGTACTAGAAATTATAATATAGATGTACAAGGCCATCGAGGTGCTAGAGGATTAGCACCAGAGAATACCATTTATGGTTTTAAAAAAGCATTAGATATTGGTGTGAATACTCTTGAACTTGATGTTGTAATTAGTAAAGATCATAAAGTTTTGGTATCACATGAACCTTGGATGTCAAAAAAAAAGTGTGATTTAGAAAATGATTCTATAGATGAAAAAATAGATTATAATATTTATAATATGACATATGATCAAATAAAAAAAATTGATTGTGGTAGCAAAATAAATTATGAATTTCTTGATCAAGTAAAATTACCTCTTAATAAGCCACTTTTGGAAGATGTTTTTACAGAAATAGATGCTTATGTTAGAATGAAAAATTTAAATGTACCTAATTATAATATTGAAATAAAATCTAGTATAAAAGGAGATGATGTTTTTCATCCTAAACCTAATTTTTTTTCAGATTTGGTTTATAATGTAATTGATAACTCAATCGGGTTTAAAAAAGTAAATATTCAGAGTTTTGATTTTAGAATTTTAAATTATTTTAATAAAAAATACCCTAATATCATTTTAGCAGTATTGATTGATAATGATTTAGGTCCACAGAATAATTTAAATAAACTTGGGTTTATTCCTGATATTTATAGTCCAAATTTTAAATTTTTAGATAAATCTCATATTATTTTTTTGAAAAATAAAAAAATAAAAATTATTCCTTGGACTGTTAATGCTTATGATGATATTGAAGATATTTTAAAATTAGATGTTGATGGTATAATTTCTGATTATCCTGATAGAGTAGTAAAAATGATAGAATGATATGAAAAAATATGATGTATTTGGAATAGGAAATGCTCTAGTAGACTGTGTTTGTATGGTAGATGACTCTTTTTTGGTTGAAAATAATATTGAAAAAGGTGTTATGACTTTAGTCGATAAAGAAAAACAAAAGCTATTAATAGAAAAAATAAAAAATACTAAACCTTTTATTCAGTCAGGAGGGTCTGTATCTAATTCTATATTTATTCTATCTCAGTTAGGGGGATCAGGATATTCTTCATTTTTAGTTTCAGATGATGATTTTGGAAATATTTATATTAATGATTTGAAGAATAATGGTGTAAAAACTGGAGAAAAAAAATATACTATAGCTGCTGGGATGACTGGTTCTTGTCTAGTATTAACAACACCTGATGCTGAAAGAACGATGAACACTTGTCTTTCAATTTCTACTAAATATTCAATAAAAAATATAAATTTTGATGATTTAAACAATTCAAAATATCTATACATTGAAGGTTATCTTGTTACTTCAGAATTATCTATGCAAGCCATTCATGATTGCATTTCTTATTGTAAAAAAAATAATATTAAAATTGCTTTAACTTTTTCAGACTTGAGTATGGTAAAATTTTTTAAAGATAAACTTGAATCAATACTAAATTATAAAATAGATCTTTTATTTTGTAATGAAGAGGAAGCGAAAGCTTTTTCAGAAAAACCTTCTTTAAATGAATCTTCTAATTTTCTATTACAATTTTCTAAACTGGTTGTTATAACTAGGGGAGATAAAGGGTCTTTTATTGCAACCTCTAAAGAAAAAATAAATATAGATTCTGTAAAAACAGATGCAATTGATACAGTAGGAGCTGGAGATGCTTTTTCAGGGGCATTTCTTTTTGGTATAAATAATGGGATGGGATTAGAGAATTCTGGAAAATTAGCTTCTGCATTATCTTCAAAAGTAGTTTCTAAAATAGGCTCAAGGTTAGAATCAATTGATATTATCAATGTTAAAAAATCATTGCTCTAATATTATTTTTATATATTAAAAAGGTATTTATCTTTGCCGCAATAGACTAAAATATATTATAATGAAAAGAACGTTTCAACCTTCAAAAAGAAAGAGAGCTAATAAACATGGATTTAGAAAAAGAATGGAATCTGCAAATGGTAAAAATGTTATTGCTAGAAGAAGAGCAAAAGGAAGAAAAAAATTAACTGTTTCTGACGAAAAAATACATAAAAAATAAAATATAAATTAATATTCAAGTATGAATGAAAGGTCAAAAAAAGGCCAATTCTCTTTCTCAAAAAGCGAAAGGATATCTGAAAAAAAAATAATTGACAATCTTTTTAGTAGTGGTAAGAAATTTAGCGTTTATCCATTTGATGTAAGATTTTTAAATCAAGATGAGAATTCTGATTCTATAAGTAAGGTTTTGATTACTGTATCAAGTAGTAAAATCAAAAGTGCTGTAAAAAGGAATTTACTTAAGAGAAGAATTAAAGAATCTTATAGGATAAATAAAAATATTATATATAATAAATTATTAATGATTGCTTTTGTATATGTCTCAGAAGAAATATTTACATTTTCAGTGATAGATAAAGCAATTAAAAAAATATTAAAAAAATTGTCTGAGTTATGAGTAGAATTTTATGTGTTGATACATCAAGTTTTATTTGTTCAGTGTCTGTTTTTGAAAATTTGAGTTTAATAAGTTATAATTTTACAGAGGTAGAAAAATCACATTCTAAATTTATAATTCAATTAATAGATCAGTCTTTAAAAGATGCAAATATTAAAATAAATGAAGTAGATGCCTTTGCGGTTTCTATGGGGCCTGGATCATATACTGGTTTAAGAATTGGTGTTTCTACTATTAAAGGATTATGTTACTCGTTAGAAAAACCTTTAATTTCAATAAATACTCTTGAAATTTTATCAAAATCTGCTCTTAATCATATTAATAATTATAATGATTTTTTTATTTGTCCAATGATTGATGCGAGAAGAATGGAAGTTTTTACAAAAATGTTAGATAATGATTTCAATGAGGTTGAAAAAGATAAAGCATTGATTTTGGATGATAAATTTTTTAATGATATAGGCGGTGGTAAGTCAATTTATTTTTTTGGTGATGGATCTAATAAATTTCAAAAAATTACAAATAACAAAAATTTTCATTTTATAGATAATATAATTTCTTCATCTAAACACATGGGAGAACTTGCGAATATTAAATATGAAAATAATCAATTTGAAAATTTGATTACATTTGAACCATTCTATATTAAGGATTTTTTTATGGTAAATAAAAATAAATGAGTGAAATTATAAATAGAGTAAAAAATAGCCCTTTAGTAACTATAGATATTAATGAGTTTTATATTTTAGGTGATAGAGAAGTTTTAGATATAAGTATTTTTTTAGATAGTGGAATTTTAAGAGAAAAAAAATTTAGAGAATTAATTTCTAAATATCAGTGGTCTAATTATAAAAATAAATTTGTTTCTATCCAGTGTTCAGAAGATGCAATTATTCCTTCATGGGCATATATGTTAATATCATCATATCTTTCATCAAGTTGTAAGGATTATTGTATGGGTTCTTTAAAAAATTTAGAAAAAAAATTGTATGATGATAAAATAAAAAGTTATGATTTTAGTGGTTATAAAGATGCTAAAGTCATTATAAAAGGGTGTTCTGATATACCTAATTTTGAATACGTTTATTTTGAATTAACTAAGGTGTTAATGCCACTTGTTTCTAGTTTGATGTATGGTGAACCATGTAGTACAGTACCTATTTTTAAAAATAAAATAAAATAGCTTAATAATTATAGTAATCATTTCTTTAAATTCTAATCTTAAGTTAGTTTAAAGCTCATTTTTTTACTTTTTGATTTATAGGAGAAATATATTTTAATTTCTTTGTGGTTATATAAATTATATTTAATTTTGCGAGCGCTTTGAATGAAGCTTTTTTATTTAGGGATTATATGCCCTCGATTCAGTTTTTTTGTACTGAAAACGTTCTTTGAACTATTGTAATGACAGCATACCACTTGAAGGAACAATTTGTTTTTTCTTTTAGCAGCCAGGTTTAAATACATTTAAGATTATATTACTATGGAGAGTTTGATCCTGGCTCAGGATGAACGCTAGCGGCAGGCCTAATACATGCAAGTCGAGGGGCAGCACTTACTTCGGTAAGTGGCGACCGGCGCACGGGTGAGTAACACGTATGCAACCTACCTTTAACTGGGGCATAGCTCGAGGAAATTCGAATTAATTCCCCATAGTATAATACATTATCTCATGATATAATTATTAAAGATTTATCGGTTAAAGATGGGCATGCGTCTGATTAGTTTGTTGGTGAGGTAACGGCTCACCAAGACTTCGATCAGTAGGGGGTCTGAGAGGATGATCCCCCACACTGGTACTGAGACACGGACCAGACTTCTACGGAAGGCAGCAGTAAGGAATATTGGGCAATGGGCGAAAGCCTGACCCAGCCATGCCGCGTGCAGGATGACGATCTTACGGATTGTAAACTGCTTTTATATAGGAAGAAAATACTCTTGCGAGAGTAACTGACGGTACTATAAGAATAAGGACCGGCTAACTCCGTGCCAGCAGCCGCGGTAATACGGAGGGTCCAAGCGTTGTCCGGATTTATTGGGTTTAAAGAGTGCGTAGGTGGTTTATTAAGTCAGTGGTGAAATCCTGCAGCTCAACTGTAGAACTGCCATTGATACTGATAAACTTGAGTTTGGTTTAGGTAAGTGGAATTTATGATGTAGCGGTGAAATGCATAGATATCATAAGGAACACCAATAGCGAAGGCAGCTTACTGGACCACAACTGACACTGAGGCACGAAAGCGTGGGTAGCGAACAGGATTAGATACCCTGGTAGTCCACGCCGTAAACGATGCTCACTCGATGTTAGCGATATACTGTTAGCGTCCAAGCGAAAGCGTTAAGTGAGCCACCTGGGGAGTACGCCGGCAACGGTGAAACTCAAAGGAATTGACGGGGGTCCGCACAAGCGGTGGAGCATGTGGTTTAATTCGATAATACGCGAGGAACCTTACCTAGGCTATAATGCGCGTGACATCCAGAGAGATCTGGAGTTCTTCGGACACAAAGCAAGGTGCTGCATGGTTGTCGTCAGCTCGTGCCGTGAGGTGTTGGGTTAAGTCCCGCAACGAGCGCAACCCCTGTTTTTAGTTGCCAGCACATAATGGTGGGGACTCTAAAAAGACTGCCTGCGTAAGCAGAGAGGAAGGAGGGGACGACGTCAAATCAGCATGGCCCTTACGCCTAGGGCTACACACGTGCTACAATGGCGTATACAAAGGGTTGCGAGCCAGTGATGGTAAGCCAATCTCTAAAAGTACGTCTCAGTTCGGATTGAAGTCTGCAACTCGACTTCATGAAGCTGGAATCGCTAGTAATCGTGTATCAGCAATGACACGGTGAATACGTTCCCGGACCTTGTACACACCGCCCGTCAAGCCATGGAAGCTGGATATATCTGAAGATGGTTGCTTTAAAGCGCTGTTTAGGGTAGAGCTAGTAACTGGGGCTAAGTCGTAACAAGGTAGCCGTACCGGAAGGTGTGGCTGGAATACCTCCTTTCTAGAGACTTGGTTGCTAAGTGGGTTGTTGTCATTTAATAGTTTTGTTAAAGTTTTTTTAACAACTTATTTTTTCCCTACCAGGGCTTGTAGCTCAGGTGGTTAGAGCGCTACACTGATAATGTAGAGGTCCGTGGTTCGAGTCCACGCAAGCCCACGTGGTTATATCAGGTTAAGCTTAGTTTTTATTTACTAGGATAAGATTTGGTTTAATGGGGGATTAGCTCAGCTGGCTAGAGCGCCTGCCTTGCACGCAGGAGGTCATCGGTTCGACTCCGATATCCTCCACAATAAGTTTTTTTGAAAACTTTGATTAGCAACAATATTATGTTGCTCTAAACTGTACGTATATTTTTAATTATGTTATAGCCAAAGCATAGTAAAATTATACTATAAGGCAGTTGAAAGTTCTTTGACATATTGTGATAATGTAGATTTTATTTATAATAAAACACCGAGCACTATTTAATTATAGTACTCATATAATGTTTTTTGATTTATTAATTTAAATCATGAAAGGAAGTATGTAAGAGCGCAGGGAGGATGCCTTGGCTCTCAGAGGCGATGAAGGACGTGATAAGCTGCGATAAGCTACGGGTATTGGCACATACGATTTGATCCGTAGATTTCCGAATGGGATAACCCATCTAATTGAAGATTAGATAATTCAAACTTGTTTGAATGGCAAACCTGGTGAACTGAAACATCTAAGTAACCAGAGGAAGAGAAAACAATAGTGATTTCCTTAGTAGTGGCGAGCGAAAAGGAAATAGCCTAAACCTATTATGTTTCGGCATAATAGGGGTTGTAGGACCACAACATCCGATATAAAATGAACGAGAATTTTTTGGAAAATTAAGCCATAGATGGTGAAAGCCCAGTATCGGTAAATTTTATTGAAGTAGTGGTATCCTGAGTAGGACGGAACAGGTGAAATTCCGTTTGAATCTGCCGGCACCATCCGGTAAGGCTAAATACGACTGAGAGACCGATAGTGAACTAGTACCGTGAGGGAAAGGTGAAAAGTACCCTGAATAAGGGGGTGAAATAGTACCTGAAACCTTGCGCTTACAAGCGGTCGGAGGTTCTTCGTGAACTGACGGCGTGCCTTTTGCATAATGAGCCTACGAGTTACTCTTCACTGGCAAGGTTAAAAATTTAAGATTTGGAGCCGGAGCGAAAGCGAGTCTTAACAGGGCGTTTAGTCAGTGGAGGTAGACGCGAAACCTAGTGATCTACCCATGGTCAGGGTGAATTTGTGGTAAAACACAATGGAGGCCCGAACCAGTATACGTTGAAAAGTGTTTGGATGAACTGTGGGTAGGGGTGAAAGGCCAATCAAACTAGGAGATAGCTCGTACTCCCCGAAATGCTTTTAGGAGCAGCGTAAATTTATAATCTAGCAGAGGTAGAGCTACCGATTGGACTAGGGGGAGTCAAATCCTACCAAATCCAGACGAACTCCGAATGCTGTTAGATGTTTTTTTGCAGTGAGGGCATGGGTGCTAAGGTCCATGTCCGAGAGGGAAACAACCCGGATCCACAGCTAAGGTCCCTAAATCTATACTAAGTTGATCTAAGGTAGTTCAGTTACTCAGACAGCCAGGATGTTGGCTTGGAAGCAGCCATTCATTTAAAGAGTGCGTAACAGCTCACTGGTCGAGCGACAGAGCATCGATGATAATCGGGCATAAAGTATAGTACCGAAGCTTGGAACTCTACGGAGTGGTAGGGGAGCATTCTATTTGCGTTGAAGGAAAATTGTGAGATTTTCTGGAGCGTATAGAATAGAAAATGTAGGCATAAGTAACGATAATGCAGGTGAGAAACCTGCACACCGAAAGACTAAGGTTTCCTGAACAACGCTAATCGGTTCAGGGTTAGTCGGGTCCTAAGGCGAACCCAAATGGGGTAGTCGATGGATAATCGGTTAATATTCCGATACTACCATTATCAGTGATGGAGTGACGAAGTAGTGAAAGATCCGCGTACTGACGGAATAGTACGTTGAAGCGAGTAGGTATAGGTCTTGTTGGTAAATCCGCAAGATTTGCTGAACGTGATAGTACCACAATCCTTCGGGAGAGTGGATAGTGATCCTAATCAGACTTCCAAGAAAACCTTCTAAACTTATGATAATGGTACCCGTACCATAAACCGACACAGGTAGTCGAGGAGAGAATCCTAAGGTGCTCGAGTGATTCATGGCTAAGGAACTAGGCAAAATCGTCCTGTAACTTCGGGAGAAAGGACGCCTCCCTCTTTTAGAGGAGGCCGCAGTGAAATGGCCCAGGCGACTGTTTATCAAAAACACATGGCATTGCAAATTCGAAAGAAAAAGTATAATGCCTGACACCTGCCCGGTGCTGGAAGGTTAAGGAGAGATGTTAGAGGTTTACCTCAAAGCATTGAACTGAAGCCCCAGTAAACGGCGGCCGTAACTATAACGGTCCTAAGGTAGCGAAATTCCTTGTCGGGTAAGTTCCGACCTGCACGAATGGTGTAACGATCTGGGCACTGTCTCAGCCATGAGCTCGGTGAAATTGTAGTA